>Ga0214545_1000571_pt1 | contig 60044 bp, 38 predicted proteins | sample CNSS4metaG_FD_160064 | JGI IMG/M metagenome (GOLD analysis project Ga0214545, IMG submission 160064) | Root nodule microbial communities from cowpea collected in UCLA plant growth center, Los Angeles, California, USA - CNSS4 | ecosystem: Host-associated > Plants > Roots > Nodule | place: USA... | reverse complement strand
ATTAAATTAGTGATATAAAATGGAAAGGAATTTAATGAACGAAAACCAGACACTTAATGAGAACTTAATAATGATTAAAATCTAAGACATAACTATAGTCGTCCAACATATTTATTTAAGAAACAACTTTACTTTCTAAAGAATGAAAGTTCCATAAAAAGAACAAAAATATTCGGTTGAGAAAAAAAAAAGGTTGAAAACTGATAAATATTATATATTTTTATGCAATTTTCAACTATAAGCTCAATGAATATATTGTATTTGTTACAACGGGAAAACTTGGCTTGATGTATTTTTGAGGTAAGTTGGTACTTTGTATAAAGTTTCATTAAAAAGTCCAAATCAGGTCATTAAAAACTCAACCATATTAATTAATACGACTTTGCGTAATTGCATGCATGATAACTTTATTTTTGTAAAGCTGAAAATAGGTTTTATATATAAAAATTAAGGTGTGCTTACTCTACGTTGACCTAATAGGCCATAACAATCTCATAAAAAAAAATTGTACGTAGCTTTCAGAAATTGAACTCCCCAACGACCGTATATGTTGACCAACTTATTTAAAATTAAACTTTATAAGTATAACTATGTATTTATATATTATTTGTAATGGATGAGAGAAAAAAAAGAAAGATATAGATTTTTCAGTTAAAAAAAATGAAATGATTTTTTTTAAATTGTTTAATTTTAAAATAAATATTTATATATTATTATAATATCATAAGAATGGTGAATAATGGGAGGATGTTTTTCAAGTTAGGTGTAATCTAAATTTCAAATATTTCTTTATAATTTTACTCCTCTAAACAAATATTATTCTTGCACCTACCCAAAATCATTTTCAACATGTCAAAAATATCACTATACAATCTTTAAGAAACTGTATTTTGAATTCAAAAAGGAATTAGGCAAGATTAATTTACATAGCCAATATCTGACTACAAGTTAACATTAAAAAAGAAAATTACTCTAAATAATAACTTACAAGGAAATAACTGTTAGGTTTTATAAAGAAAATAACTTACACCGTCATTCTTTTTAAAAGAAGACGTTTACCTAGAAGTCTTAGAGAGGATTTTATTAGAGAGATAAAACACCAATGAGATTTGAGTCAATAAAATACCAATGAGATTTGAGTCAAACCGTATAAAAAATTGACATTACTTTCAACAAAAAATCTTAAGCCAATAAGTTTATGAGTTTCACTTTCTTATTTTTACCCAATGTAAGAGTTAGACTCATACTTAGATTCTTCACCATAACCTTTCACAAATTAAAAAAAAATGGAAACAAAATTATATTCCTTTCTCACATTAAGTCCACAATGGGTTGGTGTGAGAATTGATCTCACACAGATTTTAATGTTCTTCTTCAACTTTTGAACATGTCAGAGTCAACCCAATGGAACAACTTCGTATACACTACCCTGAATAGTTGGAGAAAATAGAAACTTTGTTACGTGCATGGTGGTTAAGAGTTAGTGAACTGTTATATAAAGTCAACAATGGTTTTTTTTTTTTTTTTTTAAATATGAGAGGGATAAAGAGAAAAAGAAAATTAAAAATCCTTTATTTGGTTACTTCTCGTTGTTGTTAAAGGGCTAACTAACATACAAAACAATGTTTTATTCTTCTAATCACACTTAATAATTTTTTTATGATTTGCTAACATCATTGTTGGTTATGTAACGATTTAAAAGTTAAACATGTTCAAAGTAAAAAATGTTTTATTATTCTTCTACATTAGGTTTAACGACTTAACCACGTCAATTTACTCTTAAAAACAAAATTAATACTGTTTTAGTTAGTCAAAAATTTTAATAAAATAATGTATTATAAATAAATATCTAAAACTAAAAAACTGACAAAAAAAGTTGCTAAGAATTCATTCCTTAAAAAACATAATTCCAACTATAAACTATCTCCAAAATTATTAGATAAAGCATGGTTGTGACAAAAAAATTGAACTTAAACAGTAAAAAAAAAGTCTAGTTTAAAAAAAAAAATCCAAATGGTTTATTTAGGTAAAAAAAAGTTCAAAAATGATCTTTAACAATAAAATAGTCCAAAGGTAAGAAGATCCACTAATGTATTTATTAATGATCTTTAAGGCTTTGTTTAAGTTAATATTATTAATAAATTATTATTGTCATTAGTAAGTTATTAATATTATTATTATTTACACTAGTTTGGATATAGGATTCTCTAGTATACATGTATACGTAATGTGAAGAACACATTAATTTAAAAGAAGTTAAAGACAGTTTTGGTTATTTACATTTGGATTAACGGTAGAATATATATATATATATATATATATATATATATATATATATATATATATGTGTGTGTGTGTGTGTGTGTGTGTGACCTAAGTTTATGTCACGAATCAATAGATAGTTAATGCAAAGATAAAATTAACTAAACAAAAATTAAGATAATTCTCGACATGTTTTTTTATTAATAGAGTCACGAAATATTATAAATAAATATTAACATATGGCCATATTCAAATATTAATAAAATCTCAACAAAAATAAATCAATATAGTTTATATTTAATTAATATGAAAAAATTCATTATTTTAATGCAATAAAATCTCAACAAAAAAATTATTATTAGATTCACATATAAAATAATTATAATATTATTAATAAACTTAAATATATCATCAACTGAATTGGATAGTAATATTAAACCTAATCATCAACCACGATTGAGATGTTGTGGAAACTTCCCTTTATTAATGAGATATTTTGTTTACAATCCTACCAAAGTTTAGGGTTTTGGATAATCTCTACATGAATCATTACGTAAATTGATATCATGAGACAAGATTTGTAGTAGCCCACCACATTTGATTTTCGTATGATTTTTTCTTACTCCAAAAGACTTTTCTTTGAGTAAATCCCAAGGACATAATCAAACGACGGAATCCAAATTTAGTTTAAATTAACTAATTAATTTACTAAGTGAATTAATAAGTTAGGTTTTGCAAATAAATGGTTCATTTCTTTTTAGAAGCTACATATTTGAATGTTTTCGAAAAAAAATATTATGACAATAGACAACTTGTGATTTTAAAAAACTCCGACATTAAATTTAATTCAGTGAAGTCTTTTTACACGTGATTTGGCAAAATTTATTATAATTAATTAATTTGCTTAAAAATAATAATGATTTGCTTAATTCCAAAACAAAAAAACAAATTTGAATTGTCTGATGATTTTTTTTCTTCGTGCTGATTTTCTACTTTGCTTTTATAATACTAATTTCAATGTTTTAAAATATAATAAAAAAATATTTAAAATACCGTACAGTATATTTTTAATGTTTAACAGATAACATTATTAAGAAAATCAATAGAAAATCTTCAACTCTCCAAAAACATAGTAATGTAAACTAATAAACGAATTTAAATATTCATTCAGTTCTTTTAGTTTGTTTTAGAAATTACATAGATGAACTAATCCATACATACTCAAAATAAAAGAGAATAAAATATCTGAGTGGCAATTAATCTTCAAAAAATACAACTTAGTAATAAATTAACTCTAAAGCTAATGGTAAATTTATTATATTTTTTATGTATTTATTACAGTGGTTAACGGTTTGAAACATAGTGGAAAGCACAGGGCCAATTTACCTTAGACTTCAGCAGCCATAGAAGACCTTTTGTTTTCTTTCACCAATTATTGCAAAGGGCATGGCAATTGGCAATGACACGCAAAACTTGGTCAAACAAGACACATTATTTTGTCTCAAACACACTTCACATGTCAATTCCTCCTTCTACTCAATCTGTTCGGTCGAACTTCATCTGTTATTGTTCTGTTCTCAACATATACTTTTCACACAAAGCATTTTCCTTACAGAAAAAAAAAATACATGAGAAAGGAATGTCACAGAGATAATCTATTCATTAATTATTTGGTTTGTTCAAAGTTCATATCTTATTATTTGGTCTGCAGTGGAAACAATCAGAAAAAAAAATTGAATTTTTGAACACTAATTAGTGTAATCTGTCAGATATTACTGCATTTTTTTTAATCTGCTGCAAACTATAGTCAAACTGAATATGAAAATATGCGTTTCCCCATTTCCCCGTGTACCCAGAAAGAGTCACGTGGCACAATTGTCCTTTGATACCTAGAAGCAAGATTTTAACTAAGAGAGAAGGAAAAAGATATGATTTTTTTTTTTTATTAAGAAAATGAATGCGAATGCTTTCAAGACGCATTCATAAGGAAGCTGGTGCGAAAGTGGAAACGCTGGTCATGTTTGAACGGGCTTTGTTACCATGGTTACATTCAACTCAAGGAACGTGCTTTTCATTATTATATATATATAGTATAATATATGGCAAAAGGGCACTCGTTATTTTTGTTAGGAAGATAGAAAGTAACAGGTTTTTATCTTCCACAACTTGTAGAGCCACCCTGTCCCACAAACTCATTCTACATATATATATAAACCTATATATTCGTTTCATCTAGAAACTGAAAGCCAGAACTGATACTCAGTTCAGCTTACTTGGCCAATATCTCGGAATCACTCTCATGAAGTGAATAGAAAGAAGAGAAAGAGGGAGAACACGAATCATACTCGTAAGAGAGTGCAACCTCCTTGAGTTTAGTTGAGGATTCTTTTAGTCCTTGTTGTGTTCATGTAAGTTTGTATACTTTTTCATGTTTTTTCTCTTAGAGATATATGGAAGAGAAGAAAATGAACAAGAGAGTGTTCTGTTTATGTAAAAAAAATGATCTTTGGTTCTTGATTTGAGTTAGTGAAACATGCTTTAAGGAAAATAGTGATGCCATGTTTTGTTCTTAAGCGGAGTTTAACTTTGAGTGTGTTTCAGAACAAGGGGAGGCAAAATGGATGGGAATTTCACCAGAAGCATAAGCAGGAGCATAAGCAGATCAAGTTGGAAAATGGAGGAAGTGTTTGCGAGTGGAAGGTATTCTCGCAGAACTTCTCAGGTTGATGAAGATGAAGAAGCTCTCAAATGGGCTGCCATAGAAAAGCTTCCCACCTATGACAGATTAAGAACGAGCATCATTCAAACCTTTGCCGAAGGTGGTGAGCAACAACCTGGGAACCAGATTCTGCACAAGGAAGTTGATGTTCGGAAGCTAGACATGAATGATAGACAGCAAATCATTGACAAGATTTTCAAGGTTGCCGAAGAAGACAATGAAAAGTTTCTCAGGAAGTTCAGAAACAGAATTGACAAGTGAGTCTAGATAATAGTCTTTCACATGTGCTGTTCTCACTTCACCTACCAAACAAAAAAAAATCAGATTTCTGGCTTCAAAGTTCTAACAGAATTACAAAAACCTTTGATGATTTTACCAGAATTACAAAATGTTTTTAGAAAACCTCGCTTTCTCTTGTGATTATTTATACTTTGTGCCGTCTTTCATTTTATCCCACCATTTTGAACATGTCTCTGTCATTTGATGAAGATGAAATCAAATTATAGAACACTTTCATGTTGGTGCTATGCAGTAGAGGGGAACCAGATCTACAAATGAATATTGCTGCAGATGTAGTTTAAATTTAAATGCTTCATTAATTCATATTTCTGTCAAAGCTATTCTTTTAAAACCTTTGAAAATCAAGCGTCATGTTTCAAACTTGAATTTGTCAAAACAAAGTAGACATCGAATTCAAAGCATACCTAATGCCCTGCTTTTTCTGTCAGTACCATACTGTTCATGCAAACCTAATACTTGAGTGGATGAAATTGCTACTGCCGAATGTGAAACCATCTTTGGAGCTAACTTATTCTTTAAACAAATTAATGCTGTTACATGATTCAAAATAGTACAACATTAATTGTTATTTATCTCTTTTGTTTTACTAATTTCAGGGTCGGAATCAGACTTCCAACGGTGGAAGTGAGGTTCCAAAATTTGACGGTTGAGGCAAATTCCTATGTCGGCAGCAGAGCTCTGCCAACCCTGCCAAACTCTGCATTGAACATTCTTGAATCATTATTTGGTATTTGTGGCATTAGTACAGCTAAGAGGACAAAGCTCACTATTCTTAAGAATGCCTCAGGCATTGTTAAACCATCAAGGTACCATAACCAAGTTGTGTTATACAAATAGTATATAGTGTGATTGGAACAATGTTAAGCAAAATAAACATAAGTTTAGTCTAGTTGGTCTTATATGTTTTGTTTTTTGCTGTATGGTTTCTTTGCAGGATGGCCCTTTTATTAGGTCCCCCATCTTCAGGGAAAACGACCCTTTTGTTGGCATTGGCCGGAAAATTGGACCCTGAATTGAAGGTACACTCCAGCCCCATCATTTTTACTTAAAAAATGATTCTTTATACATAACAATAACGATGATGAATAGTAATAATAAGTGATGATACATTATAAACTATTGGTTTTTATGAAACAGGTGAAGGGAGAAATCACTTACAATGGACACAAACTTGATGAGTTTGTGCCTAGAAAGACTTCAGCTTATATTAGCCAAAATGATGTTCATGTTGGAGAAATGACTGTAAAAGAAACACTGGATTTCTCAGCTAGATGTCTAGGAGTAGGGACTAGATATGGTAATTGATTCAACATTTTCTCTTTAACCCATTTTCCCCTTTTCAATAATGTATTAAAAGTTTTATTTTTCTCTTAATTGATGTGATTATAGATCTATTAACCGAGCTTGCTAGAAGGGAAAAGGAAGCTGGCATATTTCCAGAGGCAGACGTTGACCTTTTCATGAAGGTAATTTTTTTTTTCTTTCCCAATTAATGATTAATTATAATTATGTGATTTTAAAAGTCAACAATTATCTCAATTTTGGTTCATCCATGGAAGTGTTCTGATTTGTTTCTTGCTCTGTAGGCCACTGCAATGGAAGGAACAGAAAGCAGTCTCATCACCGACTACACACTCAAAGTAAGTGATTTCTTTTTCTTGTTGAAAATATTCAACATTTGTGTTTTTTGCGTAGAAAAACGAGGCAGAGTTAGTAATAAATGTTCTTAATTTCTTGTCAAAAATTTCAATTCACCTACCCTGCAATGTTGACTACTGTCAACACATATTTTGGCCAAAGAAGGTCCCTATCAGAGCATCACTAGTGGTCATGTGAACTACCCTAACTGCCCTCATAAATTACACATTTTATAATCAACGAGTTATGGGTAGTGACAGTGCCGAACGATTTGTTTAATGTTGTAATTAATCATTCTTTTTGCTGTGTTAATTAAACAGATTCTGGGGCTTGATATTTGCAAGGATACCATAGTGGGTGATGAAATGCACAGAGGTGTATCAGGTGGCCAAAAGAAGCGTGTTACCACAGGTTAGAAAAATAAAATCAACCATTACTGAGAACATCGAAGTTTATCTGTATCTGCACCTAATGTTTTCATTTTCAACTCCAACACTGTCTTTAATCATGCTTTGGAAGGTGGCTACAAGTTGTATATAGTCATTCTCAACCACACAATTTTTTAAGATTAAGAGAACGTGGCCACGTGGACTTTTGCCAACTAAACTCTTGTTTATTTGTCCAAGAATGTTTTTTATTCAGTTTACTTTTTATCTTATCTTTTTAGTATATATAATATGCAGAACGATATGTGCTGAATTTAGATAGATACATAGATAGATATAGATAGATTATGACAATCCAAAGAAAGACACATCTAATGCTTAACTATGATTTCTAATTTCTTACAATGAATGGCTATGGTTTGATTATACAGGAGAGATGATTGTTGGACCCACAAAAACACTATTCATGGATGAAATATCAACGGGTCTTGATAGTTCCACAACGTATCAGATTGTGAAGTGCTTGCAGCAGATTGTGCACCTCACTGAAGCAACTATCTTAATGTCTCTTCTCCAACCTGCTCCTGAGACTTTCAATCTCTTTGATGACATCATCCTCATTTCTGAGGGTCAGATTGTATACCAGGGCCCACGTGAGCACATCGTGGAATTCTTTGAATCATGTGGCTTTCGCTGTCCCGAAAGAAAAGGAACCGCTGATTTCTTGCAAGAGGTGTGTTCATCACAGAATCACGTTATGAAACATCACATGACTTATGTACCTTGGCTTAACAAATACTATATAACTTGTTCCAATCATGGAACATTTTTTTTTATGACACGTGTTAACTGAAAAACAAAAGCTTTTGGAATGAGTGTGTCTTAATTTGAGAAAACAGGTTACAATGTTAATTTTTTGAACAGGTTACTTCAAGGAAGGACCAGGAGCAATACTGGGCAGACAAAAACAAGCCATACCGTTATGTTACAGTGACAGAGTTTGCAAACAAGTTCAAGCGGTTCCATGTCGGAATGAGGCTTGAGAGTGAGTTGAATGTGGCATTTGATAAGTCAAGTGCACATAAAGCAGCTCTTGTATACAGTAAAAACTCTGTGCCGACAATGGATCTTTTTAAAGCGTGTTGGGACAAGGAGTGGCTGCTGATTAAGAGGAACTCCTTCGTGTACATATTCAAGACAGTCCAAATTATCATCATTGCCATCATATCTGCAACATTGTTCTTGAGGACTGAAATGCACCAAGATAATGAAGATGGTGCTTCACTCTACATTGGTGCAATTTTGTTCTCTATGATCATGAACATGTTTAATGGTTTTGCTGAGCTAGCTCTCACAATTGGAAGGCTTCCCGTGTTTTACAAGCACAGAGACCATCTTTTCCACCCTGCTTGGACTTACACCCTCCCCAATTTCTTGTTGCGTATTCCCATTTCTGTTTTTGAGTCTCTTGTTTGGGTGCTTGTCACCTACTACACCATAGGATTTGCTCCTGAAGCTAGCAGGTAAACTCATCCGTTTTCTTTTCTTTTCTTTTCTTACATAATTTGAATCGCATAGCAACCTGACAACATATTTGTGTTGTCTCTTGATCAACATCATATAATGATGAGATGTGTTTGTAATTACTAAGTGAGCCTTTTCTTGCCTATTCTAAATTTTAGGTTCTTCAAGCAATTGTTGGTGGTGTTTCTCATCCAACAAATGGCAGCTGGCATGTTTAGGGTCATTTCTGGAGTGTGCAGAACAATGATTATAGCTAACACTGGTGGAGCCCTCATGCTCCTTCTTATTTTTCTGCTTGGAGGTTTCATCCTTCCCAAACGTGAGTGACAATCCAAACTTTTTAAGCAAAAGCATTTGTTCAAAGAATGTGCTCACATACATGCTCAATGGTTACAGGTGAAATTCCTGATTGGTGGGTGTGGGCTTATTGGGTGTCACCATTGACATATGCCTTCAATTCCTTGGCTGTGAATGAAATGTTTGCTCCAAGGTGGATGCATCCACAGGTAAATAGCAGAAGCTTTTTAATTGGAAAAATGAAAATGCACATAACTCAGAAGAAACTCGTTGGTTTCTAACTTGAACATGTCTTTGACTGCAGACATCTTCGGATGGAAGTACCACATTGGGTCTGTCAGTACTAAGAAACTTTGATGTTTTTGCTAAAGAAGAATGGTACTGGATAGGAGCCGCTGCTCTTTTTGCTTTTACCATTTTCTACAATGTTCTCTTCACCCTTGCGCTTATGTACCTTAACCGTAAGAGCTCTAACTTTTATCAATCTTTCAAGTTGTTCGTTTCACTTTCCATCTTAATAAAAATCCTTTCTTTTTTCTTGTTTGGTGCACTAGCTCTTGGAAAGAAACAAGCAATTATTTCAGAGGAAGATGCAAGTGAAATGGAGATTGGAGGAGACACCAACGAAGAACCTAGGCTTGTAAGGCCCCCACAGTCCAACAAAGATTCAATGCTTCGATCATTATCTACTGCTGATGGAAACAATGCAAGTAAGTGTTAAAGGACACAACTTTAGAATCTTTGATGTTTTGGCTAAAAGTATGTTCTTATTGATGTAATACGGTTTGTGTTATATGAACCATTTCAGGAGAAGTTGCAATGCAGAGAATGGGTAGCCAAGCTACCAGTGGATTAAGAAAAGTTGATTCAGCAAATGATTCAGCTACTGGAGTTTCCCCCAAAAGAGGAATGATTCTACCTTTTCAACCACTTGCAATGTCCTTTGACACTGTCAATTACTACGTCGACATGCCTGCAGTAAGGATCCGATTACTTCTTTAGTATAATTTCATGACATGCACCATTAACAATCCATGGTGTACCTATAAAGTAAGTTCTAACTCTAATAACTCTTACAGGAAATGAAAGCACAAGGTGTGACTGAAGATAGGCTACAACTGCTTAGGGGAGTAACCAGTTCCTTTAGGCCTGGAGTGCTAACTGCACTAATGGGAGTTAGTGGAGCTGGGAAGACAACTTTAATGGATGTTTTAGCAGGAAGAAAAACTGGTGGCTACATTGAAGGAGATATTAGAATCTCTGGGTTCCCCAAGAACCAAGAAACCTTTGCAAGGGTAGCTGGTTACTGCGAACAAACTGATATTCATTCACCCCAAGTTACCATTCGTGAATCTTTGATTTACTCTGCCTTCCTTCGTTTACCAAAAGAAGTTAATGAGGAGGAGAAAATAGTAAGTACTCAACAATATTATAGCCCTTTCATTCTTCTCTTGGGGTCATAGAAGGGTGAACTAAAAATTTGATCTTTTTTATCTTTTCAGCAATTTGTGGACCAAGTGATGGATCTGGTGGAGCTGGATAATCTGAAAGATGCTATAGTGGGGCTTCCAGGAGTTACAGGGTTGTCAACTGAGCAAAGAAAGAGGTTGACCATCGCTGTTGAGCTTGTTGCAAATCCTTCAATCATTTTCATGGATGAACCCACTTCAGGACTTGATGCAAGAGCAGCAGCTATTGTTATGAGGACTGTGAGAAACACTGTGGACACAGGAAGAACAGTTGTTTGCACAATTCACCAGCCTAGCATTGATATCTTTGAAGCCTTTGACGAGGTAAAAACCAACCTACAAACTATTTTATGGTGTGTTTCTTTTCTCTGTATCGCTTATACCCTCTTTGGTGCTTAATGAAAACTTTTTGGTCCAGCTTTTGCTGATGAAAAGAGGAGGGCAAGTGATCTACTCAGGACCATTAGGCCGAAATTCCCACAAGATTATAGAATACTTTGAGGCAATTCCAGGGGTCCCAAAGATTAAAGAGATGTACAACCCAGCAACATGGATGCTAGAAGTGAGTTCTGTAGCAGCTGAAGTTCGGCTTGGAATGGACTTTGCTGAATACTACAAATCTTCATCTTTGTTTCAGTGAGTCAACTAGCAACTAGAATGCCTACATTTTCAAATAGTTTATTACTTCTGTTGGTTTGAGCTAACACATTTGCTTATTGAACAGGCGAAACAAAGCCCTTGTAAAGGAACTAAGCACACCCCCACCTGGAACCACTGATCTGTATTTCCCCACTAAATACTCTCAATCTGCACTGGGGCAATTCAAATCCTGTTTTTGGAAGCAGTGGCTGACATATTGGAGGAGTCCAGATTATAATCTTGTCAGATTCTTTTTCACCTTGGCAAGTGCCCTCATGATAGGAACAATATTTTGGAGAATTGGCAGAAATAGGTGAGAGTTGCTTTCTGTGAAATCTAACTCTACTCTTCTTCAACCATTAGTACTAAGTTTTAGCTAATTTATGTGGTTATTTTTGTTTAGGGACAACTCAAGCGACCTTACAATGATCATTGGAGCAATGTATGCTGCTGTAATTTTTGTCGGCATTAACAACTGCCAAACTGTTCAACCAATCGTAGCCGTTGAAAGAACAGTGTTCTATCGAGAAAGAGCTGCTGGAATGTATGCTCCTCTGCCTTATGCCCTAGCACAGGTTGGTGGATTGGTTTACCACAAAGAACAATGATATTTGTTTCTTGTTATCATGTTCTTACCTTGTGTTATATATCATTGTGCTAATGCATTTGCAATTGCAGGTTTTTGCCGAAATACCTTATGTATTTGTCCAAGCTGTGTATTACTCACTCCTAATCTATGCCATGGTGAACTTTGAATGGAAAGTGGAGAAGTTCTTTTGGTTCTTCTTTGTCAGCTTCTTCTCTTTCTTGTACTTCACATATTATGGTATGATGACTGTTTCCATCACACCAAACCACCAAGTGGCATCAATCTTTGCAGCAGCATTCTATGGACTATTCAATCTCTTCTCTGGTTTCTTTATCCCAAGACCAGTGAGTACCCTTCTAGTTTTTATTTAAACTCATAAACACTATAACATTATCTTGCATGATCTTTACTAACATAACTCTTCCACCAACTTTATCTTTTCAGAAAATTCCTAAATGGTGGGTGTGGTATTACTGGATTTGCCCAGTGGCATGGACTGTGTATGGATTAATTGTCTCTCAATATAGAGATATAGAGGACCCAATTGATGTGCCAGGGAGTGCCATAAATTTCACTGTTAAAGGATACATTGAAAACCACTACGGGTTTAAATCTGATTTCATGGGTCCAGTTGCTGCAGTTTTGGTAGCTTTCACTGTCTTCTTTGCCTTTGTATTTTCCTTCTGCATCAAGACACTGAACTTCCAATCAAGATAAAAGAGCTACAACGTTGTATTGTATGAGCAAGTTATGCTGTACCAAGATGTAACAGTGTATCGATTTCTGTATGTAAATAACTGAGGCTGGAGTCCATGCTCAAGATTTATGGAACATGTTTCATAAGATTAATAGATGACCACGATAGTTTTGCTAGTAGAGAGTTGTTCAGTAAATGTAAATCATCTCATTCATGCTTTTATCAGTCTGGTTTGGTACCTAGAACAAGTTAGCTTTTTCTTATGCTCGATTCTTGCAACAATAATAGATAAAATCTTATTCTTTTGCATTAACTCTTTGTCAAGAACAGTCTATTTTTGTTTTCCTATTGCAACTTTTCTCTGATTAACTTTGCAATGAGTTTTACTGTTTAATTGAGACAAACTAATTCTGCATTAAATAATGGAGTCAAATGGTGTTCATCAGCTCATTACAAAGTAGTTATATTATAGAAGACAATTTTCAGTAAGCATTTCAACTTTCATTGACCCTTCTGCTGGAGTTGAAGTTGGCTTTAGTCTTCTCTGCTTTGATTTTGCTCACTGCATGCAAAATCTAAACTTCTCAAAAGGACAAAGTTTGTGACATTATTGTTTTTTCTGGGAATCCTAAAGTTAATGATGTTAAATCCAATTGGACTAAAAGGGACAGTAGTAAAGTAATTTAAAGAATGAAAGGACTAAATTGAGTTTGTTAGAAAATTATACAGCATTAGTATTCTGGTACGACTTTGTAAACTTCAAAATTATTGTATTTCTGAGGTCTGAGTTTGTTAAGGTTGAAGACAAAATCAATGATAAATGGTGTCAAATCGAAGCATAAAGTACTAAATGGAAAACCAAATAGGGAATGACCTAATTTTTATGTGGCTAAAACATCAGTATCGGTCGCTTTCGCAGTTCTTGTTCCCTTATTTTCGAGGTGTCAGGTTATAAGTTATAGGGTTGTAGTGATAGTAATCGAGAAATTGTAGTTTTATATGGTTATATGATATTGATCTTATACATATAAGATATTTGACATCACTTTTATTTCAAAATTTGAAGGCAATACTTGAATGATGTTATTGATCTTTATTTTTATATAATATTTAATTTTGTCTATCTTATTCAATGTAAAACTTTGACTCACACTTGAATTATAACCTTCGCGATGTTATGATGTTATGTCTTTTGAAGATTCATCATACTACTTATTTGGGTCGTTCGTTGAAATGATTTTTTTTCCATGTAAGTTAAAGTTAAGTTCTCTCGTTCAATTGGTAATGATATTTTCTGTGAATGCTTCTATGAATTGACTAGTAATGGATATATATCATAGTTAATACCTTTTTTTTTTTGGGTAATAATTCATCACAATAGTCGATATCTCAAGAATACAAATTAATCATGTTAAGAATTTTTTTTGTCCATTTACATAATAATAATTTATTTAATTAATTAAAAAATGTATAATATTAAGTAAAAGAAATTGAATTTTAGGTTAAATTAGACATGATGATATGAATTATGCATCTTGGCATGTTAACAAAAATAAGGACTATTGAGACGAAAAAATTGCGATAATTTATTGAATAATTATAACAAAAATTTGGACAAAAAATACTATTAAACCTTAATTAAATAATTCTTTTACAAAATAATCCACATTATATTATCAAAGATGTAATATCAAATATATTTTATGTGATTGAAAACATGAAAATGAGAGCTAGATACTCTCATCTGAAAGAAATAAATGATAGATACTAATATTATAAATGAGTATAAATAAAATGTTTATCTTATAAACTATTTGATTTAAAGAGAATATAAAATATAATGTTACAACAAAAAAATTCAAATGAAACAAACTAAGAACAATAAAAAATATTAAAAATAAATTTTGTGAGTTACATAATAAATTATAGAAGTTTCAATCATTTAAAATGACAAAAGAAACATGTACATATTCATACCATATTCAACTAATATAATAATTCCTTGTTAAAATTGAGAAGACTTCAAACAATTATTAAAGGGACGGATTCCTTTTGCCATAAGATTAAAAATTTACTTACAAAATTTTAAGAAAAACAAAATTCAAACCCGAATCCATTAAAAATATAAAAGAAAAAAATTCAAACTCAAACCCACATGAGATGAACTTTTACTCAAATATCTAGTTATAGTATCATATTTGTGTTGTCCTTAATAGAAATTTAACAAAATATATTTTAATGAATTCATAATTTATGTATATAATAATGATTTAGAATATTAATAGTTTTATTTTAGAAAAAAAGACCACATTTGAACGCAATGGGGTCAGAAGTCCTTCCCACCACGTAAGAAGGGACAACCCTGTCATCCCAATCAATCACTTTGTGTGGTGTTTGCTCTTTCTAATTTAGTGGGAAATTAGTCTTGTTATTTCTTACAATTTAATATAATTTGAAGTTAAATAAGGATTTAGTTCTTAAATTTGTATTAAAAATTAAAATTTATTTTCAAATTTTAATTTAGTTTAGTCTTAAATTTTAAAAATAATAAATTTTTTATGACGTTTTAAATTGAGAGTTTATTTATTTATACTGATGTTTTTCTCAGATTTTTGAGTTTTATCGATTTTAGAGAGTTTTCAATTTATAATTAACATATTTTAATTCAAATGTTAGTCTAAAATCACTTAATACGTAAGAAAAGTAATATTATTATGTTGAAATATTTATATTTATTTTTTATAGTTTAAAGATTAAAATTTAAAACAATAACGATTATTATAAATATATTTAATTCTATAATTTCTAATGACTTATTAAGATATAAATATTTTTATAGTTATTTAAAAGTTAGGCTTCGCAGTAAAATGATATAGATTTCCCTTAAAAGCAAGAAGAAAAATTCATTCATTACAAGGATAATATTAAATTGAAATTTTTTTGTATTTCATTATGTACTGTATATCATATAAAAATTATAATTAAAAAACAAAAAGTAAGTCTAAAGAAACTTAAAAGTTTATAAGAATCGACAAATGAATTTGTGTCACATTTTCAATTATATAATTTATCATTCATTGATGTGGATTCTTAATTAAGTGTGTAAACACGGTTAACTCGTCCACGGTATATATATATATATATATATATAAAATATAAAATACCATTCTGACAGTATTTTTTAAGCTTAAATATATTTTTAAAATATTTTATTTTTAGTCTCTTTAAAATTGAATTTTGATCTTTGATATTATTTTTTATGTATTAGAAACAAAAAAGTTTAAATGACTACTATTCTAAATCGTACCTACTGATATTTTCATATATTGTTAGCATGTAATAATTTTTTTATTAAAATTTTAAAATATGAAAAACATACGTTTCTATTTATTTTTATTTAAATAAATATTAAAACCTAGAACTGTTAATTTCAAATTTTAACTGATGAAAATAAAAGAAATAAAATAAAAATTTATACATTTTATGAGAGTTAAAAGTAAATATTTCAAAATTTATCAGACAAAAAATATAGAGTTTTTTTCCATAATTAAATAAAAATGAGATCATTTTATAAAATATTAAAATCTAATTTTTATCTCATTTCAAGAAACAATTTCGAATTTTATTGGACAAAAAATAAAGAACTATTTTAAGAACTTAAAAAAAAATCATTTAATACAAACATATTTAAGTGTTCTTTTATACCATTTAGCTAAAAGGATTAAGTAAAAAAAAAAAGTCAGATTTAAATTGTAGAAGGTATACTTATTGGAGTATATTTGTCTCCTTAATTTAGTTTTTTAAAAAATTTCATGGATATCAACAAGATGTATCAATATTTAATATACATATAAAGAGAGCAAAAATGATAGTTATATATTATATGATTTAAAAAAATATATATATATATATATATATATATATATATATATATATATATATATATATATATAAATAAAATGGTTACATGTATCATTATTTTCATTGTTTTGTGAAATACTTTAATTTTAACTTTGCTTTAAATTAATCAATTTTGTTTGTCTTTCAGTAACACAGAGGACCTTATTTTATGAAATAAATTGAATCAAAAATTAACTTCAGAAACTTCAATTCATAGTCATTGGAAGTTCCTCCGATCACTAATCCTAATTTTGGAAGGTGTTGTTCTTAAATCTACACACTCTCGTTATATACAGCAACAACGCTAAACGACAACGTTCAGATGCACAACAATCCTAAAATGTAACCTAATTTTTTGTTCTCACTCACACCATCACAATCTCTTCATTCGTTCTTGCACCCAAAAAGACACTATTCTATGTAAATCTCAAAGAACGCACAAATAATTGTGTTTTTCACGGGAATTCTTGTAAAATAAATACCAAGTTTATTTTTATTTTTTATATTTTTTTATTTCACAATAAATAAACGTTACTTGTCTTATATTTTCAATCTCACGATAATAAAAAGTAAGTATATAATCAATATAAATATATAAATAGCATATTTTTAAGTATTAAAATAATAGACAGGTTTAAGAAAAAAAGACTCTAATAAAAAAAGAAAGCAACACATTTAGTCAGTTTTACTGGTAATCATAAACAATTTACAAAAACTATTATGATAAATGTTTTTAACAAAATATTATACTTTTTAACAAAATAATTTTATTTCTTAATTTTTCCTAAAACAACAAGTAAAACTGTTTTTAGTGTAATAAATAGTAGAATTTTTCTCCTATTAAACTAAAATAAAAATGGTACAGTCGAAGGACAATGGCAATCATACATTATATACATGAAAAATTATATCCTTAATGATTATTAATTGACTAATAATATAATTTTTTTACAAGTTTATATACTATGATGGTGATGACGTACCTTTCTTCTCTTCCATGGGGGCTATATGTATCTTACAACACAGGCAAAGAACACAGAGCGAGAGAGAGAGAAATTGAGAGAAGAGAAAAACGAGGAAAGATTCAGCTATTTTTCTTTCTTTCTCCTCGAGACTCTCTCTTTTTCTCTTCATTTCTCTCTCTTTGTTTCAACTCACTCAGTGATCAAACCGCAACTTTCTCTCTGTCATACACTTGTTTCAGCATCATCATGTTCTCCTCCAATGCATGCTCCTTCATGGTACACTATAACACTTCCCAGTCCACATTCCACACACTCACTCACAACCCAGTAAAACTAACTAACTGTATTATTTATTTTTGGCAAAAAGTTGGTATAGCAGCAACGTAAAAGAAGCCATTTTTCTTGTAATTTTTTCGAGATCGTTTGATTTGTGTGGCTGGGCATTCATAAAATATCCCTTTTCCCGTTTTCGTGTGAACTTTACCCACAGTGCAAGTCGGGCATAGGTGGGTGGTCTTCGTGCAGTAACTTCTCTGCTTCACGGAGGAGGCGTTCTGCTCCATCGAGAGTCACGTGTTGCGCTCCAACTTCGACCAGCGGCAAAACTCACGGCGGCTCTGTGATGGCTAAAGAGGCAAATGGGACTTCCACGGCGGTCGGCGAAACCCCAATCACTGGCGGCGGCGTCCGGGACGTGTACGGCGAGGATAAGGCCACGGAGGATCAGTTTGTGACTCCATGGAGTGTCTCTGTTTCAAGGTGAGTGAGTGAGTGAGACTTGTTTTTGATGATCTTGAATTTTTCTTGCTTGTGTTCTTGTTTCAATGAATGAATGAATGAATGAGACACTGTTGATTGGATTTTAGTGGGTATACTTTGTTGAGAGATCCACACTTCAACAAAGGACTCGCCTTCACCGAAGAAGAGAGGGAAACCCACTTCTTGCGTGGCCTTCTTCCCCCATCTGTTATTTCTCAAGAAACTCAGGTTAATCATCTCATCACATAACTTTTTCCTGATTATCGTTTCTGATATATTGAAAACCCAATAAATTAATATAACCAGTAGGATCTTTTGACAGAAAAGAGGAAAAAGGGCATAATAGTGAGTGTGAAATGGATGAATAAATTTATTGGATTCTCAACGTATCGTTACCCTTTTAGTAGAAAGTTAAAATATTGATCTGCTCTCTTTAATTGTTTTTATTATTAAGTTCTGTATCTTTAGGAAAACCCGAAAGTTTTTGTCTTTACTTCTGCATAACAGTTAGGCTTTTAATCTCTATCAGTATTATCAGAGAAAAACCTTCTGGTGTATGAAACCACCGCTAAGAATTTCCATACATGATTAACTGCTGCAAGAAAAATTATCATTTTCTTGTATAGGAACTAAAATTTAAAATGAAGACAACTATAGTGACCAAGTGAATAGTTTAATCTTAATAAGTAAAATGTTGAAATTATGTGTGGCTGTTGGGCTACTCTACTTTGACTGATATTTATCAATGCTTCTTTTGTTCAGGTAAAAAAAATGATCCAACACATACGCCAGTATCAAGTTCCATTGCAGAAGTACGTGGCAATGATGGATCTGCAGGTGCCTGGCAGATTTTTATAAAAAAAAGAAAACTGCTTTTAATCTGTCTCTCCGTTTCAATTTTACTTTGGCACAAAATTAGAAAAAAGTTACTGAAAGTAAAACATTCAATAAAAACAATACTAGCTTTTATAAGTTTCTGGAACCATGTGATAATGTGGATTGAATGTTTATTAGTTATTTGCTGGGTTGCAGGGGAGAAATGAAAGATTGTTCTACAAGCTTCTGCTTGATCATGTTGAGGAGTTACTACCAGTTGTCTATACTCCAACAGTTGGCGAAGCATGCCAGAAATATGGGAGTATCTTCATGCATCCTCAGGGACTTTATATAAGTTTGAGGGAGAAGTAAGTTTGAGTTCAGTTGCACTTTCATCCTCCTCAATTTTCTGTCCTTACCTTTTAGTTAAATGTACTGTGTCTAAAAGAAATTACTCCATTTTCTATTGGATGCGTTTTAAAGAGGGAGGATTCTTGAAGTACTAAGGAATTGGCCTGAGAAGAACATTCAAGTCATTGTTGTGACTGATGGAGAGAGAATTCTGGGTCTTGGGGATCTTGGCTGTCAGGTATTATACTCACCATGTATAAAATTTGTGATGTTTTGTAATCTCTCTTTTGGTAACTAATGCTGTATTACCAGGGAATGGGAATACCGGTAGGAAAACTTTCTCTATATTCAGCACTTGGTGGAGTTCGTCCTTCTGCTGTAAGTATTTTTGGTCTACTATACCTGTTACAAACTTCTTGTGATATGTTACTTTGTTTTAAGATGGTACTGAAATTTGAGTAGCAGATTATACTTTTATAATGTTGAAATAGTGTTATAGTGTTCTATTTCAAAGTTTGCTTGCCGGGTAACATTTAATTTTGGAAGATTGTGAAGAGTGGCTCCAATGATCTCTGCATTTGTTTATAAAAAAGTGTATAGTCTTCAACTTGTTGTTAAAGTTGTATTACTGTATAATCAAACTGTTTCAGTGCTTACCTATTACCATCGATGTGGGTACAAACAATGAGAAGTTGTTGAATGAAGAATTATATATAGGGCTCAAGCATAAACGAGCAACTGGGCAGGTTGGTTCATAATTTGTCTTATTTACTTGGCCTCAGTTTTAACATCAGGCATTCTGTCATCTAATGTACTGCAATAATAAATTTGCTTTTACCTTTTCGGTTTCCAGGAATATGCTGAACTTCTACACGAATTTATGATTGCAGTCAAGCAGAATTATGGTGAAAAAGTCCTTATTCAGGTACTAAGAAGTATACAAAGACATCATTTCTCGAGTAATTGGACATGAAGTATGCAACACTTGCTAATTTCAACTTTTCTTGTTTTCTGCTATATTTTAGTTTGAAGACTTTGCAAACCACAATGCTTTTGTTCTACTTGAAAAATACAGGTCAACACATCTTGTCTTTAATGATGATATTCAGGTGAGAAATTCGTTTCTTAAATTATATATTTAGATACTTTGGTAACCAATAATTTTCTCTTATATTCTATTCTATCCACTTGGTTTCAGGGAACAGCAGCAGTTGTTCTTGCAGGACTAGTTGCAGCTCTGAAATTGGTTGGGGGAAACTTGACTGATCACAGGTTCTTATTCCTTGGTGCTGGAGAGGTAAGTCATTACCCTTCTGGGGTCATGTTTCCTTCTCCATTGTTTCCTACAGATAACAAAGCCTAATCATTTCACAACAGAGAAAAAGGTGAAAAGAAGAGAGTACTGAACACTATCAGATTACTTTGAATTGTTCACTTGAATTGCATGGTTTGTGTTTGCAGGCTGGCACTGGAATAGCAGAACTCATAGCACTTGAAACTTCAAAAAGGGTTAGATTTTTTACATGATCATTGAACGAACGATTTAGATTTCTCCAGAAACTAACTATTGTCTTGGCAGACAAATGTCCCAGTAGAAGAATTGCGCAAGAACATTTGGTTGGTGGACTCAAAGGTTTTACAAAAGCTAATTTAGCTCTTTCCTACAGAAAGCAATTGTTTGTTTACCATTGCATCAATCTTTCATTCCTACTTTTGCAGGGGTTGATTGTGAGATCCCGCAAAGACTCACTTCAACATTTTAAGAGACCCTGGGCTCATGAACATGAACCTGTTCAGAAACTTGTAGATGCTATTAATGTATGGCTCTCCATATCTCTCTTTCTCTCTCACCCACAGAGAAGTAGTTTCAAATTTCTTACATTTCAATGTTTTCTTCTCAGAAAATCAAGCCAACGGTTTTAATCGGAACATCAGGACAAGGGAGAGCTTTTACCAAGGAAGTGATTGAAGCTATGGCTTCCATTAATGCGGTAACATGTTAATCAATTCACTCTGCATTTTTATGCTACAGAAGCTAATCTATCAATCATTTGTAATGCTTGTAGAAACCTATTATTCTTGCCCTTTCCAACCCAACATCACAGTCAGAATGCACTGCTGAAGAAGCTTACACTTGGAGCAAGGTAATATCAAGAACACAAAGCTATTATCTACTTATTTGGTTGGAATGAATGAGTAATTAATAACTGGTATCATTTTTCATTTATTTCTTATCTCAATCAGGGACGTGCCATTTTTGCTAGTGGAAGCCCTTTTGGCCCAGTTGAATATGGTGGAAAAGTGTTTGTGCCTGGCCAGGTCTCAATATGTTTGTAAAAAATGTCAAAAATTTCTCTATCCAATGGAATGAAATTTATTAATATGAATGTGTTCTTTGTTAATCAGGCCAATAATGCATACATTTTCCCTGGATTTGGTCTTGGTTTGATAATGTCTGGAACCATTCGTGTGCATGATGACCTTCTTCTGGCAGCTGGTAATGCAGAAGAAATTCAAACATTTACTTAAAACGTTAAGCTTAGGATAATTATAATTCAAATGACAAATCCTATTTCTTGGAACAGCTGAAGCTTTGGCTTCACAGGTGACTCAAGAGGACTATAATAAGGGACTCATATACCCTCCATTCAGAAACATCAGAAAGATTTCAGCACACATAGCAGCCAAGGTGGCTGCTAAGGCCTATGAGCTTGGTACACTTTACTTTTTCTTTTGATATCTGAAAACTTTGGCTATGTTTGGATTAAATTCTGGAGAAAGTTGTTGTTTTGAGAGTAAAAGAAATTCCTAACATTCCAAATGTTAATCCAAACATGCACACTTTCTGTTTGATGTTTTTTCTCCTTGAAATAGTGTAGAAAATTAATGAGATTGAATTCACATTCTTGATCAGGCTTGGCTAGTAACCTTCCTCAACCAAAAGATATGGTGAAGTTTGCTGAGAACTCTATGTATTCACCGGCCTATAGAAACTACCGGTGAAGTGGCAATAGTTCATTTTTTTTTTTTTTGGGTTTTTTTTTTTTACTATTATAGAATGTTTTCTTTATTTATACTTTTCATGCAGTTTTATGCTATTGTATTTGGTGAAATATAGTTTAGGTTGTTGTTAATGTAGGTAGATAGACTTAAGTAGAGCTTGAAATATTTTGTATTTGGATTTACATTTTATTTGACAATAATTTAAATTAAAAAAAAAATGAAGCATTTGTAAGCATCCACATACAATAGTTTAGATTCTGGTATACCATTTATGCATGCCTCTTTTCCTTTATTCATTCAAAAACTAAGGGTTAAATATGTTTTTGGTCCCTCAAATCACAATGAACTTTGAAATTAGTCTTTTTTTCGAAATTTTATACCAATTTAGTCTTTCATTTTTATAAATGTGTGGATTTAGTCATTCTTACCAAATTTTGTTAAGTTTATTTGACATTTTAAACGTATTTTATGATACCATTTGATTAACATTGAAGCGAAAGTGTGTTAAACGTGTAAACAATTTAAATACGATCATGAAATACGAATGAAACATCAGATAAATTTAACAAAATTTGATTAAAATGACTAAATTCACGTATTTTTAAAGATGAATAATTAAATTGGTCAAAAAGTTTGAAGAAGAACTAATTTCAAATTTTACTGAAATTTGAGAGATAAAAATATATTTAATCCAAAAACTAAAATAATCAAAGTTTTTAGCAACTTTAAGTGCTGCATACTAAAATAAATAAATTTTCCATACAAATCATAATAACTAGTTGAGTATGTGTATTGCTATACAAAGTTATTTGTAGTCTTTCATGTGTTAATCGAGAATTAAGTTTACACAAGATTTTGTTTTGTGGGTATTATCTAAATTCATCACAATTTTAAATTTTTGTATTAATTGAATATGAATATTTGTAATATTTGATTTTTTTTAACTTTAAAATAAATATGTACGTATTTATTTATTTTCCCACTTATTTCAATATTTGTCATAATTTTAAATTACTAAAATAACCTTTATTTTATTAGTTAACTTAAAAAGCACCTTATTTTATGTTCTTAGTTTTGTAACTGATTTGTCACACCACTTTTCATAATTTTTTTCTTATATTTATGTTAATTTTGTTTAATTATTTTTTTATATTTTTTTTTTATATATATATATATATATATATATATATATATATATATATATATATAATTAGTAATAACATCGTGTGTGGCTTTTTTTTTATTAAAACAATAACTAAACAGATGTAAGTATATCTATTATACGACAAAGTAGAAATGAGACAAAAAAAAAAGTACATATCAAAATATGAAGGAAAAAAAAAACGTATTTTAAAAATAAAGATGAACACAATCAAACTTCCACATTTTTTAAATGTATATCTCATCCCTGTAGCTCTAATACAGTCTCACAATTATTCACATGTAACAATAATCATATCATAAAATGTATATTTTAAATTATAAAAATTATAGTTACAATCTTGTTATAATTAGATAATTATTTTCACGTAAATATTTATTAACAAATTTCTTAGACCTTAATATCTTTTCACACGGTGTGAATCACACTCCAATTCTATCTTTAGCAATTAAAAATAATAAAAACTCATTCGATGGATTTTTTTTTTGATAATTTTATATTATTGATACACAAATATCTAATAAAAATTTGTCCGCAATCCTGTTTCACCACTTTAACCCCTCCACCCTTTCTTTGATAATTAAAAAAAAAAACTCAACTGATGAATTTATTAAGTACTATTTAGTTTTAAAATAAAAAATAGAAATAATTAACCAATATTTCTCTATTATTATTTTTTTTTCTTGTTTAAAATGGATCATGTAACGTTAACTGGTAAGCCAATTATAATAACTTTTATTTATTGAAAAAAAATAACAATAAAACATAATAGTATCAATAATAATAGAAATAACCTATTACTATATTGTAGAAAGTAACACAACAGTTATCTAGATATAAACAAACGTTTGAATTGGAATTGGAACGAAGAACTCTGTTGAGATAAGTCTTCATTGATTGAAATGAAGTTTCAAATTTAATATTTAGAAAGATTAATGATTAAATTAATAAATTTAAATACAGAGTTTGACTCTAAAAAATGGATTTTGCTTGCAAGGAAGTGAATAGGAACAACTTCTGAACATGACAGCATTAGTTACCATTTTTCAACACTTGTCTCACCAATGTTATCTCATGGAAAAATCCCAAAAAATCTTCCCTCTTTTCATATCAAACATTATATTTTCTTCTTTCCCTGATCCTTGTAAAATGATTACAACACACAAACAAATAGATTTAACCATGTTCCAAAAGGATCTAAGCATCAATTTGGCACGTGATGTGTTCACACAATTTCTTGGATCTTTTTTTACACTTGGTGTGATTTGTATAACGTATAGACAATTATTGAGGCTTGGTTGTGGTTTTGTGAAGAATAAGAACTTTATGACAACATAGAAGCATATGAAACCATGATTGTGTGTCTATTGGACATGGTGACAACTGCATCTGTGAGAGAGTGTGTTTGTTTTCAGTGATTTGGCCAGTTGTCTATCGTCCAACATTGGCATTTGATGTTGCTGTTTTACTAGGAGGATCATGTCTGGTTGGTTCATCTTATCTTCTGTTGGATAAAATTTTTGGAGAACAGATCAAAAGTTGTCTTTAGTGGCATGCTTAGCTGCTTTCAACAATTAATGTGTGTTGTTGGTAGCAATGGATTCTGCTGTGAAGAAGATGAGCAGAATTTATGCTGCCAGAGTCACTCAGAAAGCAACTTCAGCTAACCTCTAATAACCTCTCTCCATTCACAACATTCTTGATGAGGAAAGCAAAGAATAGCATTACCCTTTTTTCAGGTCCTTCTCCTGTTTATGCTTCAACGTGGCAACCCATTTCAGAAGCTAATTCTTTGACGTGGCACCCCTTCTGTGGTAGAATACAATGCCTCCATCTCCCTTTTCTCTCAGAATATTCTCCCCCTTTACCACAAACTATTTTTAACTTCTTCTTAATCTTCTTCGTATCACATAATCATCTTTTATTCATCATCGTTCGTTAAGGTCAAATGCAGTTTAAATATCTCTTCCATTTTTTGATATACTTTTTAATGACAGAACCGTGGAGCTAAGCGTGGAACTTCAGTCTCAAACAGACAATAGCTTGAGAATGCATGATTCTGACCATGTCTTGACGAAAACTCCTGTTGCCTTCGATTGATGCGACGTAGTTTAAATACTTCTTCCACTTTTCGTGTATCATTTTTCTTGAGTTGGAAAAATGAATTAGAACTATAGATACTGTGCTGCTAACAAACTACTAATAGTATATGCAATGAATGGTTACGTGCATGTTAATCTGATATGCTGGTATTGCTAAGTTAGTGACTAAGGAATTTGGTGGTTTAAAAAAAGGACATGAAAAAATGAGAGACAATAGTTGTGATATTTTTTGGATTGCTTGGGTTATGTTGGTAATGGTGATTCTGCATGGTCGTAGCAGAAACAATTACATCAGCATATGCTACCCACTGATATTATGTCCTTTAAATGGTTTGGACAAGTATTTCTACAATTGGCTAAGAAGAAAAGATATTTTAGTGGTAGTTGGTGTTAGATCGGTGATGCAAGTATAGGTAGGAATGATCATTGTCCACGGTGGGATCCTTATCAAGATAGGAGATAGTAATGAGAGAAAGGAAAAAATAAGCCACAATCTGCCAAACTTGAAAATGACTAAGAAACCAGATTCTGATTCTGATTCTGATTCTGATCCCTTTCCTTCCACCACTCACTCAAAACATTAAGCTTTTTAACTCTTTACAAAGAAACAGATGTGACCACTCACACATGGAAAACAAACATCAAACACTTAATATGCTATTGGAGAAAAGGAGCAGCAAGAAGAAGGGGAAGAGGGTTGAATTAGTCCTTTCGTTTCAGTATCTCTTCTCCAACACTTATTTCCCTTTCCCGAAAATTCTCATGTCAATCATTGGGAATTTTTCTCTCTTATTTTTGTTTCCCTCTTTTAGTCACTTGCTGATTCCCCTCTTCCTTATTCTCTCTGCACCATCCCTTCTCACAGTAACATAACATGCTTTTCTTCTCTCCATCTTTAGGGTTTACATCTCATCAAAAAGATGCACTAATAAGGCAAAAAAAGAAATAAACAACTCACTGTTAAATTGCATTTCACTGCTGCAATCACATTCAACATGGTTAAGTGCAACGTGTTTCGATATTCTAATGGAAACAACAAACAACAGGGCACGTGTCCTACAAAAATCCTTTGTAGAGTGAAAGCAGTTGACTTTTTTTTCATGTCCCTTCACCTTTTCTGTCCACAGAAATATATACAAATCATTGTACATACGAGTATAAATGCAGATACGATGTTTTTTCAAACAAGGGTCTTCGTGAATTCTATCCATAGAGCATTTGAAAGCATAACAATTTTCAAAAATGATTTTGGTTAAAAGTGAATGTGAAGAACTGAAGCAATATTGGTTTCTCCTTATCAACACTGATATTGTTAGGTTTACAATCCAAAACCTCTGCTTTTTCACTTTCCTGCAAGGATCATAACTCGTCTGAACCGATTTTTTTGTTGTGATACTGATACCACTTGTTAGATTTACAGATAATCTTTTATTGAAAAAATACAACATTAATGAGATTTAAGTCTAACTACAGAAGACATTAACACCACTCTTAACCCAAAACGTTAACACAATAAATATACGGATCGTTATCTTTATATAATACTCTGTATTCTCATTTCTAACCAATATAAAACTTAGGCTCACACTTGAATTTTTTTTAACGTATATTTTTCATAATTGTAAGATTAATATATTGCTGTTCTCTGACATATACATTATTATTATTCTACGTTGTTAACTATAATTGTATCACATCTGATATGAAATACATAATTTTGATGAGGAATGGGATAATGTGTCACGATCAGACAAGAGAACCAGGTTTAAATATTATCGATGTCTTTTCATAGAATCAACGGTCTGCTCCACTCTTCTTTCTCGCAGTTATTTAATTATTCCTTCTAGAAATCTTATTTAATTAATGTGAGTACTGTTATGAAAGCATGGTGATGATACAAACAGCAATTAACAAAGGCAATTCTCTTTTTTTGGTTTTTTCAATCATCAACACTGAGCTATTTAGGATAAATTCTTTGTCTCATGCGATACCCATATTTAAGGGATATTTAAATTTTTAATTTTTAATTTAATTTCCTTTTTTTCCAACCAAACTCTTTTTCTTTCCCTACCATAAATTATTAGCCTGAGATGCATGGAAATATGCAGATTAAAAAATGAATAATATATTTCATAAATTTATTTAATTTTTCTGGCTTCAAAAGTGTGTTTTTAGTGAAAAAATAAATAAAAATCATCCAGACATGAGTTAATAGAGAGAACATAGTATATGCCAATTTGGTGTGTCTGATATTAAAAAGGGGAAGAGAAAAAGATTGTAGTTATTCTTTTCTTCTTTCACATCTAATGTCCATAACCTACCTTTTTTTCAACGTGGTGCCACATGATGATGACACGAGACAATGTTGTCTACTTATATAAATTGAGATGAGATATTAATTAAAGTATTTTATACTACTTTATGTTAAAAAAAGGAAAAAGTCTACATGAAAATAAATTAGATAACTTAAAGAAAGCATATATAGTAATTTCATATTTAATAAGAACATTTAAGTGTTAAATATTTTCATAAGTGTTATGTTGGGTAAGGTTAAATTATATAAATGATATTTATCTTTTATGTTTTATTCAGTTTTTGTTTTTGTTTAATTTTGCTTTTATATTTTAAAAATAGTTCTTCTGCTAAATTTAAAAAAAAAAAAAAAAACTCTCTGTAATATTTCAAAGTAAATAAACAGTTTAATTTTGAATTATGAATTGATTAATAATATCTTTAGATACTTTGTAAGATTAGTTTATGTATAAGTTAAAAATTAACAATTATATAAAAGTAGTTTATAGAAAAAATAATTTTAATTTTCCATTTTTTCCATAAACATACTATTAAAAAAAGTTCGTGAAGCATTATTGTATTTTGAAAAATGAAAATAATATATTTCCAATATATAAAAAAAATTGAAAAAATATTGAAATGGATTTGGACTGAAAATGCGTCTACGTATATAATGTCATCTCAATGTTCTGTTGCAATGTTCGCAATCAACAACATCAACTAAATGCGATGCTCGATGATGGCGCAACGTTTCCGTACACTCACTTTCTTTCCATTGTAAAATAATCTGTTACATCTTCACCACAGTTTCATCTTTTCCAACCAATTTATTTTCCAGACATAATAATTCTATTTTTCTTTTTCTTTTATTCAATAAATTATTCTCCATAAGACTAAATATTAATACATGATGTAACAACCAGTAAAATAAATTTAACAAACAACAAATTTTATATAAATTAAAATTGATAATTCTGATATTATATTATTAATCAATCTTATGTTTAGTCGATTTAAGACTTTCGAAACTTATTCTGGCGATGTGTAGCTAACATTTCACGACTCCATCTTAAATATTTTAGCAGAATATGCGATTTTTTTAAAAAAATTACAAGAATAAGTACGTGATCCATCAATCCGTGTATATCCATCCATGTCATGTGAAGGGAGAAGAAACAAAATATGAGTACTGGTGATATAATATCATTCAAATGTGCAAATACCATTCAAGAAGATACTCTTCCTCCCAGTGAGTGCTTGCTTATGAAGTAAAAATGTGTGAAAGAGAATGAGAATTAATGCATGCAATGCAATGCAACATTCCAATTTTCCATGAGCCCCACCCACATCAATGATCAAAAACAAAAGGTGAAGCTTTTTGTCTTGTGCTTCTCACTTCTTAGATCCTAGACACCTGACATCTTTTCTCTCCTATAAAACCCTTTCTCTTCCCACCTTCCTTTCATGCACTCCCTTCAATCACCACATTCATTAACCTTCTCACCCTTTTCCTCTTCTCCTTCACTCTTCACTCCTCACATTCTCTTCCAATGGACAGAAACCAATCCCGCAGACAGGTTGCTGCAATGAAACAGTCCCTCTTTGATCAGGTTCTTCCCTCATCCTAATCTTCTTCTCCAGTACATGAATTTAGATTCTACCGAGTCTTCAAAATTTGATGCATTGACCAACATCAATGCATGTCGAAGACTCGGTAATAAAAACTCAGCAGAAAACCTAGACTCAAAATCTCATCTTTTTCTCTTTTATTCCAATTTGCAACATACAGAAAAAATGTTGGAAAAATCAAACCTTAACATTGGTTCTCTGCAGGGGTTACTGGATGAACAGTTTATCCAACTGGAGGAATTGCAGGATGATGCAAATCCCAACTTTGTTGAGGAAATTGTCACTCTTCACTATCGTGATTCGTCACGGCTAATCTCAAGCATAGAGCAGGCTCTGTAAGCTAATTTGATTTCACCATTCTCTTGTGTTTTCTTTTTTCTTGACAGCAAAAATTGATAAATGAATTTGTTCATTTTTGTTCTTGTAGCAAAGAGAAAAACCCTCTGGATTTCAACAAGCTGGACACTCTTATGCATCAGTTCAAAGGAAGTAGCTCAAGGTAAATATAAAATAGTCCAAAAGAAAGGTGAAATGTTATTTAAAAGTATCACCTTTATTGATATTTCAATTCCTTTGTCTGTTTTACATGGATTGCAGCATAGGAGCCAAAAAGGTGAAAGCAGAGTGCAATCTGTTCAGAGAATATTGCAGAGTAGGAAATGCAGAAGGGTAATATATCTTTCTTTGATTCTTTTTGTTTTCTTTCAAACTGCAAATTCAGGTTAATCATATAAGACACTGACACCACTCTCAACCCAAAATCTGAAAACGATGAGTTTATAAGTCTTTATCTTTATATAGTACTCTACTTTCTCATTTCTAGTCAATGTGGGACTCACACTTGAATTTCTAACAAAAACATGACCCAATTGTGAATTTTCCTAAGCAATGATACTATTGTTTTTTCTTGCAGATGCATGAGGAGCTTTCAACAATTGAAGAAAGAATATGCTACACTTAGAAAGAAACTTGAAGCTTATTTTCAGGTAGGAAGATTATAGAAGAGTGAAATAGTGTTGTAAAATTGTTGTGTTTGGCAATGTGTTGTTAAAGCAGTGTTGTTTGTTTGGTGCAGTTGGCAAGGCAAGCTGGGCCTCAGGAAATAGCATGTCGCTCCAAATAAGGAGCTGATGAAAGCTGCAAAATAAGGAAAAAAATGTAATTGGTGAATCTTGTAGCATAGAAAAATATGTATTCACCACACAGAAGTGATGTTCTCACCCTTTTGAGATATTTTGTTTTCAAAATATCAATTTTGTTTTCAGATGTTACAGGAATATTACTCATGTACTTTATACTAACTATTTATATATTATATATATATAATATATAATATACATGTAATGTAACTCTGCAATCAATAACATAACATGTTCCTAATTCACATGTTTCAGAGTTTAATATCATTATAATATTTGGTTAAAAGAAGGCCTTTTAGGCTTTGTCAAAACTTACCAACAAACACATTGTGATCGTCTTTCTCCAGGCATTACTACAAGTATCAGAATCTTGGAACATAAGTCTGAATAGAAACAGAAAAAAAATGGAGAATTTTTATTTTAAATTTAACTACTTGATAATCTTATTAAAATAATATAAAATTAGCATTTTAAATTATCTTGTCATTTTTATCATTCATATTATTATTAATATATTATAAAAATATATATATATATATATATATAAACAATCTTTCATGAAATATAATCACTCTAATATAAATATATTATAAGAATATAATAAATAGAAAGAAAAAAACATATTTTAGTTTTAATAAAAAATTTGTTGGATGAAATTCTAGCAATAAACAAAAATATTAAAAAATTTAGTCAATTTCTCATTACAGAAATTTTGCGATGCTAGGATAATTTATTAAAAAAAAAATCTTACAAATTCGCAAAATAAAATTTATCAACAATGTAATAACTTTCTCTCAATGAAATAATAAAATAAGAAAACTCTGACAAATCAATCATTTATTTTATTATATATATATATATATATATATATATATATATATATATATATTGTATTTACCATTTTAAAACTCTTTTAACAAGTGATAAAAGTGCAAAATACAATTATATAAAGGTGTAAATATTATTCACATAATAGCATATTAGTAGTTTTATTATTGTCGACCACTTCTTGTATTATTCTCTTATCGTATAATAGCATATGAACGAAACACAAAAAACAATAATAATAACTTAATAAGATGTATCTCTCTTACAATAGTGGTAACCCTTATAAATTCAATCATTTGTTATATTTTTAAAAAATCAAATGTCTATATTAAATTTGACTTCACCTATATACATATATGTAATTATAACCTAGTGGTTCAATTCACAATATTCTCAATTACTTAGAAATTTGACTTTATTTATGAAAGACATATATATTGAGTAGACTCAGAGATTTTACACTTGACATACTATCTTATATTTTCACAGAGTCCGTTCCTATTGAGTAGTAAACTAGGACCAAAGTCTCTCTTCAAGTATTGGTAGTTCAATCTTGTTTCATATCAAAGCACGCAGGAACCTCTCTTGATCTCTCAAAACTAAATATATTACTCTATGTGAATTAGATACTAACGAAATAAGGATAAGTCCATCGCATCATAATCCAATACTATCAATCAAACCATCATAATCCAATACTATCAATCAAACCATTACCTCATCCTAAGCATTCAAACTCAATTAGCTTTGTTCTAATTTACTAATTTCTTTTACCTCAAAAGTAGAACCCACACACCCAAAGGTGCACCATACAACTCAACTATCACAAATAACTATAACTATACAAAGAAAAACTATATCAATGATCTAAACATACCCCTCGTGACCATAAAAAGAGCATAGTTTCAAATTGAGTTATCTAAAATCACAAATAGTAACCAAGATTAAAACTAAATCAAGAAAAATAGTAAAGAAAGAACTTACTCTAATCACAAATTTAATTAGTCAATTATGATTATCTCTACACCAAAAGTCTTAAGGTGGGTTCAAATCTTCAAAGAGATGAATGATGAAGTCATAATCTTAAAAAGATGATATAAAAAGTTTAAAAAAAATATTGTAGAGATGAAAATTTAAATAAAATGAGACTCGTTTAATATAAATTATATTTATAATTTAAGTTTTTAATAATAAAGTATTAAAATATCATTTATATAACTATATGCACTCTTAAATTGTTTTATAAATCCTTATAAAATCAATCATTTAATATTGTCTTACATTTGATATAAACAAAATAAACTTTATACAAACACTTTAAAATATCAACAAAATTAATAGTTCAATTATAAATATAGTCCACTTTCAAGTAATATTCTGATTTTACTAATATAAGGATTTACACACACCCAACATAATATATCAATAAAATTTTCATAATAACCATAATGTCATCTTAATGATAGTGTTATTAAACTTATATTTTATTTTTTGCACTTATAAATATGCTTTTTTTTAATCTCTACAAATATATATTTTTATTTTAACCTCTAAATGTATAAATTGTCATTTTAGTTTGACAATTATTAACGGAGTGACATTTTTATTATACTAAACTAGCGAACACACAGGCGCTGTCGCGCCGGTATATCCGCATTTTTTAATTTTTATAAGATTAATAATATTTATTTTTAAAACATATATAATAAATTTTAAAATAGTTGTTAAATAAAATAACTGTTAAAAAAAGTTTTTAGAATAACAGTCAAAATAGAAAAGATTTAAAAAAACGATTAAAAATAAACTAATTATAAAATAATTATTTTTTAAAATAATTAATTTTTAAAATAATAATTAAGGGTAAAATTGAAAAATGAAAAGTGAACACATAAAGAGGAATCCCCTTTATTGTTATAGATAGATTAAGACAAATGGTTATTATGGAGGACTCAGAGAAAATAAGCTAAACAAAAGATAAAATGAAAAATGTTTTGCAACATAGAAGAATCACTACACAACTCACTTTTAGAATAAAATAGTTACTAAATAAATACATTTATATGAAAAATAAACATATAAATGTCAAAGAAGTATAAAAATTAATTGAGTGTCAAAATAACATGATCCAAATAAAATAATTTCAAACCAAATAACTTATATTATAAATTGAAAGTCTCCATTCAAATATAAAATTACCATAATTTATGTTAAAAATAATATTCCCACCAAATGCTCCATCCTACAATATTTAAACATGTAAGAATACATTTTAATGAGCCTAAATTATCAAATCTATCTTTTGTCTTATATATTAAATTCAATTTGACCTCTTTTTTTGTTATTTAATCCTTTATAGTTTAGAAAAATTAAAATTCCATTAATAATTTAAACATGTTTACAGTAAAACAGACAGGAAATACAATTTTTTTAAAGATTTATCTTATTGATTAATAGATAATTAAAATTAATTTTATTAATAATTAGTATAACAGTTAAAATCGGTACTATATTATGTTATATTTGTTTTGTAATGTTTTTTTTCTAATTTTCATCATATTTATATTGATAATGGAAAATATTTTTTTTTACTTTTATTTTTTCAAACATTAAAGGTTAAATTACTTTTTTTACGTAAACAATTGCATTAATCCTTTAAAAAGACAAAAAGGTAAATTCAATCTAATCTATAAAAAAACCTATAAAATAAAGATGAATTTGATAATAAATCCTATTATATTACCTGATTTTTTCCCCAATTCAAAAGCAAACCCTCGAGTCCCAGGAATGATTACTGAAAGAGGAAAAGGGAGAAAGATTGTAGTAGAAACTGTGTTCATAAGCAAAACAAAATTCATCTGAGTGCGTCAATTTGGTTTGCTCTGTGTTCCTCTGCATCACCTCTTCCTGCTTCTACATCGCCGGTGTGCAGCGATTTCCTTTTCTGCGACTTTGAGGTACAGGACAATGATTTTCAGTAATGGGAACCCACTTTGGTTTTGATCATTATTAATATTGCCGTTGTTTGTTCTAGGGTTCAGCTGTGTTCAAATTCAAACCCTAGCCTGCGATTCGTGGTTCAAAGGAATGGCCTCATACAGGCCCTTCCCTCCGCAATCGAGTCAAATTCAAAACCCTATTCCCAGTGGGAATCATCAGTATACTAATAATAATCAAAATTGGGGTGCTTACGGAGATCCCTCTAATGCTTCATTTCCCCAAATCCCTCCAAATTCCAATTATCACCATCAGCAGCAACAACATCAAAATCAACATCATGCTCCGTATGCACCTCCAAATCCCCATCACCCTCACTATCCATATCCGCCACCACCTCCACCGCCACCGGAGGCTTCATACCAGCCTCCGCCGCCACCACCTCCTCCCGCCTACTATCCCTCTAATAACCAGTATAACAACCAGCCACCTCCGCCGCCGCCGCCGTTGTCGCCGCCGCCGCCACCTCCTCCTGTTTCGCCCCCTCCTCCTCCCCCGGCAACTCAGAACAATGAAGAGCGGCGCTTCAAGGATCCTTCCACGTCCGGCCGCCGCGAATATGATCCTTCCAATCACGGCATTGCTCACAAGCAGCACAAGCACCAGCCTCCCGTGCCAGCAAAAAAGGTGAATGGGCCTCCTGGCAGAACTGAGACGGAGGAAGAAAAGAGGTTGAGGAAGAAGAGGGAGTTTGAGAAGCAGAGGCAGGAGGAAAAGCATAGGCAGCAGCTCAAGGAGTCCCAGAACAGTGTTCTGCAGAAGACTCACCTGTTGTCGTCTGGGAAGGGGCATGGCATGATTGCAGGGTCTCGATTGGGAGAAAGGAGATCCACTCCTTTGTTGAGTGCCGAGAGGGTGGAAAATAGGTTGAAGAAGCCCACGACATTTTTGTGTAAGCTCAAGTGAGTATGTTGATATCATTTTATGTTTTCGAGTGTTTTTTCAATTCAATTGACATTGTATTGGTGTTGGCAATGATCCATAAGGCGGGCAAATGTTATTTGTATTTTTTCGATGATGCCACCTTGTGGTTTTGTCGTGCTTATTTCTAACACTGACACTTTTCTTTGTGTATTCTCATTAAAGATTTCGAAATGAACTTCCAGATCCAAGTGCTCAGCCCAAGCTTATGGCTTTCAAGAAAGATAAAGATCAGTATGTTATCTTATCGGCACTTTACATCTGTAGCTAGGAAATATACGGATAAAAATCAGTATGTAATCTAATGGTAATTTTATGATTGTTGGCAGATATGCAAAATATACAATCACATCCCTGGAGAAAATGTACAAACCCAAGCTTTTTGTGGAGCCAGATCTAGGGATACCTCTGGACCTGCTTGATCTCAGTGTTTACAAGTACTGTCCTCTGTTCCTTTTGTAAATTTGAATACTTGAATGAATGAATTATGCGAACTGAGAAGGTATGGTGAACCTTTTTATACAGTCCTCCCAGTGGCAGACAACCTCTTGCTCCAGAAGATGAGGAACTGTTGCGGGATGATGAAGCTGCTACACCTATTAAAAAAGATGGCATAAAAAGAAAAGAGAGGCCTACTGATAAAGGTGTAGCGTGGCTTGTCAAAACACAATATATATCTCCTCTAAGCATGGAGTCCACAAAACAGGTATTAGGCTTTATATATTGACATGATGATGCGTTACACTCTACAAGCAAAAACTTATGAACGTTTCTGTAGTCTTTAACTGAAAAACAAGCTAAGGAGCTGAGAGAGATGAAGGGGCGTGGCATTTTGGACAATCTAAACAGTAGGTAAGTATATTCCACCATTACAAAGTCAATTGTCGACATATGGATTACTATGTGAAAGTAATTTGTATCTTCTAACTAAAATTGAAATCTCTATTTTAGGGAAAGACAAATCAGGGAAATTGAAGCATCGTTTGAAGCAGCTAAGTCTGATCCTGTCCATGCAACGAACAAAGATTTGTATCCTCTTGAGGTTATGCCATTACTGCCCGATTTTGATAGGTACGATGACCATATTTAACTTCCACAAGTAACATTATTGCTCACCCTGATGTTCTATTCATCAGTCTTTTATGTTTGTGATATTAAAGCCTAATCTTTTGATAATAGACGATGCAAACTGTTAGACAACATTCATATTTCATAATAACTAAAGCTGCCTTATATCTTCTGACCTCTTTGCAGGTATGATGATCAGTTCGTTGTTGCTGCATTTGATAATGCTCCCACGGCCGATTCAGAAATGTATGCTAAGTTGGACAAATCTGTTCGTGACGCCTTTGAATCAAAGGTAAGCTTTGCAAAGATGAATGTATTAATGATCAGTTGTTCACATATCCCCTCTTTTAAAAAGATTATCAGCTAGGATCTGGTTAAATACTTATGATAATGTAAAAAAGGAAACTCTGTCATAATTTGTGGTGGAGCTATCTAGCATTGAAAATTCAATTTGCCTTTGTCAATACGACAGTACTGGCTAAATTACCGGTTTCTTAGCTACCTGATTGTTGGTCTTTTGGTTCTATATGCGTTTGAAAGTAGCAACTGATGAGAGATATGAAGTAAATAATATTTTGGCTCCTGTGAATCATGGTGCCAATTGCTGAATGTTGTTAGATTGATTCCTATCCATTTTGTGGCTTGCAGGCAGTTATGAAGAGTTATGTTGCAACGAGTTCAGATCCTGCTAATCCTGAAAAGTTTTTGGCATATATGGCCCCAGCACCAGGAGAGGTATGCATTAAATCTATGTATGGATTTCGATTTTGAAGCTTTAGTTATTGTACATAATTATGTATTAACTTCTGGAAATGTCTAAACTTTGTGATGGCAGCTGTCAAAGGATATATATGATGAAAATGAAGATGTCTCGTACTCTTGGATTCGCGAGTATCATTGGGATGTACGTTGAATCATTTTAATACTTCAAAGACCATAAAATTACATGACTGGCTTTAAATTTTCCATAATTAATTTAAGTCATTAACCCTTTCAATGTTAAAATAAATTCCCCTTTTAACACTATTCTGACAATTTTGTATCATCTTAATAGGTTCGGGGTGACGATGCAGACGATCCTACAACATTCTTGGTTGCATTTGATGACTCAGAAGCACGTTACTTGGTATTTTCTGGAGCCAGTATCTGTCTTTTTAACTAAGGATTGGAACATAGTTTCTTGATTACGCAATGTCGATCTGTTAATTTTATTATAAATTTGATATGCAGCCTCTTCCGACTAAACTTGTTTTAAGAAAAAAGAGGGCTAAAGAGGGAAGATCAGGTGAAGAAGTTGAGCAATGTCCAGTACCTTCAAGAGTGACCGTAAGACGGAGGTCTAGTGTCGCTGCGATTGAGCGGAAGGATACTGGGGTATTGCACTGAATTTATCTGTTAAGTTTGTCGGTTTGTTTGAACGCATAAATATAATTTCCTATATTATAATGCTTTAAAGGTTTATACAAGTTCAAGGGGCAATTCCTCGAAGAGAGCTCGTCTAGACATGGACGATGGTCTAGAACACCAACATAGAGGTGCTTCACACCAGGACAACTATCAGTCTAGTGGAGCAGAAGATTACTTGTCTGAGTGATTATTTGATGCAAATGCTGCCGAAGTAAAGCAAATTGGTCCAACGAAATGGTAGTTGGATGAGTGGCTGCAGACAGCTGAATTTTTCGTGGCGCCTTTGTGCTTCAATGAAGAATGCCAACGACAAATCCCATAATTTTGTATGACCATTTTTAACTTGATGCACATACATTCAGAGTGTAGGCAGCTGTTGAATTAATATAGATTTTCTTTTCAATACCATTATATTAGAAAAGATTGAAAAATAATTAAGTGTAAAAAGCATGTCAGACCAAATAGAATCCTGTCATTGCTCAATGTTCATCTGACCTGCTTGCCAATGAAATTACAGCCTTTGGTCATGTTGTGGCATTCTGATTCAGACATGTTTGCTTTTGTGCCTTTGGTCATGTTGTGATAGTTTTATCAAATGGTGAAATTTGAGTGATAGCTGATGGATTGCCAGTAAAAAGTACTGGTCGTGCCATGAGTTGAAGGCTTAGTTTCTGGTGTGGAGATCATTCTACGATTGGTAAGTGAAGATAATTGTCGAATGTGAATTAACTTCAATAATTTTAGACAGGTATTATTCATTATTTAAAACACGAATAGTTGATAAGTGGCTTGGGTATTACTCGTGGAGGTGAGAATATAATTATCAGCCTGAACTAATACTTAACCGTAGATTCAGAAAGGAATTTCAAAATTTGTGAACTGACAGTGCAAAGTCACAAGGACGAAATAAAGTTGCATTAAGGATGTTTTAAGCGGTAATATCGAAATAAACTACATTGTGAATGGGAGAGACCAAGTAAGCAACTTATAAATAGCCGTAAAAATTTACTTCCAAGTTAAATTACATATGCTCATTAATTCAACATTAGTAAGGAGAAGAGCCAAATTTATGTTTCTAAAAACTTGCAGTCACAAGACCCTAACTAAATTTCTGAACATGGATTGAAAGGTTATTTATGTAGTTTTTATAAACCCTAATTAATTTGAAAAGATTAACGGTCTATAGAAATAAACCACCGAGTTTATTTCGGAGAAGGAATTATTGAGAAACCCTAATTTATACACCCTAGATTAACAACCCTAGTTTTAGAAGACTTTTATGAAGGTTCACTACTATCATGTCAAACAATATATAATTATAGAGAAAGTTTTAAAAAGTAATACAAAATAAACTTTTCCATAAATTTGCAGTTTCTTTATAGAGAAAATAACAATGCTCGTTTGGCACGCATTTGCCCGTGAGTACATGAACAAATTCTTTTCTACAAATCTTACAACATGAAGGAGCATTTACAAGGCAAAATTTTCAAGTGAGATGATATTCTTTGCTTATATCTTCTTTGACATCTTGAGATCTTTAAACTATTCATCACAGGAAGCTTCTTCCAGTAGGTCAAGAAACCCTTTGTGGGCACTCTTTTCATCGGTGGGTAAGTTAGGTTGACACCCCCAAGTGGACGCTGCCTCAAACTTAGTCCATAACTCCCTTTTCAAAGTATTTTCACCAGGTCGTTTTCCAGTTTCAAATGAGCTTTCAGGCATGGGAGTGTGCTCTACGTGTTCTAAGCTCCCAACAAAATGATCTGCACATAAGAGAAAAATAACAGCTATTTTCATGCATGAAATCCATGTCAAGTGTTAACCAACGACTCCAATAATTTCTGGTAAAATCCTCAACAAACATTTACAGGAAATATAAAAAGTAAGATGATTTGAAGTTCTCTCACAAGCCATAATCTATAATCAACAGATACAATACAATTCAAATTTCATAAAAGATGCTATATTTAACTTTTTGACAAATTGAGATGGATATTTTCATTTTCATTTTCTTCTCTATATGTTCTTATTGATAAATTTATCCAAACAAGACGAGCAATTGCAATAAGCATTACCTCGGTCACTATGATCTTTGCAAACATCATCACCATCACCATCTTTACACTTGCCGGCTTGTTGATTAAGAACGTTGGCAGTTACGTGTACACACAAGCGATCATCAATATTATCATCAGGTGGCTCCAGCAAAACACATGTTTTAGGAGGTGAGGTAAACCAATCCGGCGATGCTTCCACTGTTTTGTTTCCAATTCCCGGCTTAGAATCGCGGCATATCCCAAGGAGTTCCGGATACTTCAAGGATAAATCCGGCGAAGAATCATCACTACCAGAAGATTCTGAGTCACTGTAACGTATCCCAACAGGATAGGGAGTGCCCTTGCGGAACTTGTGATCACCCAAATGCTTCATTTCGGAAATAGGTTCGAGTAAAAGGCAGGATTGGGGAGGGGACATTTTCAGGCAGGGAGTCATGACAAGAAGCATGGATCCCTTGTCTTGGTTGTTTGGCAGTTGGTGCTTAACTGGGGTTGGTTTGACTGCTAATGAGGACGGAGGGAACTGTGGTTTAGGTTGTTTGTGGTGTTTGGATGATAACGGAAGAGGTGTAAGCATGAACATTTGTCTACCTCTTTCCACAGTGCAATTGGCACGCCAGGACACAAGCGGTGAAGGAGACACCAAACTTAAGGTTGTCTCTTCAGGACTATCACACGCTCTGCTTTCATCATCGTATGAATCTGTCTCTTCTTCCGTGTGAAGTGCATTTTGAAATTTGGGGACCCACGACTACAATTAGAGCAAAGCAAATTAGAAAAAAAAAACAGTAAAATTAAAAAACAAAGAATAGGGTTGAGTAAGGTTTCACCTTCAAAGAAGAGAGCATGTCAGAAAGGACTCGGGAGAAAGATTCAATTTGCGTTTTGTCATCTTTGCTTATGCCATTCTGCTTCTTCTTCTTCTTTATCACATTATTATTATTATTCACTTCAATGGCTCGCACGACAAGCTCATCAATCTGCGAATCCAATTTTTATAATTACACGTTCCCAAAAATTGGGCGTTAGGTTAATAAATAATGAATGATTGCATTGGTTCTCTGGTATTTGAACAGATTGAAGAATGAAATTGTGTGCGTTTGAAAGGATTGAATTGAAAGAAAAGAAAGGTGAGAGAGAATGACGCACCTGATGGAGAAGAGAAGAAAGATCGGAGCGAAGACGATGAAGATCACTGTCTTCAACCTCACTACCCAAACCCATCTTCTTCGTCTGTTCTTCTTCGTTCTATTCTCTACAATGTCTCTCTCTTATTTGAATTTTTCGCCAACGCGGGATTACACCAAACTACGTCGTTTTCTTGGGTTTTCTATTGGACTTTTCGGCCCATAAATTTGTTTGGATCATGACTCCTTCATTAAATAAATAATTTTAAATCCATCATACTAAATACACTAAAATGATTGTACTTTCTTTTTCTAAAATTTGTTTATACACTATTTATATAAAATAATTTGCACTAGAAATTTATCGACAACAATTTCAAATTTCTATATTTTTAAGTTGCAGACATGAATGATTCAGTTAAAACTCACTCAAACGTCCCACTTTACTATTGTAAATACCACAACTTATTTAATGAATTTTACTCCTAATCTTTAAAATTTTGAATAAATTTTAATCAATAAACAACATAAAATGTATTAAAAATATATTGCTGGATATTTTTTTCTTTCCCAATATTGTAAATTTGGTTTACACATACAATTATTTAGACAACGCGACATGATAGTAACATTACATGTCTCTCAATAAAACCCAAGAATATGTTACATGAACAGAAGACATGGAAGGAATCAAAGAATATAACATAGTTTAATGTCGAGTTACAACTTTCATCAATACAAATGACAGAACAATAAATTATCAGATCCTTCCTTAGCTTCGTTATCACACTCTAAAATACATCCAAAATTTTCTACACAAAAATCAAGGTATGGCCCATAAGACATTAAGCAAAATAAATGGCCAAAAATGGATATTGACCCACATGTCCCTGTTCCTATGGATCCATCACTATCATCAACCCACCAAAAAGGTATAGAGCTGGATACAGAGAAAAAAATGAAAAAGAATGAATCCGGTTATGTAAACTATCTTCCCTGAACAAGGCCACTGAAAACCTGGCTATTTCCAGCTAGAGTTGCTTCCCACTCAACAGAAGACAGAAGAATCTGTGAGAGTGAAATCACAACTTGTCTCATATCAGGTCGTAAGATGGGGTCCTCATCCACACATTGCTTTGCCAGTGTAGCCATCTAATATAGCATACAACAAAAAAACAAATCACTACGTGTTTGATTTCCAAAATCAATTAAAGAATAAAAAATTTCAAATCACTACGTGTTTGGTTTCCAAAATCAATTAAAGAATAAAAAATTCACGTTGAATGTGAAGCAACTAATTATTGTTTCTGCGTTAGAGAATTGATTCAGGTGAAATCAATTCTTGGAGAATGGATTCAGGTAAAATCAATTCTCCAACGCTGAACCAAACACAAACTTAATGCAATGTTACTAATATTACAAAGCTGCATGGATTGCTCAATTCAGATATGAAAATATCCATTCTTTGAGGTTTGAGCTGCATTGTCTTCAATTTTCCGGGTCAATAGATCCAAGATATCCAAAATGAGAAAAAAAAAAGTGAAATGGAGAAACTGACCTTAAATACACAATCATGGGGATACAAATCCATCATATTTGGATCAATGTAATCTCTCAAGCTTGACATGCTCATGGAGTCAGGTGAATTCCTAAGAACTCCCAGCATCTGCAATTTAACGAACATCAAGGCAAGGTCCGAGAAGCCAGAAATTTATTCAATAAATGGTGTAACATTTTGAACGTAAATCTCTGTGCTCTATATGTATGTATTCATCTATTGCCACATGGCTCATACAACAAATCTCTGTGCTCTATATGTATGTTTTCATTACAGAACAACTCAACCATCTCAGTAGGTTGACATAGTAAGTAAATTGCAGATTAGTTAATAACATGAGTCACTTTTGTTAGTTTATAAATTTAAAATATTATATTGCAAATTGTGGGACTTTATTTTGAACATCAAATATTATTGCAGATAAGATGAGATAATTACTGCTAAAGTTACTCACATTACACCTTAAAAATCTTTAACGTAAAACCAGGCAGAACTACATTCAGTAGAACTGTTATTAAAAACAACATATTGTAAGCAGAACTTACTATGGATGCCAATGAACGTCTTTCAGGATTTTTTGTTGTTGTGCCTTCTGGTCGAATGATGGCCTCCTTTCCTGATATAATCTCAAAAAGGACAACACCAAATGCATAGATATCACTTTTAGTTGTCGCAAGACCCTCACTCAAATATCTGCAAAGTATAAGAAATAAAAAATATTATTTTATGCAGGAGGAATGAGTGAAAAGAAAAAGTTGTTGGTGACTTTACTTACTCTGGGGCAAGATATCCATATGTACCAACAACTTTGGTAGTTGAAATTTCTCCCTCATTTGCTTTCCCAACAAGTTTTGCTAACCCAAAATCTGAAATCTAGAGAAGACAAAAGAGATGTAAGACAAACGACAACCAAGAAATGTGAAACATTTTGAAATTAAAATAGTGTAGCAGCCTATACTTTTTTATTACCTTTGCTCTAAAGGAAGCATCAAGTAATATGTTACTGGTCTTGATATCACGGTGTACATAATGAGTTTTTGTGTGCTCGTGTATGTATTCAAGGCCTCTGGCAGCATCAAGTGCAATTTGAACCCTCATGATCCAAGAAAGTGGGGAATGACCTGTAAGCAACACAAAAAATTGAAAATAAACCATAAAAGCATAGCTTAAACTTGTTCATACAATAATACATTAAATGTAAAAGCAGGAGTCTATACAACAGTGTTGATTAATATTCTACAAACCAAAGCATAGATGCATAATCTTACCCTTACTTTGAGGATCATGCAAATGGCTTCTAAGTGAACCCTTCTGAGCATATTCATAAACTAGGAAAAGCTCCTCTTGACTAGCTGCATAGCCAATCAACTCTACCTTGACAATATCAATCAAAAGTACAACTCAGGCTTTTGAAATGTGCCATACAATTGACTCCAAAATTAAATCATATAATTTATTTTGATTGGATAGTTAGAAAGGAAATTACCAGATTGGCATGATGAACCTTGCACAAAACTTTCATTTCTGACAAAAATTCTTTTGTTTTAGTAGCAGTCATTCTTTTAATAGCAACTTCCTGCAAGGATTCAAGTAAAATTGGTCTGAGAAAAAAATACCCACTATATATCATAACAAACTTCAACTCTTCATGTACTTGACCCCAAACCTGATCACGAAGGAGGCTATAATAAACAGAACCGTATGTTCCATGACCAAGTAGATTTGAATCAGAGAAACCATCAGATGTGGAGAAAATCTCTTCATATGTAAAGACAACTGGCTTGTCCATTTCAAATACATCAGGCCCAAGAGCTGCAATAATAATGAGCATATTATTATCTATCCATTCCAATTCGAACGGACAAATCATTAATAGGAAAATGGTGACAGAATGAAAATGAATGCAGGTTATATAAGCAAAGTTTTCAGATATCAATAGGAACAATAAACACTTGATGAAAAATCAGTATGTAGATAGTTACTTGAGACTTTTGGAATGGTAATCGTGTGATTGCTGGATTCAGCATCTGTTTGCTTATGTTCAACATGCTTGCCACATATGTACCTTCCAGAACCACAAAAAAAACTTGGGTTCCTTAGAATGTGGAATTTATGAGAAATTTTGCCCTCGGCATCTTTCTCATGAGTTCTGGCATCATCAGCAAAACAATTTGATGATCTCATACAAACACAGAGAATCACAACTAATAATCCAATTAGAATCACACCAACTCCTAAGCCCCCAATGATCCATCCTAAAGGTACATGAGCATTGTGGTTGACTTGATCAGCTGTAACCAAAAAATTAAATTAATTAAATAAATTAAGTGCGTAGTATTTAGTAGGGGACATGACAGACAAGCTCAAAAGAAAGATATTTTCCTTTCACATATGTGATCAGTACCTGAAAAATTATCAAAGGATGGAGCGGGAACAGGAACTGGTGGAGCAGCATTATTTAGGGGATAAGGATCACCAGGAACTGCAATCCATTGAAATGGTAAGGATTCAAGGGTGCCTAATATTATAGCATTTCACTGATACATTTGGAATACTGGTTCATCACTAAATAATGCTAAAGGAATATAAACAAATCCATTGCACGTAAAACATTGAAGCAGTGAACATGGGCAAATATTTGAATGAGCAATTTCAGCTTGGCCATTCAATAAAAAAGGTCATTCCGTGCATATTCTCCCAACTAAACTACAACAGAAATGCAACTTCCACCACCTCAAAACAGATCATATTTGTCCTAAACCTAAGGAAACTAATATATAACCAGAGATAACATTCCTTGACTTAAGCTCAAGATCTCAGACAGATTAACACCAGCAACATAGAAAATATGATATTCTTCAACTTTCACTCTGCATGGAGAAACTACCATAAAGCACTCTTTGTCAACAATCTGCTACCAAGATAACACAACACTTTACAACTTGATTTAATAGTAAATCAATCTCGTTTCGAAACAGAATGCTACTGTGTTCAGGGCAAAGAGAAGATGCAAAGAAAAATCTGTTTAAATGCACTCCGTAACCCCTCCAATCTAGTTCCTCAAACAGTCAAAGTAATCAATGCATGAAAAATAAACAATTCTTCCAACTTTTAAGCAATTGACAGTAGTAGGTATTTCCCGCACACGCATGATTTTCTTAACACATTAAATGCCAAACCAAGAACTTTACCAATTCCCAACTACGTGAATGAAATCACTTTCAATTCATAATCAGCTCATTAAATGTACACATCATCTTTCATTTGCCAGCTGCTTTGTGAATTATAACCTATCCTGAAATTCTATTTTATTTTGATAAAGTATACTTTTCTATTTAAGTGACTTAAGAAAATCTTAACATTACAATTCTCAAAATCACTGTTATATCCAATCACCTTTTTCCTAAATCCCAACTACATAACCCTCAACAGCCCCACCTCAGACATCCTATCCAGACTTTCAAAAATTGACAGTAAGCAGATGCACAAAGCAATATAACACTTAAGTCTAAAACATCCTCGACCAAAACTGAAGAGAACCAAAACAAGACCCTCTCAAACTAAAAACACACACTTTAATCCATAAGGTATGTTTGGACAAATTTTTTCGTAAGTTCCTCTGAAAAAGAAAATGAGAAAAAAAATTGAAATTTACTTGTCTAAAATTAGCTTATACATGAACTAATTTGTAGAACTTCTTTCGTATAGTTTTTCTAATTTTATTTATTTATTTTAACTTACGCATTGTCTTGTTGGAAAGTCAGGTTCATTTTCTTCTAAAAAACATGCGAAGAAACTGGTTCCAAAAGACTACAAGAAAATGACCGAGGAAGATTGCAAGGAAAGACTAACCAGAATCAAGTGGTATGTAATAAAGTGAACCAACTGTGACATTATCCAGATTACTAATGCCATTGACACTCTCAATGCTATCCATGCTAACCCCAAACCTGCTTGCCAAGGACTCAATACTATCCCCATCTCTCATCACATAACTGACCAAATAGTTCCACAGTCCACTGGAGCAGCCACAAAACAACCTCAGAGACACAACAGCACCATTCCTGGCCCTCCTGGTGGTGTTGGGAAGGACAGCAAGGCCGTCATAGGCATTCATCACCACGTCATACACCAACCCCTCATTGGATTTCACAGTGAAGGTGGTATTGGACAAGTATTTCTTGATACCCGCAGCACAAGAACAGTTCTTCCTTATGAACATGTAACCCCACCCGTTGCCTTCAACTGTGATGTCACCCGGCAACACATCAAACATGCTCTGAATCACAGCAAGCGTTTGGTTTGGCTCAGGCTTGAAGGCCATGAAAGAAGTGCAAACGCGGCTTGTGTCCGTACAGTTCATAGGTTCTGTGGAGTAACAGGTGCTGAAGTGAAGGTGGAGAAGAAAGAGAAGCAACCCCCAATGGGGTTTTCTCACGAGAATCATCATTGACTGGTAATATTTAAGTGAGGGGTATTTAGAGCAAAAGGGTCAATGAAAATGAAGCAAACAGCGAGCTTGATCCAGAGAAAGAAAGCAACTTGATCTAAGTTTGAAGGAGAATAGTACAACCAAGTACAAATTCAGTCGGGAAAAAGGAAAGGAAAATCCAGATTGTGCAGAAACTAGAAAGCAAAGTGATGGGATTTCGATGCTCCAGCTTAGATGACAGAAGAACTTGTTTTTGGTCCTTTCTAACAAATTGATGAAAGATGACAAAACACAAATAGGAAAAGAAGTTAAGAGAGATTAGTGAATGGAAGATGGGTTAAGTGCGGGAAACAAAAAGGTGGAAGTAAAAGAAATGGTAGTAGTTAGGGGGGTTTGAAGCTGAAGGGAAGAAGAAAAAGCGAAGGAAGAGAGGCCAAAGAGAGCATTTGTAATGGCAATGTGTTTGTATGTGATTGGAATTGGAAGGGCTAATCGTGCATTGCTTGGTTGTGGTAACTGGTAAATCCCTCACTGAACACAGTAAAAGAGAAAGCGACCTTCAAAGAGGGAACTTTCAGACCCACCCACCTCACCTGGCAGACTCCATTGTCTTCAACACACATTTCTCTTTTGACATTTTCACCCCTCCCTTCTATTCATTTGCCCAATTGAAAATAAGTAAATATATATATATTTTAACTACTTTTTCTCAGGAGTGATAAATATCTATGAAGTCCATCAACTTTACTTTAATGTAAATATCTATAGAATTCGTTTTGGTTCAAAAATTTATACATTTTAATTTTAAATTTTAAATTCTATATGTTTTAATTTTCAATTTTTAAAAGTGAATAGATATAATTTGTTAACCTTATTATGTTAAAATGATTTATATATTAAATACATTTTTCAAGTGACAAAATTAAGTAAAAAAATATAGAATTAAATATGTTTTTATGTCTCCAGTTTTAGTGAAATCTAAAATTAATTTATCTTCGAAACTCTTCCAATTTAGTTCTTCGCCTCTAAAAATGCGTGAATTTAGTTATTTTAACTCAATTTTGTTAAGTTTATCTGACATTTCAAACATATATCATGATAGTATTTGAATTGTTTACACCATTTGATATATTTTCGTTTCAATGTTAACTCAAATATTATCATAAAACGTGTTTGAAATGTCAAATAAACTTAACAAAGTTCGATTAAAAAATTAAATCTACGCAGTTTTAAAAATGAATGACTAAATTTGTCAAAAATTTCGAAGATTAACTAATTTCAAATTTTGCTGAAACTCGAGGGACCAAAAACATATTTAACCCAAAAATATATTAACATATTTTTTTCAATAATATGCTTTTAGTCATTTAAAATAACAATAACAATCAATAGAAAATTGAGATTGAAATAGTTTTTAAAATAGTAATTATCGTAAAAAACAATAGATGTATGTTATGAATTTAATTTGAAGTATATGTATATATATTTTTTAAGAAATTGTAAAGTGAACAAAATTAGAAGGAGTGGCCCATAGACAAAAATCTTGTTTCGTAAAATGAAAGTATGATATTTGAAGAAGTGAGGGTAATATGAGAAATAAAAAATATGGTTACGGAAAGGTGAAGGCACAATAGAGGAAATAGCTGGCAATAGGCAAAAGGAAAAGGACAGTTTGGGAAGTGGGGCCACCCAAAAGGGGTGTCCGATGTGACCAAAACAAAACCTCGCCGAGGAGGATTTCTCAAATCATCGGAGACTCTCCTCGTTGACCTTGTCTTGTTTGACTCGCCGAAACCGACACAAACAGAAACATCATGGACATCGTATGATTCACTGCTTTCTGATGATAAAATTTTTATTAGTGGGACGTGTAAATTGTTTTACCAATTCAGTTTGAACATTAATTTATAATATTATTATTTCTTGCGAAAATAAATTAATTTAAATTTGAGGATTATTTTTACTAAAGATGATGCAGGAGTTATATTGTGTTGAAGTGCAATTGAAGTGAAGAAAAAGTGTGGGTGTCTCCATTAACGAGGGAATGCCAGAAAAAGCATGGCACCATTTAGTGGAAGATGAAAAACTATACCCCACCACCATAATCACCCCCTTCAATTCAACTTAGTGATGTCATATTCTCAACAACAAAAACAAAACTACCAAACACACCTAATTTTTACTATTCTGGTGTAACTTGTTTCTTTTAGAGTGTGATGAATGATACATGTAAATGTTGAAAAAGTGTTTTTTTTTAAATAGTTAAATCCATGTGGAACTTTAATCCATGCAGCTTAAGTGTTCATCATTGAAGGTTAATTCAAATTTCTGAGTATTGAAGGTTTTTGGGAAAAAAATTATTAATTATATGAAGGTCGTAAAATTTCTGAGTATTGAATGAATGAGAAGAAGAATGATAGAACATAAAAATGGAAGACTCACGCACGTGGAACTCTAAATTATACTATTATCTATGAGATACACACATCTCATCAATTACGAATCTTAATTACGACACATTATAATAAACAAATTTTGTTTTTAAACCCACTTGTTCCGGATTTTGGACAATATACGGAATTTCTGGTTTAATATTTGTTATCACTTTTTTTTTTCTTAAAGGAATTTTATTATTAATACAATTCTTTTTGGATCTTTTCTCACATAGCAAGAAGGATATATGTAAAAATGTTAATAATCGATTTTGATATTATTATGAGTAGAAAATTAGTTATTCGTAGAACTATGAATAATAGTACCATGAAAAAGCGTAAGATATGTTTTGAAGATGTCATAAAATATAGTGTTGGAAAAGAAAAAGAAAATTAGGTTAGGTGTTTCCTTGAATTGTTAATAATACCTAATCAACCTAATCCCTGGAACATATACGAAATGAAAGATTAGGCAAAATATGTGGGACCCATAAGCTACGTCACTTGCATGTGAAACCCTTCTTCCAAAGCCATGTGTATTCAAGAAACATCATCAATCATACATAATACACCAACTCATTATTTACGTTTCATCTTAATTAATTAACCAAAAATCATTCTTTTTTGGATTTCAAATAATGTGGTTCATCAAGGTTTGCGATTCCACTATGCTTCCCCCAACACTTGGATCTTGTCTGCGAATCATCATCACCTCGCGTCAAAACTTTTTCATATTATTATTCACCCAATTAATGAAATAATTTTTTAAAAATTAAATTTTGTCAATTTTCTCCTATAATATGAAATAAGATCTTTTAAATGATTTTCTATTTTTTTATTTTTTTATATTCATGAACTTGTAGAAGGACAAACGGATCATTCCACCATTCCACAGGGAGTGCAGGTTAAATTTAGGGGTGCCAGAAAAAAGGCCCAATTAAGCATTATAGTAAAATAGGCCATGTGGATTGCGATAAAGACGACCAACTCATTGGCACCAACCATGGCGATAGAAAATAACTTTTTAAATAGTGCTATAAAATAAGAAAGACAATTTTTTAAATTCTATTTGATCACACACACACACACACACATATATATATATATATGATATTTTTTTCCGTTATTATATAGAAAGTTTATTTCTTATTAGTTGACAGTATAATCTGCATATTCTTCTCTACTTTATTGATCTCTTTTGTCAAGATGGTTCAAGATATAAGTAAATAAATTTGTTGCTTTATGCCTCTTAGAAGAAAATAAGGTGTCAATTTTTTTTAGTATTAATTGATTTAGGTATAAAAATAATTTTTTTTTTGGTACCTTAAAAATATTTGATAAAAAAAATCATACCTTAAAAATGTATCCCAATTTAAAATTTATTTAGAATGTATAAATTTGGAAAAATATATAAATAGTATGAAAAAATATACTCCATTTCTCGCTCACATTAAAAATCTGGTAAGTATATACAATAGCTTTGTTGTATACATATATAAATAGAAAGAAAATTATATCATAAATTTAAGAAATTATTTCAATGTATACAAATATAACAGTCAGGCAAGATGTGAAAAAAAATGTAATAAGAAATGTAAAATTAAGTATTACAACGTTATATATTATATTATTAATTTTACATAACATGCCCGTCTAGCTCAGTTGGTAGAGCGCAAGGCTCTTAACCTTGTGGTCGTGGGTTCGAGCCCCACGGTGGGCGATTATTTTTTCTTAGTTTTTATTTTGAAGTTAAGACTTTTGTTTTGTACCCTCGTTATGGGTTGGGCTTTTCCATCTTATTCACTCCTGGATCACTGTTGGTCCAATAGCTTCAAATTAAAAAGAAGGCCTTTACTGTTTCGTTTTGGTACATTAAAATCTCATTGCTATTTTTTTTTGTCTCTATATATGTATGATCAATATATTCGATGAAGAAAAAAAAAGTACATACAGAATACTAATTTTCTGCGCCTTGCATAAATGACATTGAATTTTATTTTTTTAATTTAAAAAATTAAATCTTATGCAAATTCTTATTTTATACACTATTGTATTAATTTAATTTCGCTAAATGTTATATAATTTTCCCCAACCTTGTTAATCCACAATTAGTTTGATTTCTTAAACAAATTTCATCCAATCAATCATTTGTTTTCTCTTCCTTCTTTAGACCGCAACCCAAAAAAAATGTGACTCAATGGGCTAATAGGGTCCATTTGGGCCGAGTTTGTCACCAACAAGAACAAAAAAAGTTGTTTTAGACCAAGCTCATCTACTTCTACCAAATGAAAACAAACAGGTTAACCTGCTGAGAATTTAAAATAAAGAGTTTTTAAAGTTTTTCTTTTAATGTATTCTATAACATTAATTTAAATAGACAATTATGGTTAAATAATCTAAAGCATACAAATAATTTAGTCTAAATCTCATTTAAAAATTTTATTAGTATTAGAGAAATTAAATTTATAAAATAAACTCACAATATTATCAAACAATTTATTTTAAAAGAAATCTCTTAGCTTCTCCCCCACACTGGAACTATAACATGAAAAGAAAAGGAATTATGGGAGATTGGGTGGGTTAAAAATAATTTATTGATTTATCATCAGTTATACTTCTCTATGTTGAGTTATTGTTAAGTTAAAGTATTTTTTTAGAAGGGAAATGTAGTTTTTAAAATAGTAATTTTTAAAATATTAAAAATACATTGGTATATAGATTCAACTTAAATTAAATACTTCAGGTATTGATAATATAATAATTTTGTATAGGAATTTAACTTTATTGCATAACTTTAGGTTCACTTTGTACATTTACTAATACTTTCACCTATATCTAATCTTAGTTGGATAAGATGTTATAGTTTTTTCTATTGTAACTTTAGGTTCACTTTGTACATTTTCTATTATCAAAACATGCAATAAAGTTATATAGATTCAAATGTTAGTTAATGAGTAAAATCAAATGCCAAATAATAAATGACTTTTATGTGTTGTAATAGTGAGAGTGTCATATTGGAAAGACTCATATCTTTCATTTAAGAACAAAACTCATAAGTATATATTTTGACTTTGTTCAAAAAATCATAAAGCAAGGAAGTGTGAATATGTAAAATATTTATCCTAAATCCTAAAAACATTAGAACTATATTAGTATTTTACCACTCTTATAGACTTTTATAACTATTTTACCACTCTTACCGAAATGTTTGATATGTTCCGAGTTTTTACTACACTCATAACTAACATTACTTGTAAAGTCAACTATATTAGTAATATAAATAACTAGCCAAAAACATGAAAATTAATCATTAGAATGGTTAAAGTAAGTAATGAAAATAGATTAAGAGATGATCTTTATAAATAAAATTTAAGTTGTTTGTATTCACCAAATTTTCATTTGTGTGTATTCAAAATTGTTTATATTTAAGTACTGTAAAATGAAACAGGGACAAAATATGTACCCAAATTAGACATTTAGAAGCAGAAAAAAATGGAAAAGTTGTTAAAAGGTGTTTTCTTGAGGTTGAAGACAATGGTGAACAATACAAACCAGACGCCAATACATGCATCACTTTATTTTTATATCAAAATAATGAATATCTTCCTAATATTTCCAAAAACCTACACAAAGTTTGAACAGATATAGATAACTATAAAGTTTATTTTAATATTTCAATAGATAACATGACAAAAAATATTCTTGATTATTTTCTTATTAGTTGGTTTATCATTTCAAATTTTAAAAATAGATGTAGTAGAAATATTATGTATGCATACTTATTATAAAAATACCAAAGCAATTATCATAGCACTTTGATTTAAAGACGAAGAAAAAATATATTTGTTGTGAGATATATGAGTGTATGATTATCACAACTAAGCATTGTCCATTTTTAAAACCTATCTTAGGCACTTCCTATTATTCTAAAGAGTTAAATTCGAAAAAAGTAGAAATAAATGCAGTTACTTCCATAGTCTGCTAAAAGGGAGAAGAAAAAAAAAAATACGAAGTGAAATGTTTAATTGTTGTCCATTTTCTCAAACTAAACAAACACTAGGCTTAGTTCTTGGTCCACACTATTTCTGAACATGAATTCACCACAAAAAATTAATGACACAAACATCAACAGAAAAACATTAATGTCACAAAGGGACCATATTGTCGTGGGTCTGTGCTTTACCATCAGATGAACAAGGACTTTGGGAGTTTCAATGCTCTAAAGGACAAGATTTAGGTATGTTGTAAAGCAATGTTTTAATGAGAAAAGAAAGAAAGAAAATTTTCATTTACCAAATCTACAAAATGAAACAAGTAAAACAATAAATTAATATAAAATTTTTTACTTTTATAAATATTATATAATCCTTTTAAATTATATATATATATATATATATAAATAATTCTTTATTTGTTTATTTGTGATCCATTTTCAAACTAAGAACTAAGTTAAAGGCAAAATCATGAGTACACATGAGTTTGTTTATTCTTGCACGTGCAGAAACAAATCAGAAGTTCAGTAAGAACAAGGTACATTCCTTGATACAAACATTACTTATTAATTGAATATTTCATTGTCTAATATTCAACATTGAAAAGAACCAAAAGGTCAAATAAAAACACTCTTTAGTCTTGGAGTTTCAGAATGGAAGAATGCCCCAAACTGCTTCATTCTTTATTGCCAAATCAAGTAGTGTGGCTAGTCTTGCTTATTTCTAACTGAAAGAAAAAAAAAATGTTCAATGATTGATCACAGAGAAAAAAATCAGAGAGGAAAATAATGAACCAGTTCTTTTCAATTAAAAGAGTCAAACTCACATGCAAATGCAGGAAGATCAGAACTCTTCAACACCCTCAGCCTCTTCACTGTCGACACGAACATGCTGCAAAACAAACATATTCAAAAAGAATAACATAATAATAGCAATCACAGCTTCCAAGAATCATAGATTTCTAACAATAGCTACATCATGAGATGATAATCAAACTGTGGCAAAGAGAAAAATGAAACTGCAAGAGTTACTTTTAGTCTAGTGTTTATTTATATACATTGCATGACAATGTAATCTGTGTATATCTTGGCTTCAAAGTATAGTCATGCAATAGAATATGAAAAAAAAAATGCATTGATAAGGTGCTTACTGCCAAGGTACATCTCCAACAAGCATTTTGTCTCCTTCATTATCCTCATAAACAAGAGTATATTCTCCACTTCCAACCAGAAAACCTGTGTTGCCTTTCTCTTTCTCTTCCTCTCCCTTGTTTTGAATTCCACCAGCAATGAAATCTCTTTGTGCAGAAAAACAGTGGGAAGAGGCAATATGAGATAACTTCATCTCTGCAACAAGAGTCCTTATCAGAGAAGAATGAAAAGAAAAATATAAAACTTAATTGGTATAAAACATAGCTTAGAAATTGAACCTGTGCATCAGTGTGCATGCATTAATGTGCATCAGGAATTTGTTGAACAGATGTTATTTCCTTCTATTTAGCAAGTTTTTACGAAGGTTGAGATTAACTGAATTACTTTTATTATTATAGAAACAAATTTCTGTATTGAAAACAATTGTGTAAACAACAAATATGAGTAAATCCACCTCACTAAAAGGCTAAGAGTGAAACCTGCAAGTAGGCCTCTAAAGAGCTCATCAACACCAGAGGAAAGTTTTTCATAGCTGTCATAAGCATTAATGTTCAGTTTTCTTCCTATAGGAACACCATCCATATTGATCTTCACAAACAAGCCTTTGCCACAGTTGTAAGTAGGTTGTTTGCTAGCAACGTTGTCTGGAACAAAATGTTGATATTGTTGGGACCCAGTAGGCAGCTTTGAAGAGCTTCCACTTGCAATGTTCTTCCTGAAGGAACGAATTGGAGGCCAACCCACTACTGGATCCGAAACAGTTCTGCTTTTGGTGTTCATATACAAAAAATTTCAGCAACAACATCAACAGTAAAAATATTCAATAAAAAATTTATTCTTATATAACTATAATCCAAAATGCTGTAGAAACAAAGCTTTTTTGCATGGACTAATTACAACAATATCAAAGGTGATCTGAGAATGAATATATATATATATAATCATGAAAAGTTGAATAAATATAGGTATATAAGTTAAGTTTTAAAAAGGTTCTGCAACTGCAATATTGTCTGAAACCTGAAACATTAAGGGTTAAATATTTTCTGCTATCACAGTTACGTGTTGCATAGGCTATGTTTGTCTCTATTTTCCGACAATATCAAAAACTGTGACAAAACAGCAGAGGCAGTTTAAAAACCTCGTATACAAAAGAGAAAAGTAGTACCTTGTGCATACGGTCGCTTCTGCATAAGAGGGTGAGAATGCCTTGTTCTCTACACAACAAAGTTGTTGTGACACTTCCTTTCTCATCATTAACAAGTTTTGTGACCTTGATTGGAGTTGAAAAAATGATGAAACATTTGGTTTAGCCTGGTGTTGGTAACTCCATGCATTGGGCACCATAACCCCACCTGGACCTGGTTTGTCAGAAGTGAAAATTTCATGAGGTGAAAAGTAACCAAGAGTGAGCGGTGATTCGTTTCTTTCTGTGATGTATTTTTTGATGCTTTCATCGAAAGACTCTTCGCTAGGTGGACCAAGCCTAAGCTCCAGTTTCCTCTCCTCTGAAGACCCGTGGCTTCTTTGCCACATCTTGCTTGCAATCGTGTTCTTCCTTTGTTTAGGAACAAACTTCTAGTTATAGACTGAAACAGCACACGTACTTGAACCTTTGATATCTGAAAAAGCACCTGTCAAAAGAACAAAAGAATCGATGAGAACCATGCCACGTGTTAAGAGAGAACAAATATCATCACACAATTCACTGGTAGACAATATAGAAGATGATGATGAAAACATAGCATTCACTGAATCGACCATCAGATATACTCACACGAGTACTTTGATGTGACGTTGAATTTCCTTCTGCTTTTCACTGTTTTCTCTAAGAACTTTCGAGAAGAAAAAGTATATTTAAGTAAAATAGTAAACGTTTTTGCAGCAGCATGAGCTCCTAGTGTTGTGTAAAATTTGTCTCATGACCATCAACACTGACATGTCTGCAATGTGGTTGGAACCAAACTGAAAAAACATATATAAAAAGTAAGCTTTTCACAGCTAGTTGATTACACTGCTGTTTATAAAGCTGATTCCAATTGATAAAATAGTTATAATGTATCTGATACAAAGATACATTATTTTAAACACATATATATAGATTCAACATATGAAGATACATTACATACCACTGTATATGAGCATTACACTGAGAATAGCAAGTGCATAGAGAATAGCGATAATGAATTGGTTGGTGAAGATGTCTCAGAAAGTATCATCATTGAGCATTCCAATGATGGTTCAGGAATTGGTGCTGCTCTTCTTGCAGCCTCTCACTCCCAGTACCTTGATGCTTATAATAAAGAACATCATCATGATATATTGGGATGTGTATCAATTATTTTTTGTGGTGGCCATGATCCATTTATGGCCACAGTATTCTTGGGAGTTGGGAGGGTTGACTTGCAAAACCCCTTAATTTAACCCAGTCTTTGCACCATTTACTTCCCAACATTTCTCTAAGCTCATGTATTTAATTCTCTCAGGAGGATTCTGCATTTTTCTCTTGCCTTCTTAATCTCAGCATCTTATTACTTGATCTGTTTCTTATCCAGTGTCAGTTTTTATTAAATTGCATCTGTTTAAGAACCGTTTTCAGTAATTACACAAGCCTGTTCTGCACCATTCTTTGAATACATAGATACCTTTTGTGCAGAAATTACTGGATTACTAGCTGGTGATGAGACTAAAGATAGATTTTGGATCAAGTGTTAGACTTTTCTGCCAGGTGTTCTTTGATATACATGTGGAATTAAAGATCATCATGAATTTCTTTGTTTTGCTTCTGTCAAAACTTCCAATGTTGCAAAATGCAGTTTTTCTTTCTTTTATTTTCACTTAAAAGCATTGCTTTAAAACATACCTAATTCTTGTCCTTTAGATCCTTTGGAACTCCCCACGTACATGTTGGTCTGACGGTAAATTCGAAACCCACGATACTATGGTCCTTTGTGACATTAATGGTTTTTTTGGTGATGTTTGTGACATTAACTTTTTCTTGGTGAATGGACATGCTTAATGTTAAGAAGTATAGAGCGGACCAAGGACTAATCCTATTAGTTCTGTTTGTTTTGAGAGAGACGCAACAATCAAACATTTGACTTTCTTCTTTTTTTTTCCCCATTTACCATATACTACAGAAGCAAGTGCAGTTATTTACACTTTTTTTTCCAACTTTAACTCTTTTAAAATAATATTTTTACGTTTAATGATGATATTAGACATATTTTTAACTTTAATGTTGAAATAGGATAATGTTGGGACACCTTGTTAAAACTATCAAAATGGGATTACAATGAGAAGGTCCGAAAATTCAATAAAATAGATTAAATTAAACTAAACCAAAAAAAAATAAATTGTGGCATAAATTAAATTAGGACATTTTTACCGACATATTTAACTTCCAACCTAAATATACTTTAGGTTGAACCAACCTATAAAGTTATGAGTCCACCCATTTTGTAAAGTAATAATTATATTTAAAAATAAATAAAAATAATGTTACTTTTATTGAAATGTATAAATGTATTATACTTGTATCACATCATAATATTAAAAGTTAAAATGGTTAAAATATTGTAATATATTTAGAATAGAAATAGAAAATGGAGTAGGAGGAGGTTTTTTACAGCATTGGTGATAGCATATAGGAAATGCCTAACATATAGGTTTTAATTTGTGGCAACGGATGAAGGTTAAGGTAATGTAACGTATTTATTGTTTAAACACCTAATTTAATTTATGTTCCCACAACATCACATGATCAAAAAATATCTCACTAGATCTTCAAGTCCAAAAGATCAAGTTAGTTTTTTTTTTTTGTATTTAATTCAGAAATGCGCGTGTATTGATTTCACCATAATAAAGTAATGTGTGTAAATATTTTCTTTCGTGTTGACAACACCATTTGCATGCAATGGTTATCGATTCATAAATAGATAGAATACAAAACTCTTAAAAAACATCGAGACTAGAAAAGAAACAGATCGATGAAGTTAACAAGGCAAGAGAAAAAATTGCAGAATCCTGCAGAAAGAATTGAATACACATAAAACTTAAACCAATGGTGAGGAGAAAAGGTGGCAAAGATTGGTCTAAATTAGAGGCTGAGAAAGTCAACCTTCCCAACTCCCAAAACTTCTACTGTGGCCATAAATGGACGATGGCCACCACAAAAAAATAATTGATACAAACCCCAATATCATGATGCTGTGCATCAAGTTATTGGGTCGACAGAGAGGCTGCAAGTAAGGCAGCTCCAATTCCTGAACCATCTTTGGAAAGCTCAATGATGATGCTTTCTGAGGCATCATCTCCAACCAACTCTTTAAGGGTATTCTCTAGGCACTTGCTATACTCAGTGTAGTGCTCATACAATCCTCCATCCATGGCTATCACATTCTTCTCACCCTTAACATCACTCACACTGTCTTTTCCCATCTTCTTCAAGATACCTAATATCCCAGCAGCAGCAAGACGAGAACCACGGGTCGCAATGATATTGCAGATCTCCACCACCACCTTCCTCACTTCTAAGGAGGTATCAGATATCTGATTCACAAGTCCGACAACAAAGTTAACCTCATAAAATTAGAATTTCGATTCTCCGCTTAATTTTGTGATAATTTAAAGTTTTAAACAACATAGTATATTACTATTTTTAATGTTCAACAAAGCATAATACTAAAAAAATCCAATAGAGAATTTAGACTCAGCAAGTCTTAACTTTAGAAGGTTTTTCATAGAAATAAAATATTGAAAATTTGGACACGGGTTCATGTATTTATGTGTCTGAGAAATGTCCAGACCTTCGATTTTTGAAAAACCTACGTGATAACATAGAAGCGTGTGCATGATAAAAACATAGGGCATTGTCTTTAATGAATAAGAATAAAGTATGTTCTTGAAATAGCAGAATTGTAATAATATATCCATCATGTCTTAAGAATTTATATATACAGGTATGTATCCTACATATATTATATTGAATCTATAAAATAATGTATTACATTGTGACTATTATAACTTATAAGTACATAAAGAACCTTGACATCACTCTGAATTGGAATGAGCTTTCTAAATGTCAGTATAAAGAAGCTCTGAAAAGCTTGTTGGAAAATCTTAATCCAAACAGAACAGAGAATTTTATATACCTCGAAAATGTTCTTCAGTTTGCTTCCAACTACATTGAGATCAGCAGAGGAATCATGATGCATTGCAGACATGTCTGGTGTCCTGCACATTCAGTGTTTGAGTGTTGGGAATAGTCCAAGTGTGAGTCAAAAGTCCCACATTGGATAGAAAAGACTAAGTTAAAACACTATATAAGAATAAAGGCCCATAACAACATTGCCTTAAGGTTTTGGTGTAAAGTGGTGTCTAAGGTCTTATATGTGTAAGACTAATGTCATATAACCATATGGAACCACAATCTCTCAATGA
>Ga0214545_1000570_pt1 | contig 60048 bp, 26 predicted proteins | sample CNSS4metaG_FD_160064 | JGI IMG/M metagenome (GOLD analysis project Ga0214545, IMG submission 160064) | Root nodule microbial communities from cowpea collected in UCLA plant growth center, Los Angeles, California, USA - CNSS4 | ecosystem: Host-associated > Plants > Roots > Nodule | place: USA... | reverse complement strand
CTTCTTCCACTTGTGTTCTTTTTCTTTATGCCATGGATAACAATGCAAGGTTCAGTTCATCAGTCATGCTATCAGTTAGCAGTGAAAACAATGAATGTGGCCATCAGTCAAAGAGAGAATTTTAAGAGTGAGGAACAACGATTATGGTATGGATCAATACACAACTAAAAGGTCCTTGACTAAAATTTACAATGTCATTGGGTTTAGTTTTGCAGAAGAAGAGGGAAAAAAATAAAATAAAATTTGGACAACAATGTCATGTGTGAAGCTTATACTATTTATCATCAAGTCATCATACATACATTTAAATAAGAACATGCATAACTTTATATGAAAAATCAATCTCAATATAAAAAATTCTTTAAAGGAGAAAATTCAAAAAGAGAAAAAATTTGATTCCAACAAGTTAGGATAAAAAAACTCAATAAGACCTTTGATTCACCCAATTGAAAAAAGGCAGTAACAAAATTTAAAAAAGTCATGTTGGCCAAATTTTTGCTGAGGATACAAATTTAAATTAATAAAAGAGTAACGCAAAGAAAAATAAATAAGATGGATGCGATTTAGAAGTCTAGAAATTAATATAATAAGTTGGAGGAATTAAAGATTTTATTTTTAAATAGACCAATAAAGTAAGAGATCATAAACATTTTATGTAATGCAAATAAGAAAAAAAGGAGCCTTAATCAGTTTTATTTTGATTTGTTATTTAAAGTAATTTACTCAAACTAGTTATTTGAAGGAATTGTTATTCAAACTGGCTGTAATAGAGCAAACAATTTCAAACAATTTTTCTGAAACATATTCAGGACAAGAAAATACTAATTAGATTAAATATCAAGTATTTATTGTTAGGTTAAAATCCTATTTTGTTCTTCTCATTCGTATGAAAAATCTAATTAAACGTTAAAAATTATTTATAATATACATCAAATCATTTTATCTATAAAATAAAATTAATTTAAATATTTATTTTTTTTATGTGAAATAATTTGATATATTAATTTTAACAAAAATCTAACATCAATCTAAAAAAAAATTAAGTTGAATCATTATATAAAATTAAAAGATTAAATTGAATAAAATAAAAATAAAAAATCTAATTGATTTTTTTATAAGAATTAGAGAATTAAAAGGATACTTTATTTCTAATTTATTAATGTCTAACTTTTGTAATTTTTAATTTACTATGAGCCCAAAATTAATGTCATGATTTTTTATTTTTTTCATTTTTATATCTTAAGTGATGAAATAAATAAGCATATTGAGTTTATAAAAAATTGACGTGAGGTATATAAGACCACTTAAAGTAAGTTAAGAACACACATTTTAAGACAAAGCAGTGAAAAGAGTAAGGTTTATGTTATGTATTTATTAATTTCTTTCTCATTCACTTGTTGTCCAAACGTAGTATTAATTTCTGTTTTTGGAATTTCCACGCTGACATAGAAAGAGGGGTTGAAAACGAAGGGCAGCAAAGAAGAATCCGACGTCGTTTGGAGTGAAGGACAAGTTAAAACGGCGACGTGGCAAGTACTCATCCCGGTGCATTGGTTTTGTCCACCCCGCTCACGATTCTTCCATAATCACAGTAACAGGCCCACTCTCTCTCTCATTGCTGCAAGAGAAGACAGAGAGAAATGGTAGCAAGTAAAGCAAAAACCCTAGGTGCGTAGAACAATTAACAAACAATAGTTTACATGCAAATCCATAAATACCCTTCTTTCTCTTTCTCTTTCTCTTTCTTTCTTTCTCTTATACCCAGTCTTATCTCTCTCACACACACACACACTCACTTTACAACTTCAAACCCAGCTTCAAAGAAACCTAATCTCTCTCTCTCTCTCTCTCTCTCTCTCTCTCTCTCCGATTCGCACACTTCAATCTGATTCCATTCCTTCCTTCTCTCAAGTTTCATTCGGTACGTTCGCTTCCTTCGATTCCGTTCCACCTAGATTCAGATTCGTCTACTTCTTCCTTCGTTCTTCCAACCTCGAATCTCGTGCTACTTAGGGTTTTGCATAATTGATTTATTTTTATATGTCATCAGCTGCATGGATCTTGTTTGTTATGATTTTGGTTTCAGTTTGATTGATTTTTGTTGTGGTGATAATTTCGATGGTGCGGTTGCGTTGTGTCTTATGCAGTTTACTGCACTATATGCTTCCTAGAAAGAGAGCGAGCGAAGGAGGAGTGGTAGTCGAAGGAGAGAGTGACGCCGCCACCAACAGCAATACTTCGAAGAAAGCTCGGATCGGCTGCTTTGCTGCCTGCTCGGGCGCAGAGGAATCGGCGGTGAACGACAGCGGCCGGGGATTCAGTACCAGCGGCAGCGGCGGGGACAACATCGGCGGCGGGAACTCGATCGAAGGAATGGCGTTCGGGGTCTCGCACCCAGCGGAGATCGACGAGGATCTGCACAGTCGGCAGCTCGCCGTCTATGGCCGCGAGACCATGCGGAGGCTCTTCGCATCCAGCGTCCTCGTTTCGGGGATGAAGGGTCTTGGCGTTGAGATTGGTAATTGGGTTTTCTAACGCTTCAATTGTAGCTTTTTTAATTTCTTTCAGGATGTCTTGTTTTTGTGTTGGTTTTCTTAGGGGGGTTATTTATGGGAATGACAATGGTAATAGTTTTTGTTTTGGTGGATTTTTGTTGTTGTCCTGCCACGGGTTTCCCATAGTCTACTGGATCAGATACTACTACTTGTGCATTAAACTTCTATCGAAGCTCCCCTCATTTAACATTTGCAAAAGTCAAGATACATAAATAAGTTGATTTTAGCTTTTAAGAGGTTTACCTTTTCATTTTCTTCTATTATAAAGGGTTACGAAAAAGTTTATCCAAAAAGGGTCTAAATTAATTTAGACTAGGTGTTCGTACTAGCAGTGGTTTACCCTCTGTCCCCCTCTCTAAATTAAATGAAAGGAAATCGTTTAGTTTGTTGTTTGATAGGATTGGTGGTAGGAGGATTGGTAATTTGGTTCCTTTTCCCCTTTGTAGGCTGAGAAATGAAGTGAAGGGGGAGGGGAGTAATAGACTTGTACAATTCACGACCTTGTTATTTGTATTACATGCTTAAAATGATCACTGGTTGCCCACGCTCACTATTTCAAACTTTATATTGTTGACTTGGGAATTGGGATGCTATTTCACTGTATGAATATAGCTATCAACTGTTTAAAAGTCGTCGTTGGATATTTTTGGGCAACTTTGCTGAATGTTTGTACTTATGTGCTATTCTTTAGCTAGTTTGAAGAGTATGTACATGAATACATAATGCAGTTTAAACCATTTTGGGACTTTGATGTTTTTAATGGTTGTCATAGAGATTTGAGTAGTGTAAGCTTGTTTTTTCTGTAACCAAATAAATTTACTACCTGCAGCGAAGAATCTCATTCTTGCTGGGGTGAAATCTGTAACCTTGCACGACGAAGGAGATGTGGAGTTATGGGATTTGTCCAGTAATTTTGTGTTTTCAGAAAATGATGTTGGCAAGAACAGGGCAGTGGCTTCCGTTAGTAAGTTGCAGGAACTTAACAATGCCGTGGTTGTACTAAGCTTGACAACTAAGCTGACAAAGGAACAACTGGCTAATTTTCAGGTACTTGCAGTTTTGATGTCTTCTCCTTTTTCGTTTTTGGAACTTCATTTTTTTCCTTAAATGCACTTATTTGTTCATCTGCGTCATATGAAGTGATTATATGTGCGCTGTGGCTTGTGTTATTGTCCATAGAACTCTTGGAAGAAGGATTTTGCTTGTGCATATGTTGAAGGGCAACTTGTAATGTTATTTATTTATGTTCAATGCCATGTACTTGAAACTTCTCCATTGATGCTCAGTATTTGCAAAACCTGGTGATTAACAATGGCTGAACAATATTGTGCCATTTTAAAATTGGATTGATGAAGTAGGGGCATTCCTGTTAATGCATAGTCAATGGTTCTTATGTCTGTAATACTACCATGCTTCTGTTTTGCTTTACATATGCCTGAGTTATTTGTTAACAACTTAATTGTGCTTCTGAGTTCTGAATGTAATGAGGTACTTGGTTATTTTCTCTCGGTTTTATTTGAAGTTAATTAAAATGTTTTTGTTGATAAAGGTATTCGCATGTTAAGTGATTATCGATGATTGTGATTGTAGTATGGTGTGTTTTCTGGGGTAAAGACGAGTATTGGAAATACTGTGGCTACCTGCTATGAGACAACTAATTGCATGTGTTAAACCTGATTAGTTGTGTACGGACAATTACTCAATTAACTACGATGGTCTTTGCAATGTTTGATAAATAATATTATTTGTAAAAATCTGAAGTGAAATAACGTTAGATTATATATTGATCATGAAACTGTGAGGAACATGTTTGAATTTTCTTGACCATATCAGCAAAATTTAATGTTGAGAATTTTGTGACTTTGAAGTGATTTAGATTGTGAAAGTTGGTTAATGGTGTACTTTAATGTGAATTTATTCCGCTTACCTGCAACATGAATCTATGTAGTTTTATTTATTTCAACTATTTTGTAGGCTGTTGTTTTCACTGAAATCAGTCTTGAGAAAGCCATTGAGTTCGATGATTACTGCCACAGTCATAAGCCTCCTATTGCCTTTATTAAAACTGAAGTTAGGGGCCTTTTTGGTTCTCTGTTTTGTGATTTTGGGCCCGAGTTCACTGTTTTTGATGTTGATGGAGAGGATCCTCATACTGGTATAATTGCATCCATCAGCAATGACAACCCAGCTCTAGTTTCCTGTGTTGATGATGAGAGGCTAGAGTTTCAGGATGGAGATCTGGTTACATTCTCTGAAGTTCATGGTATGAAAGAGTTGAATGATGGAAAGCCAAGAAGGATAAAAAATGCTAGAGCGTATTCATTCACTCTTGAAGAAGACACCACAAATTATGGTAGATATGAAAAAGGTGGTATTGTCACACAGGTCAAGCAACCAAAGGTTTTGAACTTTAAACCACTGAGGGAAGCACTCAATGATCCAGGTGATTTTCTTCTGAGTGATTTTTCTAAGTTTGATCGCCCACCACTACTGCATTTAGCATTCCAGGCTTTGGATAAATTTGTCTCCGAGATAGGTCGCTACCCTATTGCTGGTTCAGAGGATGATGCACAGAAACTTGTATCCATTGCCAGTGATATTAATGGTAGCTTAGGTGATAGAAAATTGGAAGACGTGAATCCAAAACTTCTACAACAGTTTGCCTCTGGTGCTCGGGCGGTATTGAACCCTATGGCAGCTATGTTTGGTGGAATTGTAGGACAAGAGGTTGTAAAGGCATGCTCTGGGAAATTTCATCCACTTTTTCAAGTAAGTAATAATGTTCTTGGTAGTCATTGTATCATCTTGTATTTTGAAATGTTGTGTGGTGCAGCTGAAGTGTGACCATATTGTCTTATCTAAAATATTTTTCTTGGACTTAGTCAACCATTTGGTTTTGCGCATTCAGTTTGCTGCTTCAGTTGATGTTTTGTTCCTCTGAACTTTCTACACTTTGTTGAATTTGATTCATACAAATGAAATTTGATTTGACTAAAATTTTTATTTTTGGACCATGTTCTTTTCTTTTAAGACAACTTGAACCCATTGAGGTTGAACAAAATTTCAGTTGATACCCCTCCCTTTTTATTATATATTATATAACAAAATAACACGATATTCTTTGTTATCAACGATCTCCCCCTTTTCTTATGCTGTTTTATATATATATATATATATATATATATATATATATATATATATATATATATATATATCAGGGAGGTAAAAATAGTGTCAAAAGGGGGAGGGCTGTATGGGGCATAATTTCATTAAACCTGAGGGATGAGTGTAATTTTCCCTTTGTTTATTAGTATATGTGATTCTTCTAGCATTCAAGTATGACATTATACCACCTCTCTGCATAACCCCCCAAATACTACTTTGAACTGAAAGTTAGCCTTAACTTGTCGCATTACCATAGGTGTGTTACTGAAATCTCTGAAAAGCTTTGTGCTCTGGTTCACTCAAATGTGTATATACCAAACTTTAAGCAAATGATTTTATGTATGGATTAGTTTAAATAGTTTATATTCTAATGATGTGTAGATCAGGATTCCAATACAATAGTTCTAAAATATATTGACTTCTTTTGTTTGCTTAGGATGTATAGAATAATAGACATAATTTGTGTCAGGCAACTATATCTAGTCTATCTTCACTTTTTTGTTTTCCTACTTATTGGGCGCTTTATTTTTTTTGAGCTTATAATGCCTGTCCATTTTGCAGTTTTAACTTTAGTTCCCTGTCTGATCTTTGCAGTTTTTCTACTTTGACTCGGTGGAATCACTTCCTACAGAACCACTGGATCCTAATGATTTAAAACCATTGAATAGTCGTTATGATGCTCAGATTTCAGTTTTTGGACAAAAGTTGCAGAAGAAATTAGAAGATGCTGAAGTTTTTGTTGTTGGATCTGGTGCATTGGGATGTGAATTTTTGAAAAACCTTGCTCTAATGGGAGTTTCTTGTGGCCAGGGAAAACTGACAATTACAGATGATGATGTCATAGAAAAAAGCAACCTGAGTAGACAGTTCCTCTTTCGTGATTGGAATATTGGCCAAGCGAAGTCGACAGTTGCTTCTTCAGCTGCTGCTTCTATAAATCCTCGTCTGAATATTGAAGCTCTGCAAAACCGTGTTGGCCCTGAAACTGAAAATGTGTTTCATGACACCTTCTGGGAAAATTTGAGTGTTGTGATTAATGCATTAGACAATGTAAATGCAAGACTATATGTTGATCAGAGGTGCTTGTATTTCCAGAAGCCACTTCTTGAATCTGGAACACTTGGAGCCAAATGCAATACCCAAATGGTTATTCCCCACCTAACAGAAAATTATGGTGCATCAAGAGATCCACCTGAGAAACAGGCACCTATGTGTACTGTTCACTCCTTTCCACACAACATTGACCACTGCTTGACTTGGGCTCGGTCAGAGTTTGAGGGTTTGCTTGAGAAAACTCCAGCTGAAGTAAATGCATATTTATCTAATCCAAGCGAATATACTAATGCAATGAGGAATGCTGGTGATGCTCAAGCTAGGGATAACTTGGAGCGTGTTCTTGAGTGTTTGGATGAGGACAAATGTCTGACTTTTGAAGATTGTATTTCATGGGCTAGGCTAAAGTATGTTTGTTTGATAATATATGCTTGCGTTCTCTTGTGATATAGTCAGAGCTTATTAGATTTTTTTGTGTGAACTACACTCATACATGGTTTTTCACTCACAGGTTTGAAGATTATTTTGCTAACCGGGTAAAGCAATTGATTTATACTTTTCCTGAAGATGCTGCAACTAGTACTGGAGCTCCTTTCTGGTCTGCACCAAAACGATTCCCTCGTCCACTGGAGTTCTCATCATCTGATCCGGCTCATCTACAGTTTTTGATGGCAGGTGCTATATTACGTGCAGAAACATTTGGTATTCCAATCCCTGATTGGGGTAAGAATCCTAAGAAGTTGGCTGAAGCAGTTGATTCTGTGATTGTACCTGACTTTAAGCCCAAGAAAGACGCAAAAATAGTGACAGATGAGAAGGCCACCAGTCTCTCTTCTGCTTCTATAGATGATGCAGCTGTGATTAATGATCTAATCGCCAAGTTAGAGGTGTGCCGGACAAAGCTTCAACCAGATTTCAGGATGAAACCAGTTCAATTTGAGAAGGTCTGTTTTTCTTTCATTGAGTTTTTGCTCTTTCTGAATTTTCAGGGATGATGGATGATAAAGCCTTCTCTGTTGTTACATTGAATTTGGTAGCTTTGAATTGGGGTTTTTGTTTATATTTGCTGGGGAATAGGAGTCGGCGAAGTCTTTCACCTGCATTTCATTTATTTATTATAATTTACTTTCATCCAAAGTTAAAGATGACCTTTGTGTTGGAAAATTACAGGATGATGATACAAACTACCATATGGACCTGATAGCTGGACTTGCTAACATGAGGGCACGGAACTACAGCATTCCTGAAGTTGACAAGCTGAAGGCCAAGTTCATTGCGGGTCGGATCATTCCAGCAATTGCAACATCAACTGCCATGGCCACGGGGCTTGTATGCCTGGAGCTGTACAAAGCTTTGGATGGAGGGCACAAAGTGGAGGACTACCGGAACACGTTTGCCAACTTAGCACTTCCTCTGTTTTCCATTGCAGAGCCAGTTCCACCCAAGGTCATCAAGCATCAAGATATGAGTTGGACAGTTTGGGACAGATGGATCGTAAAAGACAATCCTACTCTAAGGGAGCTTCTTGATTGGCTGAAGGCAAAAGGTTTGAATGCTTATAGTATTTCATGCGGAAGTTGTCTGCTCTATAACAGCATGTTCCCTAAGCACAAAGAGCGAATGGACAGAAAGATGGTGGATTTGGCTAGGGAGGTGGCCAAGGTGGACATACCTTCATACCGGCGTCACTTGGATGTTGTGGTTGCCTGTGAGGATGATGAAGACAATGACATTGACATCCCCCAAGTATCCATCTATTTCCGTTAGGTTCTTTTCGACCTATCAGGTGTGTCTCAGACTTATCTTTAGTTAGAAATAGAATATGCTTGACTTTCGGCTCCATATTCATAATGTTATACACATGGCGACACTGTCGACCATATATTTTATATGAATTGAAAAGTAACTTTAGTTCTTTGTATGTTATCTCTCGTTCTTGCGACGATGAAATGATGTCATTTTCCGAATAGATAAAACCCTTGGCGACAGGCTCATTGCGGAAAATTTACTTAGTTATGATGATTCTTGAGGTCGCTTGAAAATTTGAAGATTGGGTTTTACCTTTCCTTCCACTTTGTGGATCCTCTAATTTCTTAGATATAATGCCTTACCTTTTTAGTGACGTTGATTAACTGATATTTACATTCTTTGAATGACAAAAATGTATCAGGTCATGCAGTTGTTTTGCACGAGTTATTTTTTTCATCAACCATTCGTGGAGTCGACGTTAATTTATTTTGGAAAGAGTCCCACTCTGAACAAAAAGAAAAATAAATGAAGTGTAATATAAGACTTTTGCGAGGTGAAACTTGTAACATGTATTTTACAGCATCTCCTCTAGTCAATAATATAAAAATATTATTTATCGAATTGTAATTACGGTAATTAAATTAAAATTTTAAGTGTAACATTTTTAAAAGTGTCGATTCTACCAGGGTTGAAACTCGAAAAAGTACAGTAAATTGTTTAAAAATGATTTAACATTTGAAATTTATTTAAAGTAGAAGTTTTTTCTTTTTTTGGATTTGTTATAAGATTATTGTATGCGGAAATTTTTATAACTTGATCGTCCAGGTTTTCGGTTAAATGAGAAAAATGTCAATATTTATTTGTTGATTCTTTTAGCCTAATTCACATAGACGATTTATTATTGAAAAAATCATGTGCACTTCGGTCATCTCTTAACTGAAGAACTTGGTAAAGATATAAATATGAATTATGTTGGCTTTTTGTGTTAACTTCGAAGTAAAGTTTGGTATTAATGAATCTATAATAAAATTTATTAATAACACTAGGAGTGCCTTTGGGTCCAAAGTATGAAAGTTAATACGTTAAAAAGTCAGAAATTAATAAAATTGAGATACATTTCTCTTAACTCTTCGACAAATGTACTGATTCGTTACAAGTAGTAAAAATAGAAGTCCAAGTATCATTTTTCCAAAGGATTTGTGTTCGTTTGTCTAAGTGTGATTATTTACTAATTTTAGCAATAACGTCAACGTAAAAGATTGGTAAGATTGGTTTAATTTAAGAACAACGTGCAAAATTAATAAACACTAAAGTTCTAAAAGGATTTAAGAAACACTTCCTCAAGGTTGGATTTCATGAACCATACTAACGCAATATTTCTTATACAATTTCTCTATCGTGCTCAAACATCCTCATCATAAGCTTACTAACCCGTAATTCCTTAGAAGTAAGTTCTAAGTTAAATATGTCAAAATATTAATTTCTTAATATTTTAACACAAGAGTTGCATTAAAATTTGATGTATAAAATGACCTAGAGATTACGTCTATTCCTAGAACCCAATCTCATGGTTGTTTTATCCAAGGTTAAGTTCCAATTCATTTTCCAATAGTTAGATACAACCAAATAGCAAAGATTTCCATCAAGCACATTTAGAATTGAGATAAAACATATGAACAACGAAAGAGATTACATTGCATAGGAAAATTACAAAGAGTATAGGTTCATTACATTCAACCCCAATAAGGAGGAGTTTAGTCACTCCTAAGCATCTAGAACAAAGGATGGATGAATTTGATGGAATGGATGAATTGTTGTGAAGTCTCCTTGCCCTAGAATGACGCTTTTTCGTCTCCTTTCTGGTTCTGTCGCGTCCCCACACTCCAGCACCCAGTTTCGTGTAACTTTTCGAAACTATAACCACTTCAGAAAACCGTCTTCTCGCTGGGTGAGATGACTTACTCGTTGGGCGACCAGTGATTACTCGCTGGGCGAAAGAGCACACTCGCTGGGCGACTGGTCCATTTCGCTGGGCAACTAGATCCTGACAGAATAACCTTACTTCTTCTCCAATCCTTCACTTTCCTATACAATAATCTCAAAGATAACACAAAATATATCTAACCTAAAAGAACCTAAAAACAACCTAAAACTTCCCACAAAACACATGATTAAGTACAATTAAGAGGTCCAATAAAATAGCAATAATAAATATTTTTCATACTTATCAATTTCTAACTTCAAATTTTCTACGACATATATATGATTTTAATATAATGGATTATGTTTATAAGAAAAATAAATATTTATGATATATTTAATTATGTTAAAATCATAATCGATTACATTTATAAATACTTTATTATCATTATTTAAGTTTACGTAATCTATTACCATTGTTCTAATAGCTATATTATCAATATTCTTTTGTATATATTTTAATATTTTAATAACATAAATAATAAAAATAAAAATATTAAAATGAGATAAAATAATTTAATATTTTAGTAATGTATGTTTCTATTTTATTAAATTAAAATTAAAAAAATAGATTTATTTCATCTCAAACTACATATTGATTTTTTTAATTTTATAATAATAATAATAATAATAATAATAATAATTATTATTATTATTATTAGTATTATATAAATAATAAAGGAGAGAGAGTAGATTAACAAAACACTCATTTTTATTTTTATTTTTCACTCTTATGTCCTTTATCTTCCGTTCTTTCATTTTCTATTTCTCAAATTTATTTCCATTTCATGATATTTCAAAATTTAATTGTACCACCAAAAATTGAGAAGCTAAGAAATATTTTTAAAATAGAATAAGTTTCTAAAGAATCATTTTTCTCTATTTTTTTTATTATGGTTATCTTTTCTTATATTTGGGAAAAGAATTTCAACCAGAAGATAAAACTTGATGTATTCTTCATGTCATCTAATAATCATGTTCACTTACTATTATTTTAAGCAATCAGTTTTGAGTTTGTCATAATGTCATACCATATACCAAACTTTATTATGCATTGAACATATCTCAAAATTTTATTATTCCAAAGTGAATTCGATTTTATCTTTGCATGAGTCTTGATACAAGATTTGCAACAACATAATATCTAGTCTTTGAAACTCTCATATAGTATGTCTCTGATTAAACTCATGCAGTATGATGCGTTAACTTTTAGTGCTTCATCATCTTCTTTTGTATCTCTTCGTTTTTTTTTTTCACTAATGGAAAAACCATACATCTTTATATTCTTTAGTAAAGACTTAATATATTTCTTTTAATAATATATCTTCTTTATGTTGTCTTATTACTATGACAAGAAAGAAATTTAACAAGTCAAGATTGTTCATCGTGAATATTCTTATCATGTATTCTTTAAATTCCATTGCCATCCTCATATTGTTTATTGTGTATATAAAATAATCTACATATAAAAAGATGATAAAAATATCATACCAACATTAAATCTTGATGTACATTATTCACTCAGTTTTGATCTTCCTGAATTCTTAATTGGTAAAATACTTAGCAATTGTGCAATTGTGTTATACAATGTTTGAGAAATCGTACATAATTTCTCCTATACCTAACACTTTAGTTTCGTTGTCTTTATTTTGTGGTTGCTTTATTTATATTATTTTTTAAGAGTACCATTTAGAAAATTTGATTTGATTTGATACTTAATTGACAAAAATTTGAATCTTTTTGTCCAATAAAAGTTATCAAAACTAAATATACCGAGGGAATGGAGAAATGTATCATTGTAGTTAATTTCAAGTTGTTGCAAATATCCTTCAACACTAATTTGTTTTATTTTTTTGTATTATATCATTAGGATTGAATTTACTTTGTAAACTCATTTGGAAGTGATAAAGTGGTCTAGTGGTCGAAAAGAAGGGAAGCAAGGAGAAGGTTGTGGGTTAAATTTTTCCTAATTAGTTTAATATAGTTTAAAAGAAATTATGAAAGAAGTTGTAAGTTCAACTCTCCACTAAAAAACAAAAAATTAAATTACGTCTATTCAAAAACTTATAAATTATTATTCAATTTGACTGTCTTTCCAAAAAACTTATTGAACTCACATAAATTACATTTTTTTTCTCAATTATTTCTTCATATAAGAATTTTAAACTTTTTAGATATTCTAAAGTAATTTTTTTTATTTAATAAAATAAACTAAATTATTCTAGAAAAATATTATCAAAACAATTAAAGAAAAAACATATAAGGCACAAGTAAGATTTTGTTTGTAATTTTTTTTTCATTTACCACTCATCTTATTCTTATGAATTTTTTAGATGATTTAAAATAGGATAAAATGAAATAAAATTCTTTTGTTTTATCCTGATAAACATTTTATAATACGCAAAATATAAGATATTTTACCATATCTTGAGTAATTTTTTCATAAAATGAAAAATAACAAATACAAGACATCTAATTAACAAAAAAGATAACAAATATATAAAAATTTAAATATTAATTCCATTTCTCAGAATACCAAAAATCTTAAACATCACATGTATGGATCGTTTATTTTGTGTTAACATGTTAAACAAGGTTCTCCTCCTCCCACTACTTCTTCATCTCCATGAAATTGAAATCCAATTACAAAAGCAAAATCAACCAAACCCTTATCTATTTAACCACATATAACTCTACTCCTAACCCTAATTTCCATTTTTGTTCTTTCTTTCTCCGGTTAAAAAAAAAAAAAAAGCTGAGGACCTCCCCAAACTTTGCAAACATGCAAATTCAGCACCACCAAAACCTAAATTTGAAGCATCCAAAATCACCCCAATCTCTTTATCCACCGATTCATCACCCCCAACATCAAAAATAGAAACAAACCCCATTTTTGTTCTTCCCCAAAACCAAAAAAATCCAACCTTTTCCCAATCTCCCTGTTTTCACCATCACAACCATCACTCCCCCAAAATCTCTTCTTTCTCCAAACCCAAATCCCCTAAATCCAAGTCAAGAGAATTGAACAACCAAAAGGAAAAAAAAAAATAAAAAATTGAAGCTTCCCACCTTCAATGTGGCGATCATGGAAAAAATCAACGGTTCAAACAACACCCTCTCCCTCCTTCTCTTGCTCTTCCTTTAAAGACATCCAAAACCTTTGCCTCGACGAACACCAACAACGCCAAAACCAAAACCAAAACCAACAACAACAAAACCAACACCACGAAGACAAACCCACTCCTTCTCATTCTCGCTCAAGAAAACCCTCCGTTTTCCACCGAGTTCGCATCGCCAACTCGCTCCTCCGATCCTGGTCAACTCACCACCACTCACAACCCTCCTCCAAACTCCACCGATCCCGCTCCCACCCGCCCCCACCCGAACCCGATGTCTTCCTACCCGAAAACCAACCTCCCATCTTTTTCCCCGGCACCGAAGACCGCGTGGTGGTCTACTACACCACCCTCCACGCCGTCAGATCCACCTTCGACGCCTGCAAGAGCGTCTTCTCCATCCTCTGCGGCTTCCGCGTTCTAATCGACAACCGTGACGTCTCCATCGACTCCGCCTTCGCCACCGAACTAAACCACCTCATGGGCCTCCGGCGGGCCGAGTTGGACTTGCCCCGTATTTTCATCGCCGGCAAGTACATCGGTGGGATCGAAGACTTGAGATACCTCAACGAGATCGGCGAGCTCAAGAAGCTTCTCCAACGCCTTCCCGCAGCGGATCCCACCGAGTGCCCCACGTGTGCCGCTCACAGGTTCATTCTCTGCGACAAGTGCTGCGGTAGCAGAAGACTCTTTGTCGATAACAAACTTGGCTTCAAAACCTGTTACCTCTGCAACGAAAACGGTCTTCTCAGGTGTCCTTCTTGTCTTTCCAATGCACCAACCCCATTATAATTCCCCATTTTTAACTATTTAGATTTTCTTTTCGTTCTGTAACAAGAACATTATGTATAGGCCCATTTTTCTGGGGATCGTAGATAGATATAGATAGATACCAATTTGTATGTATATGTGTGTGAGTATCTCTTGTAAGCTCTTGGGTATGTGTTCATTCCCCTGTATCCAACGCCACAACGACTTCATTGTGGTTTCCAATTTCATTTTGTACCATTAATATTACTATGCTTTCTTCTTCTTCTTCATTTTCTTATTACTCCACAGTCATAAAATTGATTTATAATCATTTTCTTCTGCCTTGGGGTATTCAAAACTTGTATTCATTGCATGCTTTTGATCTTATCAGTCTATACTTCATTCTTCAATGATAAAACACTCTAATAATATAATTAACTTCAAAAAAAAAAAAAAAAAAAAAAAAACTTTGCACCAAACTTATGATTGCATCTCCATAAATGCTACTTTTGTTGAACAGAGATGATGAAGCCAACATACTACTTCATTGTGCTTTTTCTGGGTAACTCACAATTGCTACTAACACCATAAGAACTGAAAATAGTACAGTTATTTTTGTTTTCTCAACCATCTATCTATTTCAATCATCAGTCTTTTATCTTTAATTTTAAGTAAAATTTAATATTTTACAAAAAAATATGTCAATATTTTAAAATTGTCTTGCATCACAGTTTAAAATATTTGTTATGAATCTACAAACCAATTTATAGATTAAAAATGTATTTATTTATTGTAATAAAATTTATATATTAAACAACTAGTCATTATGAAAGAAAAAAAGCACTATAATGTGCAATGCTTAAACCAAAATGTTTGGTACAATATAAAAATAAGTATTACTGTGGTAAAATAATTGATAACTGGATTATTTTTATTAAAAACATTATAAACACTAGACATAGATAGACTAAAATTCATTATACATAAAAAATAAATAAATATAGTTGACACCATACGTTTGTACGTTTTCAACCTATGACTTTTTTTATCGTGAAACTTTTGACTTTCACGTGAATGAACAAATAGCACTCATAATTTTAAATTTGATATATTATAATTACCTTAAAAAGGTATTAACTTAGCTGATACTTTTTTATGATAAAATAAATATTTTAGTAATAGTGTTCTTTTTAGTATAATAAAATAAAATAATTAAAATCATAAATCAATCGTAATTTCGTCGAGCATAATTCTTTACTCATTTCAAACAATTCCTTAACTTATAATATACTTGTTTAAACTCCTATATCAATTTTATAAACTACCATAAGAAAAAATATAAAAATTTAGTCACTATTCTAAATTATATTCAAAACTCAATATACAAAAAAAATCTATAATTCACATTTATAATTTAGTTGTCACATCAACATGTTAATAATATCATTCAATTTAAAACATGTCAAACAATCATTTATTATGAAAAACATAATAACATTTAATAATTATATTATAATAATATTTTAAATAATAATATTGTATTTAACAATTAAATCTAAAAATTGCTCTAATTGGCACTCAATAAAAATATATAATATTTATAAAGAATTAAATTTAGTCTCAATTTAAAAATGACAAAATTGCTCTAATTTAACCAAAATTGGGACTAGATTGAATAGAAATAACGATATAGAGACCGAATTGAACAAAAATAATGAATATAGAGACTAAATTGAATAAAAGAAAATAACACAATCACAAATTGACATGTGGCAGAATTGTATCCTGACATGTGGACAATGTTTTTAAAATTTAAAAATTTTAAAAAATTAAAAATTAAAAAATAAATATTAAAAATTAAAAAAATAAGAGGTGACATGCACTGTTCACTCACGTTAACTGCTTAATCATCCTTAGTAAAAATGATCAAATTGAACAAATACAACGAAAATAGAGACCAAATGTGTATTTAAGTCTTAACATATCAAACTCTTAGTTTAAGAAGTGCCAAATCTAGTCAATCAAAGGGTTCATCAAGGGCTTCACATCAACAACATCAAAAACTCATATTTCATTTACCATTTGATTGGTGAACATGATCAATGGATCTCAATAAGCATTTTCTCTTACATTCGAGAACTCAAACAAATTACACCAGTACAAAACATATCCTTTGAAATCAATTAAGTCATGTTTACCAATCCATAAAATAACTTCTCAACCAAAATCTCAAATTACACATATCATCTTTTTCTTTTATCTAAATTCCTCAACCAGCAAGTTCATACTTTAACAACATCAAACAAACGAAATCACTTCATGCATCAGTTCAAACATTCATAAATCAGAATTTCATCCACAATCTCATTCAACAATTTGCATCAATCCAAATTCAGATACATGTCAATGCTCCACAGATCAATTAATTATTTCACCGAAAACATATCTATACAACACTCACTCAGAGCTATAACAAATGTTCAATTCCTTCAATTATAACACATTTTTTAAAGCATATAACTTCCCTTACCTTAGAAAACAACCCAACAACTCGAAAAGCCCCAAACTGCCTTCAAACTCACAAACTTTCTACTTCAATCTACAGATATCGAAAACCTGTCAGATTGAGCCAAAAAAGCTTCTAATTAGCAAAGAGTAAAATTAAAGACTCTAGAAACACATGCAACCCGATTAAACTTGCACACACTACCAAAACAAATTGGACATCAAAGAACGTTGAAATTTTGACTTACTCGAATGAAAATTTTGTTGGATTAGAATTGAAGAGGGCTTCGCGGAAAACGTAATCTCTGTCTCTCATCAAGAAAAAAAAAACGAGATTTGAGTGAGGAGAATGAAGAAGAATCTGAGGTTTTTAGGGAAGGTGCTCTGAGGAAGAATGTGTCTCCTAACTTTAAAAGTGGTTGGTTTTGAGTCTTTCTAATAAAAACAATTTTATATTTTATAAGATTTTTGCATCAATCAAATATTTAAAAAAATATGATTTTCAATAAATACTTGTATGAATTATTTTTAACTCTTATATCAATTTTTATTTATTAATTTTAATTTAATTTCTAAATTAAATATTTCTATTTTAAAAAAGAATTAATGATTAAAATAACAATAAATCAATCATAAATTTAATTTATATTTATATATTTAATTTTTATTATAAATTCTTAATTATAACTAAACCATTCCAAAGACTCGTCAAATTATCACTTGAATTTGGAGTACGAATATTCACATCATATAGAGTCTTTAAAAAAAGATAATGAGCACCAATATTGACGTTCGTAAAGGAAAAAAGTAAAATAGGAAACCGGATGTCGAACCTAAGGTATAATCTAAAAGTTAAACGTAATAAACTACAAATTAAAAAAATTACTTAGGTGTGGATGTGGGGGAGAAGACACTTGCGGATGTGGACAAGAGTCTCACTTACGGATGTGAATATGGAGTATAGGCGCGCGCTATGTTAGTGGGCTAAATTGAAGACAAAAGGCCCATGAGATAAATATAAAACGTAGAATTAATAAAGAGATCAAGAGACCAAGTAATTACTGATGAATTTTCATTAAAGATATTATTATTTTTTATTTACTGTTTTTTTTATCAACAAAAGTTAAACTTACGACCTTTCTATTTGTCCTTCTGAGTTCACTAAAGTAACTTTATTTCTCTCAACCAAGTAAATGCATACAAAAGAGTTCTTCTATGCATACACATATATATTAATTATTTTAATGAAGTTTATAAACACTATTTTTTAGACGATTCAATTTAGTCCATTGTTTAAGAAAAACAAAATTCAGTTTACTCTCTTAATGTACCATTTGTGTTGAATTAATTGTTAGAAACTACTTTATTCATTGGTTTGGATGTAGACCAAAAGTTAGTCGTAATTACTAAGTGAGGCGAAACCTATAATCCAATATTAGTAGTAATCTAGTTTAGGTCACAACTAGATTTGGTGACTGCATTAATTCAGATTTTAAATTTTGGGACTTAGATAAAGAAAAAGGTAAGTAAGACTGGACTGAACGAAGTCTATTGGAGTATTAGCGAGTAAAAGGGAAAATAGTCTAAAAACATCTCACCAAGTTCACTAATGATATACATAATAATCAGAATTTAGCTAAAACTATTAATTAAACTTGGTTTTAGACTATTCTCGAGGATGATAAGATTCGAGAATAAATTCATTCAGTTTTATCCGAGGTTGGTTTTAGACATTTAATTGAGTCTAAGTCAAACAAAAGAAAAATAAAAAGGTTAAGCACAATATAAAAAAAATACATAAAATTATTGTTTTAAGATTAAGATAGATTTGTATTGTGTATTCTCAGTGAGATAAGACATTTAGGTTTTTTTCATTAAAAGATGTCTAAATAGCTCCTTTTGTTTATGATAACTATTTTGAAAAGATGCGTTCTCAAAAATTCATTATTAATGAATAATGAGTCAACTTTAGGAATTATAATTTCCTCTTGAATCCAAATAATGATTATATTTTCTTGTTATATATTATTCGACTTAATGTAAACTCAAATTCATACTTAATTTGTAATAGTATTTACTATTCTCCTTGCACTTAACGATTTCATAAGATTCATATTAAATCATAGTGCATTGATAGGTGATTTAAAAAATAGTGATTAAATTGAATTTGCTTTCTATCTCCGAATATGGCCTAATCAATAAATATGTTAGACCTTTTCCTTCATTCTTTCTTTCTAATTATAGCTGGACTATTTCGAAAGATAAAGAGTGCTTAGGCAATGTGAAAAGAATTTAGTTCTTTTTCAAGTTTACATATTTATTGAGAATGAATTTCAAGTTTGTCTAATAATGAAAAGAAGTCTTATATAAAACACTATTGGACCAAGTGATGGACGTTTTTGGTGGAGAAGTGGAAGGAGATCCATGAAGAATGCTTAGGATGAGTTGAAATGCAATGGAATTGGAGAAGAAGGTGAAGTGAACTCTTGAAAATGGAGGATTGATGAAGATGAAGATAAGAAATGGAGCTATGATATGGAAGGAGGCCAGAGGAGATGTTGGAGAATGATAGCCAAGTCATTAAAATCTTAAAATATATGTGAGTGATTTCTTTAATATATGTATAAGGGTTAAATGTATTTTTAATGCTTTAACTTTTATGCAAAATTAGATTTTGTCTCTATCTCAAATTTGGAATATTTTTATCTTTAAACTTTATCAATAAATAAATGTAGTCCTCGTGATTAGACAACATTAAATATTTGCTGATATGACAAATTGTGTTATCACGTGACACATATATGTTTGTGTGTTACACATGTGTTCATGTTAGTACATGATACACGTGGTAACACTTTGAAGATAAAAATGATCCAAGATTGAAAATAAAAATGAAATATAATTTCACATAAAAATTAAAAAATTAAAAAAATATTTAACACTATTTATAAGGTTATGGGTATGTGTTAATGAAGTTGGTCATGTTTTGGACTACTGGTATTGTTTCAACCATGTTATATCTGTTTTTGTTTTCGGTCCTGGTCTTTCTATTATTCTTCTTCGGGCCTATACCTCCCTCTTTGCATTCCACAATGACAAAATATTTGTTTCGCTAGTGAATAAAAATACAAAATAAATTAAGAAATATTAAATTATCTTTAATATATATTAAGAAGTAACAGGAACAAGTATTTTATTATTCATTATTGTTGAATTTTTTTTTTCTTATATGGGTTATAGGATTATAGTCATCGAGAGATTGTATATATTTCATATGGATTCTAAAATCACTATTGGGTGTATATATTTCATATGGTTTGGTTATATTCATTGAGAGATTGTGATTCTATATATATGACATTGATTTTACACATATAAGTCATTTGACACTACTTTTACCCAAAAATCTTAAGACAATGAGATTATGGACCTTTCATCTTATATAGTGTTTAACTTTGACTATTCTATCCAATGTGGTACTTTGATTCACACTTAAATTATTCCAACCATTAATGATATGAATATCATGTTATCTAATGAGCTAATATTGTTATAGGATTTTATTGAAGTATAATAAAAAGAAAGTGATCAAGATAAATTAATTAATAAGAAATATTAACCATTAACCATTTATTTAGAATTTGATTTTATATATTTTTATTTTATTTTTATTTTTCACATGTGAAATTGATTTTTTTATATTAAAAATGTTTTTTTTAAACTTATACTTTATGATACAACTCAATTAAATATGTTTTTAAAAAATAATTAATTTGCATTAATATTACTAGCAAAAACACACATATTGTCGCGCATGTGTTCGTATTTTTTAATTTTGGTAAAAATATATAATTAATTTTTAAAATAATTATTAAATGTAAAATTAAAAAAAAATGTGAACAAAATAAGTTTTTAAAATAACGGTTAAATATAAAAGAGATTTTTAGAATAATGGTTGAAAATAAACTCTTTATAAAATAATAATTAAGGATAAAAATGAAAAAACAAAATGTGAACACGAAAGAATATATCTCTTTACATATTGTTATAGATATTATACAATTTTATTAAAATTGAACATTTTCAAAATAATTTTATTTAAAATAAAAAAAATTGTAAATAATGTCCATGAATAGTCACAATTATAAAAAAATCTAGAAATATTTCTTTTTTAGATACCGAACAAGTAGGAGGATAAGTAAGGAGACAAACTTTTTTAGACAAAATAGCAAAAATGTAAGACCCCTCTTACCTCACTACCCCTTCCTCTTCTTACCTAAATATCTCTCTTCTCCACTTCCTTTAAATGTTATCTCTTTCTTAACACAAATGCTAATTGAATAACATAGGATCATTTTCAACAAATCAAATTTTCAAACGGAGTAAACTCTTTTTTCTCTAAAGATATCATTTTCTTCCTTTTCTTTTAGATTTATTATTAATCTTTGTAGAGTTAGTTGATAAAAATTATTCTATCTATTTGGTTAAACATATATTGAGATTTTGTTATATTTGGATATTTTTTTAGATATCTAAATTTTGAGTAGTTATTCTCTTTGAATTAAAATTTTATTTGGAGTAAAGAATTACAATTAAGAGAAAAGTTATTTATGTTTTTAACAGAACCTTAGAATAAATGATCAACATATGATGGTGACTTTGTCGCAAGGTTTTTATTTTGATGTAATTTGTTGAGTGTGTTATTTTATTTACGTTTTTTATTAATAGATAACTAATTAAAATGCTTTGAATGTAATACTCATGTTGAGAAGTTAATATAGTAGCTAAATTATACAATACAAGTTAAGGCACAAAACTTCTTTAAGCTATGAATACAATTTAGATGAGTATAGTTACTTCATATATTTTTTCCATACATTAATTTATGAATTTGATGTGAATGGTCATATGTGTGTGTATGGTATGGATTGTATTGATAATTTTGAATGTATTTAAAGGTTGTATTTGTTATACTAATTTGGCATTTAATAAAATTGAATTATTTTTGGATTTCTAATAAAAAAATACTTCCTCTTATATACACCTTTCTTATAATTGAAGAATTTATTTACATAAAAACATCATTTAAAACATATGAGTTACTAGTTCTATTTTTCAAAGATCTATTTAAATATTTGCTCGAAAGTTATTAATATTTGTGAGATTCAGTTAAAGAGAAAAAAATGTTTAGATTTGAGTGATGTGAGGGATAAGACCCGTGATGTAAAAGTTTAATGTATAATTTTTGTCCACACAACTTTGAAACCATTAAGGTTGTTGGTTTGAAAAAGTGTAGTGATATAAGTGGAGAAGCAGAAGAAGGTGTTGCAAGATTGAAGAAGAAGAGAAGGTTGTTCCTAAAGCTGAGTGAAGGAATTTTGGCGTAGAAATGAAGCTGTGTCTTACTCATGTTGGGTTGGCAAAGGTCGTAAGCCATTTTCTGCTACAACAGGGAGGTTGTCTTGTCTATTTCTTAATAATCATAATGGAGACTAATCTAGATATATTACTTTAATCAATTTTCAAATGCTCAAGTTTAGGTTACATTAAAGGAAAAATAAAAAATCCATATTTTTATTAATTTTTAAAATAAAACACCATTTTTATGTGATAGCATATTATAAATAATAGGTAAATTCTAAAATAAAACACCATTTTTTCTTTAATTATATATTATTCTTCTTATTCATTCATATTTAAATTTAATGTTGAACTTTTAATTTAAACTCAATCAAACTTGTATATGTGCTACATTGACGCAACATTCTATTCTTCATTGGCTCTTGAACATCTTACTAAGAAGTATATGGATAATCAAGCATCAAAAGAGAAAGATAAAGAGAATATTGAAGATTTAGTAAAATATAGCTAATAACACATACCGTATATACAACACTAGCATGGATGGATGATATTATCTATTGAGAAATTCATTAGAAATTCAAGTGAAAGTTTAAGTGTCACATATTAAGTAAAATTCAGAGAGTTGAACATCATATAAGAATAAAGACCCATAAATTTATTGTCTTAAGGTTTTAGGTTGAAAATATGACAATCCCTTATGTGTGAACCAAACTTATGTTTCATTAGTGTTGTATCTCCCTAGTAATCATCTTTCAAAAGAACCAAAAACCAATCAGAATTTAAGGTTCGCCTTAGTAATATTGAAGGTGGAGTTAACCCCTTATATAATTGATATTTCATTAATGTTATATCCCAATTGGCAGATTTACGATATGACAAAGAGGGACCATGACCCCCTAAATTTTTTTATACTTATATAATTTTATATGTATGTTTTAAAAACTTAATATTTTTAATATATTTTATATTGTAACATTTTTTTATATATTTATATCAATACATAAGAAAAAGTCTTTTTTTATTGTTCACATTTATTTTTTAATTTGAATTTTTGAATATTTTTAAATAAAAATAATTATTTTCTTAATATTATTTTTAAGTGATTATTTGTTTAATTTAACCATCTTTTTATTTAATTATTTTTTAAACTTAATCACTATAAATGAAAATTAATTATAGTAAAATTATAAAATTTATAATTATAATAATAACAATAATTATAATTTTATTATTTTTTATGATCATAAAAAAATAAATCCAATTTTTTTACTAGTTTATATAAAATATTTAGGATTACTCTTTTGGTTTTTATTTTAATTGAAAAATATTAAGCTGGTCCTCTAGTTTTTTTAATTTCAATTTGGTCTCGATTTTTGAAAAAATGATGCAATTTGATCGTTTTTGTTAAATTTCTTGAATTTGATTAAGGTTTTCCATAAAAATTGAAGCTATGAATAATGATGATTTGTTTGTTGATGTAATTGACATAATTTCAGTGTCAAATTTGATGAAAAATCCTTATTTCACTCCAAAAAATTTAACGAAAATGATCAAATTGCATCAATTTTTTAAAAATCGTGATCAATTTGAGACTAGAAAAACTAGATGACCAATCTAACATTTTTGGACGAAAAAATGAACAAAAAGAATAATTCAATCAATATTTTGACACTTCCAAAATATTGAACAAACATCCACCACTATATATCCGTCTACTCATGCTCATGACCCATCATTACCTTAATCATATGTGTTAGATTTTATAACTTTCATCAGACTATTTTCATTTCTTTTAGTTCATTTTCATTTCTTTTAGTTGAACTAGATTAAAAAGAATAATATTATTATTATTATTTTGCTCCATAAATTTGAATATTAAAATACTAATCTTATTTAATTAATTTATAAAAAAAAATCATGTTAAGAAGAAAATATATCCTACCCGTTCATATGTAAATACACATATTTAAATATGTTTTTAGTTTCGATAAGTTATTATTTTGTCTTAATAAAATTGTTTTAACGTTTTTTTATAATTTTAAATTTTTCTTTATTCTTAATAAATGATTTTTTTCCTAAAATTAAAAAATATCAAGAAAGAAAAAGATTAAAAATTTAGAAAAGAGAAATAAAATGAAATCTTAGTTCTTAAAAAAAAATAATTAAGTGTAATTTTGTATGTCCTAGATATATATAATTCAATCAAGTAATTTGTTACTCTATTAAAGGTTTACTGATTATATTTATCTTTTATATAATTAAAATCTACGATAAGTAAATATTGCAATTAAATTTTATGATAAAAAAATAAATTATATTTTAAATTTTCAATTAACTTGTGATATAAGTTACTTTTAACACTATTGTCAATTCTTTAAAAAATATCAAATGTTGATATAAATAATATTTTGTTAAAATACAATAAAATAATGCCCACAAAGTTCTTTGAATTATTATCACAAATAATTATTGTTAGTTTCTTTGTTTATGCTCAAAACCAAACAAAGTATTATTTATTCAATCACAAGAGACTAAATGATTTGAAGAAAAAAAATATTATAGTAACATCGTTTTTTCACACACAGTTAGAATATAGATAAGTCGCAGTCAATATATTTCAAAGGTTCATATAACTTGCTACAAAGTGTGTTCCAAAGATTTTTCAACCCTAAAATTTAGTTTACAATTTTGTTTGATCCCAAAGTTTGTAAAAAAGAAAAAAGGTGAAGATAATGAGCAATGATCTTACATTAACTCTTGTCACTATGGAAGAAGGTTGAATATCATTTTCTCTCATCTACTTGCCAAATGGATCATTACACTTCACATCTCAAACCCAACATGTGCTTCTTTTTTAAGTAATCACATTCTTTTTTTCATTCCCTATTTCCTCACTCATTCTATGACAATGTGACTTCATCTTTTTCAACCCTAATTAGCAAATGTGACTTCATCTTTTTTAACTTACATTCACATAACTTTGGTCCACATGGCACTCACACAATCATACTAATCAAGAGTTTAATAGACTTAATTGTAATTATTGTTATATATAGAAGGCCAGCATATATATACTTTCAATTGTTTATGTCTTGTGCAGGCCTTAATTAGGTACGAAAAATAAAAAATAAAAATCTAAGAAAGCTCTTCATAGATACTCCAATCAAATGATACAAATATGAAGTTGTGTGGAGCAGTTCAAGGTTAATTGTTTTTCTTCTAGTTTAAGGATTTGGATGTGAAATTGGATAGGGACGTTACGAATTTAAGTTTATTACATGTTTGGCTTATTATATGCGTATACTATTGTTTAGGCTTTTTGATTATTTAAAATTTAATCTTATAACATGTTTGGCTTGTTTTATGTATACTTTTAATATGAATTGGTCTGTGTAGTTAAGTCCACGGTTGTAGATTCTAGAAAAGCTAGTTGAAGTTATTTTCAGGTGAATTGGTTGTGGGAGGGTGATTTATTGAAAGTTTAACTCAAATAGTACATATTATCATAAACTGAATTCTGAATTTTGTTATCTTTTACAATTTTTTTTTTCTTGATTAACTCATTTTCGTCAAACATCATTGACATCAATCACATACAATTTTTTAATGGACCTTCCTTGATACCTTGATAAGAAAAGAAACTTATAAAAGTAATTTTCTAAATATAATTAATAAAATCAAATCTTATGACAACCTTTTTAAATTAGTATAGATCTAGTTTTTTTTTTATTTATATTTGGGAAGAGTATAATATTTTATATTTATTCCATATAAGTTACTTTTTTTATTATATAAATATATTATATCTTTATTTCTATAAGTTGCATTTTTCGGTATATAAATAAATTACATCTTTATTTCTAATTCATATTATTAACATGACAATTTTGATTATCGGACATTTCTCATTTACAAGACGCAACCATTTTTTTTTTTTGCCTTAATACTTGTTGAACAAACAATTAAAATAAAATGTTTTAATATGTGTGCTCTACATGCATGAAAATAAAGTGTTCAACACATTATAGTTTGTGATAGAATTTTAGTAGTTTATATAATGCGTTTCGAGCATGAATCAATTATATAAGAGATTTAACATTATTTTTAATTAAAAATTTTAATAATATGTTTGGATAACACATTTTAAGATAATGTTTTTTTTAAAATTTGAAATGCTTTGTGATAAATATGTTATTGGATATAGAATTTTGAAAAAAATAAATAAATTCTAGAATTTTGTAAGAGTAATTGATTTTCTTAAAATTAAAGAATTTTAATTTTTACCTAAAAAGTATCAATTTAAAATCTTTCATTTTCTTAAATTTATATTCAGTTTTCGTAATTTGGATTGACCCAAGTCTACATTGATTCAACTCAACATGATATGGGATTAACCCAATTTAGTTTAGCGTCTGGACCTGATATCTCAATCTAACACAAACTCAACTAAACTTGATCAAATCCGATTTGATTTGACTTGATCTCACCTACACCTAACTTGATGTGGACCTGTCCCTAATTGGACTCGACAAAATTTGACTTGATTTGATGTGGACCTAGCCCAACTCAATTGAGCGTGATCTCATTCTAATCTGACTTAACTAACTTGGGATAACTCAGCTACATCTTACCTAGACTAACTCAGCTCGACATGGAGATAATTAATAAATAGTAAACACATCACTTTGGTTTATGTTAGAGTTTTGGTAGTTTATATAATGGATTTTGGACAATAATCAATCATATAAAAAACTTACATCTCCTCTGATGAAAGCATTTAAAGATTTATAGGTCTTTCTTTATGAATATTGTATACCTCACTCATCTTTACTTCTCTTGACTCCACACTTGAATATTTCATTTTTCATAATTGGATTTGTAAGTTTTTTTTCTCTTGTGTATTGCTTACCTGATTCATTTTCACTTAGTTGAAAATCCTAACTCCACACTTAAATTCCTCACTATCCTCTAAAGTAAATCTCCGTACATCATAAACTTTTATTCTACATTAAAAGTGTTTCATCCAATCATTTATTCGTATAACACTTTTATTCCATAAATAATACCACTTTTTGACAATAACATATTTCAACAATAGGAAACAAGAAAAATACAATGACAACATTATAATAAAACATTTTTATTCCTACTCTAATTATTAGACTATGTATATAAAATCTTTCAATATGAATAAAAGTTTTTTCTTTTTATCTTGTCTGTTCTTCTACTTTTCTTGTAATTGTTATTGTGGTAAAAATCACAATGTTTCGGTCATGGAATCCAATACAAATATTTTGGATCAATATGAACTTCTATTAACATATTAGGATAATAAAGTCTTACTTTTTATACTATAATAATTTTGTTTATTAAACGGTTGGTCGAACTAACAAACCGGTGACTAAACCCATTAATCAGTTCAACCTAAGTAGACTTTATTGTAGCCTTCAGTCTATGAAATTTAATTTTAAGCATTTGTCTGCAGCTACGACTCACACTGCACACAGATATGGTAGGATGCTGACACGTAATTAAAAAAATTACTTGATTCATATTAATTTAGCATTATAATGCATTAAAAAAACTGACAAATCTTTTTTAACATCAATCGCTAATTAGCTAATGACAGGATTTGGACGTTTTACTTGAAAAAAGAATGTATTAATAATCGATGCTAATTATATTAGATAAACAGTGATAAGCAAGTAAATTACTATTATTATTGTGAGCATGGTGCTGTATATGTATATATATATATATATATATATATATATATATATATATATATACATATATATATATATATATATATATATAGATAGATACCACACTTATTCTCTCTCTCTAAGTCCCTTCTCTTTCTCTTGACCAGAACGGTGAATAATTTCCTTCACCGTCTCACATGGCACTATTCACTCCGTTGAAGTTATTGCCGGCGGTGCTGGCTCTGTTTCTGGCGTTGAGCCATAAACAGAGTCTCTGTTCGACGCTCGAGAGCGAAGGTAAATAATGGTGGTTACCGAAACGACGGCGCTGAGTGGTTGTTTTTTGTTGAGCGAGTTTTCGGTGATCGGAAGTGGAGATTGTGGTTAAGTTTACGAAACGGCGTGTCGTTTTGATGGCGCAGGTTTGGCGCTGCTGGCGTTGAAGGAGAGTGTGGTGACGGACCCGCAGGGGGCTTTATCAAGCTGGAGTGGCGAGAATGGTGACGTTATGAATCCATGCTCGTGGTTCGGTGTGGAGTGCTCTTCTCACGGTAATGTTGTGACCTTGTAAGTAACCTCTCTTCTCATCTCTTTTCTCACATTTGTAAAGTAAAAAAAATAAAAACAATTAAGGATTGTTAATTTTTGTAATAATTATTTTAAAATTTGTAATTTAAAATTGAATTAGTTAATGTAACAAATATGAACATGCAATGCCACCACTATGTGAAATAAAACGGATTCTGTTAAAAACTTTTCGTGTATTTCCAAAATGTAAACCCATTGACTGTTAGATAATTCTGGAAGATAGGATAGGTAATAGAATTCTTTTGCTCTTGATGCTATAATCAGATATTTCATTTGAAACAAAAAATTGAAACCAAAAATAGTAATTTCATTTCTATCTTTGGAAATGATAATTAACAAAATTGATGAGAGGAATGAGAGGAGGTGTCACTAATATCAAGTGTGACCTGAAACTTGCGTTTGGATTTATTAAAGATGAAATTGATTAGTTTTGGTGACTGGTGACGTTGTTTTTGCCACTGTTTTAAGCCACGTTTGAACGGAATTTTGGCTATATATAATGAACAGAGGGGTCCATTAGCCTTTGATTTTGATCTTAAAGTGGCCGGCAGAGAAACCTGGTCTTCTTCTAATAATGAAAATGGAAAATGATATAGAAGATCTTCTTAGCCCAATAACTGCAACTTCTTAGCCCAATAATGAAAATGGAAAATGATATAGAAGATCTTCTTACAAATTGTTCTGCTACGAGAAATTCTAACCGTCTAACCCCTGTTGCAAGAAAAATGACATAATTAGTAAAAAAATCATATATAAACGGATTGAGGAATATAAAAGCAATTAAAGAGGAGAAAGAAAAGTTCAGAATGGGTAGTAAATATTATTTTATTTGTTGAAGTTTTGTAAGTACTTGATTTCTTCATGTGACGAAGAAGTAAATAATTATATTTTAGGTAATTTTAAAAAATCATGTAAAACAATAAAGTATTAAAAAATCATGTGCAAAATTAAATATTCATTTCTTTGATTTTCAGGATTAAGTAATTCATTCTTTGAACTTTCAATTATGTATTATGTTATTATATGAGAGTTGTGTAGAATAATTTGTATAGATAATGCTTACTTCATACAAGTTATCATGTTTAATTTGCTTTTGGTCATCCTTCATCCTTCATAAAAGTTATCATTCAAACCTAAAAATACCTAAAGAATGGTACATTTATCATTTACTTTTTGTTTTTCTTTTATAATGAAACTAAGAGTTAAGAGTAGAATCAATTATTTAAAAATTAAATTTATTTAATAAATATAAAACGCTAAACATCATATCAGTATTTTTTATATTTTAAAGAATATATGATAACATGCATATTTATGTAAGAGACAATTTTAAATATATTTAAGTACTCAATATTACCATAACAATTATTAATTTTACCAAGGACTTTGATACATTAATTATATTTCCTTTAGTAAAAAATGCTATTGATTATGGTATAAAAATATATTAAATTGAATTAAAATATATTAATTCTTAATAATTATTAACAAAGGTTGATAAATATTTGAATATTAAGTCATTTTATTGAAGAAACAGTTATTTATAATTTTTTAAATAGTAATAAAATTATAAAAGAAAAAAAAATAGGAATAATGATAAAGGACACTATGATATGTGAATCAATTTTTTGTCTAAAATAGTTATTACATTTGTGTATAATAAATAAAAATGTCAGGGGGCACCCAGTAAGCCCTTGGTTGTTCCGTCTCTGGATCTAACTTGTAAAAATTTACTTTGATTTTAATTTTTAATATTCTAAATGTCATTAACTGTAATTCGTAATTTTATATTTTTTATAATAGATTAGATCTTCATTTTGTAAAATGTTATAAGATGATATGGATGTCAGTTCTCAAGGTGAGTAAATATTTACAAACATAAACATTTGGGTTAATTACTTTTTTTTTTTTTTTAATACAGGATCTAAAATGAAAACTATGGCTTGCTATCTTTCAAAATACTTTGTGATGTCTGAACCGAATAATTTTCCTCTGTTTTATTAAGTATAACTGTTTTCTTGGATTTGGTATTTTACTACAAGGCAGTATTTACTTCAAAATAAAGTATAATGCGTTAGTGTTAGCAAGACAACCTATAAACACTAGATCAATTTTTTTTATTTTTATATTTACCTCTTCTATTTTTCCGATTAACTGAGTGATATTTTTCTTCTTATACAGAAGAATTAGGAGAAGAGAGACATAGGTCAAGGAAGTTTTACAAGTATATTTGTAAAAGAACAAAGAAAAAGTTGCATGATTTTCTAAGGATAAAAAACTCTTTAGCACTCTAATTAAAATTAGTCTTACTGTAGTTCAAAAAAGATGATTTAGGTCCATGTATTTTTCATAATCGCAGAATTTCGTATTTCTTTATGAACATGCATGAAATTATCTCTAAAAAAAAAAAAAACTACAGAACAAAATCACCATTTTAAAAGTATAGGGGCGAGGTCAATGTTAACCAAAAATAAAGAAATTTAAATCACATTTTCTACCAGTTAGTGCGCAATAAAACATACAATTAATTCTGGTGATGAATATTCAACTTGCAGGAATTTGAAAGACCTTTGTCTTGAAGGAACACTAGCACCAGAAGTTGGAATGCTGGCTCATATAAAATCAATGTAAGATGGTGCTCATGCCAATGCTTGTTTTACAAATAAGTATTCCTTGACCAACTTTGTACACTTTGTATTCTCCGCAGCATTTTGCGCAACAATTCTTTCTTTGGAGAAATTCCTGAGGAGATCCTATACTTGCAGGAGTTGGAAGTCCTTGACTTGGGACATAACAACTTCAGTGGATCACTTCCATTTGATCATGGCAACATGCCATCCCTAACCACTCTGTAAGTTAATCCTTTCATGTCAAATATTTTCGTTCTGTCTTGTTCTTTGGTTCACTAATACCGCCAAATTTATACTACAGTCTATTGGACAACAATTACCATCTGACCAACTTAACTCCAGAGCTGTATAAGCTCAAGATGAATTCTGAATTTCATGCTAATGAAGAACTAACCAGTGCCACCCCTACTGGAGAAGCATATGTTGGCAGATGTAGTTTATGGTGAGCATATACTGATAGATTTCACAAAACAAATTTCTGAGTTATCAATTTTAGAATTTGGATTCGATGAACATCTTCCTCAGTAAATGGTTGAATGACGTAACTTTTTTACCCTAACGTAGCTCTACCATGAAAATAATCATCAGTCTAATAATATTGCTAAAAGCGTGCTTATTCATTGTAAAGTTAATCTACAGTTCAAGTTAGAAATGATTTACTTGTAACAATTTGTCTAAGGCACATTGGCCAACATGGGGATAGAGCAGACAGGAGGCAACTTCTCAAAGGAGCAAATGCTGCCAGTACACCCAAAATCCAAAGGCATTTTAACCAAGGGATACTTAAACAATTAGCATCGCATTTCCCTTTTTCATTTCCACCAAATTTTCAGCCTTTCTCATCACCACCGTCACTTTCGCCGTCAGAAAGTCCCTCATATTCGCCATCACCTTCTCCCTCAGATAGTTTTTTCACTCCTTCGCCTGTAGTGTTACCAACTCCAGACGTATCACCACCAGCAAACACTCCTCTCTCTGTGACTACACCACCAGTTAATTGGGTTCCAGCACCTAGCCCTTCTCCATTTTCTACCCAAAGGAACACAAACAATTCCAATCAAATACATCACTCGACGATAATCTGGTCTGCAGTTGGGGGTTTCTCTTTATTGATTTTGATGTCAGCCACTATTTTTGCTTGCTTCCGAAGTAGGAAGGTTGTGACGGTTAAACCTTGGTCCACAGGATTGAGTGGCCAGCTGCAGAAAGCCTTTGTAAAAGGTAATTTTTATGTTTGCAATAGGTCATTCTGGATCTTATGCACTGCATTGTAAAGTCAAAGAATGAAGTTAGTTTTCTAGAACTATATCTTTAGATCGGATTGAGTTAACTCATTTATTGTGCGTGATTAAGGTGTGCCAAGTCTCAAACGAGGAGAAATTGAAGCAGCTTGTGAATATTTCAGCAACATTATCGGTTCGCTTCCTGATGGAACTGTGTATAAGGGGACTCTCTCCAGTGGAGTCGAGATAGCTGTAGCATCCTCTGCAGTGAACACAGCTCAAAAATGGTCAAAAAGCATGGAAGCTCAATTCCGAAATAAGGTATGCTCTCAACAACTGTAGCAAATTCATCACATTTATCATCCAGGTCCTACTTCTTATTTTTGCATGATTGCAGATAGCAACATTATCTAGAGTGAATCACAAGAATTTTGTGAATCTAATTGGGTACTGTGAAGAGAATAAGCCGTTCTCAAGAATGATGGTGTTTGAGTACGCTCCAAATGGAACACTCTTTGAGCATATACACAGTAAGTGATATTCTGTTCATATTTTACTTTTCAGGTTCATAACAACCTCACTTCTGCAACCAAACTGTGAGTAAAAGGCTTGTCTTTTGTGGCAAAAAGTTATTCATTAGATCCCTGACATCTTGAAATTTTTTTGCGAAAGATGCACTTAAAGTTGTTCTGAGTGTTGACTTTATTCTTGCATATGCTGCAGTTAGAGAAGCAGAAGAACTAAATTGGACTATGAGAATGAGGATAGCTATGGGAATAGCCTACTGCCTAGAGTATATGCTTGACCTAAAACCCTCCATTTCCCATAGAAACCTGCAATCTTCATTTATATACCTTACTGAAGATTATGCTGCTAAAATATCAGATCTTAGCTTATGGAACGACGTGTGTGCTGCAAACAATGGGTCTGCAACCACACAACTCTTGGAAACATCATCAGCAGATGCCAAGGACAATGTTTACAGCTTCGGAATAATATTGTTTGAGTTGATTACGGGGAAAATCCCCATTGCAGGGAACAACGAACTTCTTGCAGATTGGGCAGCAGAATATTTAAGGTGGGGGAAATCCTTGAGAGATGTTGTTGATCCAAGACTGAACTCTTTGCAGGAAGAAGAGCTTGAAGAATGGTCTGAAGTAATGAGAAACTGTGTACAACCAGATCGAGAGAAAAGGCCAACTATGAAAGAAGTTACATCTAGACTCAAGGAAATAACAGCTATGGGGCCTGATGGAGCAAATCCAAAGGCATCACCACTTTGGTGGGCAGAAATGGCAATTACGTCCACTGATTCAAGTTGAGACATTGATATTATTACCCGAATAAAAGTGTAATGATAATTTGTACAGTTACTCTAAATTTGGAATTCGTGCACTTTTGAAGTATTTATGTTTATACTAATGTTTTTTAAACTATTAGTTTGAAGACAGCAGAAAAAGATGTAAAGAACAAATAACATTTGCCTCATTGTAGAGGAACTGATTTTTGTTAATGTTTGGATTGACAGAGAGTGCTTCCTTAATAATACCCCATTGAATATTACTTGGGGAAACTGCTGTTGGGACAGGGAAAGGACTGTTGCGTTTGTCAATACGAGAAGGAAACACATTCACTTTTTCACTGTGAATATATTAGCTTATGTAACTAATGTTTCCTTGTTTTTAAAATGCTAGCATGGAAATGCTCGTGATGAGTTGGAAGCAAATTACCATTTCCTCTGGCAAGAAACATAAAAATAAAAGCTTCATCAAGAGCAATACATATACACTTTAGGAAACAAAGTGTGAATCTCTATAATCATAACCCTGTCACTGTACAAATGTGTGAATAGTGAGACAATTATGTGCACAAGGATCACAAGAATCTATATTAGACAACGGGTTACTGCTCTGAACATCTTCAGATGTACACCTGAGTCATCCTCCTATTTGATCATGTGAAACACATGACTCCATATTTTCCTTGAATCATCCAGGCATTGCTTCTTAGGAGTTTGGGCATTATTTCAACAGTTTGATTATGTATGTCCCCTCTCCTTGTCTCTAACAAAGTTGGGATGCCCCAGCAATTTTCTAACCAAGATCTTCACATTGTAGACGTTTGATGTGCTTGTCGTTTATGATTAAAAGCTTAATTTTCGCGCCCTCTGATACAGGTCAAGCGTGTCTGTATGGTTAGGGTCTAAGCATAGAGCTGCTTGACAATCTTGAAGAGCTGAAGATAGATCTCCTACTGCCTCATAAAATGCTGCTCGGAGATGAAGCATTTGCAAGTCAGGTTTGAAATTTATGGCCTTGGTGAGCTCATCTACAGCTTCAGATTCTTTTTGCTCATCCATCATCACTGGTCATGTCACATTCCATGTGAGTGAAATTAAGTTTAACAATTGTGTCTCTGATCAAGCTTACTTATCAAAAATAAATCAAGGTTTTAACCATGAAGCATCATAAAAATATGCACGGGATGTATACTTTTCTGTTAACTGATACTCAATCTCTCATAAAAATTTGCAAATGGTCTCAATCTATATTTAACCACAATAGCAATAGTGTCAAGTGGGTGATCATGGCAACTTCAAAGATTGAGGACCACCCAAACAAGTAAAAATGCTTAAATAACTGCCATCCAGAATACCAATCCAGTCAACTCATTAATGACAATATAGATGGACAACTTAGTAACTAAAGTACAAATTGAACAAGTAACACAGGAAATAGTCACACATTTAAATACATCCAGAACATAGTCACGAATCTAGAGGCTTCAGGGCGTGGCCATGCCAAGAAATCCAACATGTAAGGAATGTCTTGTTAGTTACATATGAAATAGGTTTATGAAATTATGAAGACCGAGTAACATCAAGTTCCAAAATAAAAATAGTTCATCGTGTTTAACAAAGTTTTCCACAATAAATGAAAGCATGTTTGATGAAAACAACTAAATCTAGATTAGTATGTCAAGACTCATGACAAACATATTACTAAATAAACATTTGTCTCCAATTAAAAAGCACATGACAGATGGTAAAGAATGAAAGATAAGTTAAATACCTGCTGCCCTGTATCTATACGGATATGTCCTTAATGGATCCAGTTGTGTTGCAACATTCAGATCAACCCTTGCCATCTCACGGTCGCAGTATTCTGATCGTTTCTCATATGCTGAGGCATTGCTCTCTGCCTTCTCAATTAGCTTGGTCATCTCATCATATGCAGCTTTTCTTTGGTTTTTCTGATGATAAACACGTGCTAAACCTTGATGAGCTCGTGTATGCCTAATTGCAAGGGCGTTCTCATAGCATGCTTTTGCAAGATCAAGCTTACCACAATCTACATAAATACTCCCTAAGTTATTGAGTGCCTACAAAATATTGCAGAAGACAATCAAATGACTGGAGGAGAACAGTGACTTAATCAATAATAGGGATAGAGAATGAGGTCACTAACTTGTCCTTTCCGAAGACCATCTGAAGGACATTTAAGTGCTTCTTCCAGAAGTTCGATAACGTAAGAAGCAGATTCATGATCCAGACTTGTATCTGCTAACACGTATGCTTTTAGAAAATAGGCTTCAAATGATCTCTGAATTGTAATTGATCTATCAGCCCTAGCCAGCGCTTCATCCCTATAGCCAGTATCATATAATATCCATCCTTCATAAATTAACCTTTCTTGCATTGAACTAGAATGGTTTCTCGCCATCCTCAAACTGCGCATTGCAGCCTTTTGACAGTTTAACCTATGAAATTCATACATGTGAGAAACTCTCTTGTTATAGCATTTTATTTACTGGTCTTGAAACAGACCAGAAAGCATTAACACACTCAAAATAAATCAAATCCTTAGATACCAAAAGAGCACCATGTAATGTTATGAACTCTAGAAGTAAATGCCATAAATATACTTCCTATAGCTATGATTTACTGACGTGTTTACCTCAAAAGGAGTAGAGACTGACGAAACTCTAGCAGACTCTTTCCAGGATCATTCTCCAGCATCTGATGTATAATAGCCAAAGAACCAACATCATCTACAGAAGACCATTGTTCATATAACTGAATCCAGCATTCAGCCTGACTCTTTTGCTGCACCACATGGCTAAGGAGATGAACCAAGTATTTTCCTGTGATCTTTTCATTTGAAGTTATATAATTTGGTTCCAAAGTTAACAATGCCCTGATATCTCTTATGGCACTGTCATAATCCTTAAGTGCAATAAACATCCTAGCCCGGAATTCTAAGCAATCAGGAGAGAGCTTAAATCCAATTATTTTATCAAGTTCTAAAATTCCAGCCCTTATCTGCTTCTCCTCAGCCTTTAGCAGGGCTCTATATTTATACGGAAATGAAAGAGAGGGGTCCAATTCGGTTGCAACATCCAAATCAATCCCTTTTTCCTTTCCCATATTGTAAAGAGCACGTTCCTGATACATCCACCCAGTAGGCTTGTGCTCAAACATGACAGAACTAATTAACTTATAAGCTGAATATGGTTGACCCTGCTTGTACTTGGTTCTGGCCACACCAGCCACAGAATACAAATGACCTGCTTCAGCTGCTGCCTCAAAACTATGCTGAGCATCTTTATACTCTTTCCTTTCAAGCAGCACACACCCCAATTGGTGGAAGGCAAGGGCTTTCTGCCACCTTTCAGTAGCACATTCCCCCAGCCTTTCTAGTAACATAACTGTAGTTTTTGACACCTTGCTTTCCTCCATAGCCACCTGGCTCAAGAAATAGTACAGTAAGAAAGAATCATACCCCACTGTGCCCAACCTTTTCCTTCCCTCAGAACTACAAAAGATATTCATCACATCAGAATTACACAAAAAATTTGGTAGCTCCCTGAGCAACACTTGTAAGCAGGAAGCCACAAGAAGAGGTGCTCTCTCTTCCAACCCATAATCAATAAATATCAATGCATCGTCAACACTTTCAACAATTGAAGCCAAATGAACATCACAAGCAGCTTTCATCTCCTCACAACAGAACCTATTGGCAAAGGAAAGCAGCTCCAAAATAGTCATGGGACAGAAAAAGTCTAACCTCTTAGCCCTGCTATACAACTCCACAGCCCTCATACCCTTAGAGCATATCCCATTTTGGCTGAAAACAATCTTCCTCATCTTGGACTCAGCAAAGCCACCATAAAGCATAGCCTTAAAAGTGTCAGATAGAGCTGCAATTCTCCACCTAACACAATCAATTTCCTCACTCCCAATGCAAAAAGAAATATCATTTTCCTCATCCGGCAAACCCAAACGCACACTTTCTTCCGTGCTAGTTTCCTGTTTCGTCCATTGCGGACACTGGCACCTATCATTGATTGAACAAGGACTAAACCCATGTACCAAATTCCCCTTCGGACACTCAATAACACAACCACCACACTCCATTGAAGACAAACCCTCAAGCTCATCCTCCCTCCTCTCAAACCTCAACCATGCCGAAAGCACAACCTTGGAAAGCACATCCCCAGCGTTTTGCCGTGCTGTTCTGATACATCTCCTAAGAAGCTTCTGGTCTCCGAGGCTGCGCAACAAAGTGAACTGCTCCACAGAAAGTGATGCTTTCTCAGATTGAAGGCAGCACTCTTGCCTGTGGTAAAGTTCTGCCAAGGCCTCCACGAGGTTGATGGGTTTAAGATAAGGTTCTATGGAAGGCTCAAGAGAGTCAGCAGATGGGAGCTGAAGAGGAACAACAACATGGTTTGCAACTGCTGAGGTTTTCGTGGTGTTGGATTTGGACTTTGACACCAGTGATCTGATTGTTATGGCTCCCCCTGTGGCCTTGTTTCTCCTGCTAGTGCCTTCTGAATTGAGGGCATGAACTTGGGTGCTCTTGAAGCGTTCAACGAGCTTCAGGCCACGCATTTTTCTTCCGTTTTTCTTTTTCTCAGTGAACACAGTCGTTGCCTTGAAGCCCCTGTTGGGATAAAAAGCTGAACTTTGGCGTGCCCATAAGCTAGGCTACTAGGGGCGTGAAGGTTGAACCTTTGAGTAAAAGATGTTCCTTCTACCTGCTTTCAAAACCAAAACCCATCAGAGAGAGAGAGAGAGAGAGAGAGAGAGAGAGAGAGAGGGGGGGGGGGGGGGGGGGGGGGGGGGGGGGAGCCAACCCAACAACAAAATAGCTTACAGCTGAAAAAGAATGCTTTTTTGCTTTGGTACGAGTGTTTTACTTTTACATAGTTGTTTTGCATTGGTGGGAGAAAAAGTGGTCTAAACAGAACTCAGCATCTTAAAAAGGTGTTAATTTGAGGCTTTCTATCACGAGTGAGTCATAGTTCTGAAATTGTTGCATGATGATAGGATATATTGAGCATTTTTTATTGTTTTAATTAATTTCTAAATAATACATATTTGTGTTGTGTTATTGTTGGAAATTGTCAAATATTCTATCTATGACATAAAGTATAAGAATACTGAAATTCTTAAGATAATTAATTATTAGATTTTATTAATTAAAATGTCTATATAAATACTAGTAATCAATTTCAATTTTTAAAACATCTAATATGTTACTATTTGTATTTAAATGTTAAATTAATGAAAAAACAAAATGTAATCAATAAAATTCATCATCATTATAAAAGTCCATCTACTATTTATTCGAAAATTAATGTTTAAATAAGAAAATAAATCTCATTGTGAATATACTAAAGTTTTTGGCTATAAAATAATTTAAAGTGGGTTTAATTTCGATTTTAGATTTTAAAGTAAGGAGATTGTAGTTTTCGAATGTGTGAATGAATTGACATGGGATATATATATATATATATATATATATATATATATATATATATATATATATGTATGTATAATATATATGTTGAGTCTCATTTTTAGTAATTTAGCTATGTTAAATATTTAGAGAAAGTTTTGCTGTCTGTAATAGTCTTATTTAATTGAATAAGGCTACGTCCACGTGTGATATATAAAAAAGTTATAATTAAATAATTTTAATGTTTCAAATGTTAATTTATTATTTATTTATTTTTTTGTATTTTTTTCATATTTACAGTAAAGTTCTTTAATTTGTTTACATCTAGCATTTAATAAAGTTAATTAACTCAAGTAACCAACTTCAATGAAAACGACTTGAAGATGAGAAGAAATCAAGATCAATGAATTTAGTTATTCTTTTTGTTATTCTCTGTAAGCTATAAATTAAAAGTGGGGGCATGTTTTTTAATAAGAATATGCCTAATGCATAATTATTTATATTAATTTGGAAAATTCTACGGTATCATATCAATTTATGTACTCCTCACACAAAATCTACAATAGTACAATTAATCCATTTATTAATAATTAAAAATACTTTTCCATCGATATTTCTCATTTGTGCGATAAAAAATCAAATAATTATTGTGTATATATAATGTCAGCTCAAGTGTTCTAATAGCAATTGGTTAAAAAATATTTAACTTCAAGAAACTTTTATAAATAATGACATTATAAATGGTGTAAGACTTAATACATAATTTAGATACAAAAATTATACAAACAATAAAAAAGAGATGACTTAAGATGTACAATGAAAATATAATACTTAGGAAATAACTTATAGATTTTAGACTATTAAAAAACAGAACACTTGAGTTAACGATAATGGAAAAAATATTTTATAAAGTTGGAAGTGAAGAATCAATTTGAGAAAAAAATAAATACGTAAAAAGTCACGAGGCTCGTGAGAATGAAAATGAAAAGCGTTGCAAATCGATATATATGCAATACAAATTATAAAATTGAATTAAACTTATATGTATCATAATAAAAAGAGTTATTAATATAAAATATATTAATAAAAAGAGTTATTTAATATAAAATAAAATTATATCACTTTTGCGTATTTTTAATCTTTATTGCTTAATTTAAATACCTTCCTTTTTCATTTATTTTCTTTTTATTTTACATTGTTTCTTTTTTCTTTATTTTTCATCTTCTAATCCAAAAGTACTTAGACAGTACAGACAATAAAGTAATCTTGTCTTTTAGCTTATAAACTACTCCAATTGTGTGTTCACGGAAACCATGTAACCTAATAACCATGTTAATTTTTCTATTTAGGTCATATTGGTAAAGTAGGGTTCTTCAAAATTAAGCTTATAAAAAAATAATTGAAAACTTACATAAAAATCAATTGTTTTATTATACTTCTTTTGGATTTGAAACTGAAAATTATGAATCCGTCAAATCATATAATATTATGAATTTAAATTTAGTTAACAACTAATAAACTGTCTATAATTTAACTCCGTTTTTTATAATATATTTATATTATTTAAATCTTATATAAATTTCTATTATAATTTTTAACTAGAAAATTATGTAATTTATTTGTATTTGAAAATATTAATATAATATTAATTTAATTCAAATTTTATATTGAATTAAAACTAAATCAAGTGTAACCGGAGATATCCTGACTCACATTTCATTTGTTTTTTTATCTATGAGTAGATTATGTTATTAACATAATTGAAAATGTTTGCTTGTACATTTTTATATCCATAATTATTTTTATATGTTTGCTTTAAGGTAAATTATGGATGTGTTACTTTTAGATATTGTTAAACACATTGATAATTTGATCTGATCCTTTTTTTTTATTGATTAAGGCGCAAATTTTGGCTTTGGTTTGGGTGGATTTGGAAGAGAAGCAAAGGTGGTTAAACTATTCCAATTATTTTTGTGGTTAAGTGGTCTTTTCGCTACCAAACAGGTCATAACATTTTCGAATATAGATGTAATTCACAAATTAAAAAATAAGCTTTGAAATTCCCGCTTTCTGTTTTTCAATTATTATTTTCAACTTCTTCATCCAACCAAAGCAAGCCATTGTGAATCAAGTCAACTTTGGCTGTGGACCCACCACCATTCTAATTAATGAATTTGTGAATATTGGTTAAGTGTCTATATCATAAATCACCTTTTATTTTTTTTCTGTTATTTTTGGCTTCAGGTAAATGGAGTTGCTATGTTTTTTTCATTTTGTTCGGGTGATACTACTAATGGAGAAGTAAATAAAGTATTCATTATATAGATGCATAATTAGAAATCAAACGTTATCAATTTACAAATTAATTTATATAATATTAATATTGTTGGATTGATTATGCTATTATTCGATTGTGATTCAGATTATTTGATTTCTGTTACATGATAATTGATGTTACTTGCAAAGGTTCTCCCTCAGTAGTTGTCTCACTAAAAATCTCACTTTTGGATTGTAACTCAACCCACCTTGTCTCCATAACAGAAAAATTGTGCACCCTGCAACAAATATTGGTATATGATATTAAAATATGAGGTTAACATATATCTTATGCTCTGTTCGTTTGAGGTTATTTATTGTTTCCAAGGAAATGGTAAGATTAAATAGGAGGTGACTATTATGTTTGTTTACATTGATTCAAGAGTGAGTGAAAGCGAGTATTTGCGGGATGCACCACTTTTATAATCTTGACTAATGGGAGTAGATTTGAGAGCATAATTTGACCAAAGATCATCTCATGCTTTATTCACGTGCATGTAGCAATGTAGCATGGTATGTTGTTCAATATTCATTGGTGAGACTGTGTGAGATTCCAGTATAAAGAAGAAGCAACATGCCCGACATAGAGTGACCACACATGTTACATTTGAACTTTGTTTAAGTGGAGAATAGCCATTAAATTTAAATTTAATAAGTTAGAAAGTTGGTATATGTGGCAGGTGTGGTGTATAAGTTGGAAAAGGAGGAGAAGCCAGTCTTGGTTTTTGGCTTTGGTGGAGAGAGTCGTCTTGTGTTGGTGCCATTTTAGGTCAGTAATTTTCAATACCTTTTGATTGTGTGAAATTTATGTGTGTGTGGGTGTGTGCGTGGTTGATATAATGAATTGTGAAGTGCACTGAGAAGACCCTGGTGATGAATAATGGAGTATCATTCATGCATGAAGTGGTCGTTCATAAGGTTTGAAATAGAGGAGAAAATAAACAAAGTACTGAATCTGATCTAGTCGTGTGTGGAACCAATCCACTTAACAAAGGATCTGATCCATGTAATGTTGGAAACGATCTAGTATCGCGTTAAGAGAAGGGATTTGATCCCATATATGGCTGGAACGGATATGGGCATGAAATGAAGAGGATTCTATCACATTCTCTACAAATTCGATTCTGTCTTTATACGTAGATCCACCAATCCCCTAGTGCAATAGAAAAAAAAAAGAAAAAAATGTCTTTTAGAATTGCTTCGTAACATTTATTATTAGGTTAAAATATTCCATTGGTCCATGTTTTTATTCAAAAATCTCAATTAGGTTCTAAGATTTTTTTTAGTCTCAATTAGGTCCATATTTTTGAAAATGCGTAACAATTAGGTCCATTATGTTAGTATGGTGGTAAGAGTGTTAAGGATGTGTCACGTGTCAGCTCCTCATTTTTTCGAATTTTTTATACAAATTATTCGTGCCACGTGTCACGTCAATATTGTGTCACGTGTCAAATCAGTAAGGTGACACGTGTCAAATCAGTAAGGTGACACGTGTCAAATCAGTAAGGTGACACGTGTCAAGTCATTGTCTGAATCTCAATTTGGTTCATATATTTGTTATTTTGATTATATTTCAGTCCATTTTTTTAAAATTTTCAATTTCATCTTCTCCAAATTGAGACTAAATTTAACTTTTATATAAATTTTATAATGATATTTTTATTAAACATTTTAATATTAAGTTCATTTAATTTTTATTTTACATTAAACTTTACTTATATTTTGTTTTAAATTTTAACATATTTATTTTAACTTGTTACAAAATTATTTTAAATAATTTATATACAAATGTTAGAGTTGGTTTAAAAATAATAATTTTATAAATTTAAATATAAAATTTTAAAATAATTTTGTAAAAAGTTTAAATAAATATATTTAAAATTTTAAAATAAATGGACTGAAATGTAATCAAAATAACAAATATATGACCAAATTGAGATTCAGACAATAATTTGACACGTGTCACCTTAACTGACTTGACACGTGGTACAATATTAATGTGACACGTGACATGAATAATTAAAAAAAATTAAAAAATCAAAAAAAAAAAAAAAATAGGAACTGACACGTGGCACATCCTTAACACCGTTACCACCATACTAACGGGACTTAATTGTTACGCATTTTAAAAAATATGGACTTAATTGAGACTAAAAAAAATCTTAAAACCTAATTGAGATTTTTGAACAAAAACGTGGACCAATAGAGTATTTTAACCTTATTATTACAATGCACTATGAAAAATATATATTATTTTATTAATTTTATTAATTTTCTTTTTCAATTTTAGTGGTTAAAAAAATTAACAAAATAAATGTAACTTATATAACTATCAATTTATACTACATATTATATAAAGGGAAAAATGGTCATCTATGTATTATTTCTATTAAAATATTTTTTTAATCTATCACATCAATCAAATCAATCACAAATTTTACTTTTGACTATTACCTTTAAATCTCTTGAAAAAGAAATACACAATTCACTCTCAAATCTACTCAAATTCATTTATTCTCCCTCTCTCGAACCAATTCATTCAAGTGAACATACTTTTTACAAAAGATTTTAGTAATGATATATATATATATATATATATATATATATATATATATATATATTTATCTGCAAGCGGTAAAAATACACATATATGCACGTATAAGAAAGAATATATTGTATTTAACATATTTAGTAGTGATTTTGTGAGTTATTTTTATGATTTTTTTCTCATTTTTATTTAGTATAAGATAACAAATAAATTTATCTTATAAGTATTTTTCAAACTATTTTCAGTTTTGAAAGTCAAGTTGTTCAGATATGAGTGTGGATATAAATAATATTCAATTTTTTTAAATAGATATGGTGAAAAGGATATATGTATACATCTTCTCATTTTCAAATTAGTTATCGTTTTAAATCTTTAAAATACATTTAGTTTATTCACTAACCTAAAAATCTTATTCTTATATTCACTATTTTTATTGGTTTTCTCTTCCATTTTACTTCATGAACTTCTTTTAGTATATAATTCTTCATTCTTTTTAGATTATAAGTTATTTGATATCCATCAAATTTATTTGTTCTTTCTCTTTACAACATCAAATGCACACTTTTTTTTTTGTCATTTGTGCAATTTTTTTCAGATGAGGTATTGCATTTTGAAAAAATGTAAACCTAAATTTTATTAAATTAAACCATTTAATAAGACTTTATGCTTCTTTTAAACACTTTTAATTTTTGTTATAAGAGAATTTTTAACCATGAATTTTAAGTGTTAAATAATATAAACTCTTAGTTAACGAAATATCCTAAAAAATCATCTTTTCTTCTCTCTTTACATCTTAAATTTGTTTCATTTGAATAATTTTTATTTTTTTATACAATTTTTCATTTTTTCTTAACGTATGACTCATTTGTATTCATCAAATTTGATGGGTTGGAGGATAAGGATAAAAAAAGCAAAGCATTGTATATAGCTTTAAAATAATTTCAAGAAGAATGTTTATAAAAATAGTTTGTTTTATTGGTGCAATTAAAAGAATTTTGATTTACTTGAAAAAATGTAACAAAAGTAACCAAATTATATATTTTTAAAAAAATGAGACTAAGAGGACAAAATATTTTTAAACAAAATCAGGCACCGAAAAAATAATTAAACCAAAATTCTAAATATAATGTAGTACATCAAAAGAAAGTAATACAAAAAGCGTCAACATTGGTTCTTAAATTACATTAAAATTCTTTAAATTTAATCTATTTAATTTAACTTCAATCTATCAATTAATTGAATTGATAAACTCTGACTTTTGTTAAAAAATATTAAGACTATTCTACCACTTTTAAACCTGTCCCTTTATATATATAAAAGAATCAACACGTGAATATGCCTGGATATGCATGTCCATCATCACTAAATAAAGTGATAAAAACAAAAAAAATGTGGACATTGATGAAGCTAATTATTAGATCTAGCAATTCCTTTTTATAAATAATTTAATTGTTTTGAAGGATGGTGAAGCATGTAGAATTGGGTGAATAATTAGACGTAGACAGAAAAGAATAATTTGTTGGCATGAAGAATGCAATGAATGGTGAATATATACTAAAGCCATGTGACACCACTCAACGTTGTTTCTTCTCTCTCTTCTGCTGTCCCACCATTGTCCAAATCACTCAAACTAGCTTTTGGAAAGCGATTCCTCAACTCCATGCAAATGTGGATGCTTCCTCTTCATTATGCACTTCGTCTTTCTCATTTCATCATGTACAAAATTAAACGTGCCGCACCAAACGCAACTTTCTTTGAGGACTGTAACTATCCATGATAAAGAATATTCAAGTGAGACGAATTTAAGGATAAATTCATTTTAAAAAAAGAGATATGATAGAGGATTATTTTTCAACTTTCAAATGATATAAATTTGAAGATAAATTTTCTTGAAGAATGATGAAATGATAGAGGACTATCCAAAGATTCCATACAAGAACCTTTACAATTTAAAAGAACCTATGACAAAGGTAAGAGCAAGAGATTGAAAGATCAAAATTATTGAAGGCTCCTGAAAGAATATGAAAATCATGGCTTAAAACACATTTGAAAGATAGTTTTTAGGAGAATTAGTTGATGTTTTTAGACTTTGGGTTTTCTCTTAAAAATTAGTTATGTTCTATGTTTTTGGGCTTTGGGTTTTCCTTCATAAATTAGTGTATGTTTTGGGTTTGGGCCTTCTTGTAGGGTTTTTAGGTTTTCTTAAACTTATGTATCTATATATAGAGGTATCAAAAATAATGTAGTCACTATTACTCATATATTGAAATTGATTTTCATTAAAGAGAGGATTCTCCTTGTTCTTGGCTTAGGTCTCCGGTTCTTACTAAAGATTAATATCTTTGTGACAAATCTTCACTTGACTTATCAATCTGCTAGATTGTGGCGTCCTCCATCTCTGTCTAATTTCGTGTTCTTCTCTGACAATATCCAAATTGTTAATTCCGTTTATAGACCTTTTACATAAAGATTCAGAAAATTTTATGAATTATTATGAATTTTTCACAAACGCAACTTTTTCTTTGAGTTTCACTTTTTGGGAAATATTTCTAGCGTCTTTTTTTTATAAATCGGTTTATTCCTATTTAAAAAATTTGAATTTATTAAATTTATTTGAAAAAAGTTTTCTTAAAAAAAAATGTTGCCGATCATTTTCAAAATATCATATATAATTGGTCGTATAATCATGGTTATATAGATCTTTTTTATGAAAAATCTTTAATTGCTAGTATCAGAAGATTAGTGAAATTAAATTCTTTTTTTGATAAAAAAAGAATTGATGGAATTACGAATGGAATAGGTATTACAAGTTTTTTTCTAGGAGAAGCTATCAAATATGTGAGGGGGGGAGGGGGCGAATAGCTTCGTATATATTATTGTATATTCTAAATATATTAATCTTTCTAGTAATTTTATTGTTACCCAAAAACGATCATACTCTTTCTTGTATAGGATTGTATATTAATCCACTCTTTACATATGTTCTCAAATATATTCTTAGTTTAATAAACTTCAACTTTAATTCTCGATTATTTAAGTGCTTGATTGGTTAAATAGTAGATTTAGAAGTCGAGTAATTATCAATTTAACAGTGCTTGGATGATTTTTTTTTTTCTTTTACTGTATATTTTCATTTACATGTACTAGATTACAATTGGATATTTGTGTACATGTTTTCGGATATCGAAGATGTTGAAGAAATAAGTGACATGTGAGAAAAGACATATTATATATTATTTGTAATAAATAATTAAACATTTTTGCATGATAAATAATTGAGCGTTTGAAAGTAAATATATAGAAATTATTGAAATATTAATGGTAAATACTTATTATTTTATTTAAAATCAATATTGTAATAAATAAGGAGTAAGAACAATTGAGAATGGTGGATGAGTTATAACGAGTCTATAACCCTTATTAAAGATGGAGAAAATAGTTTAAGGAAAATAAGTATGATTAGGAGAGAAGTTTCTTTACTTTCTTCTATTAGTTTGTTTAATTTTTATCTTAAATAAATTCTAGACTCATGTTTGTGTATTGTGTTTTGTAGTTTTACTAATGACACCTCCCTGTTTGAAGTTGTCACCTTCTAAAGGAATGAAGCTAGTCCAAGGGAGTGTACTTAACACACCCCCAGTTTTGCTGAGGAGACATCATTGGAAGTTGAAGTGGGGATCCTTGTGCACACTTGGAAGTGAGAGAATTCACTTTTTTAAAGATTTTGAAAATATTCTCTTTTGTACCACCCCTCTCCTAATCATTAGATTTCTAAAAGATACTTTTTGATTTTGCTAGGTAGTCCTCATCTTTGTATAATTGTTAGGAGGTTCCTTTCTTTGTTTATTTAAGAGGACATCTCCTCCACTTGTAATTGCTTGTTGATGAAGAACTAAAGTTATTATAGTCATTTTTTGCGTGTCTCTCTTTCTAGAATGAACTTATCTCCTTTCTCTTATCTTAAACTTTGGTTCAAGTTGTGACAACCATAATTTATCTTGGGATGTGAACTATCCCCAAGTGGCGTGTCACCTTCCCCATCCTCTTTCTTTACCCTCATTGTTCTTTAATTTCAAGTTCTTATGTTCATTTTATGCTTCCACCTATTACGTTGTGTTTATTGTCTTTGTTCATTTCTTTCATTTATTGGAATCATTTTATCTTCTTTGTTGAATCTCTTGAAATAAATATTCACATCCAACTAACCTTGTTATCTTAATATTCAATAAGGATTTTCTTGAGACTTTTTTTAAGCAACATAAGCACAAACATCATGTCCTATAAAAATATACAAGAATGACTCTAATCAAAGTTCATAAACATGCATTTCATGCAATAAACATATATTAAGTTGTACAAAAAAGTTAGATTTGAAAAATAAATAAACATGAATAATATAGTTCTTTAACTACTCTTTTGATCCATTTTTTTGTCCAAAAATATCTGGTCCTCTAGTTTTTTTAGTCTCAAATTGGTTCCATTTTTTAAAATTTGATATAATTTGGTTATTTTTGTTAAGTTTCTTGAAGCAAAGCAAAAAAATTTCATCAAAATTGACACTAGAATTATGTCAACTCACAACTTCAATTTTTATGGAAAAACCTTGATCCAATTCAAAATATTTAACAAAAAAAGAGACCAAATTACATTATTTTTTCAAAAATCAAAACTAAATTAAAACTAAAAAGAAATTAGAAGACCAACTTGATATTTTGAACTAAAATAAAAACCAAAAGTGTAATCTCAAACATTTTATATAAATTAGTTAAAATATTATATTTATTTTTTTCTCATAATAAAACATAATAAAATTATTATTATTATAATTATAGAATTAAATATAAATATTTTTTATAATATTACTATAATTAATTTTTATTTATAACAATTAAGTTTAAAAAATAATTAAATAAAAAGATGGTTAAATTTAACAATGATCACTTAAAAAATAATATTAAGAAAATAATTATTTTTATTTAAAAATATTCAAAAGGTCAAATTAAAAAATTAAATATGGACAATAAATAAAAAAAAATTCTTATCTATTGATATATAAATTTTTTAGAATATTAAATATATAAATATATTAAAAATATTAATTTTTTAAAAATATATTTAAAATTAAATAATAAATTATATAAGTATAAACAAATTAGGGAGGTCATGGCTCCTTTTTCATAACGTAGGTCCGCTAGTGATTAAATTATATTTACCTTTATCTTGTAGAACTTCTTTGAACAAATTCGCTTATGTTTTGGAAACCTATTTAAGGGGAAATGTTCTTTTCCTTTCTTATTCTACTCCATTTCTCCACTTTCATTACCAATTTTATTCATGTCTTTCATTAGTATTGCAACTTTTATATTATCTTCTATGAAGAATGATTGAGTTGATATATATATTATATCACCTTATTATCAAATATCAAAATAAATAATTTTTTTATTTTATTTCATTTTATATATATATATATATATATATATATATATATATTTTATTTTTTTATCAATAATCCCAATACACAGTCAAAAAAGAATAATAATTTTCGTGTATAACTATATAAAATAAAAGTTTCTTGATCTAAGAAAGAAATACTAGGGCCTAAACGTGCTATGCAAACTTTGTTGGGCCAAAATAAATGGCTTTTATTTAGGCTTTCTTTCTTTTGGACAAGTTCAAGTATCTCACTATCCACCAAAGAAGAAAGCATTACATTTCCATCATGTCTATCAAATAAAAATAATAATAATAATAATTTAGTAACAAAGGACTCCAAAAGTCGTTAATCAAAAGATAATCTTTTTAAAAAAACAGTAACTGTTCCAATTTCTAAAACAGATTAAGAAAAGACATTCTGCAGTAATCTGAGTTTCCGCGATTGAATCAGATGAAGGCTGAAGGGTTAAAGTTGGAATTGGTCATAAGCTGCAACGATCTCAAATTAACCATTCTCCTTTGCACTTCCATCATTCTACCAACTTCTGCTCTGTTCTTTTCAATCTCAACTATCAAAAAAACAATTCAACTTTTACAAATCTTGTTACAAATACAAAAATAATGTTCCAGTAATATAAATTTTAGATTCTATTATGGTTCTAATATGTTTATGACATTGTTACCTTCTTGAAGAATTCTTTGCTTTTCACGAGCTGCCAAATGAAATTTCAGTGTATGATTCTCAATTTCCAACGACAGATGCTTCTTTCGTTGCTCTGCAATTTCTCCATGGAGAACTTCTCTCTTCCTCTGCAACCAATTTTTTTCATATTCAAATCACAAAATCTACAACTTTATCATCAAAACACAGTTTCATATAATCTAACATTCTTGTCTTTCAACATGGAACAACTCACACTCATAACACTATAATATTACATTTTTTCACAACTTCAAAATTTTCACTTTTATTTTGATTTCAAACATTTATACTGAAAAAGTAAAGGTGTATAGTTTTTATTACTTTGAATGTAAATTTTTAAAAATGAGAAATAACATGACATTTTTATAACTAAAAAAAAAAGAAAATTAATTTTTTTTTTACAAACTACTCGAAAATTGATATTCTACAATGTCTATTCTCAAAAGGGTTTTTAGAATTTCGTTTGGTACAGAGTAAAACAGATATTATGAAAATTCAGTGTCCTAATTTTTCATTAGCGATATTTGTTCTTGGTGAGATATTCGTTTTAAGGAAAGTAAAATCATTTTATATCCCAAAACTACGCAAATAAACATGGATTGTTTATGCATGAACAGAGAGTAAAAATATAAAATTGATCGTTTGGTGAATCACCTCGCATGATTTCAATTCGTTTTCCAACTCCTCAACGTATGCAAGTTTCTTCAATCTCGATCTTCGTGCAGCATATCTGTTTGAGACGATTCTAATCACCATAAAAAAAAAAATTATACAAAACCACAAACGTATATATATTTTCATATCATTATTAACTACACAAAAAACATTTTTCCATAAAGAGTATTGAAATCACAAAGGTTTAATGATTTTTTTCTTTAATTATACATAACTATTTCATCATTATATATAATGCAAGCATGTAAAAAATTAATGATCATCAGTGTATTTTAAAGATACAACAGATGAACAACAGAGAAAAAATTAGTAGAGAATCCAAACTTGAAACAACATATACATACCTTTTAAACTTATTTCTCATTTCTTGCTCAATGTTTGGTTGGAGTTCATTGAAATTGTTGTGGTCTCCATTAAGGTTTTCCTCTGTAAGAATTTGATCATTTTCTGGAATGGTCGGAAGCTTTTGGAGTGGCTTGGAGGGTTTTCTCCATGGTTGAGGTCTTAGAGGAACAGGCTTAACCAAAATGGGTATCTTTGACCATATTTTTTCTTCTATTAGGTTTCCTGTAATCTTAACTTCTTCCATTTTCCCCTGTCTCTCTGCAAAACAAGGAGTTAAGCAGGATTAATGAGTAATTAGTTTGCATGAAATTTAAGCAGAAAATATATCATAAATATTCACATCATGATATTAGAGAAAGTAGAAAACGCGCATGGTAACTTGATAGCATTTTATTATTATTTTTGTATGGACAGAATATATTTTATGTTGCATTAATGATATGACAAATTGATAGAGGGTAAAGAGGAAAACCACATGCATGTAAAAGGAATAGAGTGAAAAATGTTAATGACAAAACATCAAACTTGTGTATATAGGATTTAATGATCTGGTAAAATGAATGCTTTTGATATATCTTTTTCAACACAAAGAAGATACACGTATATTTACCAAATATACCTTCTGGAAAGAAGCTTTGTTCCTTAAATACGTGGGAAGAACATGGTATGTTTAGTTGTTGGATTAGGATAGTTTTTGCAAATTCATGTAATCTTTGTAAGGATTGTATTGTTGTCACATGAACTAGGTAATAACTTACTTATCTCAAGCAATTATTAATTAAAACAGGAAAAACATTTTTGGGAAGAAATGAATGTGTATTTTTTAATCAAATATGAATAGATCATTTACCATCTATGACTATTGATTGACCACTACACATCTATTAAGAAAATTTATGGCAAGCTAAGAGTATTTCCTAATTCATTGAAGAATTATGCGATGAAGATGTATTTCACCACACTACAGTGTCTAACATTCATTTTTTGTACTAATTTGGATCTTCAGAAATTAAGATGATAAATGTATGTTTTGCATTTGGTTCTTGATTAGTATCGTTCTTTTATTCATCTGTAAACTACAACTAATAAAGACGTGTAATTATAACAAAAATGGTATTAACTTTTAAACAAAATGGAAACCTGGTGTGTTAATCAAAACTTGCGTAAATTAAAATTTATATTTACACATTAGTTTGATATTCGCAGATGGGTTGTTGCCAGTGGATATCGAACTCCCAATCTGACCTTTAACACCCTCTCAACAAGAGAGATGCCTTGCGGTAATTAGTGTATTATGCTTATCTTGAAAATTCTATAGAGTTTTCGATCCTTCATTTGTAATTATTAGGTAAGGATGGTAAATTAATTCAACTTATATCTATGTTATATACGTGTATGTTCGAATTAACTTTTGTTATCATATGTATAAATTTTATATGTAATCCTTTTTCATTAAAGATTTTTTTAGTCGATGATATTGTCACATTAATGGAAAATGGATTAATTACATTTGATTGCAGAGGATCAAACGTTAAAAAATGTAATGATATTTTTGTTAATAAGAGAAATATTTTTACATATGATCCTTTGGTTAGATGTGAAAAATCTCATTTATATCATACCCTTTGTGATTAGATATAAATTTACGCCGTAATCCTTGTGTTCAGATGTAAATGAGACTTTTTATGTTTTACTACAAAGGGTCAAATTTGACTATAAAGGATCAAGCGTAAAAAGTTTAATATATCTAACCACAAAGGGTATGATTAGAGATGCGATAACCTTTTATTTCTCATATCTTCTCCCCGGAAGACCTAAGCGCAAAACTTCTCTTTTCTTTGACGACCATGAGTTTGGTGAAGGCTCCATTGGTGACCAAAATAGCTCATTTCTTTATCTTTTATGCGTGGTTTTCTCTTGGGGAGCGGTTAGTTGTCTAAACCTTTACTTTGTATACATTGAATTCCTAATTATTTTTTTGGAAACTAAATAATGTCTCCTTTTGTTACTGATGAGTTTCTCATGGTGGTTGTTTCGATTACGTTTAAGTTTTTGTTGGTCAAGTGTGTCATTGATGTATATGTTCTATATCTTCATGGTTGTTTTTGGAATCTTAATAACTAAAATGCATAAATGTCTCAATTATGATTATCTTTTTGCCTATTATTGTCGTTTGTGCTTAAAGTCATTGCAATTGTTATTCTTTTTTTTATATTTCATGTTTAGCTTTAAAGTCAAAACCACTTATTTAAAAAAATGCAAAATATTTACATTAGCTGCTATAAAGTTCGGCGTAAACTTGTGTTAGGTACTATAAGGTCCAATGTGAATTTACAGACAAAATTCTTGACATAAATTTACATCACCCGCATAGACGTCGTCGAATTATTAAAAGACATAAAAAGTTTGAAATTTTAGACATAAAATAAAAATCATTCTTATTGTAACGTATATTATAATAAATACCTTATATTTTTATTACATTTTATATTAACCTAGGGTGGACACAAAATCAAAGTGTAATATGAAATTGATTACAATTATGTACTTAATATTAATATCAATTGGAATTAACATAAATTTTCTCATGAAATATATATAAAATATGAATTGTAACATGCATATTAATAAAGTAGCAAAAGTAATTTATTTTACTAAACTATCCTAAAATAGAAATTAATATTTCAGTTTAATTAATCGTTTGCTCCTAATTTTTGTAAAATTAGTCCTAAATGTGTCTCTCAATTTTTTTTTAATCACAATTAAGTTTTAATTTTGTTTAAATATTTTATGCAATTATGTCATTTATGTTAGGGTTGTACCAACAACGTTAAAGACATGTTATATGTTAGTTCATAGTTTTTTTTTTGTTTTTTTTTAATTTTCTTTTTCAGGTTTCAGGTTAGTGTCATGCCTACGAACCGACCCGTTCGGCCAAGCCTACATTGTCATCCCTAATCACAATGTGTGAGAACTCTTCCTCAACTTCTCATCACATGAAATATTAATCTTTATGACTTAAGACCATCATTGATGTTAGAAGATCTTTATCATAACATAGGTTTTAATACTTAATCGACTACTCAAACAAGTTCACACATCACCCTATATGTATGATGTCAAATTTATACAATTCTCATCAATCTACAATCATTTTCATATAAGATACAAATTGCATCAATTCCAATAAGCATTGTGATCTGATATAACTCATTTAATTAAAACCATAAATTAATCATAATTTCCTCAAGCATAATTCTTTACTCATTTCAAACAATCTTATTCCCTTAACTTATAGTATACTTGTTTAAATTCATATATCAATTTTGTAAACTATCACAAGGAAAGATATAAAAATTTACTCACTATTCTAAATTATATTCAAAACTCAATACACAAAAAAATCTATAACTCACATCTATAATTTAGTTGTCACATCAATATGTCAATAATATCATTCAATTCAAAACATGTCAAACAATAATTTATTATGCAAAACACAATAACATTTAATAATTATACTAATCTTTTAAATAATTATATATTATTTAACGATTGAATCTAAGAATTATATTCAATTTATAATTAAATTTAATAATTTATAATTGAATTTAGAAAATAATTAAGAAAATTGTATAATATTTATAAAACAATTAAATTTAGTCTCAATTTGAAAAGGACAAAATTGCTCCAATTTAACCAAAATTGGGACTAGATTAAATATAAATAACGATATAGAGACCAAATTGAACAAAAATAATGAATACAGATACTAAATTAAATAAAAGAAAATAACACAACCACAAGTTGACATGTGGCAGAATTATGTCCTCACATGTGGATAATTTTTTTAAAATTAAAAATTTTAAAAAATTAAAAATTAAAAATTAAAAATTAAAAATTAAAAATTAAAAATTAAAAATTAAAAATTAAAAATTAAAAATTAAAAATTAAAAATTAAAAATTAAAAATTAAAAATCAAAAATTAAAAATTAAAAATTAAAAATTAAAAATTAAAAATTAAAAATTAAAAATTAAAAATTAAAAATTAAAAATTAATAATTAAAAATTAATAATTAAAAATTAAAAATTAAAAATTAAAAATTAAAAATTAAAAATTAAAAATTAAAAATTAAAAATTAATAATTAATAATTAAAAATTAAAAATTAAAAATTAATATATCAAACTCTTAGCTCAAGAAGTGTCAAATCTAGTCAATCAAAAGGTTCATCAAGGACTTCAGATCAACAACATCAAAAACTCATATTTCATTTACCATTTGATTGGTGAACATGATCAATGGATCTCAATAAACATTTTCTCTTACATTCGAGAACTTAAACAGATTATACCAGTACAAAACATACCCTTTGAAATCAATTAAGTCATGTTTATCAATCCATAAAATAACTTTCGAGCTAAAATCTCAAATTATAGATATCATCTTTTTCTTTTATCTAAATTTCTCTACCAGCAGGTTCATACTTTAACAACATCAAACAAGCGAAATCACTTCATGCATCAGTTCAAACATTCATAAATCAAAATTTCAACCACAATCTCATTCAAAAAATTGCATCAATCCAAATTCAGATACACGTCAATGCTCCACAGATCAATTAATTATTTTACTGAAAATAAATCTATACAACACTCACTCAGAGGTATAACAAATGTTTAATTCCTTCAATTATAACACATCTTTTAAAGCATCTAACTTTCCTTACCTTAGAAAACAATCCAACAACTCGAAAAGCCCCAAACTGCCTTTGAACACACGAACACTCTCCCTCAACCTACAGATATCGAAAACCCGTCAGATTGAGCCAAAAGAGCCTCTGATTAGTAAAGAGTAAAATTAAAGACTCTAAGAGCACATGCAATCCGATCAAACTTTACACACTACCAAAATAGATTGGATATCAAAGAACATTGAAACTTTTACTTACTCGAATGAAAAATTTGTTAGATTAGAATTGAAGAGTGCTTCGCTGCAAACGAAATCTCTATCTCTCATCAAGAAAAAAAAACGAGATTTGAGTGAGGAGAATGAAGAACAGACAGAGGTTTTCAGAAAAAGTGCTTTAAGGAAGAATGTGCCTTTTAACTTTAAGAGTGGTTGGTTTTGAGTCTTTCTAATAAAAACAATTTTATATTTTATAAGGGTTTTTCATCAATAAAATATTTTAAAAAATATGATTTTCAATAAATACTTTTATATTTTATTTCTAACTCTAATGTCAATTTTTATTTATTAATTTTAATTTATTTTCTAATCTAAATATTTCTATTTTTAAAAAGGATTAATCATTAAAATAACAGTAAATCAATCATAAATTTAATATATATTTATATATTCAATTTTTATTATAAATCTTAATTATAATATAATTTATATGTTCAAATTCTAAAAAATTGTATTATTTTCGTACTTAGAACATATTTGTTTGATCTTCTAAAATTCAGTTATACTACTTAATTTTTTTATTAATGTTATATTGAAAACTTATCAACGACACTTCAGGATAGAATTTTATACGTCTAATTAAAATTATTTTTAATTGTAAAATTAATTTAATAAAATCATTATTCACACTTTTCGTAAGCTATCCTTAAGTCAAAGATATATTTTAACTTTAAAAAGATGTAAAGATCTTAAAAATTTGAAAGGATATAAAACACATTTACCTGATTACTTTTTTATTAACTGAAATTTGTGGATAGAAATAAATAACTATTAATAACCGGCATTCATTATTAATAATAATTAAGTTTTAATATATTAAATGAAATAAAATAATTATAGAAATAAAATAATTATCTTTATTATTTGGCAGTTCGAAAATCCAAACTTTACAAAATAAAAAATGTCAAGCAATCATTTACTATGCAAAAACACAGTAACATTTAATAATTACATTATAATAATATTTTATTTAACACAATTACAAATTAACATGTGACAGAGTTGTGTCCTGACATGTGGAATTTTTTTTTTAAATTTTAAAATTAAAAAAATTAAAAAATATAAAAAATTATAAAATTAAAAATTAAAAATTGAAAATTAAAAAAAATTAAAAGGTGACTCGTGACATGCACTATTCACTCACATTAACAACTTAATCACCCTTAATAAAAAGGACCAAACTGAACAAACTCAACGAAAATAAAGTCTAAATCTAAATGTGTATTTAAGTCTTAATATATCAAACTCTTAACCCAAGAAGTACCAAATCTAGTCAATCAAAGGGTTCATCAAGGGTTTCACATCAACAACATCAAAAACTCAGATTTCATTTACCATTTGATTGGTGAACATGATCAATGAATCTCAATAAGCATTTTCTCTTACATTCGAGAACTCAAACAGATTATACCAGTACAAAACATACCATTTAAAATCAATTAAGTCATGTTTACCAATCCATAAAATAACTTTCCAGCCAAAATCTCAAATTACACATATCATCTTTTTCTTTTACCTAAATTACTCAACTAACAAGTTCATACTTTAACAACATCAAACAAACGAAATCACTTCATGCATCAGTTCAAACGTTCATAAATCAGAATTTCAACCACAATCCCATTCAACAAATTGCATCAATCCAAATTCAGATACAGATCAATGCTCCACAAATCAATTAATTATTTCACTGAAAACATATCTATACAACACTCATCAGAGTTATAACAAATGTTCAATTCCTTCAATTATAACACATCTTTTAAAGCATCTAACTTCCCTTACCTTAGAAAACAAATCAACAACTCGAAAAGCCCCAAACTGCCTTCGAACACACGAACACTCTACCTCAACCTACAGATATTGAAAATCCATCTGATTGAGCCAAAAGTGCCTCTGATTAGCAAAGAGTAAAATTAAAGACTCTAGGAGCACATGCAACCCGATCAAACTTGCGCACACTATCAAAACATATTGGACATCAAAGAACATTGAAATTTCGACTTACTCAAATTAAAAATTTGTTGGATTAGAATTGAAGAGGACTTCGCGGCAAACGTAATCCCTATCTCTCCTCAAGAAAAAACAAGGAGATTTGAGTGAGGAGAATGAAGAACAAATTTTCAGGGAAGGTGCTTTGAGGAAGAATGTGCCTTTTAACTTTAAGAGTGGTTGGTTTTGAGTCTTTCTAATAAAAACAATTTTATATTTTATAAGGGTTTTACATCAATAAAATATTTCAAAAAATATAATTTTCAATAAATACTTTTATGAATTATTTCTAACTTTCATATCAATTTTTATTTATTAATTTTTATTTATTTTCTAAATTAAATATTTTTATTTTTAAAAAGGATTAATGATTAAAATAACAGTAAATCATTTATAAATTTAATTTATATTTATATATTTAATTTTTATTATAAATCTTAATTATAATATAATTTATATGTTAAAATTCTAAAAGTTGTATTATTTTCGTACGTCTAAGAACATATTTGTTAGATCTTCTAAAATTCAAATATACTACTTAATTTTTTATTAATGTTATATTGAAAACTTATCAATGACGTTTTCAACATAAAATTTTATACGTCTAACTAAAATTGTTTTTAGTTGTAAAATTAATTTAATAAAATCATTATTCACATACTTTTCGTATGCTATCCTTAAGTAAAAGATGTATAAGAAAATTTTCAAAAGATCTTAAAAATTTGAGAGGATATAAATCACATTTACCTGATTACTTTTTTATTAATTGAATTTTGTCGATAGAAATAAATAACTATTAATAAGGGGCATTCATTAATAATAATAATTAAGTTTTAATATACTAAATGAAAATAAATCAAAGAAAAATGTATAAAAATAAAAATAATTATCTTTATTGTTTGGCAGTTCGGAAATCCAAACTTTAGAAAAAAATGTCAAGCAACCGCAATCATTTACTATACAAAAATACAGTAACATTTAATAATTATATTATAATAATATTTTAAATAATAATATTTTATTTAACAATTGAATCTAAGAATTATATTTAATTCATAATTAAATTTAATAATTTATAATTGAATTTAAAAAATAATTAAGAAAAATGTCAATTTCAATAAAAATACATAATTTTTATAAAATAATTAAATTTAGTTTCAATTTGAAAAGAACAAAATTGTTTCAATTTAATTAAAATTGGAACTAAATTGAATAGAAATAACGATATAGAGACCGAATTGAACAAAAATAATCAATATAGACACTAAATTGAATAGAAAAAAGTATCACAATCACAAATTGACATGTGGCAGAATTGTGTCCTGACATGTGAATTTTTTTTTTTAAATTTAAAAGTTAAAAAAATTAAAAATTAAAAATTAAAAAAATTAAGAGGTGACACATGACATGCATTGTTCACTCACGTTAACTGCTTAATCACCCTTAATAAAAATGACCAAATTGAACAAACACAACAAAAATAGATACAGATACCAGATGTGTATTTAAGTAATCTTAATATATCAAACTCTTAGCTCATGAAGTGTCAAATCTAGTCAATCAAAGGGTTCATCAAGGACTTCACATCAACATCAAAAACTCATATTTCATTTACCATTTGATTGGCGAACATGATTAATGGATTCCAATAAGCATTTTCTCTTATATTCGAAAACTCAAACAGATTAAACCAGTACAAAACATACCCTTTGAAATCAATTAAGTCATGTTTATCAATCCATAAAATAACTTTCGAGCCAAAATCTCAAATTACACATATCATCTTTTTCTTTTATCTAAATTCCTCTACCACCAGGTTCATACTTTAACAACATCAAACAAGCGAAATCACTTCATGCATCAGTTCAAACATTCATAAATCAAAATTTCAACCACAATCTCATTCAAAAAATTGCATCAATCCAAATTCAGATACACGT
>Ga0214545_1000569_pt1 | contig 60062 bp, 24 predicted proteins | sample CNSS4metaG_FD_160064 | JGI IMG/M metagenome (GOLD analysis project Ga0214545, IMG submission 160064) | Root nodule microbial communities from cowpea collected in UCLA plant growth center, Los Angeles, California, USA - CNSS4 | ecosystem: Host-associated > Plants > Roots > Nodule | place: USA... | reverse complement strand
AGTGGTGTCTAAGGTCTTATATGTGTAAGACTAATGTCATATAACCATATAGAACCATAATCTCCCAATAACCATATGCCATAACCATGCCCATAACCGTATATGAGAAATATATATAACTTATCAGAAAAAGCTGTTAGAGATTGAAAAACATTTTTTGCCTACTTCGGGTTGAAGATTAATTTTTTAGGAGTTTAATGGATATTTTTATCGATGTAAAAAGATTTACACGGTCAATTAATTTGTACTTGTTAAAGATATGTTTGAATGAAAACGTAAAAGTTATGTAATACCTTTTTTAAACCAATAATAGTTGAAAGAAAAAAAAAACAGTTTATCCTAAGTTCTTTTCACGGTTTATCCTTTAAGTTTATACGAAGAACTAATGTTAACAAACTATAAAAGGTATTTATGTCGATCATATTTACGTTTATCCACTTTTTTATATAAAGAAATCTTTAATTTCTGATAAGCAAGCAATATTTTGTTCGTTCCATACAATTGAAGATATGGAAGAATAATGTATGAAAACAATTTAATTGTTGAATGATACATACAGTTTATATTCCTATTTCTATTTCAAAATATTCAAAATCAATATTTAAAGTTAATTGAAATTTATAAAATTATTATGTAACAAAATGAAATTTAAACTATTTTATATTTTATAATTTAGAGCTAAACACTTCAAATGAACAAAACTTTAAAATCATCCAATAAAATTATATTTTAATTTAATTTAAGATGATATTTATATTATACATTATATTAATTATATTGGTTTATCCAATAATATATTTCTTCGTATAATAATAAAACGATAGTATAAATCTAATTAATCTTATTATAATAATTATTAAAATTTAAGTATAAATCTAAGTTTCATATTAGATAGAAAAGAGAAAGTAAAACACCATATAAAGATAAAGATCTAAAAATCCATTATCTTAATGTTTTAGGTTGAGAATTATATCAGTCTCTTATATGGTCAGACTCCTATCTTATTGGTATTGTATCTTAATGATGATAATAGATATTAATAAATGATAATCTTATTATAATAATTATTAAAAAATTTTAAGTGTGAGTCTAAGTCTTATATAAATAAATAAAAAATGAAAGAAAAAAATCCAAAAATTTATTATATGAATTAATTTTTTTGTAAAAAATAATATCAATGTCTCGTATGGTCACATATGTCATTGGTATAGTATTTTAGTGATGATAATAGATATTAATATCATATCATAAGAGTGAATTTGAAAAGTAAAACATATGAAAGTGACTTTATTTATTATGGTGGTGCGAGAGTCATCGGAGTAGGAATGAAGTAATGAACAATTATTAATATAACTTGGTAATAGTTAGGACCTAATAAAAAATTCAATATCTGTCTTGGCAATGCCGACATAGTCCATCTGTATAAATTTAATGTCTCCTTCCTTGATATATGTGCTATGTGCCTGGTTGGTAGCCAGGCTTTTCATAGCTAACCACCTTATTTTTTTTATACATAAATATTAGGGTTAAATATGTTTTTAATTTTTGAAATTTCAGCAAAATTTAAAATTAGTTTTTCATCAAATTTTTTGACCAATTTAATTATTCATCTTTCAAAATGCGTGAATTTTAATCTTTTTAACCAAATTTTGTTAAGTTTATCTGACATTTCAAGCGCATTTCATGATAGTATTTAAATTATTTACACTGTTTGACATATTTTTTCTTCAATGTTAACTTAAATACTATCATAAAATGTGCTTGAAACGTCAGATAAACTTAATAAAATTTGGTTAAAAGGACTAAATTCACGCATTTTAAAAGATGAAAGACTAAATTGGTATAAAGTTTTAATGAGGGACTAATTCCAAAATTCACTGAAAATTAGGGACAAAAACATATTTCACCCTAAATATTATTACAAAAATCCAAATAATTGTAATGTTATGAGTTTGGATAGGTGAGTCTCTAGGGATTCCACCGCTGAAACCGTATCTGGGAAAGAAGAATGATGAATGGAACTGGAAAGACGGAGGAGCCAATTTTGCAGTTGCAGGAGCCACGGCGCTGGAGTCAACCTTCTTTGAAGATAGGGGCATTCCTGTCAAAACCAATTATTCTTTGTCAGTTCAATTCACTTGGTTTAAGGATTTGCTTTCTACTCTTTGCAATTCTTCTCCCCAAAGTAAGTTTCTCTATTATTATGAGTTCGACACGTTTTAACATTAAACTAAACTTATTAAATATTTGTGAAATAAAGTGTAGGGCTTGTTTAATTAGGACCAAGACTCCACATTTTCATTCATCTTAGTAATACAAAAGTAATAATAAAGATGATTTTGTACAGTGAAAAGCAACAATGTTTAAAATCAGTTAGATATGTATAAGTCATTAGTAATAAAAATATTCACAGCAGCTATTTGATGAAAAGTCACTCAATGAGAGCTTTCATACTTTTCATACTGATCTATTAGAAATTTGTTCAATATATAGAGTACAATATCTTATGATATAAAGAGAGAAGTAAAACCTAATATGTTATCATAATATAAAATACAAAATATTTGATATTAATAAGAAATAATAAATATATTATATCTCCATCAATAGAATTAAGATCAGAATATGGGATATGATATTTCTAACACCCCCTCTCAAGATGGACATGAAGTTTATGGAGGTCTAACTTCAAAGTAGCAGTTTTGAAAATGAATCAGATGAAGAGAATCTTGAGGACTTGAGAATGTTGACGAGAAATTGGAGAAAGTCAACGAGAACCTAAAGAAAGTCGACGATAATATAGAGAAAGTCCTTACGAGAACTTAGAGAAAGTCACCAGAATATGAAGAAAGTTGACAAGAAGAACATGGAGAAAGTCAACAAGAACTTGAAGAAAGTCAACAATAACTTGGAGGAAGTCATGAAAACATGAGAAGAACTTGGAGAAAGTTAAAGAGAACCTGAAGAAAGTGAACGAAAATTTGGAGAAAATCGACAAGAACTTGCAGCGACTAGATCTGATACCATGGGATGAAGTAAGATTTGCCATGACAGAAAATCAATAAGAAAGTAAAAATAAGAGCCCTCGTAAACAACTAAAACTCCTCTCCACAGTGTGGATTTTAACAAGTTAATTGGTTATAAAGAATGTATAATAAGGTGTTGATAATATTTTTCATAATTTTATATATTTTTATATTCTACATGCATGTGGAGGATTTGTTTTATGCCCCGAAAATCCAAGATAATAATTCATTTTGATATTATTGATTTTTAATTAAGGTTTAATTTTGCAGGTTGTCTTGAGGAGGTTAAGAACTCATTATTTCTTGTGGGTGAAATAGGTGGAAACGATCTTAATCATGCTTTATATATAGGAAAGAGCATAATAGAAGTTAAAACGTATGTGCCTCATGTCATCAATGCAATATCATCAATAACCAAAGTAAGATTCTAATTTTCTTTAACCAAACTAATTTCAATTTTCCAATAACATTGCACATGAGTTTATCTCAAATTACCTTAATTGTTTAAAATATTTCACATCATATTCACATTAATATTCTAAAAATTTTGGTCCCGAAATTATTCTCAAAAAAAGTTGTTTTGCTTTACTACTTCTACGATTTGTTATCAAATTAGTGGTTAAAAAAAAAAAATCTCTATCATTAATTTGTTCCTTCATTTTCTACTACAAGAAAATATTATATCTTTGATGAAATTTTACGGGTTAAATATGTTTTTGGTCCCTCAAGTTTGAGCGAAATTTGGGTTTAGTCCCTCATCAAAACTTTTGACCAATTTAGTTCTTCATATTCCAAAATGCGTGAATTTAGTCCTTTTAACCAAATTTTGTTAAGTTTATCTAACATTTCAAGCGCATTTCATAATAGTATTTAAATTATTTATACTGTTTGACACATTTTTGCTTCAATGTTAACTTAAATACTATCATGAAATGCGCTCGAAACGTCAGATAAACTTAACAAAATTTGGTTAAAAGGACTAAATTCACGCATTTTGAAAGATGAAGGACTAAATTGGTCAAAAATTTTGATGAGGGACTAATTCCAAATTTCGTTGAAACTTGAGGGACCAAAAACATATTTAACCCAAATTTTAGTGATGAAAAAAAAAATCTCAATAGAGCAATATTTACCAACAGAAAGAATTTATTGGTAAAATAGAATTTTATTAATGAATTTTACCAACAATTTTTAAGATTTTAATAACCGACAAATATTGTTGTGAGTGATAAATTAGTAGACGAAATCCGTCAAGAATGCAATAATTTTATTGTCAATAGATATCTTTTTTCGTAAAGTTTGTTGGTAAATAGAAGCCAAAATTCTTGTAGGGGTCAATTAATACAATGGTAGATTTTATTTGTATTGAAAAATTATGGAATGCATCAATCAAATGGTGTAAAATTATGCAATTTATTTAAATTGATGATTTCTTTTTTAGAAACGGTGATAAATATGTAACTCCAAGGAATCAACTAAAGATTTTTATTGTTTTTGTTTTATAATTTCTAACTATTATTTTCTATTTTAGGTTTTAATTATTTTTTCCTTTACAGGAGTTGATTGGTCTGGGGGCTCACACGCTCATGGTTCCTGGAAATTTACCTATTGGATGTGGTGCAATATATTTAACAATTTATGAAACTAAAGATGAGAAGCAATATGACAAATTTGGGTGTTTGAAGTGGTTAAACGAGTTTTCTAAATATTACAACCATAATCTCCAAATTGAATTAAATAAGCTTCGAGCTCTTTACCCGCACCTTAATATTATCTATGTTGATTATTACAATGCTGCAATGACTTTATATCGTCGTCCTGCAAAATTTGGTAATTCATTCTTCCTAGTCAAGATGACCCTTCATGCATTTATACTTCATCAAAGCATATTTATCTTTATTTGATATACTTTGGTAACATATTGATGGAAGGTTTGAACAAACAAAAGTTGTTAGATTATATTTTCACAATGTATCTTCATACTTCATCAAAACAAATGACTTTATAACTGTAAAACTGTAACTTATACTTTGATTCGTATGCAGGATTTATTGATTTTAAAGCCTGTTGTGGAAAGGGAGGTTCATACAATTTCAATGCATCAATAATATGTGGCCATCCAAGTCTGAATGTCTGTGATGATCCTTCCAAGTATATTGCATGGGATGGAGTTCATTTAACTGAAGCTGCATATAAATTAATTGCTCAAGCTTTTATAGAAGGACCATATTCTCAACCTCAATTTAGTTCGCTGTGTTTGCCTAATGCAAATTTTGGTTATACACGCATCATCTAAGCATATGCTTATGGTTTATATGATATCAAAAGTTTTATTTGTTCAATAAAAAGATTGATCATATCGTCTAATTGATCTCCATGCTATTTTATTTATTTCACATTCATATTATTAACATCTCTAAGGATTTATGATATTACTATTAACACATTTGAGTTACTCTTAATATTATTAAATGAGTATTTCTATTAATAAATACATTCAATCTATACAACAATAAATAAAATATTCATGTCGAAATATTACCTGAACATTAGGTTAAATAGGAGGGAATGAAGAAAAGATGGAGTACATTGAACGTTCTAACTTTGAGGTACATTTGCTGATTAGAACAATATTTAAATATTTTCCTTAATTCCACACAAAAAATAAACAAGTTATTATTAAAATCTAAAACATTATGGTTACTTTTTTGTAACCAGCATTGGTATATAAATCAGTAACAGTTAGAATGGATAATGAGTGAGAAATAGCTTAACACGTTTTACACACATGGCAATTAGGCGTGATATTATTATTGGAAAGTGGAGAGCAGATAACGCGATGATCAGGATTCAGGCATGAGCATGGGTTGGTCTCTCCGACGTGTGGTGGTGCTGCTACCACTGCTACTTTTTCTTCCTACAAATGTCACTGCTTGCTACTCCTCACTCTTCAGCTTTGGAGATTCTCTCGCTGATACCGGTAACTTGAATTTTATTTCCTCTCCCCAGAGCCCCAATTGCTTGCTCCCTCCCTACGGACAAACCCACTTTCATCGCCCCACTGGACGATGTTCCGATGGACGCCTTATCCTCGATTTCCTCGGTACTCAACAAATTCCACCATACCCACTTTCTTTTCCTATCAATTTCTCCCTTTAAAATTCACTCTTTCTTTCTTTCTTTTTCTTGTGCAGCTCACTCTCTGGGTCTTCCGTATTTGGAACCGTATCTGGGTTTCAAGAATGGAGCGCTCAAACCGGCAAATACTGAGCAGGGAATGAACTTTGCGGTGGCCGGAGCCTCGGCCTTGGACCGAGGTTTCTTTGAAGAAAAGGGGTTCGCTGTTGAGGCCACCGCAAACTTTTCTCTGAGGGTTCAGTTAGACTGGTTCAAGGAATTCCTGCCTTCGCTCTGCGCTTCTTCTTCCAGTGAAGTTACTTTTTCTTTCCTTTTGTTGCACTAGTAAGCTAATCCCTTACAATTTACTAGTTTTGAAAACGAAATTTAATTATTTTTTCGCATAATTTTGTTCCGGTATAAGGGTGAGAACTTAAACGGAAGACAAAAAAGTATAGATAATCATCTTGACTCAAAGTAGTGTCGTTAATATAGTAACTTTGTTATTTGAATGTATAAAGTTCGATACTTTTTAATTAGTTACTTTTACATGTATTGAAAATTTGTTAATGTCATAATTAAGATTTTTCATGTCCCTGTGTATTTTTAATGGAGTGCTTTTCCATAATAACTACTTAAAGATCATCTAATCAAGTGTGGTAGTGTATAGTAACTATTCAACACAGAAGGATAAAGAGTTCACTAAATGAAGCTTAAAAGCAAGGATTCCTACTCTCCTAGTTATTTCCAATGGCATATGGGATTTCATTATTGCAGGCTGCAAAAAAGTTATTGGCAACTCCTTATTTATTGTGGGAGAGATTGGAGGCAATGATTATGGCTATCCTTTGTCTCAAACAACCGCATTTGGAGATCTTGTGCCTTATATACCCCAAGTAGTATCTGTGATCACCTCAGTGATCAGGGTAAGAATTTGATTCAATTGTTTAGTAGCCATTCCGATATCTTTTCGATTTGTAACTAATGAATCCATAGTCTATGGTTTATTAATTCATGCAGGAGTTGATTGATTTAGGGGCTGTAACATTTATGGTTCCTGGAATGTTACCACTTGGATGCAATTCTGCATATTTAACAACATTTGCAACCACAGATGAAGAGGAGTATGATCAAGTTGGGTGTCTGAAGTGGTTAAACACGTTTTATGAATACCACAATGAGCTGCTCCAGGTTGAACTAAATCAGCTTCGAGGGCTATATCCTCATACCAGTATTATTTATGCAGATTATTTCAACGCTGCATTGCGGCTCTACAATTCTCCAGAACAATTTGGTATATATCCATACTCATAGCTTTGTCATGTCAACATTTGTGGCTTGCAAGTAAATTGTAATCTTGATTAGAGAGCATTATAAGAAAAACTTAACCAAAATGTATTAAAGTCTTGTTAGGATATTTTTGATGATTCTTGCTCTGAAAGAGTGATACTGAGATATGGTTTAACGTTATTATTACAGGGTTTGGTGGAAATGTTCTGAAAGTTTGTTGTGGAGTTGATGGCCCTTACAATTACAATGACAGTTCCAAGTGTGGGGACGCAGGGGTGGTTGCTTGTGATGATCCTTCACAATATGTTAGCTGGGATGGTTATCATATGACCGAGTCTGCATATAGATGGATTGCCATAGGTTTATTAGAGGGATCCTACACCAATCCTAAATTTAATGTCTCTTGCTTCACACATGAAACCATCAGAGATATTTAATAATTATCTACGAAAAACGTGGATCGCTATGTGGAAGAGAACGTGGTAGCACCACTGATAAAGACCCTTCTCTTACCAGCTCCACCATGTTTTATTCATGTCTAAAGAAGATAGTATATGATTGCATGTCGTCTAGCTAAAATTTTTATTACCATTTACTTTTATTTATTTATTAATTTATTCTTTTCGAGTTTAGTTTTAAATTTATTTATGCCTTATATTTCACGCTAATAATAATGTATAAATGTGATATAAATAAAAATGTTTTAGTTTTTACATAAATTTTGCCTTGAATCAATAATATCCATTAATGTTTTTCTCCGTTACAGGCTATTCAATCAAAGTGCAATTACATTTGAACAATTGAATTAATCATAGTAAGTGGACTAACACAAAACAGCGGAATGGTTGTTGTTACATGGTTTCCTGGATTCGTGTTGTTTTTCTTTTTTTTTAAATCATCTAAATACTTTTTAAAGATAAATTGTAACAAGACCAATCAAACCTTTAACTCAGAATATTTCCTTTAATGGTATCAAAATATACACCTTATCTATTTTTTATCACATGCCGTTTAATTCTTTAAACGTAATGGATATTTCTTTAAACGTAATGGATATTTTATAAAATTTTAAAATATGGTTTTCACCTTATTGAATGAGATTTTGTTTAATTTTACTTTCTATTTATTTAATCTATAACATTTTCATTTTTTTTACATTGCTTATAAAGTTTTATAATTTATATTAAATTTAAGACATATTTTAACCTGAAAATAAAATCCATATGCTAATATCTCGTGCCATCTGTCTCCCAAATCATAAATATACTTTAACCCAATACCCAAAATAGATCCCGGAATGCAACTTTAATTTATTTATGGATAATGATATTTTAATTTTTTCTATTTATTATTAACCCATTATTTTATCACTTTTATATTATTTATTTTGATATTTTTTAATATGTGATGTAATAAAAATGATGAGTTAAAATAGTAGATTATATTTGTATTGAAAATTATATTTGGAGTAAAATATGCAATTTATTTAATTGATGATTTCTTTTTTTGAAACGGTAATATAACTCCAAGGAATTAACTAAAGACTTTTATTTATTTTTGTTTTATAATTTCTAACTAATATTTTCTATTTTAGCTTTTAAAATTAATGTCTCTTGTTTCACATATGAAACCATAATAGATATTTAATAATTATCTATGAAAAACGTGGTAGCAACACTACCTCTAAGAATACAAACTAAATATGTCAAAGTGGGCCAAATTTACAGAATCGGCCCGCTAGCCTGAGAACCGGTCGTGGTTCGGCACGCCTAAATTGCTAAACTAGCAGGTCAAAGGTAGATCGGCTCGTTCTGGTCTGGTCTGTCAACCTGTTTTTTTTATATATATATTTAAAAATTAAAAATAATTAAAATAAATAATTTTTTATATTATATAAACAAATTTATATATATAAAAAAAGGATTAAATATGTTTTTGGTCCTCAAGTTTCACTAAATTTTGGAATTAGTCCCTCTTTGAAACTTTATACTAATTTAGTCCTTCATTTTTAAAAATGTGTGAATTTAGTCCTTTTAACCAAATATTGTTAAGTTTATCTAACGTTTCAACCGTATTTCATGAAAGTATTTGAATTGTTTACACCGTTTGACACATTTTCGCTTCAATGTTAACTCAAATTTCATCATAAAATAGGTTTAAAATGTCAAATAAACTTAACCAGATTAATTAACTCATTCTAATTAACACATAATTAGGTCAACTGAATAAAAACCCAACCAAGTAAGGCCCATGAACCCTAATATAAAAGGCACACTTTACAAAGTACATGATTACGTTTCCTTTGACATTGCTTCCCTAATATCTCAAATTGACTTTGGCATCAGAGTGTCTTTTGCAAACACTTTCCCTCATTTGAGTTATATATTATAGTAAAATGAAATGCAAGTACATGGATAGTTGTTAAAATAAAATGTACACGTATTGTGAAAGATGATATAGTACAAAATAAAAACAACACGAAATTGATGTTAAATTTTTTAAATAGAAACTAGTGTAAATAGAGACAAACAGAGATATATCAAAAGATATTGACACATAGAATTAGAGATATTATTTTCTTCTAATGATAATTATTAAGATTAAAAAATAATATTTAGATATAAATGTGTTTATTCTAAATTATAAAATTGACATAATAATTAATTAGTAACATGTAGTTATATGATTAAAATTCTGAATTAGACTTTTTAGTTAAATATTATCTTAAATGAAATATTTTAACTTGTCTTTTGTTGATAAAATTTATGGTATAGGAAATATTTTTTAATAATAATAATACAAATAAAAATACTAATGCTGATAATAATACCAAATAATAATAATAATAACAATGCTATTTGTAACACTAAAAAATATAGGAAAAATATATTTATAAATTGCATACATGAGACATGTATAAATGCACTCAATATGTAATTACAATCCTTTTAGTATGTTTTTTTAAAGTTAGTTTCTACATAATTTGAAATCAAAAGAAGGACTATGAGTAATATATCCATACATGCATAAAAGTACTCTTCACAAATTTATTATAAAATTATTTAAACGTACTAAAAATATTATAAAACTTTAAAATATGTTTTTCACCTTATTGAATAAGATTTTGTTTAACTTTACTTACTATTTATTTAATCTATAACATTTTCAGTTTTTTATCATTATTTAAATAAAATTTTATAATTTATATTAAATTTGAAACGAATTTAAGCCGATAATAAAATGCACTTGCAAATATCTCGTCCCATCTGTCTCCCATTTCATAAATATACTTTGACCTTTGAGTGAATGAATACCACAAATACCTGGAATGCAACTTCAACGCATTTAGTTGTCCGTACTTCCAACGGGCTGGGTGAATTCAAGTGTATTTGGATTTTTCTTTTTTTATGGGCCAACTTTTTCTTTTTTTCTCTAACCTCTTCCATCTTCTCCATTAATTTTGAATTAATCAAAACTAACTTTTAATTATCTACATTTATATGCGTTAATTAACGTAAATTATCATTAATACAGTTTTTTTTTTTTATATAAAATGACTACTCATAATAGTTTATGTTTATACCATATTGTATTTCTTTGTTATATTAATCATTAACTCAAATCTTTACTATAGGTTTATATCTATGTATGTCTACAATCCAAATTTAATGTTTGTATTCTAGCAAGAATAACATTATTTTTTTTTGTTTGATCGGAAAAAAATTAATTAAATAAAACATTTGGTATGTTCCAATTCATATACAATGTATTAAGAGTTAATACCTAAACCTTAAAATTTACATTACATCCCTGTCGATCCAAAAAACTTTACTCAATACATTTAAAAACAATTTTAATCAAACTGCCTTTAGGAGATAACTTGTTACTCACACAATTATCCTGAGATTTGCATATTCCATATGAGATTGATAGCGATTTTTGTACCCAAATAACATGGTTTGCTTTTAATTTTAGCCACATAGAACATTGTACATAAATATTATGCAGATAGCATAGTTTTGCTTTTTGGGTAAGGATTCGGTCCTCGGGAACTCAAATTCTAGCCTGCCGTGTTTTATGTATTTATTTTTACTTCCTCATTCACGATTCGGTCTCTAGTACTCGAATTCTAACATGGTTTTTTTTTTTGTTAAAAATGAATTAGATTTAGGATATTTGAATTTTTTTGAAATATAGATTAAGGTGTTATTTTTTTATTTTTGTTTTTGTAAAAAATGTTCAATTAGAGGTTAAAAAAATATTTTATTTTTAATTTCTTTGGTTAAAAAAATATATTAAAATAGACTTCTTATTACATATTAAGTTATTTTAGGTATAATTTAGAAATATATGAAAGCAACTGTAATTTTTATATTTTTGAATTGTTGAGTTTAAAACCTTTTAGAAAAATGATTTAGTATTGTGTATTAATTTATTTTAGATATTATTTGGAAAAATATAAAAGTAAATGTAATTAAATTTTTTATTGAATTTCTCGAGTTAAGAATTAAATAAAAATAAATTTAGCGTTGTGTATTAAATTATTTTAGGTGTAATTTAGAAATATAAAAGTTAATTTAATTTAAAAGTCTATTTTTTAATTTTTGGTGATTTTAACAAATTGTATATTAAAATGCTAAAAAAATAATTTGAATACTTAGTTTTTTTATATGGTAAGAATTTTTGTTGTAGTAATTTGTAATGTAGCAATGTTTTTTTTATAGCAAAAACAAATATTTATGATTATTAGTTAATGTCCAACAATGAGTTTAGTGTGTGCAATCTGACAAAGGTATTGTGTTAAATTGAACTTTTTTTTTTAAGTACTAAACATCTGTTCTGTGGGCACTTTATCTGTACATGAATAATTTTTGTAGTCTTCGAAACTTATGTTATGGCATAGAATTCATTGTTTGCATTGTAATCTGAAATTTGCGGTAATAGAATTCCATAATTTCATAATTTCCAACTTGTCCACAATGTGTAAAAAAATTATATTGTAACTCCCCACTTATTTGCATATTGCTCCCCACATGTTTGTTACTGTTGTTGTATATTATTATTATTATTTTTATTTAAGATTGACTCCAATGAAGTATTTTGTTGTTGATAAGGACTCAATGTAATATTTTATCCATATTGTCTACATAGAACATCTTGTTTATACGTTACAACTCAACGCAACTTTTCACTTATTTCTACATGGCTCCCAACATATGAGTCAGTGATGGTGTCATATATTTTTCCGTTAAGATTGATACCAATTGACTTTATTTTTGTTCATAAAGACCCCAATTACATTTTTTTGTTCATATTGTCATTCATAATTTGCAAACTGTGAACAATGTATACAAAAACCCTAACCTAACTCCTCACTTTTTTGAATATTGGTCTCCACATTTTTATGAGTGTTGGTGTGTTTTTGTTTTTTAAAGTTAATATTTAAAGTTAATACCTACTATTTTATTTCATCATATAACAATAAATTTTACATTATTTATTTGTCTCAAAAAATAAACACTATCAATTAAATTCTTATAAAGAAATCAAAGTACAAAAATATAAATAAAAAATAAATTCCTACCTCAACTTACTTTTTTAATTTTAAATATTCAATAAACATACAAAATATTAATAATATAACACCACCTCAAACATTATACATTAATTATTTTTATTTTTTTTACCTCTATTATAATTCATAAATTTTTATTCCAAAATCACTATTATAAAAAAAAACTCAACAAATTAAAAAAAAGATTTACTTTTATATTTCTAAATTACACATAAAATAAATTAATACACAATATTATATCTTTTTAAGTCAACAAATTCAAAAAGAAAATAAAATTAGTTTTTTTTCAAAATAATACCTAAAATAACTTAATACACAAAACTAAATCTATTTAAAAAAATTAATCTCTAATTCAATCACTGAAAAAAAACGAAAAAAAAAATTAACAACTAAATTTATTTTTTAAAATAAATTTTAAAAATCCTAATTCAACTACTTAAGAAAACGAAAAAAAAAAAAGTGTAAAATTTGGTTTCCTCCTGGAAACCGAATTTCAACTAAGATTGGAAAAAGAAAAATCTACAGCCCCTCACAGAATTCGGTCCCTATTAGAGACCAGAATTCCCAACACAAAATCAAAATCAAAAGTGTGCTACCTCTGTAAATTTTGTCTACAAATTTTGTCTACAGTATGCTATATAATATTAAATACAAGCTGTGTTATTTGCATAAAAAAATCGATTGACATATATATATATATATATATATATATATATATATATATATATATATATATATATATATATATATATGTATATATATATATATATATATATGTATATATATTCCAAATTACATATTATAATATATAGAAGACTTACATTATAACAACTTCAAAAAAAAAATAGAAATTAATTTATATACCATACACTTTTTATTTAATTCTCTAGATTGCCTTAATAATTTTAGAAATGATCAATTCCAATAGTTTCTAAAATACTTATTTTCTTGAATTTTCTATAAATTTGCATCCCTATTTAAGGAAACTCTATATTGTGCCCCGAATATAAAATATTGGCGAAAATTCCCGACTAGGGTTAATTAGGGTTAACTAGACGTTAGCTAAAAGATGAAGGACATATATAACCAGAATCGTTTGTATGTTGAATTCTCAACGATGGCCATTAGTTGCTTTCGTCCTCTGTTGCTCACCGTCAAAATTAATCAGAATCTAATAATGTCCAACCACTTACAACTCATAACTCTTTTTTCTTGAATCTAATAGAGTTGACATAGTATATCACAGATATATCAATGAGAAAGATTAGAAAAACACATGAGAATATTTAAAGCTCAACCGCATTAGTGGCTCATATAACTTTCCCTCATAATTGTATGCTCTACTTATATTTGAGTTATTTCTCAACAACATATTCATAGAAACACTATGAAGATCCATATTTTGTTGGTCATTACTTCCTTAACCTTTGGTTTCCATGAGAAAGTTGTTTCAAGTCCAAGCACTGGCCCATATAATGCAATCTTCAATTTTGGTGATTCTTTAAGTGACACTGGCAATTTTCTTGCTTCTGGAGCCTTGTCATACCCAGTCATAGGAAAGCTTCCTTATGGTCAAACCTTCTTTAATCGTTCAACCGGCCGTTGCTCAGATGGACGACTAGTAATTGATTTCATAGGTACCTGCTATGTAAATGTGTAAATATATATAACCACCATGACTTGCTTCTTCTAATACTCACTTGTTATGATTTTTTAATTTATGCAGCTGAGGCATATAAGTTGCCATATTTACCACCCTATCTGGCATTAACCAAAGACCAAAATATCCATCCTGGAGTAAATTTTGCCGTTGCTGGAGCCACAGCACTTGATACAAAATTCTTCATTGCAGCCGGGCTTGGAAAATTTCTTTGGACAAATAATTCATTGAACATTCAGCTTGGCTGGTTTAAGAAACTTAAACCCTCCCTTTGCACCACTAAACTAGGTAACACTGAAAACCAAACAAAAACACTTGCATATGTTTTTCTTATGATGTTTCAACAATAAAACATGTATTTCATCATTGTCCCCTTGTATGTATGTCACAGATTGTGATAGGTACTTCGAACGCTCTCTCTTTCTGGTGGGGGAGATTGGTGGCAATGATTATAACTACGCTGCCATTGCCGGAAATATCACTCAACTTCAAGCAACCGTTCCTCCTGTTGTTGAAGCAATAAAAACGGCCATCAATGTATCTTATATATCAAACTAAGTGCATTTTATATCAGTCTGAACTCAATTTCTTAAGAAACGTGGTTAATAACAATGTGAGTGCATTTTATTGGATGAATTAATTTCACTTTCCTCCCTTGTTTTGATAGGAATTGATCGCTGAAGGAGCAAGGGAGCTGTTGGTGCCAGGGAATTTGCCAATTGGGTGCTCTGCGCTATACCTGACTTTATACAGAAGCGGGAACAAGGAGGACTATGATGGAAATGGATGCTTGAAATCTTTCAATGGTTTTGCAGAGTACCATAACAAGGAGCTCAAGCTAGCTCTGAAGACACTAAGGCAAAACAATCCTCATGCAAGGATACTGTATGCAGATTATTATGGCGCTGCCAAACGGTTCTTCCATGCACCAGGACACTATGGTTAGCTCTTCTGAAATAATTTTATATTATCAAACTAATCTTAAATTATGTTAGATGGCTTTCAAACTAATGATATTTGTCATCATAGATGATTTCAAAATTATTTATTATGCTGTGGTACCATTTTGAAATCACGCTCAACATTGCTGGATTTGGTTGGAGAAATTTATTTTGTAATTATTAAAAGTGACCTAAATTTGTATGAGTTGATTGAATGTGCAGGGTTTTCTAGTGGGGCGTTGAGAGCATGCTGTGGAGCAGCTGGGCCATACAACTTCAATATATCAGCAAGGTGTGGTCACATTGGTTCAAAGGTATGTGCAGATCCATCGACACATGCAAACTGGGATGGAATTCATTTGACAGAAGCATCATATAGGTACATCGCCAAAGGTCTAATTTACGGTCCATTCTCATATCCTCCCCTCAAGACCTCTCTCTACAAGATACCCTAGTCTTCATAGCACCACCAAAAAATATCTCACAATTACCTCCTAAATAATAAATGTTCACTTGTTTGTAGCATAAGTATTGTCTGAATTCCTACACAGGGCCTTTCTTCCTTATGTTAACAAAATTAATGAGTCACATTCAAAGCATGCAAGACCTGCACATTTCAATAGCAATTCTTTGTTGACTCACTGTCAACTGCACCATTGACTTCGGCTCTTCTCTATGTTTGGATGGTGAGTTTAGGGACTAAAGAAATTGTGATGACAGTTAGATTGCTTGATGCAGATCGTGTTCGGTTGTGTTAAGAATCTTGAGATTTGAGTTTGCTTGTACTCTCATAAATTTTGTTAAAATATACATGTCTGATTATTAATAGATAAATGTGACATTGTTCCAAAATTTCTGTTTAACTAAAAACGATAAAGAGTAACTTCTGTGTGGATTGAATAGTTTATATAAAGTTTCATCATGCTTTAAATATATATACACAGTTATTTAAATATCATGGTATTCGAATTTAAAATGTTAAACAAGATACATTAGCATTTAATTCAAAATAAAACAAAATAATACAATATAATGCAATGCAATGAAGTTGAGGGCGTTTCTTGATTTGATTTTTCGGAAACAGTTTGTAAAATCTTTGCCAAACTCAGTGGTCCGGTGAAAACATATCTACGGCCCAAGCCCATTTTAGTAGTATAAATTATGGGGTCTTCTCCCTGCACCTCCAACAGTTCTTCTGTACCCCCCAAATTTACCCTTATACCCTTATTTAACATATGAGTGAAAGTGGGTGAAAGTGGGTACGGACACAGTAAATTTCATTTACTGCGTCACCAACATTCCTGAACCCCCAAAACGTTACTATCACTATTTCTTCTTCTCCCATTTCTTCTCCCTCCCACTCTTCTTTCATTTAAAATTTTGCTCAGTTTCATTCTTTGTGGTCCCTGACAGCTTTAATTTTTCTGTCCTTCATTCTTTCATTGTCTCTGGTGTGGTGGTCCCTCTTCCGGTTTGTATCACTTTCATTAATTTTTTTTTAAAGGAATGTTGTTTGTTCTTGCTGTCTCAGCGTTGTGTTATTCTGGTTGAAAGTTGTGTGATTGTTGGTTGTTTGAAGGAAGGTGGTATTGTCACTAACTGCATCCTGTTATCTTCTCTCCAAGTGTGGTAGTTCCCCGTCTCTCCAGGTTAGCCTTAATACTAGCTTTTTTTTCTGTTTGTGATGTGAAACGGAATTTGTTTTCCGTTTCAGAAACTATAACACGAAATTTTTTATGAAACGGATTCTGGCATGCGTTTCAAACATTTACCAAACGGATTACGTAAGCCGTTTCATGAAAAAAAGTCAAATTGTATGGGAAACGGATTACGAATTCCGTTTCGTAAAGTTCTGAAACGGATTCTGTAATCCGTTTCAAAAAAAAAATTGCAATTTTTTTTGAAACGGATTACAGAATCCGTTTCAGAACTTTACGAAACGGAATTCGTAATCCATTTTCCATACATTTTGATTTTTTTGCTTGCACCCCCATTCATAACAAAATTACACCCCACACCATTATTTTTAAACCTTACTCTTTGTGATAAAAATATATATATATATATATATATATATATATATATATGTACATGACTCATATTCGTAGCTGGTTTCTTAATTTAATAATATAGTTTCTTACAATGACACTTTGTTTTTGGTGTTTTAATTCAATAATGGCATAAGCCTAATGCGTTTCTTAAGAGTTGATAAGGATTTTCCTTTTGTTTTCACCGGACCAAAACATATCGCGAAAATTTGTTTGTATGTTTGGGGAAGGAATATTTGAAGGTAAAAGAGAATTAGAGTTTGGTGCAGGGGATGAGATATTATAATCGGGTGATCTTTGTAAGAGGAATTTGACAGCGACTTATCAGATTAATCTCATGTTCTTTTCTTTTCCAAGATCCTTTTATTGTCAGATAAATGGGGCTAAAACGGATTTCACGAAAAACCAACAAAAAAAAGCCAAAACGGATTCTAAAATCCGTTTCAGCGTCCTCATACACGGATTCCATAATCCGTTTCTGAGAAAAAAAAAACGAAACAAAATATGTATTCCGTTTCATGCGCCCTCCACGGATTCCATAATCCGTTTTTGTAAAAAAAAAAAAAAACGGAATGTGTATTCCGTTTCATCTTCACCGACACGGATTTCGCAATCCGTTAAAAAAACTCCATTTGTTTGAATTAGAATGTTTATTTATTTAGTATATGCATAGGAAATCAGTTAATGGCATTATATTTTATTAATCTTTTAACTTTTTTTAAAATATCTATTTATTCACAGCGTAAGCAAATGCGAATTTGTCTGTATTCTCTTCATCTACTTTTTGAAAACCGAAACGAATCAACTAAACATAATTTTGGGTTTTTCACGAAAGAAATGATCACGTTTGTTTAACAACCATATTTTTATCGTATTCACAACTGCTCCTAACTAGATAGATAACTGTTCAAAACATTCTAATATTAAACTTAAGTGTCACTGACTCCTCTTAAATTCATAATTTTTCTATTAATTTAATAGAATATATATAATTTTGATAAATACAAAAACACATGTCAATAAGCTAATAATTAAATGTTTAATTATATATTGCTTAAAAATGTTGTTCTAAGAATTAACTAAATGAATATTGAATTTTAAAATCTCTATTACGAAGAAACCAATTAGCATGTTTCACAAAATAAAAAATATATTTTTCACAGATAATTTACTTGCTATTGTAATTTCTGAGATATTGCTCATCCCAAAAGAATTTTTATTATATTTAAAAAATGTTTTTATAAAGTGTGAGTGCAGAAGAAAGGAGTGATCAAAACTGAGGGAGAAGTAATATAATATATATTAAAAAAAAGAAAAACTTTAGTGTGATCACGTGGAACAAAGAGTTTCTATTTCTATCACTAGTAGTTTGAAATAACATAAAAAGAAACATCACCTTTTGAAATTTGATTTAAACATTCAGTAATGACAGATTGATATTTAAAGTGAATCATTACTATGAAAAAACAATTAAGTGAAACATTGAGAGAATGAAAATAAATTAAAGGTTATCAGTATTTTATAAATGTCAACAAATTTAATTAAAATTTTGAAACAAAAATAATATAAATAAGGTTAATTTAAGAAATTATAATTGAAGTTATGGATAACAAATCTAGACCTGCCCTCAGGCCACGGATTCCATAATCCGTTTTTGTAAAAATCAAAAAAAAAGAAAAAGAAATGGAATATGTATTCCGTTTCATCCTCCACCGACACGGATCTCACAATCCGTTTCAACACTGTGTGGATGCTCCAGAGAAGAACTGTGTGGAGGCTGTGTGCGAGAATGTGTAGAAGAAGAGGAGAAGACGGATGAAGACTGTGTGGAGAATGTGTGTGGGAGAAGAGGAGAATGAGGGAGAAGAGATGGTGCGCTAAGTCAAAAATTCCTGATGGGGTGATTCTTGCTTTTTATTGGGTTTGTTTTGGGGGTGCAGAGCGTTAGGATAGTTTTGATTGGGGTGCAGGAGATTTTATTGTGTTTTCTCTTTCTTCGTTACCTTTTTACTATGGGCAAAGCTGGAAATATATAAAGTTTTGGGGATACAGGAGAAAGGGTTAGGGGTGCAGGGAGAAGTCCCCTAAATTATAATCTACTCGATGAACTGAACCAGCCGAATATTATATTTGGATCCGTAAAGTCCAAAAGTAATGGTAAGTTTTTCAAATGGCTTCTCCATCGATTAAAATAAGAGTTTACCGATTATGCAATATTGCTATAGACAAATTTATCCTATCAATAAATCATAAATATTCTTTATATGAATTTCAAAGTATTTATTATGAAAATATAAATAATTAGAGTGTTTTGATATTGAATGATAGTATAAAACTGTTTTATGTTTTTCATTTTTATTTTTATTAAGGAAAACAAAATTCACATACTCTCCATAAACTAAAAAAAAATCATTACTACTTTGTTAAAGACTGAATCGATAAAAAAAAAATCTAGAATCAAACTAAACAAATTCACTTTCTTTATTTAGATATAATAGTTAACCACTATAATATATATACATATATATCTTAAATGTTATTTTATAATTTTATATATGTCTATTTAAGTTGTACTGTAATTTTGAAATATAAATTATATAATCTTTTATAAAATGAAAGATGACATTGGAATTATGAATATAGCAATAGTTCATATTTCTCTATTTAAACTTTTTTTTTCATCATAAAATGTATAATAATAATTATTTTACTAATTTTGGCAACCTTTATAAAAAAAGGTTTTAAAATTTTATAATAATAAAAATCACGAAAAATCAATTAAAAAAATAATAAAAGTTGATAAATCAATTAAAAAAACAATAAAAGTTGATTTTTGTGATTTTATATTTAATTTAAATAACGAAAATCAAACCGAGCCGTGCTTTTGAATCAAAAGATTGATCGTTCGTAGTCTGTTCCCCGATCACAAATGACATAATTTTCTTATAATTCTAAATAACAGAGAGCAGGGTTTTTCTTACACTATAGTAAACAAATCCAATTATCAAATAATATTTTCTCCCATTCCATCGACAACAAACGAAATTAAGGCATTCTCAATTCTGAATTAAGGATCAAAAGTCATCATCCTCACGATCCATGAGCTTCCACGAACCATCATTTTGTTGAACCATACCCTTATTCTTTTCGACCCTCCACGAAACGGGAACAAGCAATTCATCTTTCAGAGCATCCAAGGTCTTGTTCACAAGTGCAATATCACGATTAACCTCAAGTTTGAACGCTCCTCTGCTTCCCTGTGTTCCCGCCACTCCATGCAAGTAACCCTCCAAATTATGCCAACTAAGTGGGTTCCCAGGATTCTTCAAGTACATTGATTTTCGGGTATCGATCTTCAACTCCTCACCTACATCCGAATACCCCACAAGGGGGTAGTTTGGAACAATGTCTAACTCGTTTCGAATGCGTAAAGTTGTCAAATCTTTGTAGCCAGAGAAAACCTTTCGAAAGTTGCTATCACCAACTCTTGGACAGGCAAACACAATGGCAGTGACTGGGGAAGCCTTGAGAGAAGGATCACTTGGTTTGTTGTAACCATTTGCAACAATGTCTACTGCGCTGAGGGTTGCAATTGCAGCACCTAAACTGTGACCAGTTATAGTTATGCTTATTTCTTCATTCTTATATAGCTCCACCAGCCTTCTCACCTCACTTAGGACCTAATCATCATCAAGATCAAAAATAGATAGATTGAAGTTTTATGACAGAAATTGAATGTTGAAATGTGGGACATTAAAAATCATTCTTAAAAAAACAGAAACAATTACATGTGTGCATGTACCTGGCTTCTGGCACTGCTCTTGTTAAAGGGAGAACGTGGATCTTCTGAGGTGTAAATGGAGTACCAACCCTGATGCACTTTAGGATCAGTGTTGTTACCAAAAACCTGAGGAGCAGAAACCAAAACAAAGTCGAGATCATTAACCCATTCCAAGGTCTTCACAGTGCCCCTCCATGCGATCACGATGTCCCTTCTACCCAACGCAGCTTTCCCTTCATTAGTCGCCACTGCAACATAACCTATCCAATTTGATTCCCTGCTCCAAGCCTCTCTAGAAAACGACTTCACGATGAAAGCTTCAGGGACATCGATTTCTGAAGTTGCATACAGAAACTTGGTGACGGAATACGTGAAGGGGTTGCCATTCGTCAAACCAACTTTGGAGAAGAAATTCCTCTTGGCATATCTGCTGCTTCCAGCGTACTTTGATGCTTTCTCGGAGATGAAAGCATCGTATGCCGCTTGAGCCATTTCACCGTAGTGTATGATGTAGCGGCGAAGATCGATGTTCAGAGGCTCCATCAGACCCCTCCAGTGACTCTGCCCACTGAGTTCTCGCCATTTTTTTGCTATGCTGCTATCCATCTTCTTCTTCGCACCGATACACCTTTTCATCAACGCTGCTACCGATGGTTTCTTGTGCTGAACAAGACAGAACTTCACCTTCATATCTTCGATCCTGAAATGACTTTGGGAAAAGGGATAAATATGAAACGCCCTTGGCTTTATTGATCATGGCCGGTAAATTTGTTGTGAAGTGTATAATATAAGGTTCAGATATGAGAAAAATATATATGTCTTCACAAGGAATATGTTGTTTTTTTCGAATAATACGTATTTTCTGTTGAAAACAATTATGACGTTAACTGACATAGAATGATAGAAATAAAGTTTCTTTGTTCTTAGAATTCAGATTTGATATTATGTTACTTAGACTGAAAATTTCCAAGCATTCAATGACACGGGAAAGATATTTTTTAATCTTTTTATTTTATATTTTTTTACTGAATTTTAGAATAAAATTTAACAAAAGTGTCTGTTAATTTATTTAATTATTAATTATTTTTAATTAAATAGAAAGAGATAAAAATAATAATATGGAGATCTAGAATTTTGTTGTTCATCCTCATTAGTATAATAAATGATTGAAGGGGTGTTACTATGACAGTAACTTGATTAATGTACTTGTACTTCGTGTTTGCATATATACTTGTAAATTCTATAGTTACGCATTATTTCTTTTCCCACAAAGCATGGACTTTATAATTATGGATCAGTTTTGAAGAAATAGTATTCTTTTAAGCAACATCCTGTGATGATCTATATGAGAGACAAATCCGAAAGCTCAATCATGGATTGAATATTGGAGGTTTTGAAGACAAATTTAACAACCAAAACAAGAAAGCAGTGAGCCTAATAATATCAAATTTCGCAATTTCAAAACCAAAAGCAAAGGTTTCACCCTTTGAAGTTCATCTAAATGGCTGTGAAAGTCATGTAAAGTAAAGTAGTGTACAAGCTTGCTTGCCATTAAAAACCATTCGTGAGTTATATCAAGAAAAATTGGAGGAGGAAAAAGAGAAATGAGAACAAGAGATGCGTGGCTGTAGTAAGAAGGAGGAAGAGGAAAGAAGAAAAAAGAAAAAAATTAAATTGCAATATTTGTGGATGAATTTTCCGTAAAGTTGAAATTTGTTAGCAATTATTAAGGAATTTTGTTATTTGTAAAATATTCTTTTTTTTATAAAGCTATAATAATAAATTCATAAACAATTTAACAATAAAAGATTATATTTTATCATAAATAAAGAATATCTATCTATTTAAAATTTAATAAGATCTTGAGATAAAGACAGTGTTTTTGTTTCAAAAGTTAAAAAAGATGTTATACAGATAATTCCATACTATATGACCCGGTTAGGTTAAAATTATATCAAATGTTGAAAGAAAACTTTTGTGATTTTTATGCACAGACAGTGTTGTTTTAATGATGTAGTTGTAATTAGAATATATGGTTGTGATTTTTATCTGATTGGTTATTAGGAGGATAATTAAAAGTAATGATTTATTGATGTCCATTCATGGAGATTTTTGTTGTATAGACACTATTGGCCTTTTAAGTTACCTGTTTCCAACACTTGGCACACGCAGAGAGTTATGAAGATGCTGGAAAGTTGAAGAAGGTAGGTATTTGGTGCTCATTGGTTAGATCCTTTGCGTAACTTGTAAATAAAAATTGAGTTTTAAAGTGGCAAAGCTAAGTAATGAAAAAGAAAGGTACTAGCATGCTTCTAACTAACGCCTATTTCATCACTCGGGAAAACGTTAGGAACCAACTACAGTTTATGCTTAGACAAATATATTATTTCATTTTTCTCTTTAATTATTTTTTTTTCATGAATCCCTCACTTGGGTTCCAGGCCTACCAACAAAAGTGATTAGGTTGTTTCTTCTTGCACCCTATCAATTTTCTTCCTACACACCATCAAAATATAAGACAAATTTAGTGGGCTTGATCCATGAGAACCTATTGCATCAAATTAGTACAGTTTCTCTTCTTCGCAATCTAATATAAAAACTAATTCAACATTATGCATTAAATTTGTTTACTTATTTTATTCTTTTCCGTGTTAATTATGTTACTCAAATCAAATCAAGATAAATTTCAAATAATCATATGAATTGATCTTAACTTCTGTAAACATTAGTAGTACACACTTTCTATATATGTGAACTCTCGAAGATTATCTATAACAATATATAAAAGGGATTTTCCTTTTTGTATCCATTTTTCAAAATACCGATTTTATCCTTTAAATATAACAATTTATTAAATTTTAAAAAATTGATCGTTACTTTTACAAACTTTTTATAAAATCATGTGTCTCTGCTTCTTCTCTTCTTCTTTATTTATCAATGATTATTCTTTTATCTGTTCTGATATATTTCACTTTATTTTTAATAAATATAATTTTAATATATATATTAACTTAATAACATTATAATATTATCACCTACTAATATAATATCACGCATTTAAAAAAATACATACACAGCGCCTGTGTATATTTGAATTTCAATATACCTCATAAAATTATTAATCGATTCACACATTTTTATAATTTTTTCCCAATTCCATCTTCAATTTTTTGTTTTATTGTTTTATGTTAACCCATCAATAATCATGCAATACACAAACTCAATATTATTATAAACTTTCTTTTGTTTAATCTTTATTTTTTATTTTCAAATATGTTTACAAAATAAATATTAATACCCCTTCCCCCATCATGTGTATAAGATATATCATCTTTATTCCGTGTCATTTATTTTTTAAACAGTGTAAAGCCTTTTCCAAATTATCTTTTGTGTCATGCAATGCATGCCGTATCACAAAGTCTCTTCCCTTCTGCCCCAACTCAAATTAGTTTTCCGCCCAATTCAAAATGGACTAACAAAGCGATTTTCACTTTTAATTACTCTTCAACTTTTGAACCATTAAATCTAACAAAGAAAAAGTCTTCATGCCCAAAACAAAATTGGGCACTTTTGGTCTCTTTGAAAACTAAAATTCCCCGGTGTCCTTTTTACCACACTAACTCAATCTTAGACTAAATTCGGACAAATATATTTAGAAATCCAAGTAGCACATCGATATTTCAAAATTCATTTTAATAAAGTATTATGTTTATTTAGGGCGCTTTGGACAAACCTTTTCTAAACTCTCTCTGGTGGAGAAAAATAACAGAACAAAATGAAATTGGTTTATATTATGAACTAATCGATCGAGAACATTTTTATTTTCTTTTATTTTATAGTGCGCATAAATTAAATTTAAATGTGAAAAAGTCAAATTTATTTATTAGATGTTTTTCCTGAATGAGTTTATAGATAAATTCATTAAAAATATTATATGTACAATTTCACTAAAATTAAAAGTATATTTATTTTTGAAGAAAAATTTTACTGTCATCTTAATTTTTATTTTCAGTGAAGTATAGATAAAAAATCAATAATTAGAATTGTAAGAATATAATAAATTATGAGATTATGGACTCTTTTTTGCTAAAAGTGTCATTTAATGACTTTAGTATTAAACATTATCCTCTTTTTATCTCAATTAAGTCAATAATATACTATCCTTCGATAATTTTTTGTTTACATGATATAACTTAAAATAAGCTTAGTTTAGGACTGTTATATTTTTAAATAAAATAATTTATTTTCTTTTATCAACAATAAATGAATAAATTATAAAATAATATTTATGAGGTGTTCTAACCCTTTTATAAAAGATAAATATCTTATAAAGAAAAAAAAAACAAAAAGTTAACATCAAAACTATACAAAATAGAAAAATCATACAAAATCCTAAATTCTAAAAGAATGATCATACTCCTGACCCAAATTACAAGCCCAAAACAGAGAAAATAAATGCTATTACAAAAAAATATGTCAAACTACACATAACATAATGAACCCAATGATCACCAAAGCTTTTTTTTATACGTGTTTTAGATGAAACCAAATCCAGAGCAAAAAAGTAAGATAAAATATCTTATATTCTAATTAATAATTATAGCCTTGTTATTTAATCATAAGCATTCAATTTTGACAATTGATGATTTTTCAACCATGATAATAAGTATAATTCGTTCATTTTCAAATATGCTAACAATAAATTTTGTTAATTTGTTAACAATTTTGTTATAATAAAATGACATTTGTAATACATAATATAAAGTAGTTTTCTTTAATTGGTCATTAATTAATTTTTTCACTTAAAATATTATTTAATCTTGTGCATCACAATAGTTGAAACAACACAAATACGATGTAAGTTAATGGTTTTGAAAACAATATAAATTATAGTTTAATTATTTCACATCACATATATTTATCTAAAAAATATCAATCACAAACAATTATAATCAAGTGTTTATAGCTAGCACTTTAAGTGGTTTAGTCTCATTTCATAAAAAGTTAACATACATTACTATAGACACATGATTATATTTTTAGAAAATATGTGTGTTAAATTTGATTATCTTTACTCACACATAATTATATGTTAGAAAATTATGTTTTCCTAATATAATCATTTTTTATAAGTTAGGTTATAAGAACTTACATTTTTTCTCGTCACTTAATATTCTCTGTGTGAATTTAATATTAATAAAATCAAGATAACAACATTTTGGGAATATTTATTCAATACACAACCTTTAACATCTCAATATAGTGTTTTATCTTTATAAATAATTATATTCGCATTAAATATACATCAAATCAACACTCACAACAAATCCATCTTAATTATCTTAATTGTAAAATATAATATAATGAATCAATTTAATCAAACTGATATATCAAACTTTTGAAAATTTTCGCTCAAATAATCATCAAATAACTTAATTCAAGTGTGGTGATCACAACATTTCTACAACCAAATTACACTAGTTCATAAAACTCAAAATTTTAAACCAAGTTTCCCTCACTTGGAGTGAGTCTCTTGGTCCTATAGGTCGAAAAATCTTCTATCACACATAATACAATATTTGTTAATAAAAATTTCATATCAAACAATATGAAATTCATCTTAAACTCTTTTAAATCAAACGGATCTACTCTATAACATATGCATGTAAAATTTCTAAAAATACTTACAAAAATAGGAAAAGATGAACTTATGATTTTAACTATACATAAATATTATTGTATATATTATGACTTTTGTGGGCGACATTGATATAAAAAAAAAGATAAAAAGAAACATATGTTTTTATAAAATAAATCTCGATTAATTAATTTTTCTATCTATAAACCTTACATTTTAATAATAAAATATTTCAACTTCATTTATAAAAAAATCATTTGTACAATTAAGTATTTTCTAAATCTTTCCAAATAAAGTTCTAAATCCTTCCACATTTATTGAAAATAATGATTTTTCTAACTATCATTTATAAATTAGAAAACAGTCAATAAATAAGAGATTCCAAAGTTGTAGTCTATTTTAAATAAATTTCAACGATATGATACTGTTTTTTTTTTCTACTATAAAATACAGTAATCCATCACAAAACTAAACGTACATTATATTATTTTTGGATATGAGCACTTTTAGAGAAAAAAAAATTATTTTCATGGCTTAAAATTGAACTATGCACAAATCAAGTTATAAAAAACTAGTTTTATTAATTTTATTAATTTCTTTAAAATTTGATTTTTAGTCCATATATAAGTTAGTTTTGATTCGTACAAAAATAATTTACGTCACCTTCTCCTGTGAAGCTAGCTAGTTCATTCTGATGTAAGTAAATCATAATGGCGTGTCTTAATTCATCATATCATATAATGTATTTGGGACACGGAAACTAAGGTATTAAGTGAGATTTGTGAAAAAAAGAAAAGAGTGATTAAAGGTTAATTTGATGTGTGAAGCAGTTAAGGCAAAGTGAAGATGAGGCCCCAGTAGAGGGGAAGTCCGTTGATGATCGTAAATGGAGCCCCACTTGATTAGAATTTTGCCTCTTTTGCAGGAATCTCTTCCTTCTCTACCCGGACCTTCATCTGTTTCTTTCTCTGTCTCCCTCCCACTCTCAGACAGACATTCGGACAGCGACATCTTTCTTAGTCTTACCTTTCACTTCCAATGACATTGCAAACCAGACAACCCTAATCCATTCTTATTCCTCTTCCTATTCCACCTCAATGGTAGCTGGCAAGGTCAAGCTCTCAATGGCTTTCCCCAAGTCCCCTGCGCCCCCCACTCCTCCCCACTCCTCCGCCACTAAATCCTCCCTCACGCGCTCCTTCGCCACTTACTTCTCACGCTCCTCCGCTCAGGTTCAGCCCCGCCCCTCCGACGTCCTCGACCTCCTCCGCCTCGTCGAGGACCTCCGCGAGAGAGAGTCTCGCCTCAAAACAGAGCTTCTCGAACACAAGCTCCTCAAAGAAACCGTCGCCATCGTTCCCCTTCTCGAAAACCAGATTTCCGCCAGGGACGCACTGATAGAAACTAATAACAACAAAATGGAACAAGTGGAGGCAGACAACCGGAGGCTCAGGAACGAGCTCCAACAACTTAAGCTCCGAATGGAAGAAGAGAAAACAGAGAGCCTAAAAAAGACTAAAGCGTTGGAAGATGAGATTGCAGAGCTCAAGAAAACGGCGTCGGATCATGTCTGCAAGGCATTGGTAAATGAACTGCATTCTTCGATGGAAAACGACGAGCATTCTTCGGTGAGGCTTCAAGCACCTTTGGAGGTGCCAGCGAGGTCCACTTTGGTCAAGAGTTTGAAGAAAACGGCGTCGGATCATAGAAGTGTGAACCACAAGCAGTTTGAAGTAACTGTTCAAGATTTTAAACCAGAAATGGCTGAAAGTGAAAGGCCGCGTCGTGACTCGGTGGAGCTTGCTGATTCTACTGAGTCCATTTTAACAAGATCACGTGCGCCTCGCGTTCCCAAACCGCCACCGAGACCATCGTTGTCTTCTTCATCAATGCGCTCGCGGTACACTGAATCTGCGGCGTCGGAGAACGGCAATGTCGAAACAGAGAAAGTGATATCACGACCTCCCCCGCCGCCTCCTCCTCCTTTTAAGGCTTCGTCTAAGGCTGGTCCGCCTCCTCCACCACCGCCGCCGAAGGGGAGTAGGCAGGTTACGGCGAAGGTCAGGAAGGTGCCGGAAGTGGTGGAGTTCTATCATTCCTTAATGAGGAGGGAATCGCAGTCCCGGCGAGAATCACTCTCCGGCGTGGTAGAACTGCCCCCTGCAGCCAATCCACGTGACATGATCGGTGAAATTGAGAATCGTTCGTCTCACCTGCTCGCGGTAAGTGTGGCACCTGTTTTTTGCTAAATTACGAATGTGCCACTAGTGTCATTGTCAAATGCAAAATGCTGACTAGCATGCTTTAATTTGAAATTGATTTTATTTTTTTCACGTAAGACAGCAATTAAATTCGAATTTGGTGCCCACGACTTTGACAATGCCGCAAAGTAGATAGTCACTTTATGGAATCACTTTTTTAATTGTCGAACTACAAAAGGGAAAAGAAGATCCTTCATTAACTATGTCCAAGAATTATTGGGTTTAGTTATTTGGTTAGAGCCTAATTTAATTTAGTTTAGCATAAATAAAGACGGCTTCTTGAATGATCAGTTCAACAACATCTCCTTATTTTATTTTATTTTTCAGATTAAGACAGATGTTGAGACCCAAGGAGACTTTATTAGATGCTTAATCAAAGAAGTTGAGAGTGCTGCATTTACAGACATTGAAGACGTTGTGCTCTTTGTTAAATGGCTTGATGACGAGCTTTCCTATTTGGTAGGTATTGTTGGATGATATTATTTCTAAACAGAATTTCTACAACAATATGTTGTGCAAATAGCATTTAGATTAAGATAAAAAAGAAGATTCATTTGCTATGGTGTTGGTTTGTATTTTAGGTGGATGAACGAGCAGTGTTGAAACACTTCGATTGGCCAGAGAAGAAGGCCGATGCACTGCGCGAGGCTGCGTTTGGGTATTGTGATCTGAAGAAGATAGAATCTGAGGCTTCCTCATTTCGTGATGATCCTCGGCAGCCATGTGGTCCAGCTCTCAAAAAGATGCAGGCTCTCTTTGAAAAGTATGCGTATTCCTGACCCACATGCGAATATGATAACAACATGATCTGTAAAATGTTAATTCAACGTTCTTTTGCACACAACCTTAAATAACACTCTAATGTTGCGTTAAAAACTGTGTTATGGCAGATTAGAGCATGGAGTTTTCAATATCTCGAGAATGGGAGAGTCAGCAACAAATAGATACAAAGTCTTCCACATACCTGTACAGTGGATGCTTGACAATGGTTTTGTGAGCCAGGTAAGTTTTATGATCAATTGTGAAGTGACATATACTTAATTTTAACTACATCCAGTATGGATAACCTCAGCCTATTATCTTCGATGTCTCGGTGACCAACGGCCAAAAGTTGTTTCAATTGATTTAGACTACTACAAATGATTAATATTGTAGATTTCTAAGAGAATCGTATCGGTCTTATTTGTTTAATAGCGTTCGTTACTTCACTTTAAGTAAGCACATTTATAAATATCAATTCATTAAATTTCATCCTGTCTCGGAATAATACAATCCGAACGCTAAAAGATTGACAAAGTTAACTACTGTATGTGGTGCCTAATGTAACACCAAGATGCAGTGCTGGTAGCAAAACGACAAAGCAAAGGTTGGATTCTTACTTGTTTGTCTCTGCAAATTTCTGCACGAGCACATGTGAAATCACAGATCTCCAAAATCCATCTGTTTGTCTGCTTGGTCGTTTAAACTTGAATAAAGAGAACGAGATTCCTTATTCCTGATCATTAATATCTTTGTCGCATTCAAATGGCAGTTAGATGGATCATGGATAGTACACATTTAATACGTTTTAAATTACATAAATAATAGAGTAACGAAAAGGCCACATCCTTCATACATGCGAATAAACAAACATAATTAGACATGGATAGCTTGGTACTTAGGTTGGTAAGGTAAAATGTTGATTACCTTATTTAATTTTTCTCTTCTGTGACTTAACCTTTATGTGATGACAGATCAAGCTGGCATCTGTGAAACTAGCCATGAAGTACATGAAGAGAGTCTCTGGTGAGCTTGAGACAGTTGGTGGTGGTCCTGAAGAAGAGGAGCTCATTGTCCAAGGAGTTAGATTTGCTTTTCGAGTGCATCAGGTAAATCATACATCTATGTTTCAACGATAATACAAAACAGATAGAGCATGATGGGCCATCTGAAATAATAATGAGCTGTTGATGTTTGGCAGTTTGCTGGGGGGTTTGATGTGGAGACAATGAGAGCATTCCAAGAATTGAGAGATAAAGCGAGGTCATGCCAACTTCAATGCCATAGCCAGCAACAGAAATTTTTTTGCAGGTCTGCAACCTACTAGTGATGGAGCAAACTCAGCTTCACAAAAATTAGTAGCACCCATTTTGATGTATAGATAGTGACATTTTGCTTGTGAATAACAATAGAATGGCCATCACTTTACCCAGACGCAATCATAATTCACCCATTCATTTATGAACGACTTGGATAGGGAAACCACTCAATCGGTAACACCAATTGTTTCCTCTCACTCACGTTGCTGTTATTGCCAATTCCTCCAAACCCACTTCCTTAATACTGGTGTCTTTTATATTTATTTCCGACTCTAATACTAGTACATTGTTTTTGTTTTGCGTGATTCATTCATATAGGTTGATTCAGTTAATTCAGACTTATTTTATGGCCAATAAAAATTTCTCTGTTAATTCAATCATGTAATTGAACCCAGTAATTTATTAAAACAGTAACTGGTCCATCTTATTTTATATCACATTTAATAGCTTAACACGTGTATTAAATTAAAGAATATAATTAATATTTTTTATGTTACTTTCTAATATGTTTTTATTTTTCTAATTAATTATTCAATTCCAAGAATTGAAAGGAATACTCTTAATGAGTTTGGATTATGGGTAGTCTAGAAACAGGAATATTTAATGCGTCGTTGGTTTAGTAAGACGACAGTTAGTGTAATTTTCTTTAAAACATAAATGGAGAGAGTAGTACATAAAACATTTTATAAAAAAAAAAAAAATAGAATCATGTACCGTCTATTAATTAGCACCAGGTTTTATTAGTTTTACAAGAATATGATTTCATTGATTAAGTAGTCAAATAAGTATACGAAAGATAAAACAGTAGTTATATTAATCCCTTCAATGATAAAAAGAGGAATATTTGCCATCTTAAGTGTGTATTATCATGAAATCGGTTTTTAATCGTGTATATTTCATGAACTCATTCTCAAAACTCATGATTGATTTGACAAAAAGATATGCAAGTTGAGGAAGTTTAAACTACAATTTATTTTTTGTAGTGAATAATGAACGGATGAACATGACCCGTGAGGTATTACCATCCGTATCCATAGACTAAGCTCTTTTATATTCAATACTCATAGCTTGCCCTACTATGAAACTTGTAAATTTTCTGTCTATTCTGAGTTATTTGTACCATTTTTAATAAATATTTTATTTCTATCTCTATAGATGGTCTTATTGAGGTAAGAAATTGTGTCTCAATGTTTTCCGATTACATAGGCCCCAAAATATTAGTAATGCCTATTATTGTAAAGAAATCATTGAATTTTCAAAACACCAGCAATTCTTCACAATAATGACTGGCTATAAATATTGAACAGATGGTAATATTTATGCGGATAAAATCTCTAGTACAAACAAAATGAATATGCTGTGTGCTTGAGTTTAGTTTGAGATGGTATATACGACTCAATCCCAGTTTATGCAGTGAAGAGTGTGAACTTTTTTTCTTTGGGCCCTTTAAGACTGATAAATGTTTTCTTTGGTGAAGTACTTCCAATCAATTGCCACTCAAATTTATGGTTGCAGACCATATTCTGAGGAGAAAGAGAAAAATGGTCAAATTAAATAGAAAACTTATGTTTCACTGTGGACTTGCTATGATTTTACTTTACTTGAATTAAAAACATACCAAACAATTCAAATCCATGAGCATGCAACGTCGTAAGGCTTGAACCAGTGCGAATAAAGTCTCAATTTTCACCTCTCTACAACGAGTACAAATATCCCTCTTAGATTCTGGTCACCTTAAGTTTATACACATTCTGTGTAAGATTAAAATTGATCCCACTTTAAGATTTTTGCATTAATAAACTCCCATTACATGTTTGGATTTAGTTACAAGAACTTAAAGATTATATTTATTCTTAAACCATTTTTTCTTCATTTTGTATAATGAAATTCGAAATATATATTATTTTTTTATAAAAAGAAAATCTAGTTTTGTTACATATTTTACATGTAGGGGCAGGGTATTTCTTGTTGGACTTGCAACAAGCATTTAGCTTTATAGCGCGGAAATAATAAATCTTAATAGGGATTTCGTTTTGACAAAATTATTTTTACGTATTTATAAAATAAAATTTTCCATCAATTAAATGCATATTACATTAGGGACGATAAACTAGGTTATGATCTGTTTGTTGACTTGTTAACCTATCAAAATAGATTGGATTACAATTTTTAATTAATTAACTCGTTTTGAGTTATCAACCCAGCAAAACAAAATGAGTTAACGTAGTCACTTACTTTTTAAAATTAAAAATTAAAGTAAAAAGTATTTTGAAAAAAAAAATCTTATATTTTATTATTTAAAAATATAAATATACAATAATATTGTAACTTAAATCACAAATTAAATTTAATAATTATTTTAATTTATCGAATCAGTGAAATTAATTAATTAGTAAAAATAAAAACATTTACATTATGAAATTTTTTTAACATTTATATAAATTTATAAAACTAAGTTTAAAAAAATTAGAATAATAATAAAAATTTAAAAGAAAATTATAAAAAAAAAAGTCAGTCACCCTTTGTAGAGCGAATTCGGACTCCTTTTACTACGTGGATCCATTCTAACCAGCCCAACATTTTACAAATCAATGACGGAAAACGGGTCGAGTAGCCCATTTAACACCTATATTTCATTCCATTTAACACTCATATATTTCATTCGACTAAAAAATTAAATTAAAGGGTAACCATCACGAAAAGAATTTTGTAAATTATTTTATGTAGAAATTAATTTTGACTCCAGTTTCTTTTTATTCTTTATAAATAAATTCATCCCATGAAACTACAGGGAGTAGAGACTTCTTTGTCTGCTTATGAGTAAAGATATCATGAAAATTGGAATGCATGAATTTACCAATCAGGATTTGTCGTCCTTATGCTGTCTCGATCGCAAAGAGAAATTATGATTACTTACGCTTCCTAATTATAGTTAAACTCACTTTTTGTTGAAATAGATATAGCAACAATGATGCCATAAAAAAGTCCTTTTGCATATTAATTGCCATAACTTTTCTCAGAAGTCAACTGCTGAGGTAATTGGTTGTTAAGATGCCTGGTCACTGCTGAGATAATTGGTTGTTAATATTAATTATCAGAAAAGCACAAAAGAACCACTAGATTCTCTTTCTTGGAAGGAAGGAAACAGTTTCTTAGCTACACCATTCTGTGATTCAATAAAATTATATTACACCCTTGTAAAGAAAATACTTATCTAGGTATGCAACACTTTGATCCCTCACTTATTCTGTAAATTATTCTTCAAGAATCCTATACTTTTGTTTTACAATTGGTTTTTACCCCTTTGACAGTATCTATCCCCCAAATAATCAAGTAAATCTCTTACACTAGCTGAATATATAACCAAGGGATGAAGAAAAGGGTCAATAATAATTTGTGTGGAGCTTCATCTTCATGAGGTGAGAGCTGCATATAGGAGCTGGTTCCAAGTGTCAGGTAATCCTGGTAGGCACCAGTGGCTGCAGTCATTGCCTGCATGATCCCCACTATAAGCAGAAGGGTGAGCATCCTTCCTTAATTGTGAGAGCAGTGTAATATCAAGTAGATAAACTCGAGTATTCATCTTCTTCAATACACTGTTCAATATGGTAGTTGCTGGAGGTAAACCTGCAGGATATGTTGATCCAGAAAGTGGTTGAAGCTCTCCACTGCAGCTTCTCTTCGGTTGGTTCCAATCCTTCCCTCTGTTTATCGAAAAATATTTATTCAGCTCTTCAATATTGCACTTGCACATATCAAATGAGAGAAGGAGTTACTTACTGATAATGAGTTGGAGAGATGCCTTGAAAGAAGACTTTAGTTTTGGAGGTATCAACATTCAGATCAACCCATTTAGCCCAAGTGGTTAATCCTTTATTGTATGCCTCCAAACGGTCCATGTTCTTAACCAGATTGGGTCCATCTCTGATATAATCCCATCTGAATATGAACATCACCAACAACCGTTAGGCCACACCCAAAAACAAAAGACAACGAGGTAATAATACAATAAAATGGACCCTCCCATGTTAACTTTTAATGTAACAAGGTTATGTTAGAAATTTTGTATCCTCTTTCACCTAATAGTATGCATTAAATATTTTGCATAAACGCATAATACCCCTGAGATCTTCCGGTGTGGGTCCACCAATGCCACGAGTTGAAAATCAACAGGTCCATGCCTTTCCACGCATTTCCAGCAACAATGGAGTTCAATGTAAGGACTCGCCCAACATTTTCTCGAATTATATCTACCAAATATGGGGTGCGGTATAGCTGTATAGTTACTCCATAGTCCTGCACAAACTCACCAAACACTAATCATTATCTATCCACTTTCCATGGCTCAGATTCAATTCCATTTACATCATACCCACATTTATATGTGTGAGATAGATATTTCACAAACCAAACAATAAAGTGCAAAACAACCAGGACTCACACTCACTATAAAGCATTCATCCAAATCCAATTCTTATAAAAGTCAACTCATATTCATATATATATATTATTTTTATATCATATCTATCTTATTCTACCATGCTTCATCTCTAATTTTCTTTCAATCATAAGCACAGTATAAAAGTGATTAAAGAAAGTACTTTACCATAACATCGTTTTCAAAAGGAGAAGCATGTATTGGCATACAAAAAGTATTCACGTGAAAAATAATAACTGTCAACAAACATGCTCTGTTCTGTCAACGTCACTTTCTGAATATAATATAATACCATCTTTTTATAAGTATTAATAACTAATTACTAACTATAATTCTAAAATATATCAGTAAAGAATAAAAGCAATAAATCTTCAGCAAACAGTTAACGCGAAAGAGACATAATAACAAAAGGTTTGAAATTAGTATTATGAAAAAAAATCTAAAGCGGGGGAATATATTGCTGCGCATATTTATTGAAACTATTACCTTAAACATGGGAAAACGGTGATTATTCAAACTTAAGATTTGTCAACTTGCTAGTAATCACGTGAATAGTTATTAGAATAAAACGTTTGATTAATCAATCAAACCTGAATGCACTAAGGGATTGCTACCTACTGATTGAGATCTGAAATTTATAATATTATGGATTTTGTAGCTTAACAAAATTAGCATGCGATATAGATCGTTTTCAAACAGAAAACGCTAGCCAACTTGTGTCATGTTCTATGATTGATACGAAGCAAAGTAAGATAATGAACAAAATAATTGCGAGGAGCCTCCAAGTTGTAATCACAGGTTGGCATGCACAGCCTGTCATATACCATAGATAAGCTCAACAGTGCATAAAACTCTACAATTTCGTGTCAAAATCAGACCCTTCTCTATTAAGTAGAATTTTGGTTTCCCTGCAACGTGAATTACTATGTGCTGTTTTTTCTTCAACTTTTTCTTTAGGGATCACTACTACTACTTTTATTTCTATTCTTTATTTTGAATATTTGATTGGTCCTGGCCCAGCAAAAGGAATCTTCTCCTGTCCAAGGAACTATTCAAAGGTATATCATTAAAGCGTTGGTTCATCATATCTGCTTAACTTTGTGGGCAATGGGTTTTGTATTCTTAAATCCATGTAGTTCAGCCTTCCATCTATCAGCTTTTGAAAAATAAAACACAAAAAAAGAAAAAAAATAAAAATTTAATCCAGCCTCTCCATTCCTACCTCTCCTCTATATCTTTATTTTAAAAGTGACAAGTGTGATAGAGAGGTGCACGAGGTTTGATTTTGATGTATGGTTAGCTTTTTTCTAGATATATCATATTGGTATGGAGATTGAGTATTTTGCAAGCTCAAACTCTATGTTCCTTTAGTGTACCAAAATAAGAAACTTTTTTTTTCTAGCTTTATGTCAAAATCTAGCTTGAATTCTGTAAACAAACTATAAATATAATAACCGGGGTGGGAGAAAGCTTAGGAAATTAATGATGGAAGAACCAACACGGCATAAACTATGAAAGAAAAAAGTCACATGGTGCGATGGAGAAACAAAGAAGGAGATGAAAAATGAAGAAAAAGAGGGAGGATTGTGTAGAGTGACGCCTGGTGATTGACACAAAACCAGAAATGAGACAAAGTTGTAAAAAGAAAAGTAAAACAAAAGCAAACCTGGAAGGTTACAGTGGACAGTGATTCTTTCCTCAAAAAGCTGCTCTTGGTATTTGGCACCGACGCATGAATCATACAGGATAGTGATTCCCACATGTTGAGACTCAGAGAGTCACCCACAAACATTATCTTCTTACCCTTCCACCTGTTCAGGAAATCCGCACCATCGAACCTACACCAGACAAATTGCAGTCACACTAACAAAATGCCATTTTATCAAACACTTTCCACAAGAGTTTTTCCAGTTTTTGTCTCCTTTTAGTTTGGGAGAAGAAAAAAATACAGGGGCAAAAAAAAAATTAAGTAGGATGATTCACAATATGAAATTGTACAAGGGCAAAAGTTAAGACGTGTTTCTTAATTGTGCTATTCAATATGAAATCTGGAAACAAAAGTGGTTGGTCCCTTCCACGGAATCAAATTTAAGACTTATTGCCTCATTTATCAAACAACTTCCAAAATTAACTTGGTTGGTGCATGTTTGGTAAAAGGTGGGTTGACAGTTGTTTTCTGAAGCAACAATTGGTGTTTTAACGATCATTTTTCTATAATGTTAGTCTATTTGTAAGTCCAAACACACTACTAAACTATTTCACTATTTTTGTGGAGAAATGAATATGAGAGCTGTATTTCAATGTTGCCAGTACAGACTATACTACTCAAATATGTTCTCTTCTCGAGCAAAACTTGAACGTAACTGTTTAGAGATCATGTACTTAAATAAAAACTAGAGTTTTATGGCAAACTCTGCCACCTATAATAGAGTTCTAATACTAATTGAAAATAGTACTAAGAAATAATTAAGATATTACATTAAAGATTCTTCCTTTTTTGTTTTTCCATAAATATTGAATCTGGGAACAAAGTTAACACTTGGATTGAGAAAGTTGACACTACCTGGGTAAGGAACATGAATCAGGTTTCCAAGCATATTTGAGGTACTGTTTGTCAGGTCTTCCATATTTTTGGCAATCAAACTCAGGATCAATGAAGGGGCAGGTCGAAGAGTCATAGAGAGGATAAGAAGGGTCAACCACCCAACTTCCAGAGAAAAAATTGCACCCATTTGCTATTACTGCCTTTTTCCCTCCCAAGCCACTCACATTGTGGAATTTTGCAGCTCTTGCTTGGTGCAGGGACAAGAGGCAGCATAACAGGGTGAGCAGGCACAGAGTGGAGACCCTGAAACCCATACAAGAATGAAGAATGAATAGCCTAAAAGCTGAGAAAGAGATAAAGAAAATGTGAATGACAGTTTGTGTGTGCTTATGGGTCATATATAGGACGGAGAAACTCAACAAAAAAGAAGTGCTTGGTGGGTTCCCATGGTGGGTGCTGTAGGACACTGATTTTCTCTCTCTTACAAGGAGGGATCTTGGATGGATTTTGTCTACGCTGTGTGCGGTCGTTATGGGATTCCAAAAAGAAAATGTTTTGTTTTTAAGGGAAAAATCAAATGTTACTTACCTTTTAGCTTGGGAACTGAAATCTTCTGTGCATTTCATTCCATTGGCATAGCAGTGTAAATGTCGAGGACCAAAAGGAATCTGCTTCAATAAATTAGAAAACAAGAACTATTACTTGCCAAATATATTAATCCTAAATCTAGAAAAAACAATTATGTTATGCTGTGTTTTGTCTTTTTAGATTTTACCTCTTTAAAGAGTTTTTCTTCTACATTTGAAAATTTAGCACTAACTGACCAATAATACATTAATGTTTTGTGATTGAATAGTTAATTTTTTTCTAAAGTTGTGAGAAAATACAAACTAAAAGTCAATCAATTCTGAAAAAATAATAAAAAACACATTTTAATAGCTTAATAACTCGTGTTTAATATTTAATATATACATATGTGTATATGAGAAAATATGTAAATATTGGCATGTGTTAAAAACGCATATTCTTAGTCATAAAAATTCTATATTATTTTTTGAAGTAAACATATCTTTAGAATATCGTCTAAGTAAAAATAATTGCGTTTGCATACAATTTATGACGTCATGTTTAATGTTGTTGTGCAAGGCGATAAACTATAAAAGAAGAATAAAGTTTTTTTTTTTTCAAACAAACTCATCTTAAACTTTGCAAGTAAAAAAAATATTAAACTTGAATTGCGTGGTCTAAAAAATTAAATATATAAATAAACTACCTTTGCTTGAAAATTTTATTATTTTTTTTGTCTTTTTAAAAACGGTATAAATTAATGTCTAAAAATTTAAAATAAAATAATCAATATTATTCAAAATAATAAAGTGGTGATCTGAAATCACATGACGACTATGTAATTAAAATAATTGGTCCGTTTCAATATTACTGACTGGGGACAATCTGTGATGACGAATTTTAGAAACTAACTTAAATAATTAAGGATATTTACCTGTAAACTTAATTTAAGGTGCGAGGATGAGAAACACCAACTGAATTGAATTAAATTATATGGAAAGAATATTCAACAATAAATATAAATTGTTGAAACTAAATTATAAAATAATTTTAGTGAACTAAACTAAATTATTTTTAAAATTCTAAGAGTATTTTGAATTGTTTTAAATCTAAATCAGTTATAATTCGCTCTAACATTATATTCGATAGCTTTATCTATGTTTTAGTTTACTGATAAATTCGGGAGTAAGAGTATTGAATTTGTTACGATGCAATTTGATAGTTAACCGTTAATAAATTATACATTTAAAAGTCTTACGTGAAGTAAGAGTGAGCAATTTCTCTAATAATTTATCTTGAATAAATAGTTATATTAGAATATACAACAAAAATATGCATAGAATTCATATTTATATCTACATTTATGTAATTTTTGTATTGTTTTGTATATTTCAACAGCGTAACGGAAATGTACTTGCAACTGTGTTATTTGGAGTTTGATTAAAAACGTAGAAACAAATATGTCGTATGGAATTTTACGTTCACCGCAACTCTAGGGGTAGACAACTCTAGGTGTAGACATGTCAAAGTGAGCTAATTCTAATTCGGCTTATACGGGTTGAAAATGATTGAATTTAATTCGGTTTATTTTATGGTGAATTAGAAATTTTGCAACCTGGCTCAATCCACTACGGGTTAAGTGGGATGGCTCACCAAACCACATAAAAATTATTTATGCATTTATTTTTAAGTATTCAAATATTTAAATAATTTTTTAAATAACCCATGAGATAACAATCACAGTAAAATCAAGAATCCATATTTTCATCGTGTTTAACAACAATATATGATGAATTGTTTCCAATGAAGTGTCCATATAGTCTAAGAAAATATGGCTAATATTACACATTTTTTGTCGTGCTATTCAACAAAATATAAATAAAAAAATTACACATTTTTGTCATATAAGACGGTTGTTTGAGTAATTTACTATAAAGATTATAGTTAAAGATTAAATGTATATAACTTGACAATCAAATTAATTAAATATTCAAACTATTCAAATATTATTGAGCAATATTCTAGCATTTTAAAATATGAATTTGTAAACATATATAATCAGTAATAGTAAATAATTATAAAAAAATAAAAAAAATGGTAAAAAAATGTTGATGGTTAAGTGGGTTAACCCACCCTTAAACCGGCTCGAACCCGTTTAACCCATGGGTTAAGTGAGCCGAGTTGAATTCAACTCACTCTTGAAAAAATTAAATTTTTCTTAACCCAACTCGATTTAAATTTGTGATGAGCTAAATTAACTCACAAATTAAAATTCATTATGACATCTCTAAGTCAATCTCCACCAACTTCGGTGTGATTAGCCACCCTCCATTCCTCTCTGAAACACCAAAGCCCAAAAGATTCGTTTCAAGTGTTGTGTTTGAACAAACCCACAGCACGACGCAACCCATGTCGGCCACAGATTAGACGGATCCACAAGCATGCACCAAATTGGGCCCTCAGGACCCATACCCCACTCTCTGCGTTAACCTCATCATCTAGTTTAGCCATGCAATAGTCAATTATGGCTGTTAAAACGTGCACATCTTAACTCCCAATAAATCACCAATGTCTTTTCTGTTACTTCATAACTTTCCTCACTCGCAACACAACAATAACAATTTTTGTCACCCAGTGTAAGTCTTTTTCCGTCACTACCATAATATTTTCGTTTAACAAGTTATGCTGATATCTGGCTACAAAATTACGTGACTCAAATAAACCCTTCCACTCAATCCTGTCACACTCACATTAATAACTCATATAATTCAAACACAGTTATTAAAATCCTCCCACAAACATCCACCAATCCTGATTTTTTGTTTCTAGAGTCGTGTTATTCTTGAAGTTTTATTTTTTTATCAATTAGTTTATTATAAAAATCTAAAAATTAGATCATTAATTCACATTATTTAAATTATATTTCGTGATTTAACATATTAGTACTCTGTTATGCCATAAATTTTAAATTTATGTTTATTTTTTCAAATTATGTTAAATATATATAATATTTTTTAATATAGACCGGTCAATCAACAACTTAGAAGTTCGATCATTAGTCGTTAATAAAAAACTTCAATGGAATCAATAATTGAGTTGATTTTTATGATATTAAATTCAAATTATTGAGAATCAAAATTATATTTTTCTTGTATTTTTATAACTTAATATCAATTCTCAATCATACGTAAATAAATAAATAAAATAGTCGTTAAATAATTTTATATAATTCTTTTTAAAAATTAAAATAAAAAGATTATTGATCCGAAAAATTTTCTTTTTTAAAATGTAGATTTAGACCGACATATATTTAAACAAATTAAACAAATGTCTAATATACTTGTATATAAATCCGAATATTGTGAAATGTACATATAATTATAATAAAAATAAAATAAAACTTATTTTCTGTAATTATTAATACCTTACTTCTTAAAAAGTGAAACTTAAGAAAATTCTGCCTCACAGAAAATAAGATAAAAATAACTAAAGTATTGAGGAAAGAAATAATAAGATTGTAAAATCTCAACTATATTAATTATATGAACTCTTCTTAATTACAGTAAATATTCTTGCTTGACAATTTTGATATGGAAAATTTGACACGGACTTAATTAAGACGCATTGAGATGCAGATTTATGAAATTTTAAGAGTCATATAATTATAATGTAGAAGATTAGATTATATATAATTACAATATAAAATATCATGAGTGTTGGAGATTTTTAGAGGTTATGAAACTATGAGAAATATAATAGATAAAATAGATATGTTATATGGATAAACTTGTTATTTTATTTTATTTATATACTCTATTAATATATATATATATATAACAAAATGTAACACATTATAAAATATAAAATATTTCCTTTCTAAAATAATAACTAATTTCTAAAATTCAATAGATATTTTTAAAAATAAAACTATTTCTTAAAAACTAATATAAATAAAAAATATATTAAGTAAATTCTTAACAATGGATCATATAATAAACTTTATATTTTCTAAAAAAGTAATTTGTCTTATTGCAAAAGATGAACTGTAACAAAGATACCAAAGATAAAGGCCAAAGTCTACGTATAAATGATTGTCAGCGCTTGCTCCGAAATTATTGCTTTGTTAAAGCAATCATCCAAACGTCAGTCCATGTGAAGTATTACTCATTGGATCAATTAAATCGAGTTAAGGGTGTGAAGTATTACTTCATCGTTCATTGCATCTAATAAAATGGTCCATTAACAATGTGAACAAAACGAAAATAGTTATCAAATAATTTTATATAATTTTTTTCTAAAAATAAAGTTACAAAATTATTAATACGAGAAACAAAATTAAATTAGTACGGACTTAAAAAGAGTGTTTACTAAACTAAAAGTTAGCAGCACTGTATACTTACAACATTCAAACTCAATATTTAAGTAACTTTCTTTCACACAATCATCATATCAACTTAATTCCAACATAGTCTAATTAAATCATTTCATGTAACTTATGATGCACCGATACTTCAATTTAGGTCACGTATCTGTGTCCGACACGTATCGTGTCCGATACTTTAGGATACTTTAACAATATTTATCAATGAAATATCTATTTTATAAAGTCATAACATACTACAATAAAATCTTTGAATAGTGAACAATTTTAGTGATAAAAAATAATTAGTCACTATAATAACCAAATTGACAACTAAAATAGTTCCAAAAAAATTATAATTAATCTCTAAATTGATAATTAAAATAATTTCAATTATGAATTGATTTTTAAATTGGTCACTAACATTAGCTACCAAAATAATTGATCTCTAATTAAGAATTTTGGATTCACACATTAACAATTATATATTTATTATATTTGTAAGAATTATTGTATATTTTTCAATATTCATATATCGCGTATCTATCACGTATCATATCCTATTATTTTAAACGTATCGACGTATCGTATACGTATCATATCCGATACACGTATCGTATTTGTGCATGTAATGCGCGTATCCAAATATATTCCCATTAAATCATTTATGTTATACACTATTATACTTATGCATTATACTTTATGTGAAGAGGTGTTAGATCAAATATACGAGAATTACACCTTTAAAAGATATTTAATACAATATGAAGTTTCAAAATATAGAAAAATATCACTTGAACAAACTATCCATACTATCCATGTTTGAATCACATTTTTTTAAGAAAATAATTGATTTTATCTCTTTATTTTCTTGAGAGATGAATCATCTCCCTATATCTTGAGAGATGAATCATCAATTAAGTGATGATCCTTTTGAATTAGAGATAAATATCAAGTTAAACATTATATTATTGGAGGGTAAACAATGACTTTTTTTAACTTTTCAAGTCAACGTTGACGAAAAGGATTTGTGCTTGAGAAACAACGAGGAAACCATGGGAACCAGAAATACCAATAGAGAAGATGGAGGAGAAGAACGAACCAATGTTTGGAAGAACAATTTTTTTTTTTAATTTATAAAAACAGCTGGAGTTCAATATATAACTTTTTTAAAATTCGCGTTAAATTGTTTTAGTGGGAAGTTTGAAAATCTAATATTTTGAGAAGAATTTTTATTACGTTAAAAAACATATGTAACCGTTAAGAATATTACTTAATATATTTTTTTTTAAATTATTTTTTAGAAAATATTTTTGTTTTATAGATATATTTCAAGTTTTAGAAATTAATTATTATTTTAAATTAGAAGTAAAATATTTTAAATATTTTATACTTGATAATTATTAGATTTTGTTCTATATATAGAATATATTAATAAAATACAAAAACATATTTATCTGTATAATATATCACATATATCTCTCATATATCTCATATTTCTCATCTTCTCAACATTCCTAAAAATTCCAACAGTAACATACTATTTTAAGATAGTTTTATGATAATAATTTAGTACAGTAAATTAATAAAATAAAATTTGTTGTAAATATAATAATATTTTTCATAAAAAATTATTAAAAAGGAAAAGGATATTATTCATTTGGTATCGCTAAAGTATGCGTATTATCAGATTGTTTCTGTTAATATTCTGTTGTTTGACTGTTTAAATATAAAACAACCTGTGAACAAAAGTTTAGCAAGTTTCTCCGCAGCCTTTGTTTCAACAAATTTTTTAGGTTATATAAGAAACGACGATGAGACGAGTTTTGAGAGTGGCTATTATAATAAGGGCACTTAGCTATTGCTGTCATTTGTTTCAACCACTTGTGAATATCTTCTGTTTGAAGGCTTCACAGGCTGAATCAATGTCACATGATTTAACCTCAGCCGTTGATCCAACTTCAACTGAAAGCAGAATGGAAGCGGAAGAAGATAAGTGGTCAGATCTGCCTCATGAACTACTTTCGAAAATTGCGGGTGAACTAGGGCTCATGGACTTTCTCAGTTTCCGATGTGTCTGCAAAGACTGGCACATTGCTTCTTCAAAAGTGTCACATGAAGATAAATCTTCCAAGTCTGAACCTTGGTTACTCGTTTACGAAGGAGAAGGTTCTCAGTGTTCGTTGCATAGCAGCAAGCATAAACGCTACATCAGCCACATCCAAGAACTGGAAGGGGCAGCATGCCTTGCATCGCATGAAGGATGGTTACTTCTGTTTCGTGAGGGCTCTTTGTTCTTTTTTTGCCCATTTTCAAAGGCAAAAATAGAGCTTCCAAATTGTCCAATAACCGAAGTAACTGACCATATTGCAGCATTTTCATCTGCCCCCACTGCTCAAGATTGCAGTGTTGTTGTGCTTAACCAGTTGAATGCTTTTGAGTTACAACTGTTCATGCTTTGCAGGGGAGAGAATGCGTGGAGCAAGCACTCCTATGCGGGTTATCCTTTCAAAAGAATGAGGACAGCTGTGTTCTACAAAGAGAAGGAGTTTCACTTTTTGGACGAGGGGGATGGTTTGGTTAGCTTCGATGCTTCTGAAAGCCCTCAATGGAAGAGTTTTGTTGTGCGTGTGCAGGAATCAGAAAGTACACCTTCGGATGTGGTATTGAACTACGTGATAAGTAAGAACTTTTTTCAACGCCATAATAATGAGCGTAGTGGTAACTTGAGATTCTTAGAGGCAAATGATTCAATTTCTACGGTGGGAACAACAGTTCCACGCCATACCGGTAATTTTGACCTGTTAATTGGGAGTGAACGCATAGAGGCACCCAAGCAATCAGAAAGCCGTCATCTTAAAGGGGTATGGATCCAACCTAAATATTGCTATGTTCCTCCAGATCAGACATGGTAACTTCTTAGGGTTTCAGTTTTTTCCCATTTCCTCACGGATTTCCTATTTCTTTCAAAATCTAAATTATATTGCTTGTAATTTTTTTTTAATTTTGATTGGTTGTAGTTCGAAACCATCTAATTGTTAAGGATTTGGGTTTTTTATAATCTCTACTCTCTAGCTCTGGTTCCTTAGCATTTAATAATATTTAACACTAAATAAGATTTGCGGAATATTTTTTGGGAAATATTTTCTGCTGAATATCTAAAATTAACATGACTGTTAAAATATAAAATAATTTCAAATGAATCAGAAAAGAAAAAATATTATTTTATTAATCGCTAAAAGGGGAATGAAGATCGAGAGTTAGATAAAATTTTACCTTTCTTATTTCTAAAGTCATAAAAGAGATAAAGAAAGAAGAAACTTAACCTTACGGAACCCGTCGCCTGAAAGGAAGAATACATTGATTCTGAGTTTTCATACGACACTTAACTAAAAAAAATATTTTAATTAGATAAAAAAATTTGATAAAGGCAGCATGAAGAGAAATATTTATTGATTCTAAGTTTTGACATCATCACACTTTATTAAAAAAAAAATTAATTATATCGGAAATCGTCCTTTCAATCAGCTCGGAAATCGTCGTTTCCATCGGATTGGAAATCGTCGGATAGAAAACAGGTGAACCGGATCGAGGAAAAAACCGGTTCGTCTGAACCGGATTCAAAAATTGGTTCTTCTGAACCGGACCGGAAAAAACCGTTCATCTGAACTGGACCGGAAAAAAATGATTCTTCTTAATCGGACAAAAAAAAACCAGTTCTTCTGAACCGTATATTAAAAACGTGTCTGACTGAACCAGACTGGAAAAAAAATGATTTGTCTGAACCGGATCGATAAAAACCGTTATGTTTGAAGCGAATCGGATAAAATTGGTTCGTTTGAACCGGACAAAAAAAACCTTTTTGTCTGAACCGGATAAAAAAAAAATTGGTTTGTTTGATCCAGACCAGAAAAAACCAATTCTCTGAACCAGACCGAAAAAAATTGGTTCATCTAAACCGGACCAGAAAAAAACCGGTTCATCTAAACCGGACCGGAAAAACCGGTTCGTTTGAGCCGAAATGGAAAAAACTGGTTCTTCTGAACCAGACCGAAAAAAACCGGTTCTTCTGAACCGTATATTAAAAACGTGCCTGTCTAAACCAGACCGGAAAAAAACGATTTGTTTGAACCATAACGAAAAAAACCGTATATAAAAAACTTGCTTGACTGCACCAGACCGGAAAAAATGATTTGTCTGAACCGGATCGGAAAAAACCGTTATGTTTAAACCGAATCGGATAAAATCGGTTCGTTTGAACCAGACCAAAAAAACCTTTGTCTGAACCGGATAAAAAAAAATTGGTTTGTTCCGGAAAAAACCAATTCTCTGAACCAGACCGGAAAAACCCGTTTCGTCTGAACCAAATTGAAAAAAACCGGTTTGTCTGAACCGGACCAGAAAGTAACCGGTTCATCTGATTCAGACCGAAAAAAAACCAGTTAATCTAAACCGGACCGGAAAAAACTGGTTCGTCTGAACCGAAACAGAAAAAATTGGTTCTTCTGAAACGGACCGAAAAAACCGTTTCTTCTGTACCGTATATGAAAAACGTGTATGTCTAAACCAGACCGGAAAAAACGATTTGTTTGAACTGTAACGAAAAAAACCGTTATGTTTGAACCGAATCAGATAAAATCGGTTCGTTTGAACCGGACCAAAAAAACCTTTTTGTCTGAACCAGATTGAAAAAAAATTGGTTTGTTTGATCCAGAATGGAAAAAACCAATTCTCTGAACCAGACCGAAAAAACCCGTTTCTTCTGAACCAAACGGGAAAAAACCGTTTCTTCAGAATCGGACAGAAAAAAATCGGTTATCTTGAACCAGACCGAAAAAAACTGGTTCTTCTGAATCGGATGGAGTAAAACTGGTTCTTCTGAACCGGACCAGAAAAAACCGGTTCTTTTGAACAGAACTGGAAAAATCAGTCTGTCTGAATCGTATATGAAAAAACATGCATGTCTGAACCAGACCAAAAAAACTGGTCTAACTGAACCAGGCCAAAGAAAATCTTTCTGTCCGAACCGGACCGGATAAAACTAGTTTGTTTGAACCGGACCGAAAAAACTTGTTTGTCTGAACCGGATCTAAAAAACTGGTTAGTTTGAATCAGACTGGAAAAAACCGGTTCGTCTTAATCGGACAAAGAAAAAAAATGGTTTGTCTGAATTGGACAAAGAAAGAACTTCATAGAGGAAAATAGTATGCATGAATTGGAGAGAGAAAGAACAGTTCGTCTGAACCAGACAAAGAAAAATTGGTTCATCTTAACCGGAAGGAAAAAATATGTTCGATTGAATCAGAAGACAAAATCGATCAGTTTGAACCGAACAAAGAAAAATCGGTCTGTCTTAACCAATCCGATAAAAAGCGATTCGTCTGAATCATACTGAGACGAAATTTGTTTGTCTAGATCAAACAAAAAAAAAATCGATACCTTTAAACTGGGTCGTGAAAAACCGATCCTTCTAAATCAGACCTAAAAAAATTGAACTGGACAAAAAAATGGTTTGTGTGAACCGAACCAAAAAATAGGTAGTTTGAACCAATCTAGAAAGTGGTTCATTTGAACCGCTTAATCAGACTGAAAACTTGTTTGATTGAACTGGACTAAAAATCAATTGAACTAAACCACTTAATGAGATTGGCAAAACCCTGTTCATTTGAACCGGATTGAAAAATCTTGGTTCGTATCAACTAAACCGGAAAAAATTTGTTCATCTGTACCGGACCAAAAAAATTTGGTTCGTCTGAACTGGACCGGTGATTGCTTTTTCTGAACTAGATCGGAAACCGGTTCATCTGAACTAGACCGAAAACTGGCTAGTGTTAACTGGCCCGAAAATTAGGGATGGCAATTAGGGCCTGGCCCGCAGGCCCGTGCGGGCTCGGCCCGCATAGGTCCGCGGCCCACGCGGGCCGGCCCGCAAACCCGCATAAAATAAAAAAAAATAAAAAATTGCACTTGTGTATATTAATTACTTCTTTTATGGACTCTTGCATTAACATTTCAAATTCTTGTATAACTGAAAAAGACAAGTATTATGTAATTTTTAATGTGCTATAATTTAAAGAATACATTGTGTATGTCATAGTATAAATATGATGAAAATTTTGAATTATCAATTTATCATCTAATTCCCCAAAGTCTTTACTTAATTTTGTGAACTTCTTAAAGTTTCTCAATTTTTAAACATTGAAATTTTTATCATAAAAAAAAATTAAAAAAAAAGCGGGTCGGCCCGCGGGCCGCGGGCCAACGTATATGCGGGTCGGGCCAGAGTATGCGGCCCGCATAAAATGTGCGGGGCGGGCCAGCCCGCGGTGTGCGGGCCTTATGCGGGGCGGGCCGACCCGCATTGCCACCCCTACCGAAAATTGATTTGTCTGAACCCGTAAACCGGACAAAAAAAAACCAGTTTACCTGAACCAGACCGAAAATCCATTCGTCTGAACCACTAAATCGAACGGAAAAAAAATTGTTTCTTTTGAACCAGACAAAAAAAAAAACTTGTTCATTTGAATCGGATGGAAAGAAAACAATTTTTCTGAACTGAAAAAAAAAACGGTTCATGAAATTAACTCGATGTAGACAATTGCAACACATGCGGCCCGCATAAAATGTGCGGGGCGGGGCGGGCCGGCCCGCGGTGGGCGGGCCGGCCCGCGGTGTGCGGGCCTTATGCGGGGCGGGCCGGCCCGCATTGCCACCCCTACCGAAAATTGATTTGTCTGAACCCGTAAACCGGACAAAAAAAAACCAGTTTACCTGAACCAGATCGAAAATCCATTCGTCTGAACCACTAAATCGAACGGAAAAAAATTGTCTCTCTTGAACCAGACAAAAAAAAAAAACTTGTTCATTTGAATCGGATGGAAAGAAAACAATTTGTCTGAACTGAAAAAAAAACGGTTCGTGAAATTAACTCGATGTAGACAATTGCAACACAACAAATGAGTGTTTTTGAAATTAGAATGTTTTAATTCATGAGTTAACAACTAATACAAAATTGATATGTAAACCGTTTAAGCAAATCTCACAATTATATAATTTGATGAATTATCATTATTAAGAAACATCAATTAAGAATTCATGCTTTGGAAATATTAAAGAAGGAAGTGGATTAAATAAAAGATGTTTGAAAATTTTGGAATGTGATACAAGAAACTAAATTACCAGAATAAAATAGAAACTGATAAAAAACAAACAAGTTGGCACAACCATTATCATTGGATTTGGCATTATAGCATTTGTTTTTTTTTAGTGCTTTCTTTTACCTTTATATAACTTCTCTTTCGATTTTGTCTCATAAGCCCCATTTTTGATACATCTTGAAATTTGTGATCATTATATGATTTCCACTCCTAAACTTACCATGTCGCAATATTTTGTTTGATCATTCCTTTGTTATTTTTGTCCTGGATTTCTTCTTTTCAATCTATTTATCTCAGTATCGCATCGAGGCATCAATTTCGATACCTTTAACGGTATCTTGAATTTTAAAAAAATTATAAATTTGACATTATTATATATTAAAAACAAATTCATATTTATTTATATAAAGGTGAACTCCAGAACAAAAAAATAGAAATTATAAACAATTTAAATTATCATTAGTTATTTTAACTTTTTTTTTTGTCATTTAAATTTTATATTTTATTATTAAAAACGGCTGTTACCATCTTGCATTTTATACTCCTTTCGTAGCATGATAATATGTGCCAATAAAAATAGAGAATAGAAAATAAATAAAAAAAGTGTACAAGGAAAAATAATTATTTAAATTGTTAAAATAACATTTTTTCAATTTGTCTTGATCATCGAAAAAGTTTAGGCTCACCATGACCATTGTAACCACCACGGCCTAATGAGACTGGCCAAAGTGACAGTCATCAGAATAGTGGGTAGAGGACCTAATAATAGAGAATTAGTTATAATCTTATAGAAAATGAAATAATAATTAAGATTTGTTATGTGTGTGATAATTAAATTTCTTTAAAGAGTGTATTTACGTTTGGGAATCTTCATAAATTTGAACGTGTAAATGAGTTTGTCATGAATTTGTAAGAATGCAACCTAAACTCTATTTTAATGAAGCCTCCAATAGTAATCGTTGAAACTTTGGTTAGAGAGATACTCTTGTCATTATATACATACATGCTCATATATATAAAAGTATATTATTTTTAGAATTGGGATTCCAACTTGAAATTCAATAATATATATCGGTGAGATTGACAACAGAAGGTTTAAAATGAAATAAACATTGTTTTTTAATTTCGGCACAAAAGTAATTCATCGTTCATAACTTGAAAATATATCTACAGAGATGTTTAAGTTGTTGGGATTTTTTGTTCTGTAACTGAAAATGAAAACAAACTTGACTGAAAGTGGGGAGAGCAAGGTTCGTATTCTATATATAGATATATGTATGTATATATATGTTTATATTTGTAGGATGAAGGGTGCAATGGCAGATTGAAGCAGAGAAATAGGAAATGAGTGGGAAGTGGTCAGATCTGCCTGGTGACCTGCTTTCAAAAATTGCGAATTGTCTAGGGCTTATTGACTTTCTGAGTTTTCGTTGTGTTTGCAAGGATTGGAACACTGCTTCGTTGAAAGTATCACCATATGATAAATCTGTTCTGTGTGATCCATGGTTTCTCATGTATGGAAGAGAAGGTTCAAAGTGTTCCCTGCTAAGCCACCAGAACAAGTGCTACTCCATCAACCTCCCAGAAATTGATGGTGCAACGTGTCTTGCCTCATATGAAGGATGGTTGCTTCTGTTTGGGCAGGGTTCATTGTTCTTCTTTTCCCCCTTCTCAAGAGCCAAAATAGACCTTCCAAATTGTCCTCTAACAGACGCATGTGATCATGTTGCAGCATTCTCAGCAGCCCCCACTAGCGAAGAATGCATTGTGGTGGTGCTTAACTGCACCATTCCTACTGAATTACAACTCTTCAAGCTCTGCAAGGGGAAAGATGAATGGGCTAAGTCCTCCTTTTCTGGGCACGAATTCCGCAAAATAGAAACAGCTCTGTTTTATGAAAAGAAGGAATTTCATTTCTTGGACGGAGACAATGGTCTGATTACCTTCAACGCTTCTAAAAAGAGCAAGCAATGGAACATGTATACTTTAAGTGTGTCCACAGGTAAATCTCCCTCGTCGACAAGGTTGCGCTACACCACACGTAAAAATATTTTTCAATTGAAGAACGAGCAGAGAGAAAAGGGATTATTAGAGGCAAATGATTCGATTTCTACATGCGGGACTATAGTTCCACATTCTAGTGGTCTCTGCGACATGATAATTCGGAGTGAAAGCATTGAAGCAAAAACTCAACCTCAAAGCCGTCATCTTAAAGGAGTGTGGATCCAACCCAGATATTTTCCTGTTCCTTCCACCCAAACATGGTAACTTGTTATGTTTCATTTTCTTCCTTGTTAGGTTTCTCATTTTTCTCACTCTTCCATGGCTTTGTTATTTCTTTTAAACTTGGGTTTTGTTTTCCTTGGTTTCTCAGCTATTGATCCTTACCATTTACTGTCAAGGATTTCAATCCAGACCATAATTTATTGTTCAGTTCTTATTTCTTTTATTAGCTTTCTTTCTTTCGGCTGTTTTCTCCTCGTGAATTGGAATTTATTAATAAAAAATAATATTCATATTTACTTTTTTGAGTATTGTTGGTGAATTGATTTTAGATTTAAAAACGATTTTAATTCAAAACAAGTTTAGATCTTTTCGTATCAAATTCGTTGAAATTTTCTCTAAAATGAAACTTCGAAGTCAATTTTTAAAAAGTATAAGATTAGGAACACGACACAGAGAATTTAAACAAACACAAATCTTTTTGAAATTTTATTTATAAAGTATTGAATATAATTTAAATTATGATATAGTTCTATAAAATTTTCATTCGTTAGATATGGATGTATTTGATGGGCATTCCAATAAGTTTAAATGATTTTATAATTTTATTTACAAAACTTTGCTATAAAATATTTTAAATTAACTTTTATGATTATTAGTACTTATTTCAAAATTACATTAATACAAATCATTATCGATGTACTTGGTAATGCATACTTAATTATACGATATATTGATGTAAATTACCACATCAGGTATTTTTTTTAAATGATTATTTGTGTTTTTTGATCATATTACCTATCATTCTATGAAATGACAATAATTTATATATAGTGCACTATGGTCTTAACTTCAATTTATAAAATATTCTGAAGCAATACTTTGTGTTTATTTTAAATTATCCAATACGAGACAAGTTTATAACTTTTGGTCTTACTACATTTATCTGTTTTTTCTTTTCAAATATAAGAATATGAATAAAAGGTAATATATATATATATATATATATATATATATATATCACCTTTTATTAATAAAAAAAATGAATATCATCTTTAACACGAGTATTCTTAAATTATTTTGTAGTTGCTCATAATTAAAATTACTTTTATTTTAAATTATTTAATTTTAAAATATTTTTTCGATAAGATAGTTAAACTTTATTCAATTTTAATTTTTTATAAGGTGTTTTAATTATTATGGTATGCGAAGTTATCAAATACAAAAAATACATAAAACAAAAATAATGACACAAACAAAAAATTACTATAAATTTGAATCCAAAACGAATATAATTAATATCTACTGAAAAATAACTCATCGACATTAGTTACAAATTATAATTTTGAATTAAAAAATAATTATAATATACATCAATAAATAAATAAATAATTCTCATTATGTCAAATAGAAAATAACACTCATCAAAGTAAGTATGATTTTTACTTATCCGGTAAAAAAATAGTTTTTTTTTCAGTAAAAGCAATATATTTAGCTAATTAATATTGGCCAAAAACACCTAATTAATATTAGTTTATAAATAACCTTAACTACATTATAATCATTTTAGTGGAAAAACAATCTTTTAACATCTATTGGAAATCATGTCAGCTATAATAAATTAAAATTCATGTTTAAAATAAGTAGTACAACATTTATGATGTTAATATAGAAATTTTAATTACAATCAAGTGATAACTAACATGAACTTATAATAAAAAAAATAGAAATGACAATTAAAATTACACTAATTGAGTTTAACTTAAAGAACCTTCCTACTAATGTGTCAAATGGAAAGGTGATATTGAGCCAATTTCAAAAGAATATAAATAGACAAAACACAGTTGGAGATGCAGGGGATCGAACCCTGTACCTCTCGCATGCAAAGCGAGCGCTCTACCATTTGAGCTACATCCCCATTCGAAAATTCAGTAAAATAAACTTAAATTCACCACAATAAACTTTTATAACACAAGATTAGTATTTTCCCGTCCCTCCCTTAAACTAGTATTCACAGAGAGGTGAAGGAAAAAAGAAAATTGGATAATGGCTTCCTTATCGCTTTGCATAGCCGCGAAAGCGCCCACTCCCTTAGCTTCTCTCATTCTGAATGCCCCAAAACCATCTTCGCTCTCTCTCAACGTTAGCCGCAGCAGTTTCTCCAACGTTCGTTCTCCTCTCCTCCATTGTTCCTTCCTCTCCTCTCCTTCCCATCTCTCTTCCCCTTCCTCCTTTACAGGTACTCCTCGCCTTTATTTCCCATCTGGGTACTTCCTATTTTCCCTTTTCATCTCATTCTTCACTAATTACGCACTGGCTCGTTTTGAAAGTGGTTACTCTTGGTGAATTTCCTTCTGCTTTGGTTTTATCACTGTTTAGAACAATAATACTAGTTTAAATTGCCTGCATGTTTACCTTTTGGTTTTTGGAAGAAATGCAATTAGAAGCTCTGAAGTCGGAATCGATCCAATGAGCTTGTTGTCATTTCGGAGTTATATTTTGGATCATTCCATATTAGGTAGAACTGTTTTATTTCTTAATACAATACTGTACCCAGTAGCAATTTTTAAAATGCTGAATGAGTGCAGCAGTGTTTTTAGGTGTTGTGATGAAATTCCTTGTGCTTCTTTCTCTAAGAATCGTGATCTTAGTAGTATCTAATGGTAACAAAGAAGAAAACATGATAAGACTCAAAACTTTAAAGCAATAAATTTGTGGATTTTTTTTCACTCATAGTATTTAACTTGTCTGTTTTTACTGTGCGAGACTCTGAGTGATACTTTAACACCAACAGGGAGACAAGCACAGTCTATTCAAAAAACTTTTATGGTTTAGTGATATAGAGGTTGACTGGTTTAGTTATATGGGGGTTGATTGGCTCAAAGGATTTTGTTAGTTTGTGATGGAATACAACTCCAATGAGACCACTAGCGTACATCAGTTAAGAATATCCCATTGGCATCCTTTCATTGACATCGTTGATTTGATAGCATTATAGAGCTCTGGCAATAACTCACTCTATGATTAAAATTCAGCATATTTTGCCATTGAAACTTCATAGTAAATAACATAGCAAAGAATAAAGATAAACAGTGGGCGGAAAAGTAGAGTTGTTAGTTAGCGTTGTTAGTAATGGGTGAGTGGGTTTGAAGTGTTTGACAAGATTTGTTTAATTTGCATATGAGCATAGGAGGAGTTGTTGAAATATAGATTAAGTTGATCTGATGAAGTAAAATTGTGAATGTGAAGGGTTGTCACTTGGATTGGAGTTGACATGTAATGTTGGGCCGAGAAGAGGAAAAAGTGGTGGTTTGGTTGTGAGGGCAGGGAAGGCTGCTCTTTGTCAGACAAAGAGAAACAGATCAAGAAAATCATTGGCACGAACTCATGGTTTCCGCAAACGAATGAGCACACCAGGTGGAAGAGCTATTTTAAGACGACGACGTGCCAAGGGACGGAAAGTTCTTTGCACCAAGACCCACCCAAATAGTGGAAAGTAGTGTTGAAAATGTCCAGTCTGTTCTGTTTATTTCATTGGCTTAAATGTCTGCATTTCGAGTTCTTCATTTTTTTTATAGCTGTGGTTTTTGTATCTTTTATGTTTAAAATTTAAATTCTTTTAAGTTTTTTTTTATCTGTGTTGTCTCCTATAATTCTTGCCAATTTACATCCAGATTTTCTTCAAAGATGTTTACTGTGAAACGAATCACAAATCAGACTCGATGGAATGACAAACAAGACATTGTGTTTGTCTATATTGTTCTTATGCTACGTTATCCACTGATAGTTTTTCTTTTATATTCTTCTCATAAAACTATTTAGGTTACATAATGTATTTGTGTTTTAAATGGTCTGATATTTCTTCTTTACTCAACATTAGAACATGCTTGTGTGTTACATTGGATATTTCATTTGGCCGTGTGGCATTGCTCAATGTCAAATAGCCCCCTTTACATTAATGGGTGCACTGGCCAGGATACTTTTGCATTGTGTTTGGACGAGGTCGTAGAAGGTTATTCATTTCTTAAAATTTGAAATAAGATGTTATTTGGATGTGAAATTTTAAAAGAAATTAAATTTCCAAAAAATAAACACAAATACGAGAGTAGTTTACTTATTTAAAGTTATATAATTTCATATTACCTAAAATGTAAAAAATTATATTTTTTCAACATTTTTTTCTTTCTCTCATTTAAGGTTTTTATTTTTGTACTATCTTTTTTACTTGATTTGAGTTGAGATGTTGTTTGCTTAGTATATGGGGAATCTATTACTCAATACACTTGTTTTCTATGGATTAGTTTGTGTATTTATTCATTTTCAGTCATTTTATTTCAAGCAATAGTGAATTATGAGTTTTTTTTTTATATGATTGGAGTTATTTTTTTCTTATGTAAATAATTGTCATTTCTCAATTAGTGTTATTCAAGAATTTTTTTTATCAATATAAAAATAATGGCTAGTTAAGTTAAAAGTAATTTTTTATTGACGTCAATGAACATTATTTTTGGTTAGCTTCAGATAGAGTTAGTTATTTTTTACATCAATTAGAGTTGTTTTCTTCTAACGTAAAATAAGGCTATTCTTGTTAGAAACTAATAGAGTTTAATATGGACAGTTTTTTATTTCCTTTTTTCTGTCACTAAGATTATTTTTTATTAATGTAAGTGCAATCGATGTTAATAATACTTATTTTTTAATTAATATAGTTGAAATTATATTATTTTTATGTCGATTACTTCTCGATTGATATTAGTATAATTTCTTTGTTAACATTATTTTTTAATTGATATTGACTAAGAATTTTCTTATTAACATATATCAAAATTATTTTCTTATTATTAAAATATGACAATTACTCGATATAAGTATGGGTGATCATGGATTGAATTTTTAAAGATCGAATGTAGATCCATTTTAAATCTAAATAATTTAATCAAATTAAACGAGGAATTGATACGTGACACATACCTAACGTTGTTAGTACCATATTAACGGAAATAACTTAATTGAGACTCATTTACAAAAATATGGACCTAATTGAGATTCATATAAAAAATATGGACCTAATTGAAATTCATTTAATACTATGAGTATCATATTAACGGAAAATGACCTAATTGAGACTTATTTACAAAAATATAGACCTAATTGAAACTTATTTACAAAAATATAGACCTAATTGAAACTAATAAAAATATGAAAACCAAATTGAGATTTTAGTACAAAAACGATGACTAATGAAATATTTTAACCTTTTTTTTAACTTGTCTTTTCAATTTGTAAAGAAGAAATGTATAGATTTGGACCTTGCCTTCCAACTATCTATCACCATTAAGGGTGATAACGGGTTGGGCCCAATCTGCAACAAACAAAAATTACTTATTACTCGTTGGATACCCGTTTAAAAATACCCGTTAGTTTTTTAAAACTCGCGTGTATATGACTTGGTTTGACATGAGATCAACTCTACTTAACTCAATGTAAACTTAACATGATTTGGTTCGATGTTATTATGACTCGATTTGACTAGACACGGGTCCAACTCGACTTAACCAGAAATACACTTAATTTGACTCGGATCAACCAATACCTAACTTAACTTAGCTTAATATGTATCATCCAACTCAACTAGATTGAAAATGAATTTTACTCGACTTGTTCTGAAATAGGACCAACTTGGCTCAATCATAAATGATCCCAATATAATTACTAATGAATCTGGTATAAAACGTACTTTAGAACATTTACAATGCAGGAATTTTAAAGTCAATTGAGAAGTTTAGTTAAACAAAATAAATGAGAATTCGTCGAAGGTTAAGTTTAATCCAGTTAGTTAGTATTGGCAGTAAGTTTTTGCATTGGATGACACATTTTGTATCACAGCTAAATGAAGCTCAATTATCCGGCATTCAAGCCACTGACGGTTCTGCAAATCCTTCAAGTCTCAGTATTGAGAGTTTTTTACAATTTGAATATTTCTTTGCTTTAACTTATTATGCTCAGTAAACTCAAGATTTGTGGTCTCATCTCATTTGTTTTGGAATTAAATGAAAGTTTGGTCATATGAATAATCACATTCTAGCTGCATGCGCCAATCCAGGAAGAAAGAATATTATGTTTATTCAACTGCTCATACTTAAATATATATAAAACAAGATTTTGGAAAAAAAAAGTATCGTTGAATAAATACGGATTTTATTTAATTATTTAAAAAGAGGTGTAATAATATTTTCTAGAGTATTAATTTTTATAATTTATTTTTAAAGTTATGATATTATAAGTATAAGGTGTGGCAAACGAGTGAAACAGGTGGGCACATCACATGTTTGAATATAGTTGCGTCTTGGCAATTTTTGAAGTGTGAGACATCTTCATCTTCCCACCGTGTTGCATGGGTTAACCATCATTCACGTCTACCTCTGCAAATAGCCAAATCCCCCGACTCCATAATAATATTTTGACATGATAAATTGTTTAGTTAATGGTTTATGGTCAACATATCCAACTTCAATAAGACAAAAAAAAAAAATTTAAATTGTGTACCATTCATATTTCTTTTATAATCCAACATCTGTATTTTATATAATTTTCCATTTACAAATTTTGTTATGAAAATAATTTGTAAAAAATTGTTAACAATTTTTTTTTTCAAATATTTTATATAAAATATTTTTCACAGAAAATAATTACGAATTTTATAATTTTAAAAAAAATAATTATCTATGAAAGAATTACTTATCAATTAAAATTCTTACAAAAAATGGCAAAAAAAAATTTTCTTGCAAAATTTGTAAAAAAAATCTCATGAAATGTTAGAGATATTACATATCTCTTGGTTTTAATTCGATTGATGGAGATATAATATATATATATATATATATATATATATATATAATATTTTATTCTCCTTTATTATTATTAAATATTATGTATTATGATGATATCATAGGTTTTACTTTCCCTTTTATATCATAGGATATTGTACTCTGTATATTAAACAAGTTTTTACTAAATTAATATGAAAAGTAAGAAAGTTCTCTGAGTTACTTTTCATCAAACACTTCTTGTACATATTTTTTTTTATATTTCTCATGACTTATACATATCTAATATGAAATATAAAAAAAATTATAAAAATTAGAGTTTACTCTATATCTTTGTGTATCTTCTACTTTTTTATTTGTAGAAAATTTACTTTATACGATTTCTTTTTCATTATCTAATATTTGTATTTTTGGATCTCTTTAAATTATTTTAGTATAACTTATATATATATATATATATATATATATATATATATATATATATATATTTTTATTTTTTTTTTTTTTTTTATTTTTTTTTTATTTTTATT
>Ga0214545_1000565_pt1 | contig 60182 bp, 28 predicted proteins | sample CNSS4metaG_FD_160064 | JGI IMG/M metagenome (GOLD analysis project Ga0214545, IMG submission 160064) | Root nodule microbial communities from cowpea collected in UCLA plant growth center, Los Angeles, California, USA - CNSS4 | ecosystem: Host-associated > Plants > Roots > Nodule | place: USA... | reverse complement strand
AAATGGAAGTGAGAATCGGGCAAAGGGTTTCTCGTGGAATGCTCCCTCTCCTCGCTCTCCACACCTTCAGCGAGTATTACCGGTCGGAGCACAAGCCGCCGGTGACCGCCGCCCTCATCGCCGCCAACACTCTCATCTATCTCCGCCCCTCCCTCTTCGATTCCCTCATTCCTCCCATCCAGCAAGTCTGGTTCAACCCTCACCTCATTCTCAAGGTAACTTTCTCGATTCATCTTCTTACAACGATCAACGTTTCATTCGACGCTTCTACATTCTAATTCTAATTCTGTTAACAGCACAAGGACTTGAAACGCTTCCTTCTCTCGCCGTTTTACCACATCGGCGAACCGCACCTTGTCTACAACATGCTATCGCTTCTCTGGAAAGGGTTTCAGCTGGAGACGTCAATGGGAAGCGTCAATTTCGCTTCCATGGTTGCTTCCCTTCTTCTCCTCTCCCAGGGCGTTACCCTAATCTTATCTAAATCACTGCTTCTCTTATTCGACTACGACAAACCCTACTACAACGAATACGCCGTTGGCTTCTCCGGCGTCCTCTTCGCCATGAAAGTCGTTCTCAATTCCCAATCCAGCGATTATTCCTACGTCCACGGAGTCATCGTTCCCTCTCGTTATGCCGCGTGGGCCGAATTGATTCTCGTTCAGCTCCTCGTGCCGGGTGTCTCGTTTATCGGGCATCTCGGTGGCATTCTCGCAGGGCTTCTTTATGTGAAGTTGAGGAACACTTATTCGGGCTCTAATCCCATAACATTGCTCGTCAGAGGGGTAACTGATTTTTTGAAGTGGCCTTTCAAGTTCTTGCCACGCCGGGGAAGGATCACCGGAAGGGGCACTGTGGGAACTAACAGGGGGTGGAGATGCCAGACATGTACGTATGATAACGATTCTGGGTTGCGGAGTGTGTGTGAGATGTGTGGGACGAGTAGGGGTGTCGATGGGCTCTCATCTTTTCAGCGGAGTTCCCGTCCTGATGGGCTTCCTTTGGATGAGTTGCGCCGCCGGAGACTCGACAGATTTTTGAGGTAGGCGATCGTAGTTCACTATAGATTCTGGTAAATAATACATTTGGATACCCAGATTTCACATGTGTTACACTTTTTGTTTCAATATATGTTTGTTATAGAATTATGATGATAGGTTATGTGAGCTTAGCAATTACATTGAGTAATGAATGTGTTCATGCTAGATTGATTTGGCAGATTCTTTTAACAAAAATTGAATGATTTTATAGTAGCTTTTGTTGGTATTTTTTTTTTTTTCTATCAAAATTAGTATTTCATTGCAGGATAGTTTGAACTTATTTACTTAAATCCACTGTGTTTACTTAAACAAATGTTATCAATAGCAGATGACGGCCTATGACGGTGTGAGCCAAATATCTGCCACATAAATATGGCGGATGGCGTGGCGGCCTATGGCGGAAAGTCATGGCCGACAAATTTTACATATTATGTGATTAAAAACAACAAAGATGATTAAAAATAGCATAGTGACAAACTAATATTGTAACATTTATATAATTCTTATGATTGTCATGCTATAAAGTATTGAACATAATTCATAAAAACTCTAATATTTCGTTTACTAATGTGAGGATGCATTGCTTTGGTTTTGGGTGCTTGACATTATCCTATAAGTTGAAAGTAATCGGGAACAGTGTTTTTTTATAAGCAAACATAAGAACAACAAACAAATAATCGGTTCTAAATTTTGAAAGAAAAAAAAACAGAGAATGATAAAAACAGAGCAGCAACTGGATGAACAAGAACACGAGAAAGAGGAAGAAATAAAGGGCATATCAATGCACTCGTTATTCAAAGATCAAAATTTAATATGTAGTAAACAAACAAATGGAAGGAACAAAAAGAAGAAACTCACATTCAAGGTTTACGTCGGAGCTGATGTCGCCGACGTAATCAATGTAAGTTATTGCCATAGACCACAGAAAGGGGAGTCGACGATGTAGAGGCTCATTCTCTAATGCTGTTACATTTTAGGTTTATCACTGCGTTATGACAAGGTTTTCTTTTTTAAAAGAGGGATAAAAGTTCATGGCAAACCTAACCACTATTTTGACTTGGTTACATATGTATGCCACTTAGATGCCTTTCTATTCCTATTTCACACCAATCGTTGCAAGTTTAAAGAACTTTTGAGCATCACATAATCAATCACATCGGTGGGGTTGGCATCAGGATCAATAATTATGACTATATACTTTCATAGCTTCATGATGTTTGTATATCACATATTAGTTGATTGAAATCTTTGGCTCTTTTGCTCTTTCCTACACCATTGGTCTTTCAAATCTTTCTATGCTGATTGAAATTTCATGCTTAGTTTTACTTTGGTCCCTAATAAACAGTATACCTTGAAGTGCTGGTCCATGTACGGTCCATACTAGATCTTACTAATTGTCTCCATACTATATCTCACCAATTGTTCATCCTATCTTTTCTACCATCTTGATAATCCATGTTTCTCTTAGTAAAGTCTTTCAATGACATGTTTAGATATGCTTGTCTTAGTAAAGTCTTTCAGTAACATGCTTCTTCGGTCTAGTTAGCTTTCTATTATTTTATTCGATGCAGCTAGGTCATATTGGACTTGAACCTGAGACTTTCTTGTTTAACAATGATAGATAAACATATTATTGTCTAATTTTTGCGGTTAATTTAGATGTTAATTCGTTTGATAATTAAATCTTTAGTAATTAATGCTATTAATTAATTTAAAGTTTAATTAGTTACTAATTGAAATTCTTTTACTCATAATATTGGCTATTGCATAGATTAATAATTTTTAATATATATATTAATATCTAAATTATTTACTATAATAATAAAAATAAATTAAATAAATTTTTATGAATTTTTATTTGAAGATTTTTTTACAATAAAACATGAAATATTTGTGATTTTATAAAAATTGAAAAATAAAGTTACAACATAAAGAAAAAATCTGACAAAGGATATTAATATATGCAGATAGAGAAAGGATATTAACTTATTTTGCTCCTAAAAGACTGAGAAAATTATTTCTCATACTTATAGTTTACTTAAAATTTAATGTTTTTGGTGAAATGTTAATCTTAACTACTGTATTTCAAGAGAAATAACCGTAAAGCGAAAATGAATTGTGTGTTTAGACAGAGTATTTTAATAAAATAATTTATTTCTTTGAAAAAATAAATAAGATTTATTTGTAATAAAATATTTTGTTAGGATAAAGAAATTAAAAAATATTTAATTTCTTTTACTTTAACTAATTGAAATTAAAAAAAATATGCATAATATATATATTTTAAATGCTTTTTAGTTTCTTTATCTAAACTATGTATTTTATTACAAAAGAATTTTAAGTTATCTAAATAAATGAATCACTTTCTTAAATTGTCTTATCCAAGTACATTATAAAAAAAATTATGAAAATATTAAAATCTTCTTAGTATCTCTCATTAATTAAACAAGTGTTTAAGATAATATTAACGTATGTACGTTTATTAGTATATATTAACAATCTTAAATTTTAATACAGTGTATATTAAACTGCAAAAAAAAATAAAAATAAATGCTAATTAATATATAATAATGATAGCATTAAATATTTATACATATGAATCAGTAAACATATATTATGATATTAATAAATATATTAATTTTTTTCTTTGTCAACAAAGTTATATATTTTAATTTTTATTAAAGTTCAATAATAACTCAATTGTATACTTTAATATTATAACATTTTTATTCTATTGTATTCTTTATTTTTTTTTCATATACATTCATTTAAATGATTTTTTTTTTAGTATTGTTAGTACATTAATCAAAGAAATGTGATAATAATCAATCATCCGATCCTAAAGAAGTGAGAAGAAACAAATGAAGATAGCAGACTGAAACTTTTAGCTGTTTATTATAATTATTCTGATAAACTACATCTGCTTAATTTGACCATCGGTACATGAATTCCCAGAAACTCGTTTGTCCATTGAAGCCATAAATGCCTTCAGCAGATAGGAGCCATGAACATCCGACACCATCACATCGTACTCTGTCCCTGCCGAAGGAATAAGCATCAAAATGATATTCCTTAACCTTTTCCCACCCCACATCACAGAAAAACAGTGTTGTTCCAAAAACATTGTCTGAGAAGTCCCACCCAAACTCTTTCCCATTTTCTGTTATGTTGTCCCAGATCATTGTCCTTGGACTGGCAATGCAGAGTGATGTTGTTTCCAGCTCCAAGCCTGTTCTTGATGCTCACATGTTTCCTACTTTCAACAACACTGCTGCACAATCCTATTACCACCACCAGGATCACAACATGCTCTTTTCTTATCTTAGCTAACCCACCCATAACAGGATTTTAAGTAACATTAAACATGTATAGCCACTTCAACAGGAACATCATATATAGGCATTGGTTTTGCTGTGCATCTTCCTGAATTTCCAAGGGAACTTGTTTTTCTCTTTCTTTCTTTATGATTTCCTTTCTAACTGTCACCAGGTATTACTTGGATTAATCTTTTAATGTCATACTCATTCATTGCATAACATCTAAGATCTCCAAAATTAAAGTAATTTCTACCATATTTCATTACAAAAGTAGAGTATTCAAAAAATGTTCCCTCAATTATTCTTGTAGACATCGTGGTTGAGTGATATTCTTAATTTTAATGAAATATTTATTTTTACTTGTTTTGAATAAACTGTGTCCAGAGTTGTCAGAATGGGTTGGAACTCGCAAGCCAACTCGGCTCACTACGAGTTTGGGCCAGGTTGGGTTGAAATTTTTTTATAAATTTTAATATGGATTGATTTTTGACCCAGCTCATTTAGAATTCGGCTCATCCAGCTTGAACCCGTGATGAGCCGGGTTGGTGAGCCAACCCGCAAATAAAAAGGTCATATAAATGTTTTTATTTTTTTTATTATGTTGGGCTTTACATTTACGTCATGTTAAGTTATTTTTTTATCCAACACATAAATAATTTGTATTTTTTTATTTTAGTTTGTATTTGGATTGCATTAAAGTTTATTTAGATTTTAATTAGAATTACAATTTAGTTTTGACTAAAAAAAATAAAAAAATAATATTTTTTTTCTAATTAAGTGAACAAGTGAGCCAACCCATTTAATCCGTCAACCTATGGTGGGTCAGATCGGATTCAAATTTTTTTGACTCGCTAAAGAGTGAATTAAGTTAAATTGGTTCACTAAATCATCAACCCGTGATAGGTCAGTCCGAATTACTCATTTTGATAGCTCTAACTTTGTCGATGTCTATAATTATACTATGTATTTACTGGGAATGTAAATTTATTTTAGATAATTTATTTAAATAAGTAATCAGTTTACTACAAGAATTGGACTTAGGTTCATTATTATTATATATATATACACACACACACGCTGGTATGTCATTTTTTTCTAGAAAAATAATATAATTAATATTATATTTATTTATAGAAAACTTGTAATTTTCTAAGTAAAAATTTTCAAAAGAAAAATAATAAAAAAATATGCATTATTTTAGTAGTAACGCATATATACTGTTTTTATTTATTTAAAATATAAATATGATCTAAATTTATCTCATAAAAATATGATGGTATATTTTTATAAATTTGATAATAATATGATTAATAATATTTTAAATTTATGGTCATTATAATAGAAATATTTAAATAAAATAAAAATAACGACTATCAATTTCGATTAAACAAATATTTAAAATTATTAACATTTTTAAAATCTTTTACATATTTAAAATATTTATGATTTAAAATTATTTATTTTGCCTGTAGTGTACTAAAATATTATAGATATTATAATTATGGTAATTTTTCGGTAAATATAAATTTATAAAAAAAATTAAAAGAATATAAATTTGCTGTGAATTAAAACTTTGTAGGAAATAAAATGAGTAGTTCCTGTTAAATTTTAAAATATATTTAACATGTTTTTACTAATTTAAATTTGTAAAAATATTTGCAACAAATATAAAATTTTTGTGTGAAAATTTCTAGAAATTTAAATCAACAAGAAAAAAATCTTATAATAACTAAATTACAGTAAATTTTTCCGAGAAATTTCTGTAAAAAAAAATCAAAACATATTTAAGGTAATTCATAAATTTATAATAGTGAATAACACCGTTTATAAGATTGTCAAACAGTTGTAACAAAAAATAGTTTAGAGAATTATTTTTGAACAAAGTTTTTATAAATAAAATTAAATTGATTAATATTTTTGTTTTTTAATCAAAATGAAGTAATAAAGTATAATATTTTTTTATCTAAATATGTAGTTTATCAAAGTTTGTTAATTTTTTTTGTTAAATTATTATTTTCCAATAATAATAATATCACTACAATATTATCCCATAAATAAAAATAATAATAAAAAAAATTATATATATAAAAACATACACATCTTTAGTGTCTTATTTTGTTTTTATAAGTTTATCCTATTAATTATTATTTTTTAAAATTTAAATATTATTCATAATAAAAACATTATTTTTCAGTTTTATTATTTACTAATTTTAGTAACTATTTTTTTTAATTAATTAATCAAATGTAATGATAAATCAATAACAAAATAAGTAAGAAGTACAAATAATTGAAATATGATCCCGTAGTCAATAAAAATAAAATTTGTGTCTAATTATAATAATAATAATAATAATAATAATAATAATATCCCGTAATGATAAAAATAATAATAATAATAATAATAATAATATTAATACAACAACTACATATATAAAGATATACACAATGTCCCATTTTGTTTTTACAATTATATTCCTTAATTGTTATTTTTTAAATTTAAATGATTATTTATAATAAAAATTACTTTTTAACTTTATTATTTTACTAATTTTAGTGACTATTTTTTTAATTTAAATAATTATTCAAATGTAAAGATAAATCAACAATAAAACACATAAAAATATAAGTAACTAAAATATAATCACGTAATAAATATAAATAAAATATATATCTAAATATTACAATTCAAATCATAATAACACTAAAATTGATATTAATATAATAATAATAATAATATTGATATTATTTAAAATAAAAATACAAAAAATAATAATAATATTAATATCAATATCAATAATAGTATTAAGTATTATTTTTTAAATTTAAATGATTATTTATAATAAAAAATTATATTTTAGTTTTATTCTTTTTCTAATTTTAATAACTACTTTTTTTATTTCAATTAATAACTAAGATACAAAGATAAATTAACCAAATAAAAATAGAAGTAATTTAAATATAATCTTGTAATATATAAAATTGAAATGTATATCTAAATACTATAATTTAAATAATAAAAATGCAAGTAATTAAAATGTAACCCCGTGTCAAAATTGAAATAATAATTATAACACTAATATTGTTTCTGATAATAATATTACTACTAATAAATTAATAATAATAATAATAACAATTTTATTATTAATAATAATATTATTATTAATATTAATACATCTAATATTTCTAGTAATTATAATAATAATAATAATAATAATATTATTATTATTATTATATTAATATCAATACTAATACTAATAATTAATTTTTAAATTTAAATGATTATTCAAAATAAAAATAAAAAATAGTTTTTAGTTTTATTATTTTACTAATTTTAGGAACTACATAAAGTCAACTAATTACTCAGATATAAAGATAAATCAACAATAAAATAAATCAAAATATAAGTAATTAAAATATAATCTCATAATAAATCAAAGTAAAATGTGTATGTGAATACTACAATAATAATAATAATAATAATAATAATAATAATAACTACAAACGTAATATATTATTAATAATGTTAATAATATGAGTAATAATATTAATAAGAATAACATTAAGAGTATTAATATAATTATACTAATAATAATATATATAATAATAATTATTATTATTATAATAATAATAAAATAGTAATTATAAGTATTATAATATTAATAAAAGAAATAATGAAATAATAATAATTCTTGTATATTATAATTAATAATAACAATAATTTTTAAAATTTGTTCTTTTCCTATATTAAGTATTAATTTTTCATTTTATAGTTAATAATAATAATAATAATAAAATAGTAATAACAAATTTTCTAGTTATTTTTTCCATATTTATAATAATGATATATAAAAAGATTAATATATTATATATTTATATTAAAAATAATACTATACAAATATTTTTACCACTACTCTTTTGGTTCATTTTTTCAATCAAAAATATCAAGTTGTTTCTCCAATTTTTTATGTCTCAATTTGGTTCTGATTTTTAAGAAATTGATGTACTTTGATCTTTTTTGTTAAATTTTTCGAAGTGAAAGGAAGATTTTACATCAAAAATTGATAGTGAGATTATGTCAATTACACCAATAACAAAACAATCATTCTTATTCACAACTTCAATTTTGATGAAAAAATTGATTCAAGAAATTTAACGAAAATGAGAAAATTGCACCATTTTCTAAAAAAATCGTAACCAAATTGAGATAAAAATAAATGGAAGACCAACTTGATATTTTTGAACGAAAATGAGAATCAAAAGAGTAATCGCAAAATTTTTATAAAAACTAGTAAAAATATTGTATTTACTATTTTCATAATAATAAAAAGTAATAAAACAAAATTATTGTTATTATTATAATTATAAAATGAAATATAAATATTTTTTATAATTTTACTATAATTAATTTTCATTTATAATAATTAAGTTTTAAAAAATAATTAAATAAAAAATATTTAAATTACATAAATGATCATTTAAAAGATAATATTAATAAAATAATTTTTTTATTTAAAATACAAAATTGAAAAATAAATGTGATAACCTAAAAAAATCTTTTTCTTATATATAAATATAAATATATACAAATTTATTAAAATATCAAATATATGAAATATATTACAAATATCATTTTTTTAAAACATATATTAAAATTATATATATATATATATATATATATATATATATATATATATATATGTATAAAAATTGGAGAATCATGGTCACTTATTCACCATGAAAGTTCGTCATCGTGTAACAGTGATATTATATTATATAATAATAATATGCAATACTAGTAATAATAGTAATATTAACAATTTTACCATTAATTATACATTTAATAATAATTATTATTATTATAATAACAATATTTAACAATTATTATTATTATAATATTACTTTTAATAAAATTTATAATAACAACAATAATACTAATAATTATAATAATAATTCTAAAATTTATAATAATATCACATATTATAATATTATTTATAATTGATATTATATTAAAATCATAAATCATAAATAATATCTAATAATAATAATTATATTAATTTTAATAAAATTTATAATAATAATATTATTATTATTACTAATAATTATAATAATATTACTACAAATTATAATAATAGTAATACTCGTAATAATACTTATTACAAGAACTGGGCTTAGGTTCATTATTTTATATAATTGATTTTATTTCTTCTTTCTTCTTCTCAATTCATTTTCTTCTATAAAAAAATTCCTTTTGATACTCTTCTTTAACTTCCCTCTTTCTTTGTGAATTTGTTCTCTATTTTTTCCACAAATAGGTCCTATCAACTAAAAGGTAATGAAATATATAACGTTTCCATCTCATCAAAATTTATTTAAAATGAATATGTTTTTGTTTTAAAACTTTTGTATTCTTAATTTTTTTGTTTTATGCAAGTGTTTCGAGAATTTACTAGTCATGTCAATTTATAAATGCTATTATTTAAGGTAATTTATTTTTTATTATTTTAATAATATTTTTAAGTATCTATATATTTGATATTGTACTGCTTCTTTTATTGCTCAAACACAAGCACAATTAAATAAACTAGTTTGAATTATAGACGGATTTGATTTGAAGTATAGAACAAATATTTCTTGATATTAAAATAGTTTAATTTGTACCTTGATACGTTGAATTGCTTTTATTAGGAAAATATTATTGATAAAAACTAATTTTATAACCGTAAAATATACACACACACAAATATATATATATATATATATATATATATATATATATATATATATATATATATATATATATATATATATAATTTGAAAATATGAATATGTTAATGTAAACATTTGGAATGATGATGTACACACACAAAAAAATTATTGTATTGTTTTAAGTTTGTTTAAATGAAAAAAAAAATAGATGTTTTATTATTTGAAAATTGTTTGTCGCTAGTCAAAGGTTTTGATTAGGGATGTAAAAAAAATTGGTACCCGCCGATATGCACGGATAAAGGCGCAAAGGGTAGGAAATGAATATTGAAAATGAATATCCGCTAATAATGGGGTACGGTTATACTCGCATGTTAAAGGGACGGGTACAGGTATCATAGTATCTGTACTCGTGCATATCCATACCCGCTATACTCTAATTTAAATTAAAAGGAATGATTAAAATATTAATACATTGATTTTGAATGAGTTGTTTCTTATCAACTGGTTTTAAAAGATCTCCATTTATTTGTACATTGTTATTCAACACTGTTTAAATAAGTTATTTGCACTTTGTTTGAAATTTATAAATGGTAATGCATTGTATTTTTATTTGAATTTCTAGTTAAATTTTTTTGTTAAATATTACATTTTTCTTTTTGTAAATACTCGCGGGTACCTGTGGATATCCGTGGATTTAAAAATAAATGTGTGCACTCGCATAATGGATACCTGCATGAATATGGGTATAGGTACGAGATAGATATTTATCCTGCGGGTAGTGTATATGGATACTACTACTCGTACCTTATCTGCGCCGTTGACATACAATTATTCAATTGTAAAAAAAATAAAGAAATTCAAAATTATAAAATTTATAAAGGTTATAATTAAAATAAACAAATTTAAGGGTTTAATGTGTTTTTAATACTTTAATTTTGTACGAAATTGAATTATGTTCGTATCTTAAATTTTAAATTATTTTTATCTTCAAAGTTTATTAATGAATAAATTTAGTCATTTTGATCAAATGATTTAAAGATTTGTTGATGTGACAAACAGTGACCAAACTTAACCAAAAATTTTAGGGGGCCAAATTATATTTGTTATATATAAATTATTTTTTTAATTAAAAAATAATAATTTCATTTAATTAAAAAATAATAATTTCTTTTAATTAAAAAATAATAATTTATTTACATCATTTTTTATTCAAAATAAGCACTCATGGCAATAGAATCTAAATAATATAACAATAATATATATGAAAGAGTAACATAAAATTTATCATCAACAATAATATAGATGCATTTTTTTCATCTTCATCACAAGCCTTCCTCTTGAAAAAATAATCAATTCTTTTACTCTTTATCATAATTTTTCTAATATAAATTTTTCACCTCTCACCTATTTACAAAAAAATAAAATTATGAATACCCCAACTTAAATCTTAAAAGCAAGACTCAATATTTTAAGAAAACTAATAACTTCTAAATGATTAGTTTCTCTTACCTTAGAGGAGATTCCTAATCTTGTTTTTCCCTTACACAATTTCAAAGCCTAAAATAGCTCTATCTACGCAAAGAAGAGTTTGATCAACAATTAAAGCATGATTTTATGATCTCTAACAGATAGAGATATGCCTAGAGCGTAGAAAAGACATATACAAGAGGGAAACATATTGCTTCAAAAATAAAAAAGAAAAGATGAACTTACTCAAAAGAAAAAATTGTTCGGTCTAAAATGTTTCTTAACTCTTCAATTTTATCGTAGTGCAATTTGATTTTGAAAATAATAAAGAATTGATGGTGAAAATTGAGATAAAAATAAAACGGGAGAAAGAGATAGAGGCACGGAAGAGAGAAATCAAATAAAAAAATATAAGAAATTATAATAGAGAAAAAAACGTGATTTTTAAATTTTAAAAAATATTTTTCAAACTAAATTAATATAAATAAGATAATAATATATAATATAAATAAAATAATAATATATAAATAAAGTAGTAATATATAAATATATATTTTTTAAATATATAGAAAATAAAATAAAAAATAATTAATATAAATAAAATAATAAATTATAAATGTTATTTTTTAAATATATAGAAACAAAGTTTTAAAAAAATGGTTGGGGGAGCCGTGGCTCCGGTGTCCCTTCATTCTTCCGTCACCGGTGACAAATAATGTTATGTGTCAAAACATGCTTCCGCCACTGGTGACAAATAATGTTGTTATGTGTCAAAATATGCTGACATGAACATGTATATGACAAAGTCATTTGTCTTATCAACAAATCTTTAATAATGTCTGGTCACGAGAATTAAATTTATCAATAAAGTTTAAAAAAAAGTGATTAAAAATTTGAAAGATAAACAAAATTCAGTTTTGTATAAAAATTAAGAGATCAAAAATATATTTAATTATAAAAACAATTAATTCAAATAAATAAGGAGGAAAAAAATTGAGAAAGAATACTTGATAAATTTATATCACTCAATACATAAATGTTTCAATTGAACGCTTAAATGAAGAAAGAACAAATTAATACCACTTTCAAGTAGCTAAAATACTATAAAATCGCTTGCCATAACAAGCTTTTTCTAGATGTTTAAGAACAATATTAAACCTTAAAATGAAAAAAAAAATAACACTACTTTCAAGTTACTCAAACAATATAAAATCATCTAAGTAATAAAAGCTTTTTTTAAAAGAGAAATAAAGTCATTCAAACAATAAAAATCTGCTCAAATTTTGTTATCTTCAACGAGTTTTAGATGTTTGTACTGAATTATTGAGTTAAATATATTTTTTTTTCTTAACTTAAAGTGAAAATTGAAATTAATCACTCTTCGAAATGTTTGTTTAATTTAGTCTTTCAACTCTATAAATACGTAGATTTATGTTGTGTTTAGATATGCATGAGTATTGTTCATGTGGATGGAAAGTGACTTGAAAACGTGTTTGGATATACTTGTTTGCGCTGATTTGCGCCAAAAACCAAATCATCCTATTAAAATTACTTTATTATCCATCTCTTTTATCAATTTAATTTACTTATATTTATTAGTTTCTTTTTTTTTTCATGAATGTATGCAGAATGATTCCTATGCATATAACAATTAATATTATAATATATATATATATATATATTATATTGATAAGATTGTATTTTATTATATATATATATATATATTTAATTTGAATTATTATAATAATTAGTATTATATAACAATAATAAGATATTATTATTCAAATAAATATCTTTTATAAATGAATTAATTATATAAAATAAAATAAATTTAAATAAGTAGAAATATAAATTAAATAGTTTATATTATAAATTATTTTAAGTTATAATTGAGAATAATAATAATGATAATTTATTTTAAGTTATTAATGATATCAATAAATTATATTTTTCTAATTTTAAATAATATTTTTAATTTAATTTTAATATCATTTATTCTATTTACATTGAAGGGTAAAATGGTAATCATACAATTTACTCTATTAAAAATTATAATTTATTAAATTTTATCAATCATATCATACACAAACTTTCATAAATTTTTCACTCATATCCACTCAAATCATATCATCTTTCCTTTAATCCAAACAACTCTATCTCTACCTACAAATCAACACAAATTCACTCCCTCAAATTTACACCCCAATCCAAACACAACATTAGTGATTTTAACTAAATCTAAATCTTTAAGTTTATTTAACGTCTTGAGAGCGTTCCTAAGCTAACATTGAAGTGAAAATGTATCAAACGGGATAAACAATTCAAATGTTATTATGAAGTACTTGAAACATCAAATAAACTTAACAAACTTTTGTTAGAATGACTAAATTCACTTTTTTTTGAAGTTGAAGGACTAAAATGAGTCGTCAAAATTCGAAGAGGAACTAATTTCAATTTTTCGTAAAAGTTAAAAAACTCAAAAACATATTTAACCCTAAATTATTTTACCGATATTATAATCATACATAAAGTAATAAAGTAGTAAAATAGAAGGACCATAGGAGTTTAGAAATGTTGGGAGCATTCCTATTATAATATTAAATAATAATATTAATTTTGGAATCTTTCGATTAAGTTCTTAATAAATTTTTATATTAAATGATAAACTTAATTATATTTTAAGTTTATGATAAATTTGAAAACTTTCAATTGAGTCCTTAATAAATTTTTATGTCTATTAAATACGCAATAAATCTTAACCTTTCACCTGAATGCCCAGTAAAAGTGTTAAAAAAATCGTACCCGCGGATATCCGCAGATAAAATCCGCAACAGGTAGGAAATTGATATTGAAAATGGATACCCGCGGATAACGAGTACGATATTTTTTTATACCCGCTTGTTAACGGAGGGGGCACAGATATCATAGTACTCATATCCGGCCGGTGGATACCTGTACCCGCTATACTCTAATTTAAATTAAAAAAAATTATTAAAACATTAATACATTGATTTGAATATGTTATTTTTTATCAATTGGTTTTAAAAAATCTCCATCTATTTGTGAATTTTTATTCTACACTATTGAAATGGGTTATTTGCACGTTGTTTGAAATTTATAAATGTTATGCATTATATTTTTATTTGAAATTATGATTAGAAATTGTTTTTAAATATTAAAGTTTTCTTTTTGTAAATACTCGTGGGTACCTGTGGATATCCGTGGATATTACAAAAATATGTAGGTACTCGCATAACGAATACCTGAACTGATCCAGTAGGTAGGGTATGAGAGAGCTAATTCCCATATCCTACCCATCCCGTCTTAATGCCCGTTATTGATTGTTTTTTTGTTAACTGAGAGTGACTGATTATTATCTTGTCATGTCATTTGCAGAATTATCGTCACATATAATTTTATTATTTCAAAATTTTATTAATATATCGTCACATGTAATTTTATAATTTTATAATTCTATCACATCCTATTTTTATAAAGAAAAAATTTGTTATAGATATAAGGTTTTAATACTAATTTGGTTTCCTATTTTTGTTGAGTTTATTTAATTTAGTACTAATATTTTTTTGTTCAATTTTGTTCTAATTTTCATCAATTTTGTTCAATTTGGTTATTTTTGCTAACTACAACACGTTTCTCATAACGTTTGAAGTGTCAACTAAATCTAACAAAATTTTGTTAAAATGATTAAATTCACTCATTTATAAAATTGGAGAACTAAATTATGTCAAAATTTCAAAAATTGACTAATTCAAATTTTACGGATTAAAATTATATTTAATCCTTGAAATATTATGATGAGCCTAAATGTGATTTAATAAAATATTAAGATACATTTGTTAGTATGAAAAGCTATAATAGTTATAATAAAAATAAAATAAAGATTAAATAAAAATTAATTCAATTGACGTTGATTAATAAAAATGGATTAAAGTTATGCTTCTGACTTCTTTTCTAATACCATGAAGAGAGTGTGAGAAGAGAAAAAAAAGACAAAACAATATATTTAAAAGATAAGGTTGGAGAGAAAGAAGAATAAATAACACATTCTTGTATTAAATCTCTCATAAATCAATATTAAATCTTAAATCTTAAGACCCTAAAGTGATTTTTGAATAAATTAAAAAAATAGAAAAAATATAAATATTTTACATAATTACAACGAGTAAGACAGGTATCACATACCATTTACATTACAAGGTTTGGTGGTGGGGTATAAAAGTATCGCCTTTACAATGTTTTCATTTATTTGAAGGTACGGTATCGTAAGAAGTGCTTAAACCAAATCCGTTAAAAATAATGTTGTTCTTTTTTTCTTTTTCTTTCACACTACCAATTTAAATTTAAAATGGAAGCTCTCCTTCTGTCTCTCGTCTATTGGAGCAATGTTGGAGTGAAGAGAACAACATCCAAGGGATGTTTGGAAACATTTATGATTTTTATTTTTGGCTGCTTAGTGCAAATCATGAATGATAGCACTGTCATGTCTTTCACTGTCTTGCTGTTTTTCTTTTAAAGTTCATTGTCTTTAATGACTAAAAGTTGGATATCATAGTATTCTCAAACTAAAAACAAAAAGGTGATGGTACAAATTTTTACTATTTCTAACATAAAAAAAATATGAGATTTGCATGTAATAAAACTCAATATTTCTGTTACTATCATATGATTAATATTATAATGTGATTTGGCATGAATTACAAGTCTTATAATATATGAAATGATTTCTTGAGACTTGTCTTTGGTACATAAATACTTTATAAATGTTGTTTGCTGTATTTGCTATTATTAATTTCATAATGGTTTAAAGATTATTCTACCGCAAAAAAAAAAAAAAATATATATATATATATATATATATATATATATATATAAAGAGAGAGAAATTACATAACAATAAATGATTAAATAAGATGAGTTAGAAATATCTTATTAAGTCGTGATAATTTTTAAATAAATAAAATTAGATTAGAATAACTCAATAAGACAATATAATTATAATGTAATTAAGTAAATAAATAAATTGAACAAATATAATTATAAGTTTAAAAAATAGATAAAATTAAATAAGATTAAAGACATTTTGTAGTGGACGGTTGTAAAATTAATAAATAAATAAAACAATGTTAGAAACATCACCTAAAACAATATAATTATAAAATAAATAAAATTAAAGATGTATTTTCTTACTCCCTTCTTCTATCTCACTTGACCCCATAGTTAAAACCTCCTTTTTATAGTAAAATATATATTTTCATAATTATTGTTTCATCGTATATGTTTTTTTTTTCACTTTTTATGCTTTCTCTTTCACCTCCTTTTTTTCAATTTTTATAAATATTTTCAAGGATAAAAAAAATCCAAAATTATATTAATATTTTAGAAATCACTTGACTCCTTATTTTTCAAGGATATTTGTTCCCAAATCATGAGTAAATTTCTTCTAAAAGAAACATAAGAATAAAAAATATTGTTTTATTGACTTGAAATCCTTATGGAATAGACAAAAATAAAAAATAAACAATCATAAAAAAATATCTTTATTGTTATCATTTTTTTTCTTTACTCCTCCGTAGTCAATTTTTCTTTTTCTTTCTCATTTTGCTTTTCCTTTTTTTTATATTTTCTTCTTGAATTTTTTTTCTTAACTCTTTCTCTTTGTAAAATACATTAAGCTGATAAGTAACTTTGTACTAGTACAAAACACAAGTTCAAAATTAATTACTTAATTAATTAAAAGTAAAAAAAAAAATCTCACTGAGTTATCAATATTAAAAAGCTGCATTGTTAATTAAAAAAAAAAAATTCTGATAAAATCAAATTTAAGTTCTTACAACTTAGAACTTTATAAACTTTTATAAAGAAAAACCCCTATCTTCTATTAAATTTTATGTATTCTTACGGTTATGTTTCGAGTGCATCTTTTTATAGGTCAAATAATGTAAAATTCTCTAAATATTTAATGTTGACTAATAATTGATTCTCACTTGTCTTTGATTTCCACTGTATGCATTAATAAGATTAAATAAATATTTTTACATTAATAAATTATATAAATATTTATAGTTTATATATTGTATTTCAATATCTTTATAGTTCTATGTACTTTTAAAATTATGCAATATTATATTAATTATTTATTTTTTTCCTAACTTCTTTTGTGCAATTAGAAATATTATTCAAAAGGATTTGGCTTAACGTATTAACAGATTTTATTTTCTACAATCATTTAAAATTTAACCAGTGGTCAAATATTTAAATTAAAAAGTAAAAATTATTTTATACAGAAAGAAAAAAGAAAAACACTGAATCAGATTCTGTAAGTATAGCAAGTAACACTATCATTTAATAAGGAAGGGAAATGGCTACAAAGTTAAAAATAATAATATTTATATGTAGTGGGATTATTGGGTATAAATTAGTTTGAGTGGAACTGCTATTGCTGGCCATAAATTACAAGATGCATTAGACCTAGAACATATCCATTGACCACTTTCTCCCACTTTCTTCCTTTTAACCAATCCTTGTGCACTATAATTAAAATCAAATACAAAAGTACTAAAAGACAAACTAACACCTATCATGGAGGGGACCAAAATCTACACATTCCTCCCCCTTCTTTCATCACTTTTGTTTTTTTTTTGTTAATGTTTGTAAAAGCAAAGAAACATTCAAGATTTTGTATATAGAGTTGTTAAGAAATATGATTGAGTAATTATCACTAATTTAGTAAAATAATATTTATCTTAAGATTATTAAGTAATTCAATAAAACAATTCTCATCTTATTTTTTGTCTACACAATGGATTTTAAGCTTTTATAACTTGTAGATTTTTAGTAGAATTCATTCGTATTCTAAATTTTGATAAATATCTTTCCTAAATTTTAAAACTGAACAGATACGGTCTATTTATTCAACCACTTTAATTTTTTTTTATGTATTAAATAGTATTTTCCAGACTTATATTTGAATCTAAACGTTTCAAAAAATGTAATCATTAAAGACTAATTTGAGACGTCGATTGACATATTAAAAATATTTAACATAATTATGTTAAAATGATGATTATATCTATTATTTTTTAAAGTATGAAGATTAAAATATATTAAAGTTTAACATAAAGATAAATTTAAATTTTTCATAAAAGTTTAAAAATTAAAAGTAGTTATCTATTAAAAAAATTGTGTATGCTTTTGTTTTATTTATATGTTGAATATAAAAGCATGAATAAAGAACTATACACAATTTTATAAATAATATATGTTTTTCTTATTTTAACATTATGTGATACGTGGTTTTATTGTTTTAAATATTTTTTTCATACATTGAATAGATAGAATTGTTGTAATATTTATTTAAGTATAATGTATTTAAATGTCGATTAAATCAAATAATGTGATTATTATTAATGATTAATTTATTAATTTATAAGTATACATAATTGTGTTGTAGTGTTTTTTTTTATTAAATTCCCGCGATAATATTGCTAAGGATTTAATACTTAGTTAGTAATATATATAGTTTCAAATTATAAATGATAAAATTTACAAAAGTAAAAGTTTAAGATCAAGGTTGTAAAATTAAGAGATAAAATATGTAATTAAACTTTTATTTTGTTTCAAATAAAAACCTGCACTCCCCACGTCCAAATCACACTACCAATTGGAAATCAACTAATCTAATAACTTGGGAGTGTACCTCTTCCCTCAACATCTTTATGTAGCCATCATTAAATCATGCTAATTATATTCTCCACTACACATTGATTTGATGTTAGAAATACAATTTTATAACTGTGTGATTAAAATAAAATTATTTAATTAGTCATATGATTTTTTGTAACTATTTTTTCTATTTTAATTTCTCTATTTAAAAACATATTATTTATTTTTACTTTTTTCATATAGGCTTTTTAAAGATGTTCCTTCAAAAGAGCTACGCTAATATTTTTTTGTTGTTCGAATTAAAAGCCTAAAACTGGTCAAGATTTTTTTCAGGATTAAATTTTTTTTAATTATTGTCTGAAAGAGTCAATATTTTTACATTAAGACTCAGAATATTTTTTTGATAGTGTTGTTCTATAATAAACATATTAAGTTTTCTTTTTCTTTGTGGCCAGGTTTGGCCTTGGGCCCTTTCCTTTTTGATCTTTATAATCTCTTCTTGCCTTGGGCCTTGTTTTGTGTGATAGAAACAGAGAATAGTTTTTTATCAGTTTTTTTTTTTTAGTTTCTGGAGTCTTCTGATGCATTCCGTTTCTTTCTTTGAGTCTTCCCTCTCTGCCTTGCTTTCGTTTTGTTTCATGTTTTTTTTTTTCTTCATAATTTGTATTACGATAAAATCCGATTAATAATTAACATTTTTTATTTTTAATTTGTTGGCAGTATATTTCTTTTACGCCGAATACATAAAACTTATTAAAATAACATTTATGTAGATGGTTTATCGATGATAAAATAAGTCAAATTATCTACTGAATTTTTCAGTTAAAATTTGGAAGATGTGTTATCAGAATAAAATTCATTTTATTTTAAAATTAGATAACTAAAGGTGAAATTAAAAAAGTTATAAAAATTAGAACAACATATTTACAAAATTTTGAAATTTTTTTACTCTCTTGGTATGGAACATGTAGATGGAGAACTTGATTTTGTTGTATGATGTGTCCCTAATAAAAACTTTGGTTCTTTTGAAGTTGTTGTATGATCGTTTACCTATTAATTTGGAGGTTAAAACAAAAGGAGTGATTCTATGTTCTATCGATTGTAATAATATTGGATCTTTCTCTTATATGTTCTTTAATTGTTCCATTGTTATACAATTGTGGGAATGGTTGGTGAAATTTTTTTAGGATTTGTAATTTTTTTTCTTTCGATTCAGTTGTTCAGTTTATGAAGTTTCCTTGCAGTCCTTCCTTTAAAGCGATTAAAGTGGATATTATTATTGTAGTTATCTTGATGATATGGAGGACAAAAATTCGTAGTAAATTTTAGGATCCAATTGCATTTCTTTCAGCAAATTTTTAAATTAAGGAGTTAGTGTATATGACTCAGAATAAATCTGAAGCGTGTATAAGTAATATTGTCTCAGAATTTTTGGTGTTGAAAATTTTAATATTTAAACAAGAGAAGGTAAGGTGGTTTCATTTATTGATGTAATATGACAAGTTTCATCTGCTAATTGGTTCAAGGTGATACTGATGGTGTAGTTGGGAATTGTCCTAATTTGACTTCATGTGCTGGTATTTTTAAGGAAGTTGGATGAATATATAGGTATTTTTCCAGCTTTTTTAAGGGTGCAAACTTCTATTCATGCTGAGTTCGAGAGTCATTTTTGCTTTGAAGCATTTGAGGGAGGACTTTCAGAGATTTTTGTTAAAGAGTGATTCTTCTTTAGTCTGTCATGATTTTTTGGATCAACGAATGATTGCTTACATTTTTGTAAGCATATACAATTTAAAGTTTTTCATAATTTTTATTAAGAAAATCATTGTGTTGATAAGTTAACTAATTTGACTTTAATTGATAGAAAATAATATATAAGTGATTTAATGTTTTAACTCCATGTGTATTTAATTTTTTTTTATCGTAGATATAATTTGCCTATATTTCATACAGTGTAATAGTTTGGTGTAATCTTCCACACTTTGCATTTTTTTTAATAATTATTTAAGTGATAACAAATTATTGATAAGTTTTAGGATACCAAAAATGTCAAAATTTGTTTTAATGACTAAGATGTCCTTATTTAGAAACAAGTTTCAAAATCATTAATCTCACTGCTTCATCAAGAGCAACCACGTTATTTATTGGGCATTGAAATTTAGTTGCATCATCTTACATATTTTAAAATCTTATGAATCACCGTCACTTCACTATTTATATTAACTTCTCTTTTCAACAAACATAAGAAGAGAATAAAAAGAATCTTTAGTAAAAAAAATTGAATCCTTACCTAAATAAAATTTTTAATCAACTTGTCCCTAATCTTTATCTCACTATATCTTATCAAAGTTATAATATGCTAACATGGTTAAGAAAAATGGACAATTTTGAGAAATAAAATTTATAGTAAAATAAATAATCATTTTATAACTTATTCTTTAATCCACTAAATCAAGAACTAATTGTATTTACAATAATAAGATTAATTTCCATACAAAAATTTAGTTCACTTTCTAGGATATTTATTCTCATCTACTTTTTTTCGTTTTGGAATCAAAGACCTTATTTAAAGATACCAAATGCAATATCTTGAGAATATCTTTCTTATTAATTAATGAATAGTTAGAGAAGTAAGGTTAATGATTTTTTAGAAAAAAAAAAACTCTAATAAGATTAGTTTAGTAAAATTATTTTTGTCTATTTATTAGGTTAATGACTAGTAAAATAATTTTAAGATGAAATATGTTGGTATTTATTACTAAAAACATAATCCAAAAGATTTTCCACAAAACAAACTTAATATTCACTTTGTGTAAAGCACGAGAAAGGAAATATTAAAGAAATTGCTTAAAAATAAGAGAAGAATATTATTTTCTATAAATAAAGTAACAAAGGTTAGGCCGAATCTAAATAAAAAGAAAGAAAGCGGTTTCTATAAAAGTTTTTTTATGGTTTAGGGAAGGCTTCTATGAAAGTATGAGAATTTTTTTTTTAATTGTGCATTATTAATAATGGTAGATAAAAAAGATTTTCCATCCGTTACATTTTTAAGGATATATTTTGTTCTGAAAATAAATAAATTTTTAGATAAAAAATTAAGAAAAACAATTTTTTATTGAATAAAAAATGAAATGCTATAATTTATCTATAGATTTCTCATTCTCGATCCATCTAAAACTTAAAAAAAGTTAGTCATTAACTGTAATTTTTTAATCAAAATTTGAACACACGTATTCTGTTAAAATTAAAAATTTGTAAAATATTCCTTCCCATATATAGTATTATATATATGAGGAATTTTCTTTAAAAAAATTAAAACCTTTTATTAGTTTGTAAATTATTTTAAATGACTTTGTCTTAGAAAAATATTGTTTTCACGTGAAGACAAAGAGTGTTTAAATAACATTAAAATGAAGCAAAGAAAAATTATTTAATAAATATCTAAATGAGTATATGATTGTATAAGATTTTTTTTTTATCATACTACTAAAAATTTCATATTACATAAGATTTTTCTTACAAATTTATTAAAAATATTTGTAAGAAAATAGTTTTTTTCTTTTATTTTTTCTAAGAATCTTAATTAGAAATATTGTATATCATGGAGGCATTTTTAAAAAAAATTAATGTTTATGTGTACATAAACACTCATAATGATATTATTCTTTATATAGAAGAATATATTCAGCTTATACATAAAGTCTTATGCTTAAACCAATTAACCTATACTATTCATATACCTAAGCATATTATGTTATTCTAGATGGGTTCGGAGATTTTACATATAATGTATTTATATTTAACATGTACATATAAATAAACACTAATGTCACTTTTTAAGTTAAACATATTATCTTAGTAGAAAGGAAACTGATGTAATAACTGTGAAATTTTTTAGAAGAGATATTAAACATTTATTACATTGTATATTAATCAATGTAATATATAATATGGACTAATATTTAATGAATATTTTGTATAGTTAATTGAAGAGAATTTTGAATACGAGGAAGGACAAAAGTGACCGTCGGAGAGATCTTACCATAAAGTTATTCGATTGCCAAACAAAAAAAAAAAAGCTTTATAGAATATAACTTATATTTTCAAGGCTTAAATATATTTTTTTTATTAATTTTAAAAAAATAGAATTAATAATTTTGTCTTAATTTAGTTCTTAAATTTTATAAATATATTAATCTAGTTCTTTTAACTAAAATTTGTTAAGTTTATTTTATATTTTAAATGTGTTTCATGATAAGATTTGAGTTGTTTATATTATTTAACACATTTTCGTTTTAATATTAGCTGAGAAACATATTTGAAAAGTGTTTGAAACATCAATTAAATTTAATAAAATTTGGTTATAAGAACTAAATTTACGAATTTCTAAGGTTGATGGACTAACATGGATCCATATAAAAACAAAATATGGATCAAAGTTTTAGAGAGCGACTAATTCCAATTTTGATTGAAATATAAGAGACCAAAAACATATTTAATTTATATTTTCTAAAATTTTAAAATTATTAAAATATGTTTTGGGTGTAAGGTCAAATGTCCACTTAAACCATTTGCAAGCTCTCTAAATCTTCACTCTTGTTGTCTTTCCGGTGCTCATGTTTCTCAACCAATTGGGATATTTGTTAAAGGTGTTCTGATGCTAAAGTCAACGAGGATTGATCGGTCAAAGAAATAAATGCTATAATTAATTCGAGACAAAAATTCTAACAACCATATCTTTAACCTGTATTTATATTTTTTCTCATGAATGTGTGATTAGGATCGGCCTAATTATGGTCCAATTGCTTTTAATATCAATTACTGACCTATCCACACTAATCAAGTGTTTAGATGATCAACACGAATGTAACCGAATGACTCGAGTCGTATAATTTGTACAAAGGACTATGATGAAATTCTATGAACATTTTCCAACAAAGACACCGCTCAACACAACTTTCTTGGAAGTAATCTCATACAACTGATAGCTGAACGTTCAATCGCATATAAAAATCTTCAGAATAATCTCATACAATCTTTCAATTAACCGGACCATACAGTAGAAAATACATATTATAAATCCTTTAGCCACATATAGTTTAAGCATCTTCCAATTTGATAACTATCATTTATTCGCGTATTAAACCATGATTATAATGTAATGACTATGATAAAGTATAATAGTTGTTTATTTGTAGTTAATTTTAAAATTTGTTATTGATTTTCATGACTTAAAGAAAACAAGCTTTTGTGCCTAACTAATAAGAAAGAGACACGTAAAGTATAGCATATAACATATAAATTCCTTATTTATTTAGTTGTGGTTGGTTTCATAGAGTCATAGAGTGCTTGAACGCATTATATATATGGAGCACGACATAGCCCAACTCCAAGATGATTGAAGACTGATGAACAACATAGGAGAACCCAAGTAGTTGTTCCTGTGAGTTTGTTTTTGTTGTGAAAAGCGACATCGTTTAGTTTGAGAGAAAAGCACGATGGAGAGGGGTAAGAACGCGTCATGTCCGGCACCGATGAGGGCGGAGTCGAACGGAGGGTTCCAACATGAAAACCCTATGGATTATGCGCTTCCTCTGTTAATACTCCAGATATGTTTGGTCGTTGCTTTTACTAGATTTCTAGCATTCCTCTTCAGACCACTCAGACAACCCAGAGTCATTGCTGAAATCATCGTAAGTTTTTCTTTCCCAACCATTCTTACAAAACCACTCATAATGTATTTCGTCAACCATGTAACTGTAATGCACATGCCAATACTGTTTTGCTCCGCTCCACCAACCTACCTACGCTAGCTGCCTAACAAAACTTAAACTATGTAAATCTTGTAATAAGAACTCCTTTTAATATTTTACTTTTTTTTTTTGTGTATTTCATAAGTTTATCTCTAATAATAAAAACAATATAAATCAAATAATCATAATATAAATATTAACTATAACAAAAAAAACACTTTAGACAACAACATAAAATTGTGATATAAACTATACAAACTGTGGTTTAAAGATTAGACCATAATTTTTTAGGTGTACTATAGATGACTGTAATTATAGATAATAGACAACAGTTTTTAATATGACAATATTTTTAAAATCGTTGCTTAAAATTCTCACAATAGACAACAGTTTTGCATGTTGATTTTAGATTTTACCTATGTTTTTAGACCATATTTTTAATGGTTTTCTCCACATAGTTTAAAGCAACAGTTATATAATCATGGACTTTTAAGATATTTATATAACATTTATAAAAATATTGTTTATTATATGTTTATGCTACATTTATTTAGTCATTGTCTATTTTAATATGGTCTAAACTACAAATTGTTGTAGTGTTTTAAATTAAATTTTTAATGAATAAAAAAAATATAAAATAAATTATGTTCTAATATATTATATATATATATATATATATATATATAATTAAACAATACTAAAAGTAGACAAGAAATAAGATTTAAATATTTAAAAAACATTAAATATGTTTTTCGTTTCTAAATTATTATAAGAAATTATATTTTCGTTAAAAAATATTGTATTAATTTAACAAACATATGAAAATGTAGAATATAGACCAAATGTTTAAATTTATTATTTTCCTAAATCAAATAGAGTATTATTATAATTATTTTATATTGTTATGAGTATATTTTGTCTAGTCATAATATCACTGTGCATCTTGAATTTTGTTAAAAAATAAAGAACAATGGTGTTTTGAAACCAGAATCTTTTTTATTTCCATTTTACACTGTAATTTCCTTTCTTTCTTTTTTTAAATATAAAAGTTAATTTTTATGAAGATCACTTTATTCTTATAAAAGGTTGTCAAAGTATCAAATAATTTTTTTCTTTTATAAAAAAAATGATAGATAAAAATACACTTCCATTTTATCTATACTTATTATATACTTTTTTTAATCTATCTCTATATACTTATCAAATTGTGTAACCTACATAAATCTATAATTTTTACTCTCTCCACATGTGTACATCGAGTTTGTACTTTCTAGTTTTCATAAATATTTTTCATAAAAGGAACTTGTAGTTAATAAAGAAAGGATTATTTATAGAAAGTGGAAAAATGTTGGGTACACCAACTTAAATAGCAATGTTGTTGCGAATTGTAGGGAGGAATACTACTTGGGCCATCAGCAATTGGACGAAACGAGAAGTTTTTGAATGCGGTTTTTCCAGAGAAAAGCATCACAGTTCTTGAAACACTGGCCAACATAGGTCTTCTGTTCTTTTTGTTTCTCGTGGGGCTTGAGCTTGACATGCGTGCAATTCGACGAACTGGTCGTAAGGCCCTTGGCATTGCCATCTGTGGGATCATTATCCCTTTTCTTCTCGGAATTGCCACTTCCATTGCTCTTCGAGCCACTATATCCAAAGGTGCTGACCTCTTTCCTTTTATACTCTTCATGGGTGTTGCTCTCTCCATCACCGCCTTCCCTGTCCTCGCGAGGATCCTGGCTGAGCTTAAACTCCTCACCACTGACGTTGGTCGCATTGCAATGTCTGCTGCTGCTGTCAATGATGTTGCAGCTTGGATTCTTCTTGCTCTTGCCATAGCCCTCTCTGCTTCAGATCCATCCCCGTTTGTTCCTCTTTGGGTATTGCTCTGTGGTGTTGCTTTTGTCATCTTTGTTGTCTTTGCCATTAGGCCGTTGCTTGTGGCTATGGCTAACCGTTCCCTGGAGGGTGAGCCGGTGAAGGAGGTGTACATATGCATCACATTGACTCTGGTTTTGGTCTGTAGTTTTGTCACTGATACTATTGGAATCCATTCCCTCTTTGGGGCTTTTGCGGTTGGTACTATTATACCCAAAGAAGGTTCCTTCTCTAGGGTGTTGACTGAGAGGATAGAAGACCTGGTATCTGGCCTTTTCATGCCACTGTATTTTGTCTCCAGTGGCTTGAAGACTGATGTGGCAACAATTAAAGGAGGTCTTTCTTGGGCAATGCTAATGCTTGTTATATTCAATGCTTGCTTCGGGAAGATTATTGGTACTACTGTTGTTTCCTTATTGTGTAAGGTGCCTTCCACAGAAGCCCTGGCTCTTGGATTCCTCATGAACACAAAAGGCTTGGTAGAACTCATTGTTCTCAACATTGGGAAGGACCGTAAGGTATCATCATCTTGAAATCTTGGAAACTCACCCTTATGAAAAGAACCAAAACACTGGAATATTATTCTCTATGTGGAAGGCATCCATGCTACCTAGTTACATGTATTGTCATTTGCTCTCATATTTTTTATGAATCATTCTTTGTGCGATGCAGGTGTTGAATGACCAAGCATTTGCCATTTGTGTTGTCATGGCATTGTTTTCTACCTTCATCTCCACCCCAATGGTGATGGTTGTATATAAACCAGCTCGTAGAGGAGCACCTTACAAGCGCAAAACAATTCAACGAGATCCCGACACTGAGCTTCGAATGCTAGCTTGCTTCCACAACACCCACAACATTCCCTCGCTAATCAATCTAATAGAGTGTTCCCGTGGAACCGAAAGGAAAGGAAAGCTTTGTATATACACAATGCATTTGATGGAGCTCTCAGAGCGATCTTCGGCAATCACAATGGTTCACATGGCACGCAAGAACGGGATGCCCTTTTGGAACAAAAAGCGGAATGGCAAAGATCAAATGATCATAGCTTTTCAGGATTATGAGAAACTGAGTGGTGTCAGTGTCCGCCCCATGACAGTCATTTCTGGTCTGAATAGCATCCATGAGGATATCTGTACTACTGCTCACAGAAAGCGTGCAGCCATGATCATCCTTCCATTCCACAAACAGCAACGTGTGGATGGAACGATGGAGTCAGTGGGACATTCATTCCAAGAGATGAATCAACTTGTGCTATGCCATGCTCCTTGCTCGGTGGGGATTTTTGTTGATCGAGGTCTGGGAGGGACAAGCCAAGTTCAAGCTAGTGATGTGTCTTATGAGATAGTGGTACCTTTCTTTGGAGGGCATGATGATCGTGAAGCCCTTTGTTATGGAATGAGAATGGGTGAGCACCCTGGAATTTTTGTAAATGTGTATAAGTTTGTAACTCCAGCAGGGACATCATTGGTTGGGGAGTCATCAAACAAAAATACGAAAGCAATGGATGTGATTGACGGCAACGATTATGATGATAAGAAAGAGGATGATGAATTGTGGAACGAGTTTTTAAGTGCATGCAACAGGAGCAGCCAAGAGACAATGAAGTATGAGGAAAAGGTAGTAGAAAGCAAAGGAGATATTGAGATAGCATTGAAGGAAATGAATAGATGCAACCTTATAGTGGTTGGTAGAATGCCATCAGTGGCAGCTTTGGGTAGCATAAGTGATTGTCCAGAGCTTGGACCTGTGGGAAGCTTTGTTGCTTCTTCAGATTTTTCCACCGTTACGTCTGTTATGGTAATTCAGCAGTACAATCCATCAACTGACATTCATCCGTTTGTGAGGGAGGAATCTGATTTACCAGATATTGCAGATGCGCCAAGGGGTTAATATGGTATTAAAGTTATACTTCTGAACTTATTATCTGTTACAAACGAGTTAGATGCTCGTATATCAGAGAACTTATGCTTATAATTGATTTTATAAAAGTGTTTATCATTTTAGATTAACGATTTTTTAATGTTTTACTGTAGCAAAAGTAACAAAATCGTGGTTTTGGAGTATTCGGCAGGACAGAAAAAAAAATGGTACAATGAGAGATAATAATAGAATATTTCTAGTTATGTGAGCATTTATTTAGAAATACTACTTTAAGTTATTTTTACTTTGCATAATAATATTTTGACTACTAAATTTTGACAACTTTTTTTTATAATAATATGTGTCATTTTCTAAGTGGTTTTGGAATATTGAGAATGAAAAAATGAAAAAATAAAAAACCATTTAAAAAATGTTACCTAAAATTGTAAGAGAAAGTTGTCAAAATTTAATAATCAAAAAATCATTTTCGTTATATTTTATCATTAAACTTCTTTATTTATATTTATATGGCTCTTAAAAAAGATACTTCATTATTCATACTCATCCGCGTCTTTCATCCTAATTTTTAAGTAATCTATTGTATTATATGTTAATAACACATGGAAGTTGATTAAGTTAATATGTATAAAAAGAACAAATATATATTTTTAGTTTTTAAGTATTACGCAAAATTAGAAATAATTTCTAGTTGAAATTTATATATTGTTTAATTTTTTACTTTTAAAAATATTGATTTTTATTTTTATTTTTTTAACTACTTTAAAATTTGTCCTACATGATGTGTCATGCATTATTTAACTTTTTTATAAAATAAAATATTTGCGTTCCAGGTTCAACATATAGAAGTGTAAAAAAGAATAATTCAATTCGACCACAACCTTTCTATTATTATATATTATATATTAATATTATTATTATATAATTCGGTATACACTTCCAAATAAGATAATATATACTGGATTGATTAATCTGAAAATTTAGTTACGGATTAAACAATTCGCAATGCATGAGCATATTTAAGAGTGTATACAAGTTCAGGATTTTTAATATATTTTATTTAGGGATACGATGGGATAAAACATTTGATGGGATGCAGGATAAAACATTTTATTGGATAAGATGGTATAATTAATTTTTTATATGAAGAAAACGATGGTATAATTTTTACGTATGTTTTCACCCTTTCATTGCGATGGATGCTTGACTTCAACATCGAATACAACATTTTACTATGATAAAATCTATGAATTAAAAATTTTCAGCTAATTACTGATTAATTTTTTGTGGATATGGAAGGGCATTAGATGGGCTTGGGCTTTGCATAGGTGGATTATCATGGGCCGGAGGCGAGGAAGGATGGGACAGTGACAAGAGGAAAATGGCTATGTTAATGTCCAGAAATTCACTTATGCTGAACCCGTCGGAGTTTCCTATACATTACGTTAGTTAAGATATAGATAGAAATTGAAAACTATGAATATGATAATTATGTTAAGTTATTTGAAAACATATCTATTTATGTGACAACTTCACTTAATGTATTTGGTTAATTTAATTCAAATTTTAAGTTAAATTAAAATAAATTTAAATCAAGTTTAACGTTGGATAATATTCTAAATCTTATGTTTGGTTTGGAAAGATCTTTCATAAAAGATTTGAAACTAAACTGAAACGTGATTATCTATATTTTGGCACATTCTGATTCTTAAATTAATTATAAGTTACAATAATTTATTAAAATTAGTATAGTTTATTAAAACTATATATAAATTATAAGTTAAAATTATTATAGCTTATTTTAATCTTCTATCAGCATAAAATATTTATTAGGAGTGACAATCCAGGCCGGTCCAGCCTGTTTAGGCTCGTTCCGTACTTAGCCTAAAAAATGTGGGTAAGGCTCGTCAGCGTTGAAAATATGGATGAAAAATATGACCCATCCCACATAAGTTCTGATCAGCAGATTTACAGGCTCACCTTTTTTTCTTTTAATTTCTTATAATATTTAACAAATTGAAAAATTTTAACTAATTTACAAAATTAAGCAAAAACTTTAGAGAGTTGAATGATAAATTGATAATTCAAAATTTTCATCATATTCATATTTGTACTTTGAAATACATGATGTATTCTTCAAATTTTAGAACATCCAAAAATACATAGCACTTATCTTTTCTACTCATACAATAATTTGGAACTTTCTTACATAATCTCAGAAGAAAGTAACCAATATATATAAATGTAAATTTATTTATTTTATGCGGTTTGGGGGTCAACTCGCATATGCTACGGGCTATACAAGCTGGACTTTTGTAGGCCAACGAACTCAATATCTCTGTCTACTACACGTTTTTTGATGAACCTACAAGTCGACATGTCGAACCAAGTCCACATTACTACCCCTAATGTTTATCAAATTATCGTAATTAGTGTTATTTCATTTCTTTTCTATTGATGATAGAATATATTCGTCTAAACTATCTCAATTTACTTAATATTTAATCTCAACTTTGAAAATTGTATTTTCATAGAAGCAATGCTTATGAGCATTTTAGGTTATTATGCACTAAATTTATGTAAATAGTAAAAAATCAAATATTTATGCAATTGAGTATTTAATTACGTATTTCCATATTCACGCATGAAATAGGTTCCATCATGAAACATGAAATATTTTTTTATTTTTTAAAAATTGAAAAAATGTTATAACATAAAAATCTTCCAAGTGTTCTAACGAGTGAGATTTTTCTCATTTTAATTTTAGTTGTGCAAGTTTTGTATTTGTGCGGTCTTTTGGTTGTATTCATTATTTTTTTACAAATGTTTAACATACTTTATTTATATGATACTAATTTTACAAATAATATAATGATGATCAGAACAATCTAACCGGTGGTTGATGCGGAAGTTTACATAAAATGTTATTTAAAAAAAAATATTATGACTCTTATTTTTTTATTTTTATTTTTAAATTTTTTTATATGATATATTTTTTATATGATTTAGTACGTGTCATTAATTAATTATTATTATTATTTTAAATAATTAATAGTCTATATTAAATTACATTAAAGAATAAATAGTCAAAATATAATTTTTATTTTGTGAAAGGAAACTATATCGCACATAACATAATTGAGTGACCAAAATTATATATACACATAGAAAGGATATTAAGTTATTCCTAAAAAGAACTAGAAAAATATTTCTCATTCTTATATTAAAATTTAATGGTTTTAGTAAAATGTTAATATTGCGGAAATCTTTTACAATCTAGTATCTCTCATTAATAAAAAAAAAAAAGTGTTTAAGATAAATACAAATAATTTCATACTTATGTATGTGCATTTATTAATATACATTAACAATCTTAAATTTTAATACAGTAAATATTAAACTGCAACAAAAAAAATAAATGCTAATAAATATATAATAATGATAGCATTAAAAATTTATACATATGAATTAGTAAACATATATTTGATATTAATAAATATATTAATTTTTTTCTTTGTCAACAAAAATATATATTTTAACTTTTTATTAAAATTAAATAATAATTCAATATTATAAAATAAAATAAAAGCCATAACTTACACACTTTAATTTTATAATATCTTTATTGTATTGTATTCTTTCTTTATTTTTTCCTTTAGAAAGAAAGAGTGGGTATAGAATGATGGATTTGAATGAAAATTACTTTAAATTAGTCTCGCAAGTCCATATTGAAATTACTCGTACATTCATTTAAATGAAAATTAGTTTTAGTATTATCAGTACGTTAATAAGAGAAGTGAGAAGAAAGAAATGAAGATAGCAGACTGAAACTTTTAGCTGATTATTATGATAAAGTACATGTGATTAATTTGGCCATGGGTACATGAATTCCCAGAAACCCGTTTGTCCATTGAAGCCATAAATGCCTTCAGCAGATAGGAGCCATGAACATCCGACACCATCACATCGTACTCTGTCCCTGCCGAAGGAATAAGCATTAAAATGATAGTCCTTAACCTTTTCCCACCCCACATCACAGAAAAACAGTGTTGTTCCAAAAACATTGTCTGAGAAGTCCCACCCAAACTCTTTCCCGTTTTCTATGTTTTGTTGTCCCAGATCATTGTCCTTGGACTGGCAATGCAGAGTGATGTTGTTTCCAGCTCCAAGCCTGTTCTTGATGCTCACATGTTTCCTACTTTCAACAACACTGCTACACAATCCTATTACCACCACCAGGATCACAACATGCTCTTTTCTTATCTTAGCTAACCCACCCATAACAGGATTTTAAGTAACATTAAACATGTATAGCCACTTCAACAGCAACATCATATATAGGCATTGGTTTTGCTGTGCATGTTCCTGAATTTCCAAGGGAACTTGTTTTTCTCTTTCTTTCTTTATTATTTCCTCTTTAGCTGTCGCCACCATTTACTTGGATTAATAATCTTTTAAATGTCCTGCTCATTTATCGCATAACATCTAATTGTTAAAATAAGTGCGAGTCTAAGTCTTATATTGATTAGAAATAGGAATGTCAAAACGGATCGGCTCGGCCCGTATTTTACCCATTATAAACGGGTCGGGCCAGGCTGGCCCGTAAGTGAAAAACGAGTTTGTTTATTCAATCCGACCCTCGTACTGGCGAGTTGGCATGTGAGCCATCTTTGACTCTTTTCTTTTTTTAAATTGGAGGTCCAAAAATCTGTCTTATTTTTTATCAAATCATTTTTTTTCATAAATTATTTGTGTTAACAATGTTGATTTTAATTAATGTAATACATGCTTTTACATATGAAAATGTTTACCGCAAAAACAAAAAAAACTTGAAAATAGTTCTACCCAATATTTAGTGTAGGAAAAATATTACAATCATTTAATAAATATGTAAAACTTAAGAAGATTCATACCTGCAAAAGCAAAAAGCAAAACAAAACAAAACTTTTGTTATGATTGTTGGTTAGTGTAAATAAAATACCAAAAAACTTATACTTGAAGTGAATGTTGTAGTTGTGTACATATATAACTCCAAATGAAACGTGTTCCTAAATTTAATTGGCATAAATGAATATCTATGACATTTTTTGCACTTTATCATAAGATGTTCTTTCTCAGTTTGAACCACATGTTACATGTGCACTTTTTTTTTTTAACTTAGAAGGCTCGTGGGTTGACCTGTCGGGTTGACGGGCCGGGTTGGTACGGGTTGACGGGTTCTGTTTTCTAACCCGACCCACTTTTTATTGGCGGGCCAATGGGTCGGTCCGTCGGTCCTGATCCATTTTGACACCCCTAATTAAAAATGAGAAAGTAGAGCGCTATATTAAAATCAAGATCTATAAACCCATTGGCTTAAGATTTTGGATTGAGAGTGATATCAATTCCTTACGTGATTGGGTTCAGATCTCATTGATGTTTATTTTCCCCCGATGAAACCTCCTCTTTAAAAAACTAACACTAATAATTTTAAATAATTTTCAAATTATTTTGTTTAATACTCATTTTTATAAGTGCTTTTTTAAAGTTTTTTTTAGATATAACAGAAAGTGTAATAACTTTTTTATGGATTTTTTTTATTTTACTCTTTTCATTTCTAATATATATATATATATATATATATATATATATATATACTAATTAAATGTTAAGTGAGGAGTTGAAGTATAAAAGACACAAAAATTAATTGATTTTATCTTAAATTCTGAAAATAACAATTAAATATAAACAAAAATATTTCAAGAAAGCTCTCTGTTGAAGGGAGTGATTTGATGGATTTTGAAAGATTTGAAGATAAAGATTTTGTTATTTAATTTAAAAATTTTGAAAATAAAAGTGATAAAATTTAAATGTTAAGTTTGTGAAAGATTGGTTAGATGTAATAAAATTATTTTTTTTAATAGATTAAAGTAAAATTATTATTTTGTCTTTATTAGTTAAAATTATATTATTATCTTTTTATTATTTGTCAAAATTTTAAAACACTCCAACAAAAAATAATAGATTTCAAGGATGGGGAATCGGTTCCCTCCAATCCAAAATTGATCCCTCCAACAGTGCATTCATGCATGTTTTAGTGACACTCCAAGATTATTCTCATTAAACTTTACCTTTACAATCTTTTTCCTCATAGGCTATTAGGCTCCCACATGACACGCAGACTCAAACTCCTCCAATTCTAAGAGATATCATCTCTTTATTGGAATCACTACTATTTGAGAGTTAAAATAATGTACTCAAAATTTATATATTTAATTATTTTATTAACACAATAAAAACGTATACATAATTTAGTATAATTATAACTACAAAAAAAATTACTCATATATAAAGGATTGTCTTTCTTTCCTTTACATTCTTTAATTCATCAATAATTCAATCCAAATAATTAATATTAAACTTCTCACCTTAATTCGTTATCTTAAGAAAGGTTCTTCTAATTAAATAATATGATCATTTGGGTCATATTTCGTAACAGTGGTAGATCTTGACCAACAATTTTGGAAAAGCCAAAATAATATATTCGAAATTTATATATTTAATTATCTTACTAACACAATAAAAATAAATACATAATTTAGTTTAACTATAACTACAAAAGAAATTACTCATATATAAAGGATTGTCTTTACATTTTTTAATTCATCAATAATTCATTTTCTACTATAATTTTCATATTACAGGAGACTTTTCTTGCAAATTTGTTCAAAAAAATTGTAAGAAAAAACTTTTTTCTGCCATATTTTCTAAAAATCTTAACTAACAGGTAATTTCTTCGTGGGTAATCATTTTCTACAAAATTATAAAATTTGTAAATATTTCCTGCAAAATTTGTTGCGAAAATTGTTTTATACAAAATATTTTGAAAAAAAAAAATTGGTAACAATTTCTTACAAAAAAAAATTTCACAACAAAATTTGTAAGTATTTCCTACGAAAAAAAATCAAAACAAAATTGGTAGGAAATATGAGTTTTCTTAGTAATGATTCCAAATAATTAATATTAAACTCCTCACCTGTAATTCATCACCTTATGAAAGGGTTACCTAATTAAACAATATGATCATTTGTCTCATGTTTCGGAATACATAAATAAGTTGAATTTGTCTTATTTTCATCGTCACGGATAGCTTTATTTTTATCACTTTTAAGAAATAAATATATTCTTTTATTCTTCATCAATAATACTAACTATTAAACCAATGTTTCTGTATCATGTGAGATAAGAGAAATAGTTTTTTTTTTCTTCACAAATGGAATAGAACAAATAAGAAATGAAAACAAAATAACGAGTTTTAATCTTCTTTTTTTCGAAACAAAAAGAAAACATGTGAGTATGTGAGATAAATATAATTTGTGAAAAACTTAAAAACACAATAAAAAAATAAGAAATATCTTACGAAATATTTTTATTCTTCGTTATATTTGATTTTATGTTTTATTATTTATTAACATTAAATGTTATGTTTTATAAATAAATGCAACATCCCTGATTTAACTTCTACTAATTCTAATATATATTAATATAATTTTAAAAAAATTAAAAAATACCTAATATATATATAATATAATATAATATAAAAAAATTAAAAATTTTGGGGCCATAGCCATCCCTATCTCTAAGAAGCTCTGTCATGCGCCATTGAGTTTAGCTTTAAAATGAAATCGGTGAAAAGAAACACAACATTAAAAATGAGTGCAATATTTTTAATACAAGTTTTATGATTCTAAATGTAAAGTGTTTGCATCAAACATATAAACTCTCATTAGCAAAAATCAATGATAACTAATAGACTTTAATTTTTAGTTTTAGTTTCATGCTCCAAATGATCCAATGAATTATTTATGGGAATTTTCTAATATCCAGTATGTTTAATGTTCAAAGTGGTGTTACGTATAAATTTGGAAGGAAGATAGAAAATATGTGGTTGAATAAGGTTTCGGATTGTTCAAGTTTAGGATGTGATGAGTGAAGCGTGGAGTGTGAATAATTAATGTTGACTTACTTTAATTATGTGGAATAAATATACGGTTGGAATCTAGAAGAACCGATAAAATACAAAAACGGAAATATTTTTCATATTGCATGCAAATCTTCTGAACTAAAATAAAGTTATCATGAAAGAAAGTTTAATTTACTGTATGAAAATGGATAAATCCAAAGTATCTAGTTTACGTAAATTTCTCATATAATTATTTCATTATTAAAAATAGAGAGTTTCAAAATTTGAAAATAAAAGAGACATAAATTAAAAATATTTGAATCAGAATAAATATATATAATGGTAAAAATAAAAGTGAATTCAAATAAATAAATAGATGTTGTTGATATCAAAAGATTTATAATATCTTTATGTTTTCAAGTGTGATGTTAGACGCTTAGGTAAAGAGGCTGAAGAAAAGACAAATTAGTGTTGTTTTGAGTTGATATCTTGTCCACTTAAGTGACATGATATCATGAAATCATCAAAACTTTCTCAGTTGATAAGAAAGAGATAAATCAAATAACAATTATTTATGTGATTAATTATATAGAGATGGTGATATATGACTAACAATAATATAATAACATGATATGTATATGATGGATACAATAAAGGGATCTTATTGGTCAGATAAATACATACATAATATGTATACGTATGGTTTGGTTTAATTATTATTTTGATTTCGAACTTTGTTATTTTTAGGTTAAAATATTTTGTTGGTCCTCATTTTTGTACCAAAATTTTAATTTGGTCATCGTATTTGTATTTTTATTAGTCTTAGTTAGGTTCTCAATTTTGTAAATTAGTATCAATTAGGTCATTTCCGTTAGTGTAGAACTAATACTGTTAAGTAGGTGTCACGTGTCAGCTTCTCATTTTTTTTTTAAATATTTTTTTTTGAATTTTGAATTTTTGTTTAAAAAAATATTTATGTCACGTGTGACGTTTGTAGTGTGCCACGTGTCAATCTAATATGGTAACACGTGTCAAATTATCTCAATTTGGTCCTCATATTTGTTAATTTCATTTGATTTTAGTCCCAACTTTTTTTAAAAATTTTAAATTTTAGGCGCCCCAAATTTAGACCAAATTTTACTTTTATATAATGTTATGATTATTTTTATTAAAATTGATATTTTTATTAAATATTTTAATAATATTAATTGTATTTAATATTTAAATATTTAAATATATTTATTTTAATTTGTTATAAAAAAATTAAATTTTTACATTTGAATTTATAAAATTGTTATTTTTAAGCTAACTCTAAAATATCGTTGATATAGGATGTTATACAAATATTTCGAATATAAATTTATTAATCTATATATTTATAATTTTAAAATAAAATTTAAATAAAGTTTGATGTAAAATATAAGTTTAAATAAATTAAATATTGTTAAACATATGTAATAGAAATATCACTTGTAATAAAAGTATCATCATTACATTTATATAAAAATTAAATTTGGTCTAAATTTGGAGCACATGAAATTAATTTTTTTTTTAAAAATTTGGGACTGAAATCAAATCAAATTAACAAATATGAGGACCAAATTGAGATTCATATTTGACACGTGTCACCATATTAGATTGACATGTGGCACATTACAAACGTGACACGTGGCATAAATATTTTTTTAAACAAAAATTCAAAAAAAAAATTCAAAAATTCAAAAATTCAAAAAAAAAATAAAAAATAATCAAAAAAATGAGGAGCTGACACGTGGCACCTACTTAACGGTATTAGTTCTACACTAATGGAAAGGACTTGATACTAATTTACAAAATTGAGGACCTAATTGAGACTAATAAAAAATTAGGGGTGGCAATGCGGGCCGCCCCGCCCCGCATAAGGCCCGCACATTGCGGGCCGGCTGCCCCGTACATTTTATGCGGACCGCATACTCTAGCCCGCTCCGCATATACGTTGGCCCTCGGGTTTTTTTTTATTTTTTTTTTATGATAAAACTTTCAATGTTTATAATTTGGGAAACTTTAAGAAGTTCACAAAATTAAGTAAAGACTTTGGGGAATTAGATGATAAATTGATGATAAATTGATAATTCAACATTTTCATCATATTCATACTATGACATACACAATGTATTCTTTAAATTTTAGCACATTAAAAATTACATAATACTTGTCTTTTCCAGTTATACAAGAATTTAAAATGTTAATGCAAGAGTCCACAAAAGAAGTAATTAATATACACAAGTGCAAGTTTTTTAACCTTATTTTGGTACAAAAATAAGGACCAATAGAGTATTTTAACCTTATTTTTATTTAGTTTGGTTTCTTTATTTTTTATTTTTTATTCAAGTTCTTTTTTTGTTAAATTAATTAATTTTATAGTCTTCTCCATTAAATTTGTATAAAATTTTAATATTATTTTTATACATGTGTCAATTTGTAATTTTCTTTATATATGAGGTTCGTTGTTGTACCATGTGAAAGTGTTCGTATCATGTGTTTCTGTTAGTGTAATATGTTATTGCTAGTTACATATGATAGTAATACTTTTATGTGTCAGTCTAAGTGTCAATTGTTAGTATTTTGTATTTAACTTAATTTTATACTTATTTTTTTATTCAATTAAATTTAAATTTTGTTTAAAATCAACCAATGTTGTATATGCCCAAAATATGGGACTAACTAAATTTGTTCAGGTCAATGAGTATTAATTTACTTAAATATTAGTTGAATTCGGTTTAGTTACAAAAAAAATTAAAAAACTTGTTATATTTTATTGTAAAAAGACATTACTTATTTTATAAATTAGATTTAGGTAAACAAATTAAGTTAAAATATATTAATAATTTAGTTTAAATTTGACGTGAATATTTTTTCAGAGCAATTAAATTTATAAATAATATAACAAAGAAAAATACTATTTCTTTATTTTTTTCAAATATTAAAATTAAAAAATTAGAATAAGATTTTATTATCGCATAAGATAAGATGGACAAGGAACATTTTTATGATTTTTTTTTTAAATTACAAGCTTAAAATAAATATTTATTTTAAATTTAAATTAAAAAAATAGTTTCAATATTTAGATGATGTGATTTGATATATACATTTTAAAAAATTATTTTAACATGGATATATAACTTATAATTAAACTTAATTATTAATTTGATCTTATTTTGGACATGAAGAATATCGTTCAATTTAAAAAAAAATGAAACTTAATTAAGTCAAAAAGTAAATTTACGGACTAAATTTAATACATGTGATACTAATATTGACATCTATCATTGTCAGATGATGTTCATCTTGTCACTGTTACCTGACACTAACATTCACACATTAACTGTGTTATATCGTATGACATTGATCTTGACACATGACATTCATAAAAATGACGTTAATCTCGTTAATACAAATTATATAACAAAAATTATTAAATTGAATAATTTAACACAAAATGGAATTATATATATATATATATATATATATATATATATATATATATATATATATATATATATAAACCAAACCAAATAAAAGATAAAAAAAAACTTGTAACAAAACAATAATTAAGTCTACAAGTTTTCTTAGTTGAAAAGAACAAGATCATTAAATGACAATTAATTGCGTCATTAATTATATAGAGATGGTGATATACGATATATGTATGATAAATATGATAAGGGGAGACAACTGGTCAGATAATTACATACATATACGTACATCGTTATATATAATTATATATAGATGACATGTGACTCTTTGTGCATTCAAATGAATTGTGGGATGATAAAAATGTTTGTGGTGAGATATTAACATATGAATTCACTGAATAATTAGTTTTTAATTTAGATCTTGATCACGTAAATCAAAACATGAGATGTAAGTAATAGGTGCGTAAATTTCTTTGAACTAGTAGATTACTAAGTAGTAGAAACATAACTATTGATCAGCAATAAATCATAATTATATTTGTACATTACAAATAATTTTTAAATATTTTATCAAAGATATTCTTTTTAAGTTACGTGGTGAGACCCTCCATGTGCTAATTTATATATACTAATTATAACTTTATGTTTTTCTTTTCAAAATTCCTTATATATAATATATAACAAAATTTGATAATAAGTGATTACATGGTTCGTATAGAACTTATTTATCGATTACTATTTATGGATCCAAAGTCAGCACAGGTATCCACATCACACAATTGCAAACATTCCACTACCAACCCACCACCCTTCTCTTCCACACACATCTTTATACGTAACAATCAATAAATCGTGCTTCGTATATTCCTTACCACAATTAAATTCTAAAAAAAGTAGTATATCTTTTTCTTTCTTTTCAACTAAGGTCACATGGATCGATATAAACTTTAACATTTCTCAATTGTATAAAAATATATTAAAAATAAAATAAAAGAATACAAGACATGGAAGTTCACATGATAAAAATTACAATTTATAAGAAAAAATATAAATAAATACATGGTGGCAAAACATTAAATCACTTATATTATTCTTTATGAATCAAATCCAAATAAAAAATATTATCAGCACAATGATTTTCTTCACGAAAACATGTGAAATCTAAAAAAAAAAATTTCCCTCTAAGACGGCTCACAAAGATGCAAGTACTGATGTTATCTCTTTCTAAAACTTCAAAGAATCTCTCGTTGATCTAAACAAAATCATGAGAGATTAAAGAAGAATCACTCTCCAACCAAAGTCTATGAAAGTCTTCCATCAAATCATGCTTTAAAGTATAAATGACTTCATAAACTCAGCATAAATAGAAGTTCACACCTCAGTAAACACTAAAAAATTATTCACATATTCATCCGACTTCCTCTCAAAATACATATGAAGCTAAACCAGGACAACTCATAACTGCACCATCAGTAACAAATGAAACTTGTTATATTACGTCCATAAATGAAACCATCTTACTCTTCTTAGTTTGAATATTAAAATATTTCAGCATCAAAATATCATATTCAATATTATTCATATGGTTCTTAAATTTATTTTCAGTCATACACATTAACTTTTCAATTTGAGAAACAACAGAAGGAGAAACTTCATAAAATAAAATATATTTTTTGAACAACTCTATAATTTATTTATTTTATTAATTATTAAATTGTTATCTTTTAATTTATCTATTTAAAAAACCATTTTTTCTTATTTTTTTCTTATGTGTCATTTATAGAAGATCATTATTTGGCAAACCTATATAGTTTGATAGGTTAGATATATTTACTAAAAAAGGAAATGAAAATATGATTGAGATTTTGAACTTTTAGTCAAATTTGATTAACACACTTTCTTTTATAATTAATGTATTTAGTATCTATTGTTTTGAAATTTTAGTCCCTAGCAGTTTGTTATGTTTTATAATAGATTGAAGAGTTCTTCTAAAAAAAAACTCACGTTCCTTTAAACTCTACTCAGCACGACACACTTTCTTACTATGTCTTCGGTATCCTTAAACCTTTTTTCAAAGATTTAGGCAAGACCCTTTATAAGAAAAATGAACTGATTTTGGTAAATTTGTGTATTTATTTATAATACATTGAGGTAACATAAATATTAATTAAATAAAAGTATTTTGATTATAAGAGATGGGATAAAAAAATTATTAATCCTGGTCTATAAAATTTAATTAAAAATCTTATTAAATTGGATTCTTTGATAACAATTCTTTTCTTTTTTTTTCAAATTCATGAAAAATGTTGAATGTCTCTGTACAAATAGTATTTTTCTTAAAAACAAAAGTTGTAAAATAAATTAAAAAATATGTATTTTTTTGGAAGATAAATTCAAGAGTATAAAATAGAAAATTCATGTAAATGTAAAATTTTATTTAATTTAAAAAATAAAATTTGAATAATTTTGTAAGCATAAAAATCAAAAAAATTAAGGATTATGCTGTTTCTTTTAGTTAAATTTTGTATAACTGTTTATTTTATAAAATGTTAAAATTACTTTAATTTAATAGAATGTAACATTATTTAGTTAAAAATAACAAAAAAAAAGTATCCATAATAATACGAATAATAGTTTTTTTTTAAATCATATTTAGCATAATATACATATAATTTTACAATGAAAAAAAATTACATTTATAATATTTGGAAATTAAATATTTTTCTTACAAACAAAATAGCTATTTACTTAAGAAATAATTTACATATATTTTCTTGAATATTATTTTAGTATTTTTCCAGTAAAATAAAATTATATTTCAACAATATAATAAAACTTGTATTAAATTTTGTTTAAAAATAAATAGCACAGAAATACATAAAAAATGTTTATGCAGTGAAATTCTTTATTCAGCGTTATTATTAATTAGTTTTTTGACGCAACAAAACACTACATTGACATTTATTCGTTAGAGCTTTTTTCTTCACACAAATTAGTCTCACCTACACTCATTATTGTCTCACTAACAGTAACAGTCAACTTTCGTTAATCATTTTCTTTTGGAATTGGTTCAGCACATTATTATTTTTTTAAAATGTGAAAAAAAAAATTGTTTGAACTATATAATGAAAATTGATCAAATATAAAGGGGAAAAAAAGGTAAGAAACAAGTGAAAGAAAACTCGTTCAACTTAAAGAAAAAAAAAATGTGATTAGAGTGTTTTTTAAAGAGTTTTAGGTGAAAAAAAATTATATTGTATTTGTTGAAGTCCTATATCGACTAGAGATAAGACAATTTCATAGTATATAAATGAGGTGTAAATCTTATTTTACAATCTTACAAGCTGATTTTGTGGAACTGAATTAGACTTAAAAAATCCACTTCTAACATGGTATCAGAGTCAATTTCTTCTTGTTCCACGTACAAGATATATATATATATATATATATATATATATATATATATATATATATATATATATATATATACCCGGCGTGAGAGAATGTGTTGAAAGTCTTATATTGATTAAAGATTAAACAATTTCATAGTCGGACGGTAAAGAATTTTCGGTCAAAATTTATATAATAAATATATTGTATTTTAAGAAAAATACCATTGTTATATTGGAATGATATCTATTTAATTTTTATAACTAAGTTAACCTTATAAATTGTGTATTTGATTGATGTAATGTAGGTTGATGTTGTTATATCATAGTAACATTTAATTACTGCAAAATGTGGTCATAATTTGTATGAGCCGTGTCATGTGTATTGTTGTCGACCATCATCATTATCATCTCTATCTCTTCAGAGTGTTGTCCGAAGATTCAGTCCTCACATAGCTTTCGATACATATAAATCAAATCACATAAAAAGTTTATATTTCTAAAAGATCAAGTTTAGATTCAGAAAAAACAATGAATAGTTATAAACCTCTGTTTCTAGATTCTTTTAATAAGATTCTTTTCATTATTTATTTACTTTAAATCATATTTTTAATATAATTTGTTTAGATTTTATCTTCATATATAATTTGAAATCTAATACTTATTTCAAAAATTAAATTCCACCTAATAATTTAGAATTTAATTAATAATATATAATTTTGAACGATAAAATTTCAATAAATGTAAGATAAAGTTAATAAAAATGTAAAAATCGAGTGATAAAATATGCAATTAAACCTTGGTTTTTGAAATCAAAATGTTTCACTCGTCACGTCCAAATCACACTACCAATTGGAAATCCACTAACAAGTTGGGAGTGTCTTACTTCGATGAACCTCTTGATGTAAGCATCATAAAATCGTGACAATTGTATTCTTCACTACACATTCATTGGATCTTATAAATACTATTTCATAAATGTGAATTATTAATATAAAATTAATTAATTGGTCACAAGAGTTTTATAACTGTTTTTTTATTTTATTTTAATCACTGTATTTAAAAACATATTTTTTTCATATATAATTTTTAAAACATCATAATATTTGACTGATTTTAACGTGTAAAAAAGAGCTACGCGGATACTTCTTTAAGCATTGTTCAAATTAAAAGCCTAGTCTTAATAAATTAGTTTTTATTATTATTAAAAGAATAAATAATTGTATTACAGCATGTATAAAGAATTTTAAAAGGGTAATTATGTTTTAGAGAATTTGAAATACTTTATGTTGTTTAAATAAGAAATTTTAAAAGATATTAAAATTTTAGAATTTTATTAAGCAATTAGATTGTTTAGAATTATAAAACTTCAAAGTTCATTCAAGAAGTAAAATTTAAAAATTATTTATTATTCTTAAATTTTTGTTTTTCTCTTCATAGGTTTTTTAAGTTCGATTTTGGTTTGGGTGTTATTGACTTGACAAGATCAATATATTATCCGAATAATTACTTTAGTTTACGGTGACTGAAGTTTTTTTTTTTAATTGATATAAATGGGAGTTTTTTTTAGTGGTTTAAGTTGTTAATTTTTTTTTTATTGTTATAGACTATTTTTCTTGATGAATGTGGAAGACTACTTTTTTCTTTTTTATGGATGTTAATTATATTTTTCCAACAAATTTTTGTTGTGTTATTTTTTGTTGTTGTTTGCAGTTTCTATTTTTATAATAAAAAATGTTATTTTTTGTCAATATTTTGCTAGGAAATTTTAATATCAATTACAAAACTTTCAATCCACATTAATTAAGATTTTTTTGTATCCATATCAATCAATTTAGGAAATTTGTTAACCAACATTGATAAGAAAAAGTCAGCAAAAAAAATCTCAAACATAAAAATAATTTTATCCATGTTGGTATGAATAATTATAGTTGAACTAAAAATAACCTCAGTTAACATGAATTAAGGAAAAAAACATTGTAAATATTAAAAGAAAAACTCTTCATGAATTTTGATTGTAAAATATAATATAAGTAAATATTTTTGATTGGTTGATATTATATTTTCTTTTAGATAGAGATTATAATTACATTGATGTAGATGGATATGTTGATGATATGTCAATTTATTTTATGAAACATTTATATTAATATATATATTTGTACCTAATTACGTTAATAGATCTACCACTCAATTTAGGCTACCAAACAAATTTGTGCGTAGGCTTTATTTGGAAATATTTACTGTATAAGTGCTTAAATCAGTCCAAACTAAACTATTAAAAAGAAAAATCTAAACTCCGCTTTTCTTGCCCAATTTAAACTTTATGACTAAAATTCATGTTAAGTTTGTGGCTCGAAAACCTTCCAACAACTTTACCACTTGTTAGTGCTCCCACTACAATAAGATACAAATATGTTGTTTTATAAAAAAAAAATAATAATAAAAAAAAACTTATATGATAATTTCAAAATTTCCCTGTTTACCAAACAATTTTTCTTTCTATTTTACCTTTTTCGTATATTACACCCTCTAAAAGTATATTTATTTTTATTTCCTTTTCTCCTAACTTTCCACCTAATTTGTAATTTCTTGCTTACTTTTTTTTTGTCACATATAAATGATAGCTCACTTTTATTTCCTCTTCAAAACAAATAAACAAAATTTGAAGTCATTTCCTACTTGTTTCATGTGAGCAAGCTAATGTCTTTTTCTGTCATGCTCTTGTTTCTTTTAGTTGCTTTTCCTCTCCTCCTTTCCAGTCCCTTCATCATCTTTTTCTATTTCTTTTTCTCTTTGAAAATTTTCGTTGGTTTCTTTTTTCTCGTGCCGTCTTTCTTTATATTTATTCCTCTACCTCTTATTTACATCTAAATTAAGATTTAATTATATTTTAAGTCTCTAATAAAATTAAAAAAATTTAGTTGAGTTTTTGACAAATTTTGGTAGTTTAATAGTTTGTTAAGTATTCAATAAATTTGTTTTTTTAATTGAGTTCTTACATTTAACTTTTCTTGTGAATGAGGTGACCTGACTTTTAAGAGAGTAACATAGTTATTATTTTATCATCTCACATTATTGAACTATCAATACATGTCATTTTATTATTTTATTATTTTAAAATTTAATAATTTAAAATTTATATTTTTTTATTTTATAAATTTATATTGTATAATTTTATGTTTTTATTATTTTCATTCAAAATTGTATAATTTTATGTTTTCATGATTTTATTATTTGAATAAAAATTGAAAATATTATAAATTTATATTTTATAAAATCATAATAATTTTATTTTTGAGAAATTTTTATAAACATATCTTGAAAGAGACCGTTTATTGGATTGCGTATTGAGAACCATGTTTCTGGAGTTGAATTTTACAAGACAGATACCGATAAGTAATAATAAATAATGTATACTTTTTATTTTTTTCATAAAACTTTAAATTATACGTTTAAAATTTTAATTGTTCAAATTAAGTAATTATGATCTCTAGTTAACATATAAGTTTAAGTTTAACAATTAACAAAAATAATATTAGTGCATAACGATGTTTTATTTTTCATAGAAGTTTTATAATGTGCTTTTGATTTAAATACTTTTTTGGTCTTTATTTTTATTGTGCTCATTTTCATTTTACGTTCAATTAGGTTCTAATTTTCGTTGATTTGGTACTTTTTGCTAGATATTCAAATAATCAACGTTTGTCAACACTATTGATTTTTTTGAATTTAAACAAAAATATCCACATGTCAAGTCAACATCGTGCCATGTGTCGATGCTAGTGTCATGTGTCAGTGTGTGATTGTGTTATTTTTTTTTGTTGAATTTAGTCATTATATTTGTTATTTTTTGTTAAATTAAGTTCTTATATTTGTTATTTTTGTTCAATTTAGTCATAATTTAGATTAAAATTGAACAATTTTATCCCTTTCAAAATGAGACCAATTTTTGTTTTCTATAAATATTATACTAATATTTTTTCTAAAATTTTCATTTTTATCAATTACTTTAGAAATTCAATTATAATTTATTAGATTTAATTATAAATTAAATATAATTTTTAGATTCAATTGTTAAATAGAATTTAATTATTTAAAATATTATTAGAATATAATTATTAAATTTAAATTATTAAGTGTTTTTATTATTAATGATTGAAACTCTGATGCACATTAGTTTATCCTTCTTATGTCTTGTGTTATTTATTTATTTTTTTTAAAGATTTGCAATTATCACCTGTTCGGTGAGAGAATATATGATTGCAGTTTTAGAGACATTTATGTGGAGTCATCAGTTAGACTAGTAGAAGGTTTCAATGGAAGCTGTTATAAGTGATTAGTTTACATATGAAGCTATAATTGATTTTTAGTTAATTTGTATAAATGTTATATTTTTATAGTCATATCTTTTATAAGATTATATTAATATACTTTATACATTATTTTATTTATTTTGAACACTAGGATGAAACATGTTATTTTATTTATTTTTAAGATGCTAAGATTGAGATATTACAATTATTTAAATTAGTGTTCATAAATTTATACCTATATAATAAGAGATTATTTCTTGTGTCTATAATTGTTTTCTAATTTAACCCTTTAAATATTTTTTTTTTAAATTAAAATTATTATTTTATCAATTTTACTAAGTAACTGATTATTTAAATTTAACTTTTTTTTCAATTTAATCATTTATTGTGTGGATAACTATTTTTTAATTATAAAAGTACTTACAAATAAATCAAATTTATTCTCATTTATAAAAAATATTTATATTTAATTTTATAATTGTAACAAAACCTGATTACTAACTCTATTTTGATAAAAATAAATGAATAATATATATATATATATATATATATATATAAAATAAATTGATTACAAGATGATAATACTTTATATTATTCTATCATGACATTAACGAAATCTAACATAAACAGAAAATAACTTTTCAAAAGAATTAAAAATATTTAAAAATGAAAAAATTACGAAATTAACATATAAGATGACATGTCATTAACAAAATATATATATTTATTTATTTAAATAACATAATTAAATCGATTTTAAAAAAACTTAATTGAAGACGTACTTGAAATTTTCTAATAAAATTGAAAAACAAACAAATAATTAAATCATGACAATATAAAATATTAATTTTATTATATTTTATTATCTTAAACAAAGGTGCGCACATGTGCATTTTTACTAATATAAGTAATAACGATTTTTGTTTTCAAGGTAAAGACTATTTTGTGCTTCATATATCACTGTGTACAAAAATAAATGCTATTGAAAATATATATATTTATATTATTATTTCTGCAACGTGGTTAAAAAAATAGCTATATTTTTAATCTGACCCATTTTAAAAAACATGGATAAATGAAAAACAAAGTTTTTTTCTAAAATCTAACCAAATAGTTATTAATGAATATATATATATATATATATATATATATATATATATAAAAAATTTAATAATAAATTGTTTAATAAAAGCATAGACTGTGTATTGAATTGTATAAATTTAACAAAACAAATTTTCATTAATAAATACTTTTTTTTGTAATGCTTGATTTAAACAGTATTTAATATCATCATGTATCTATGTATTTATTAACTTTAATATTTCAATAAAAGTGAAGTAAAATATATTTTTGTGGAAAAGCAATTATTTGTAAGAAAAACCAATAATTACTATCATTAACTTATGTCAGACATGTCAAAACGGGTAATTTGGTTTGGTGTGACTCTACCCATCACGAATTGATAATTTAGTAAACTAATTCAATCCGACTCACTTATTAGTGAGCCAAAAAAATTTGAATCTGGCTCGACTCACCATAGGTTGGTGGGTTAAATGGATTGGCTCACGGGTTCACTTAATTAAAAAAAAATACAATTTTTTTATTTATTTTTCAGTCAAAATTAAATTATAATTATAATTAAAATATAAATAAACTTTAATGCAGTCCAAATACAAACCAAAATCACAAAAAAAAAAAAAATTATCTATGTGTTGTCTAAAAAAACAATCTAACCCTACCTAAATGCAAAACCCAACTTAAAAAAGAAAACACTTGTGTATCTCTTTATTTGCGGGTTGGTGAGTTAGGTTCTAAGTGGACCGGGTCAAAAATCAACTCGTATTAAAATTTGTAAAAAAATTTCAATTCAACCCGACACAAATCCATGGTGAACCGGATTGATTCACGGATTTTAACTCATTTTAACAGTTCTAATTATCGTTATTATTATTATTATTATTATTATTATTATTATGAGATTTAAGATTAAAATAAATTAAATGGAAAAAATGTATTTGGTATATACAGGTAATTATTATTTAGTTATATTTTATTATTAATTTAAGAGAAATTTGTATGGTTTGTATACCAGGAAAGCGGAAAGTCGCACTGAAACAGAGAAAAAGCACTAAATATAAGATGATGTCAGATCTTACCATAAAATTATGGCATTTGCAAAACCATGCGGCAAGCCGACTTTACCCATAATTTTCTATTTTTTAGATTTTCAGTAACACCCTATTTAAAATTGTTAAAATATACAAAAATTTATATAAATTCTTCACGGACCCATAGAGCTTTTATGTATTATATATATATATATATATATATATATATATATATATATATATATATAAATAAGAGAATATAAATATAAAATATTTCACAAGCTTCTTTTAGTTCCAAGACGTGTACAGCCATAAAATATGATGATAGTGATGTCACAATCACAATCATAAATGAAAGGTCGGCTAATTATCTAAATTAATATAAATAACATATGTTGTACGATCCAAGAAAAAAAAATAGTAATGGTAAGAACTGGTTTGTTTAAAATGAATTCCTTATTTTGGGAATTGTATTTGTGTCCCCTCATGTATTTAATACATTCATTATTGGATATAGTATAAAAAGTAATATAAGAGTAAGTCATCTAAAAGTAATTATAGTAATATTATAATTTAGTGATAATTCATTTAACACAAGGGTTTATATATTAGAGAATGATTATTGATGTCTTTTAAAGACACATATTAATTTTTTTTACTAGATATTAATATTTTTGATCATTTAAAATATTTGAATTTTACGAGTTTAGATTAAGTTAATAATATCTTATATCTATTTAAAATAAATAGGAATATTAGACCATGTTTATGCTTGATTTTCATTGAATATGCAAAAAAAAAAAAAAATCAACTTTTACCTGCAATTGGAGAACTAGACCCAAATGGAACAAATGCTTTTCATTTTTCACATGCAACACAAGAACATCAGACAAATGCAAATGTTCATCCCTTTCTCCATGCAATTAGAAAACATTACTCATAAATGCAACAAATGTTCTTCAGTTTCAATTTGAAAGCTTTAACTTTACATACACTTTAAACTCAACTCAACATGCAACAAAGATCGTGCTATTAAAGTCTTCACAAAGAAACAAACTTTAATTCGAATTCATCCATTAATATCATTTAAAGTAGTTTTTTACCTAAACTTTATTTCTTCAATAAAATTTTCAACTCGGTTCATGTAAGAGATCACTCGATACTTCTTCAAAGTTTAAATAATAAAAAAAAAAATTCTTAGTTTTTCAACTATTAGGAGATATAACCAAATTTTAAAAGATAGATGAAATTGATGAATAAAGATAAAAAGGACAAAGAAAAAACTTTAAAGAAAAAAAAGTTGCAAGGAAGTGAAAAGACAAAAATAAGGAAAATGAAGTCTTTCATTTACAATTTTCACATTAAAATTTTATATCATATAGATCAAAAAATACACTTTCTGGTGTTTTTTAAAAACTAAAATTGTTTAAATTGAAAGACTAAAATATAATTATGTATGATTTGTTTGTCAATATACCTACTTTAATATAAAGTTGTTGACAACCGCCTATATTCTTCATTCCAAATAAATATTAGAAATCTTCGATATCACCGTATACTTTCACGTGCATAATGTATTCTAAATTTTTCATCTAACTTCTTGCTCTTAAAAGATATGTCTATACTTTTCTAATAAATACATACGGACACAGAAATGATTTCGGAATATTTTTATAATTTTAAAACAACAATTACACGTTAGTTTTTTTTTTTTTCACGTTTTTAAATTTATTAAATTTTTAAAAATATTTTCACATATTTTTTATAAATTTATTTATTCTTTTTTTTCCTTTTATCTGTTCATCAATATTTATTTTTCATCTTTTATCCATCATTTTGAATAAATATAAATTTATTTTACATATTAATTTAATAATATTACACATGATCATTTATTAATATAACATCAATCATATTTAAAGATATATGTACACAAACATGATAACACCTATATTTACATAAACATTATTTAAAATTTTCTTGTTACAGGGAATTTTCTTCCAAATTTATTAAAAAATTTATAAGAAAATTTTTTTTCTGTTATTTTTTCTTAAAATTTTATTTGTCAGAGGTAATTCATTCATGGATAATTATTTCCTACGAAATGATAAAATTTGTAGATATCTTTTACCAAATTTATTGTAAAAGTTGTTTTATATAAAATATTTTACAAAATTGGCAACAATTTTCTACAAATTTTTTTGTAACAAAATTTATAAGTATTTTTTTAAAAAATTTGAAAACAAAATTGATAGAAAATATAAATTTTTTAGTAGTGAAATAAATAATTTTGCTTTATATAATAATAGTTGACTAATAAATGTAATCAAATATTAAATTATACTTTTATTATTATCAAAATCTCAACTCAAAGATATGTTTTTAAAAACAACTATATTAATTTAATTATTTTGATATAAAATCCATAATTCATTATAGTTTCAATAATTTAATAATTGTGGACAATATTTAATATTTTATTAATTTAAAAAAAATTAAAATATGATCATGATCATTACAATTTGAAACTAAATTTATGGTTTATGAGATGTTAGCTATGAGAGAGTAAACCATCCTGGTTTCAACTGGTCCTACCACAAACAAGTGCACCTTTTTAGTTGTCATTGGTTCCATAGAGGTTATACACTGTTTAGCCCCGCTCTCTATATATAGAGTTCAACTCCAAGATGATTCATGAACAACATAGCACAACACAAGTAGTTGTTCTTATTGTGAGTTTGTTTTTCTTGTGAAAACCGACATCATTTAAGGATTCTTGGTGCTGATATTGTTTGAGACAAAAGCACGATGGGAACGGGTAATAACTTGTCATGCCCTGAACCCATGAAAGTCACGTCCAACGGAGGGTTCCAACATGAAAATCCTCTGGATTATGCGCTTCCTCTGTTAATCCTCCAAATATGTTTGGTCGTTGCTTTTACTAGATTTCTTGCATTCCTCTTCAGACCCCTCAGACAACCCAGAGTCATAGCTGAGATCATTGTAAGTTTTTCTGTCCCCACCATCCAATTAATTTATTGCTAACTTTTTATCAAAAAACAAGTGTGTTCTCGTTGTTACAAAAGGAGTTCCTCTTCCGGTGATCATGTATTTAGGCACATGGGCATTCCCAGGATTTCTTTTTTATTATTATTTGGGTTCGGTTGGTGTTATTTTATTGAAAATGTTCACTTTGCATGGGTATTTGAAGAGAGATATAGAAAGAAAATATATATTTAAGAGAGGTAACAAATGACCCGACACTTGGGTCAATCTTGTAAAAGTTTAACTATGATCTTGAGTTTGTATCATGTGTTAAAAATATTAAAGAAACTTGTGATTTATAAGGAAAGGGATTTTTTTTTTCGTAGAAAGTGGATAAAAATGTTGAGTATGGCAATAAAAGTATAGTAATGTTGTTAAAATTGTAGGGAGGAATACTACTGGGGCCATCTGCATTTGGGCGAAACGAGAAGTTTTTGAATGCGGTTTTTCCAGAGAAAAGCATCACAGTTCTTGAAACGCTGGCCAATATAGGTCTTCTGTTCTTTTTGTTTCTCGTGGGACTTGAGCTTGACATGCGTGCAATTCAACGTACTGGTCACAAGGCCTTAGGCATTGCACTCTGTGGGATCACTGTGCCTTTTGTTCTTGGCATTGGCACTTCCATTGCTCTTCGAGCCACTGTATCCAATGATGCTGAGTTGTTTCCTCTTCTAGTCTTCATGGGTGTTGCTCTCTCCATCACCGCCTTCCCTGTCCTCGCGAGGATCCTGGCTGAGCTTAAACTCCTCACCACTGACGTTGGTCGCATTGCAATGTCTGCTGCTGCTGTCAATGATGTTGCAGCTTGGATTCTTCTTGCTCTTGCCATAGCCCTTTCTGGTTCCGACGCATCCCCCTTTGTTCCTCTTTGGGTATTGCTCTGTGGTGCCGCTTTTGTCATCTTTGTTGTCTTTGCCATTAGGCCGTTGCTTGTGGCTATGGCTAACCGTTCCCCGGAGGGTGAGCCGGTGAAGGAGGTGTACATATGCATCACATTGACTCTGGTTTTGGCTTGCAGTTTTGTCACTGATACTATTGGAATTCATTCCCTCTTTGGGGCTTTTATGGTTGGTACTGTTATGCCCAAAGAAGGTTCCTTTTCTGGGGTGTTGACCGAGAGGATAGAAGACTTGGTTTCTGGCCTTTTCATGCCACTATATTTTGTGTCCAGTGGGTTGAAGACTAATGTAGCAACAATTAAGGGAGCTCTTTCTTGGGGAATGCTAATGCTTGTTATATTCAACGCTTGCTTTGGGAAGATTATTGGCACTACTGTTGTTTCATTACTGTATAAAGTGCCTTCCAGAGAAGCCCTGGCTCTTGGATTTCTCATGAACACAAAGGGTTTGGTAGAACTCATTGTTCTCAACATTGGGAAGGACCGTAAGGTATTTATATATTGTTTAATCCCCTTTGTTCTAAACAATAATAATTTATCTTAGTATTCTGTTTTTTTTCTTAACTATTTTCTTTGGTTCATACATGTTGATAAATACCCATCTAATTGGAAACTCACCCTAAACAACCAAACGCTGAAATAGTATATCCTTAACATATCCGTATGATTCTCTGCGTGAAAGGTATTACATGTCTGTTAATAAAAGAATTTGTGAGTATATTGTTCTTGTATTTTTTATGAATCATTGTTCATACAATGCAGGTGTTGAATGACCAAGCATTTGCCATTTGTGTTGTCATGGCATTGTTTACCACCTTCATCTCCACCCCAATAGTGATGGCTGTATATAAACCAGCTCGCAGAGGAGCACCTTACAAGCACAAAACAATTCAACGAGATCCTGACACTGAGCTTCGAATGCTAGCTTGCTTCCACAGCACCCGTAACATTCCCTCGCTAATCAATCTAATAGAGTGTTCCCGTGGGACCGGAAGGAAAGGAAAGCTTTGTATATATGCAATGCATTTGATGGAGCTCTCGGAGCGATCTTCTGCAATCATAATGGTTCACAAGGCAAACAAAAACGGCAGGCCCTTTTGCAGCAAGAAGCGGGATGGCAAAGATCAAATGATCATAGCTTTTCAGGATTACGAGAAACTGAGCAGTGTGAGTGTGCGCCCCATGACAGCTATTTCTGCTCTCAATAACATCCATGAGGATATTTGTACTACTGCTCACAGAAAACGTGCAGCCATGATCATCCTTCCATTCCACAAACACCAACGTGTGGATGGATCGATGGAGTCAGTGGGACATTCATTCCAAGACATGAATCAACTTGTGCTATGCCATGCTCCATGCTCGGTGGGAATTTTTGTTGACCGAGGTCTTGGAGGGACAAGCCAAGTCCAAGCCAATGATGTGTCTTATAAGATAGTTGTAGCCTACTTTGGAGGGCGCGATGATCGTGAAGCACTTTGTTATGGAATGAGAATGGCCGAGCACCCTGGGATTTTTCTCAATGTGCTTAAGTTTGTAATAACTCCACCGGCGACATCATTGGCCTCTGGTGCTAAATCGGTTGAGGTGTCATCAAACAAAGAAAGGAAAACAATGGATGGGATTGGTGTGAATTATGATGATGACAAAGATGATGAATTGTGGAGTGAGTTTTTAAGTGCATGCAACAACAACACCCAAGAGTCAATGAAGTATGAGGAAAAGGTAGTGGAAAGCAAAGGGGATATTGAGACAGCATTGAAGGAAATGAATAGATGCAACCTTATATTGGTTGGTAGAATGCCACGAGTGGCAGCTTTGGGTAGCAAAAGTGACTGTCCAGAGCTTGGACCTGTTGGAAGCTTTGTTGCTTCTTCAGATTTTTCCACTGTTACGTCTGTCATGGTAATTCAGCAGTACAATCCCTCAACTGACATTCATCCCTTGGTGATGGAGGAATCTGATTTTCCTGATATGTCAGATTCACCAAGGAGTTAATATATGCAGTATTAAAGTTGTACTTGTTAACTTGTTATATGTTAAACGAGTTAGATTCTCGTACTTACGTGTCTGAGAAAGTGAAATTAAGGAACATGAATAATATTTGTTTATTAGATGGTATTTAAAGAAATTGAAAAGTTAAATTATGTTTTCTCTTTATATCCAAGCACGGGGGAGGCACAAGCAAAAGGAATAAACGTGGAATTCTAAATCATCAAACTGAGTTTGTGGTAGTTATTGTGGGTACATGATTTTTCAAAAGATATTGGTCTCTTGGATGAAGGAAAGAGTTAAGAAAAAAAAAAAAAATTGATTCCCATTATTCCGAACTTGATCTTTTATATGAAAATTATGGTATAATTTTCCCTTATGTTTTCGCCCTTTTGTTGCGATGAATGCATAACTTCAACATCGTACATAACATTTTACTATAATAAAATCTATGAATTAAAAGAAAAAAATCAGTTAATTATTAATTAAATTTGTTAAAAAATGAAGGGCGTGAGATGGGCTTGGGATTGGGCTTGGGCTTTGAGAAGGTGGATTAACATGGGCCGGAGGCGAGAGGAAGCTTGTGGAAGGGGGTGAAATCAAAAACTGAAACGAAATCAAAATTGAAAGGAAGGAGAAGGTCAATGGCAGAGAGTGTAGGTGTAGGTAGGTTTGGTGTTACCGGTCCAACTCTTTCCTCATTCTCTCTTACCAGATCTCACGCTTCCACTCCCAGCATCTCCTTATTCTTTCGCTCTCAATCTCATTTCCCTGCTTTCCGTTACTTCACGCGTTACAATCCCCACCTCTACGCCGCCGTCACTTCCGACTCCACGGCCACTTCGCTTGACCTAACTCAACCCGATTTAGATCATACCGGCGGCGGTTCCAACGCTAACGGAAACGGTAACGGCTCTAGTGGCGGCGGAGGAGGCGGAGGTGGAGAAGGAGGTGATAACAGCAAGGGCGAGGAAGGGTCGGACAGTGGCAAGAGGAAAATGGCTTTGTTAATGTCCCAGAAATTCACTCTTGCTTATGCTGCACTCGTCGGAGGTAGTTCTCTCTTTCTCTCTGTATTTCTTTTTCACCACTTAGTAATTAAATTGAGATAACTGTTGCTGAACCCTAGAGAAGATATTGTATTATATGTTTGTTTTGTTTAATTATATGAGGGAGCTGATATAGTTAACTTCATACTTTTTCGTTCATCCAAAAGCATTTTGGAATGTGCTTAAGGGATGAAAGTTTTCTAGGACATGGTGTTCGATTCATTGCAATTTCAGATGTTCATTAAGCTGCTATTTGAGAGTCATCTTTAGCTGCAATTTTTTCTCAAATTGCAGGGTTAGGAAGCACTCTACAAAATTATTAGCAATGTCGAGTGGGACGCGTGCATGTGTCTGAAACAATAGCTCTTTCTTTAAGTACTATGATTTGGTCCTATATCTGTCCTTTCTTGTTATATGGTCCTATACTACTCCTGCATTAAAACTGGTTTTTAGAGTCTGTCATGTATTTAAGTTGTTCTCGATATAATGTACAACGGATTCGACCATGCCGTGATTTTGCATTATCTGGTTTATGTTTTTCCCTTATCCGGTGACGTATATACAACAATGTTTTTTATGGTTTTTGGCAGTGGGTGGTGTAATGGGTTTTCTCAAGAGTGGCAGTCAGAAGTCGCTTTTGGCTGGGGGTTTGTCTGCATCACTGCTATATTATGTATATACTGAGCTACCTGGAAGGCCTGTTTTTGCATCATCTGTGGGCCTTGGTAAGTGACTATTTTCTCCACATTTTTTACTTACTCATTGCTTAAAGCCTATCTTAGGAAAGTGTTATATCATCATAAAATAGATCAGATGCATTCATCTCTGCCTTTTATTTTGTAATACTAAGGAATTGGCTCTGTTTCAAAAAACAAAAAAGTTAATTTCTTTGAGAAGGTGCATTAGTAATTTTGAATAAAAACCAAGTTTGTTTGTGTGTGTATTCTCACGTATAAGTTGGGAGTAGTTGCATTAGTACTTTTGAATTAAAGGTGATCTTTATGTCTAAATTTTGGATTTCTTTTGAATATGCATCTTATAGTCGTACTAAGTTTCCTGTACAATACGTTAGTATTTTTTTTAATTTAGCTAGCATTCTAAAGAAAAATTTAAAACTTGCTATTGTTAAAAAATAGTTAAATAACTTATTTTAGGAGATAGAAAGTGAATTTAGGTTTAACTCAATGAATATACAAAACCGCCTTATAGAGTTTATAAAGTAAAGTGTAAAGTTTGTGTTTATTTATATACTATAGTTTGATTATATCTTTAATTGATGTGAGATTTACAAAATACCTTCTCATATTGGTTTTTGAACATCTTGAGCTTGAATCTATATATTTATGGTTGGTTCAATAAAAGTCTACTAATCGATAGAATAATTGGTTTGACAAACCTTGCTAAAGTAGATTCTGTCATATCAGAAAGTGAATTTATATGTAACTCAATTCTACTAAATCGGGCTTACAAGCAAGCGGAGATTTGCATCTGCATATCTATTGTAATTCAGCCATATCTTTTTATGTGGGATGTACAACATCTTCATTTTTAATTAAGAGATGAAACTTTTGAAGTTGAAAAAAAGTTACCTAAGTAAATCTTGCAAATTATGAACACACATAATTGTGTTTATTAATTTGATAAGATATGTCAAAATTCAATTTGAGACCAACTAATCTGAGCTGTAAAGGCTCTATCGGCTGGTTATCCCAGAATTCTGCAGTTTCTTTTAAGAATTTAAAAGTAAATAAATATCTTATTCGAGCCTGTAAGATTTTATGCAACCTACCAAGATGTGATACAACTGTAAAGGATTTCGTTTACTTTACTCCCCACATGCAGGGATATCTGCTGCACTTCTTGGGGTGATGGGTTCTCGTTTCAAGAAATCAGGGAAGGTCTTTCCGGCGGGTGTTGTGTCACTTGTGTCGCTTATAATGACTGGTGGTTACTTGCATGGAATTATGCGTAGTGCCCACTAGATAACGAAGGTGAGGTGGTAGGATACCTTTGTTGTTAAATAAGGATGTTTGGCCTCTGTTTACGGCCATAGTTGTTATTTTCTTCTTAACTTTTATCGTGTGCACAGTTCTGTCCCAGTTCTATTTGAACCTATGCGTATTTAGTTATGCTCGTTCTTAACTTTTTGACTAGTTACTGCATGATGCACTGAAAGGAAAATATAATCAGAAAAGCCGAACCCAAGATTTGAACATTGTTCTTTATTTTATTTTACTATTTTGTTTATTTATCGCATTGCATTCTTGCAGCCTTAATTAAATGTTATTATCAAATAGTGGTAATTTTACTTCTAAATATTAGAGGGAACACGTGAAATGTCGTCATTCTGCCACTAATTAATTATAATTTTTTAACATAATACTGTTTACCACGTCAAAAAATTTATAATTTATTACATACGTTTATTAATAAAGTTTGGGTCATTCATAAACTTTGAAGATGAAAATAATTCAGTTTGAAATAGGAATCAAATTCAATTTTGTATCAAAGTTAAAGAATTAAAAATACATTTAACTTTTTAAAATAATTATCAAAATTTTATAATAACATGTCTTATTCATTTTAAAATAATTGTCAAAATTTATTCTAATAAATTTAATTTAAGTTCAAATGTCTTGAATAATAGTTCAAGTCCAAATAAAATAATAACATATTAAAATGTAAAATAATAAAAAATACTAAAAAATTAAATTTTAATTTACTAATATAAAATAACTTTTCATATTAATATTATTTTTGGTTTGGGGTGCAACTAAATGAATCCGTTAGGTTTTTCGAAAACAGATACATGTCATGAAAAATGTCAAAATATTATAACTTAAAAACTTATTAAAGTAGTGATTCTATATTTTTTAAACCTTTATTTTTTTTTTGTACAGTGAAAATTATGAAATACAAATAATAAAATTATACAAAAATAAAATCATGAAATACAAATAATAAAATTAAGCAAAAAGTTAGTAGAATGTATTTTTATTCAAAATATTACTTTTTTCTTTTTATTTTTTTATCAAAATATAACCGATGTTAAATTTTCAATTTATTGGCATTTGTTTGTAGAAATAGTTCTGTAGTGATATTTTGTACTTGTAATGTAGTAGGAAATTTAAATTGAATAACGATATAAAAGAAATAGAAAATAATTTAAGAAACATGCCAAATTATGGAAAGTAAAATTTTAAATACTTACACCTTTTTTTTTCATGTTATTGGCTTCTTAAATTGCATATCTAATTAATATAT
>Ga0214545_1000562_pt1 | contig 60347 bp, 28 predicted proteins | sample CNSS4metaG_FD_160064 | JGI IMG/M metagenome (GOLD analysis project Ga0214545, IMG submission 160064) | Root nodule microbial communities from cowpea collected in UCLA plant growth center, Los Angeles, California, USA - CNSS4 | ecosystem: Host-associated > Plants > Roots > Nodule | place: USA... | reverse complement strand
TATATATATATATATATTGTATTTTTATATTTTATGTAAATAAAATTGTTGAAAATAATAATTCAAATATCCTAATATATGTAAAAGGTTTACATTTTTTACTCTCTATTTGAAGAATTGTACAAGTTTCTTTATTTAACAGTGTTATACATGTTAAGTCATCCTAGTTGTGTTATTTTTTAGGATCCAACTTTTACACTCATTTTAATAAATTATTTACTAACAATAGGTTTATTTTGTAAGGAATATTGGATCATTTAAGTCTGGTATTCATTATCTATAACAATCTTGATAAGTTGACATTTTTTTTTTAATCATTACATTTGATAGTAAATTTTGATGAATTGATACTTTCACCTAAGTTGTTACAAACAAATCACTGAATAAACATGCCGTCATCAAATCATTAAAATTCAAATGATTACTCTTCATTCAACTTAAGACGACATATCATATAGTAAGCTTCATTCACAAAAGATGAAACACTCAACTCAAGATACAACCTTTTTTTACAAAATGCAATATAGATTTTGACACAACAAACCAGTGGAGATTTTGAGATAATACTCTTTTAAGTTGTTTGTAAGAGAGGTAGTGATAAAATACTCTAAAGTTAAAGTAAACAATACTTATTTGTAATATATTGATGACAATGGAATATTTAGAGAATTGCTTGAAAGAGAAGAGGGTGTTACTCTGTTGGAAAACAAAAATATATAAATATGTACTTATATTTCCTTATATACGCTTAGATATGTAGCACAATTGTAAAAATTAAGATATAAAATAATCATAAAATATAATTTTACTTTTTTATACTATATGCTAAGTGTTTGACAAAATAAGAAATGGTCTATTATTAATATTTATTTTAACAAAAAATAATAAAATATTTAATTAAACGTGTTTTGGTCCTCGGTGTCTTGAATGAAAATTCGAATTCGTCCTATCAAAGTTAATCCAATTTTAAAAATTTATGAATTTAATCTTTTTAATTCAATTTTGTTAAATTTATTTAATATTTTAAATATATCTCAGGATAATATTTAAGTTATTTACACTGATTAATACATATTTACTTCAATATTAACTTATAAACTTAATAAAATATAGTTAGAATACCTAAATTTACTCACAATTTTAAAATTAATATATTAAATCAGACAAAATATAAAAAAGGACTAAAATTTTGAAAATTAAATAATTTTATTTTAATTAAAATAAAAAAATTAAAAATATATTTAACCCTATTTTATTTTGAGAAATACAAAAATCCTATGTCACCGCTCTACAAAATTTCCCTCCCAAAAACACATTTCGTAAGACTTTTAGGTTTCCTCTAATTCGAAAACAATGGTTCCCGCCGGAGTTGAAAGCCACCACCACTAGGCGCGCCACCGGTTTCATTCATCCATTCATCCATCTATCTTTGGCCGCAATGGACGACGCAAACGCTACGGTGACGACTCTAGCGGAACTCCTTCAGTCTCCTCGCCCTCTTACTGCCACCGCCCATTCCATCTTCTCTTCCACGCCCCCGCCGCACCGCTCCACCACCTACCCTGTCCTTACAGCACTTCCCCGCCCAACCGTCCTCGTCGGAACCCTAACCCTCCCCGCCCTCTCCCCTACCTGCTCCTGCCTCCGCTTCTCCGACGCCTCCGCTACCGTCTGCTGCGACCTCCTCCACTTCCGCCCTGCCGCTCTGAACAGGGAAATACGCGTCACCGCCTGGAATTTCATCCCCTTCAAGCGCCACGTCTGTGATGTCGCCCACGGCCTATTAGAGATTATCAGTTGGCGCTTCTCCGACCCCAACCACGGGTCCAACGCTGTGGACTCGCTTCCGCTGGCGCCGAATTGTGTCCGACAATCCGGTGGCAGAAGGAGAAGCGTCCACGGTGTGGTGGAGTCCGTTGGTCCCCTCTTTGTCGTGCCGTGCACCATGGCGGCTAGTACCTCTGACTTGAATTCAGGCTCTATGGTGAACCTGCCAGGGTTTTCAGTGCAATTGGTGTGTTGTGAGTGTAGGTTTTGTTGTTCCAAAGGGGATGTTTTAATTGGCAAATTGAGTGAGAGTAGGAAGGGACATTCTTTTACCAAAATGGAGATTGTGTATTTTTGTGGCAGTGCTTCTTCCTCCTGGCACCCTGCAATCACCAAGCTGATTGACGAACGCGTTGTGGTGTCTGGTTTGAAGAAAAAGCTAGTTTACCTGACGAAGGAGGAGTCTCAAGTGATGTATGTGACTGAAGATGAGTCGGTTCTGCATGTTGGGTCTTGTTTGGAGAAATGCATGCCAAGCCTGAGTGAGATCAAGGGAAAGGGTGAATGTGGTTCTTATACTGGTGTAGTTAAAGGTGCGTACATGCAAGGGATGGTTCTGGAGTTGGACCATGATGTGTGGCTTCTTTTAACTGATCAACTGCATACCTCGATGCATGGTCTGAGAGTTGGCTCCGTTGTAAGTGAAGCAAATTTGCCGTTTTCTTGACCTGAGATATCTTTTGGATTGTGAATGTAGCACCATATTGAAGAACACAGTTCTTTTTTCCACTGTCAGGATAAATTTCACCTCCTGAGGTATTTATTGGGTTGTAATGTAGCACCATGTTGAAGAACACATTTCTTTTCCCAGACATCCAATAGGATGTGCTCATTTATCACTTAGTTCATTAGTATGATGTGGCAATAGGTTGAATTAATGTTAGATGTGCGTGTAAAAGTTTTTTACGTAGGAGTGCTTACAAATTGAACTCGTGAACTATATAATTTGCAACCCATTTTGAGTTTTAAGTTTTGACACCAAAAATCATGACCGTTTGCAGTTATCTGTAAGAAATGTGCATATTGTGAATCCGCACTTTTCATGGACAAAGATAATTATTCTTGGGGCATGCATCAAGACCAGCATTATTGTGCAATCCTTCTCCCCGTGCCAAACTGTGTATGTATTGCTATAACTGTGTTTGCTTGTGTTCTGTTCAAATTGGCATTGCATAAATGCTTAGATTACGACAGTCTGTAGACGTTGAGCTTGGGCTAATGCAAGCAACTGCATGTGACTGAGATACTGAAATATGCATGGTCATGTTCTGAACTGTTGTAAGTTTTGCATGAGACAATATTAGCTGCATATTTTTCAAAAGCTCTCTCAATAAAGCAGCCAAGAAAAGCAATTGATTTCCTTAACAATTTATGCACCAATTGTTCCTTAAATGTTTCTGACCTATTTGTTAAGTCTATTTGCCTATTCATATTCTTTGCAGAAAAGTTATGATTCAGTTCAGTATTGCAGGTGTAATGTAGTTTTTCCTTCTTCCGGTATGCTAGGGAAGTTCATTCAGTCGTTACCGTTTTCTGCAAGACTCTGGTATTAAATAGTTCGATTTACTTTTACTGCAATTGTTTGGAACTTTGAGTTTTAAAAATTGCTGGAATATATGTCATTCCTTTTTCGTGGCAGGGTATTACTTCTTGTCTCAAGCTTCCGGAAAAAGTTTGCTGGTATCTTATCTGACAAGGAGATTTTGGGATCAAAACATGTAATCTTCTTCCTTTGAGTTTAAGGTGTTCTTAGGTTGGCTGAAGCTCTTTGATCTGTTCCATTTCTAATAAATTTAATTATGCAAGGTTTTAACAGAAAGAAGGGCTAGTTCAGATGTATGCTAGTTCACTTTTCCCTTCGTCAATATTTCAAACTCAGGTTCGTCAACAAATTGACAGCTGGGAATATTTCGTTGGTACCAATTTTAAGCCTCAGTTTGGTAATACTGTTTTCCTTTGGTAGCAAGGTGCTCCTGTGTGGCTGTGCACTCATGACTTGAATGGTTGTGCTAGAGTACTAAATTGCAGTTTTCTGAAATTGGTATGTTATTTGTGTTTATATTTATTTTTCTTCTGATACTTTGTAAAGTTTGGATCTAACATGGTCTATATATAGCATACAGGCTTTACTTCATCCGAAAAAAGAATTTCGTTATGTTTTCATAGAAGGAATTTGTTATTAAACATTGAAGGATAATTACTTCATTTATTACAGGTAATACCGATCTCTATCTTCATTTGTCGCTGTATGCACACCTTGCTAAGAATTATGAAGCCAGAAAATCACTGTAAATTATTGCCTATTGGCAACCAGTTCAGTATTTTATCACGTGAAGCAAGATATAATGATAGATCATTTAGGAGGATCATTCAAAGTGAAGATGTAGGTGTTGTTTTGCTTGGATACCTTAAGGTTAGTGGTTCAATTTATCTTTCATTTCCATGTTTGTGAATAAACCACAATTGTCAATGGTTGTTATTTCTTTTTATTCTTTTTAACGTGGCATGATTTTCTTTGATCTTGGAGGATGTTGATTACTAATAATTTGGTTATCATGCTTTTGGCTTTCTGCTTTGCCTATTCAGGTTGATCCATCGACCAGAAGACTGCAGCTGGTTGATGCAACTGGTGGTGTTGATATTGTTATACCAGACCTTCCCTTAACTTGGAATCCTAACGAAATATTTGAGGTTTGTTGTCCCATATGTGATCCATATTTTCTTAAAGAGGGACTAAAATGAGACTATATTTTTGAAGGACTAAATTAAACACTGCCCTTTGCAGACTTAACATTTCTAACCCTTATAAATTTATTAGGGAAGAGGTTCTGCTGTACTGGAAAGTGGGTTGCTTTGGTAGACTCAAATGAGGGTTCAACTGATTTCATAATTTAGTGGAGACTTGTAGCCAAGTATCTAATTTCTTTTACAAGTTGATTTTGTGAGATTGAGTTAGCTTTATGAATTATTTTTCTTGACAGTTTGAAAATAGTGTTTAAAAGTTCCTAACTTAATCACCTAGGATTAGGTAATTAGGCCGTCCACAGAATTATGTGTTTAAACTAAAAACAGTCATTTTGGATTTCAGGTGACGGACTATGAGGTTTTTATGGACGACATAGACGAACCTATGGATCTGATCGAAAGGCTTGGGAGTGAATCATTATCATGTAGAACAATCTTTAATTGCTCCAAAGCAGAAAGAGAATTAAGCACTCCATTTTTTGTTTGCTGTCATTGGAAGAATGTTAAATGCAGAAACATTCCCCTTTACTCATGCATAAATAGTAAGAATGAAAGTGAGACACTAGAGCCTGGATCCTACTATTTGCTTAGAGTATCTCACAAATTTCCTCTTCAAGAAAAGGTTTGCTTGTGTTATATTTAGTCAGAAATTATAGTCATTAATTTCATTATGAACTGCTATCAAGTCTTCATAAGAACAGTTTCATGGTAAAAAAGGAAGTGTAGAGTTAAAGATGAGAAGATTGTGAATATCAGCTTAGACTAATGTGTTTAACCCTTTCAGATTTTATTTCTGGAAGTTTAGTTTCTCTGCAAGTTTAATATTATTATATGACAGCCTGGTGGCCTGTTATATTTTACTTCTTTTTGTTTATTTGTTTACAACTAATCTTTCTTTGTTATGATAATTTCAAAATCCATATTACATAATTAAATGCCTTATGGTCAGTTGAGATTCTTTAAAATCTTATTAAGAATCCAATCTGTAGAAAACTGAAGATTTATGCTTTGTGAGACAATGAATGAAGAATTTTCCAATATTATAGTTTCCTTGATCCAGTAAATGTCAAATTTGCCCATTAATACTTAAGAGCACAGACGTGAGTTTTCTGAATTCTGATTTTCATAGGGAGATAGAATCCTAAATTTGTCAAAGACTACAAATTCCTAACCCTAGCTATTAGGTGGGTACTGGAGATGTCTTTTTGTCTCTAGCTTGATCCCGCGAGGGAAAATCTTTTAGTTTTGACTTGAAGCATCAAACATGATCATAAAGACATGCTGGCTAAAACCCTGTGCTTAGTTTATAATTTAAGTAGCACATAGGAAATAGAAACTGCCAGATTTGAAGTCCTGACCTCTGTTTTGATGTCATTTCAATTATTGAGGATTAAAAGGTTAAGCTATCACGCATGCTTGAGAGTGGATTTTTATATTTAATGACAATATACAGAATATCTTAATGCAATAATGTACTCTGAAAATCAATGTAAGATGAGTACAATGCTGTTTAGTTGCTTGCAGATCCATGTAAAAGACTTGCTGAAGTATTTTGATATGATAAAGGAGGTGCTTTTTTGTTTTTAATCTTTACATGTGTAGCATTATGCACCCTAAAGTGTTCCATGGTTGTAATATATCCGCATTTTTTTTCGACAATTCTACTCTGCTAAGGCCCCTATTTCAATTATTGCAGTACTCTAATAAAGCAGGATGTGGCAAGTCAAGTACTTTTGTTGAAGCCGTGCTTTTTCCATTCATTTTATTGTTTGATGGGAAGAGTGGAATTGCTCATCCATGCAATGATTCTTGGGACAAGATAGAGGAACTTTCGAAATCTTGTCTGAGTGGTAATAATGAATATAAATTTTCTAATAAGAGGCAGAAACTTACTAAGGAATCAGTAAGTTCCTCAAAGGAAGAATTTCACACTTCCAAATATGAGCTGAGTGCTTGTTCTAATTCTTCCAGGAAACCAGAAGAGAACAGAAAATGTGTCAACATGAAATCTTCTCATGATTTATCTTGTCTGGTTACTTTTAAAAGCCTCCAAATTGAGAATGAGATTTTCCCAGCTATCTTGCGCTCTACATTACCTATGAAAGATACAAGTTTTAATTCAAAACCTTCTTCAAGGAAAATTTTGCTAGAGTTCTCATCAGATAGATTTTTAAAGTACCAGGTATATCTTATTGTCCTTGGCCTGCCTACCAAGGATAGTAGGTATTAACTGATTTTATATAGTAGTGCAAACCCAAGTATTAATTTACTATCTACTGCATTTCAGTTGTTGCAGATTGGTCATTATTACATCATATATCATAAGACAAAGGATTGCTATCGAAATACAAAAGATGCTGACTTTGGTAGGAGTGACACTGCTAAATTACTTGTTGATTCCAGAAAACGTATTTGGAGCCTTTCATTTATTTATGATGAGAACCTTTCTCATCATCTATCAGTATATACATCTGCAAAAGATTCTTTATCTCCTTCGGTTGATGGAGTTTCACCTAATCATCAAAAACTTCTGCCGAGGTCCAATGGTGAACCTTCCGGTGTCAGTTCAGATGTTTGCTTATATCTCCCCATCAGTCTTGCAGATGTCTTTGAGGATAATGTTATGGAATTGGAAGATAGTCGAAGCTTGCAGTCTGTAATATCAGAAGATAGTGCTAACCTTTCTTTAGGTACTGGGACTTCAGAGGATAGACCTAAATCTTGTTTTGGAACTCAGAGATCAAACAGCCTGTTCCCTGAGGGCAATTTGATGTCTCTTGAGGGAAATGTGATCGAAATTCATAAAACTGACTCTGGTTTCTTCAGTTCATGCTCAAGTGGTGCAAACGTTGATTCTCTTCAGTTGAAAGGCCTCGTTAGGACAAGAAGCAATTTCTGCATTCACGTTTTAGTGCATCACCATATTGTAACTGGAATCCCATCTTACTCTATATTAATCTTCATATTTTCTGTGCTTATTTTGCAACATAATCTTGTTAATTTATTTCTTATTAGGTGAATATTTTTGGTTCTGTAAATAAACATACTTTCCCCACTGGATTTGGACCTGGTGTAACTGCAGTATTTCATCGAATTCTCTATGCAAGGTATGCGTTGGATTATCCGAAAAGAAATAATTGGAAACCAGTTTTTGTTTCACTGCACTGTTAAAGAAAATTGTAATATTGACAGTGGTGAACTGCTCTGTAAAATCAAAATCCATTGACGAGTGTGTTGCATATATTCTTGTATGCCTATCTATTATGTATACATAATTTTACTCTTCCATTTTTCCATATGCACTTATATGAAGGAATATTCTCCCATTTATTATGTGAAATGTCTTTAATTTTCAACATGATTGATTCCTTATCTTCTGCTCTGCAGGGCACAAAGTAAATTTATGTTGGTGCCTGTGTCGTTTATTGTAATAAAATCCATAAAAGTATGTGATAAACAATGCGGTGACAGGCCCTCTTTTTTAAGCTCTACTAAAGATGCTGACCATGCATCTCCAGATTATATCTCTTGTTTGATCTCCCAATTGCCTCAGGACTTGACCCACAAGAAAATAGTGCTTCGATGCAGGGTAAATTGATTTTACATTTATCCATCAAATATTTGTGCTCTAATTCTAATAGAACATTGTTTTTTATGCTGTCATTTGCGAACAGGTGGTTGCGGTCCTTGTTTTAGTTATAGAGAGAAAGACCACAAATTTTATTGCAGAAACAAAAGTTAATGCTCAGGGGACTCTTTTGGACATTCCACTTGCTTGTTTTTTGTTGGGTAAGTTATATGTGTAAGTGTTATTCAAGAAAAGTCAGCTATAACCACTTTCTTTGTCTTGCATGTGCATGTATTGTTGGTCGAATGTGGTTTAACTGACAGTTGTTTTACTTGGTGTTCTATACATTATAAACATCTTTTAAATATTTTATAAATAATTCCACATAATTTGTCCATTTTTGTGGCTTAGCTGAGTTTCTGTTTCCTATATCTTCTATTTAGTTTGTGTTCTTCTATCATTTCTGACATGGACTCCTTGTTTAATTATTTCGTTATGCCCATATCTATTGGTATTCACTTGGCAGCATTCTTATATAAGTTGTATTTATATGTTGGGTTGTAACAAATTTTGTAGGAAACACCCATGACCATTTTTGTATGGTATTTTATTCTTGCAGAAGATGGATCATCATCATGTTGTTGCTGGGCTAGTGCTGAAAGGGCTGCAACTTTGTTGAGACTACGTGAAGAACTCACCACATCCCATCATCTAGGGAGAATTTTGAAAAAGCACAAAAAAATTACAGTGAAAAACCATGGATTATATGTTGATTCTTCTTGCCAAGATCATATTTTTACAGTTGCTTCTGGGAATGCTCTTTGCAGTTCCGACGAAAACATCCTCAGGCTCATTATATTCAATGCATCCATCGGAGGAATATGGGTGAGTTAGCATATAGTGGTTGGAAGTAGTCAGACATGATTAGTTTATTATCATGAAGATTTTGGAGTAGAGTAATATTGAGACTGGTATATCGTGTTGATTTTATCAAAACTACATTCTTCACAGGCAAAATGAAAGAAAAACCTCATTTGTGAATAAGTAATATTAAGTTTGGTGATGTGATACTTGCGTGACTTTCTGTGATTTGTTACTCACTGCTTGCTCCCCTCGTTTATAAGTTAATATATTTTGCATCTGGCCTCTCATCATTTCAGTTTCTTTGGCTCTTACATATTTGTCTAATTAAGGCTTTTAACCTGACATGAGCAGAATGTTGTTGCTAGTGGGATGGATGCCGGGGAAACAAGACAGTTGGGAGAAGAATACCTTAAAGAAATGCTGAATGTGCATGACATGCGGAATATGTGGGCCGAAGAAGTCTCTTACCCACGCACTCGGGCTGAGGCAAGAAATATGATTCAGGAACTTTTGAAAAATTAATGCGTATGAATGTATTTTGTGAATAAGTATACGGCAATTTCTATGTAAGATTTAACGGAAGTAGCATGCTCAAATAGGTGTTGTAATTAGGTTGTGTTCGGCCAACCTCTTTTGGGCTTCTCTTTTATGTGAAAAGAGAGTAGAAGTTGTACCAAGCATTTTTTGAAAAACTTGTAAAAAGTATAGTTTCAATTTTATATATGGAGAAAAGTATTTGAATACTATTTCAAATGACAAGAAAGATAGTTTGTCCTAATTTTGGTATGATAGAAGAACACAAAGGTTTGTTTCGTTTACAAAACAAGGACGACTGAAAACGACAGATCCTCATCTTGGTTTTCTCTCTGCTTCCTTCAGTTCAAACGAATACTGAGGTATTGTGGCTGACAGAGTATCGTCACTGAAGGAGGATCGTGGTGGAAAAGGAGTCACTTTGGTTTTTTCTCCTTTAATTTGAAATCCACCCAAATAAACAATTTGAAAGCTCGAACGAAGAGATGCCTTGGATTTAAGCACTGTAGTTTTTTGCTCTGTGATAGTGGATAAAAATGGACTAGTCAGCAGTTAAAAAAAAAAAATTGATTTTGAAAATGGCACGTCAATGGCGTAAAAAAGAATCAAATTTTGGTGTTATAATATTATTTTCGTTATTCTTAAGAGGGAGTAATGTATAAGTACAAGACTATTAGAATTGAGTCAAAACAAAGAGAACCTTTAACTCTCTAGATTTCAGTCACTAAAGAATTCACTACAATCTCTCTAAAACTCTAACCTTACTTATTCTCTTTGTAAAGATCCAAAAACGCCTTGGAGCTCATTGCAACGGGATTTTCAATTTGAACTTATCGTTTCCAATCACAGAGTAAGTTTAATTTTACTTTCTTCTAGAGAAATTTTTGGGTTGGCATGCATGTGACCCTAGGGGTGTTGCATGTGATTGTAACGGGCTCCCTAGATTCCTTAGACCTTCTGAGATTCCAAGGGTGTGTTTGGATCACTAAACCAATAATCTCTGTGTCTTTAGGGTTTGGAGGAACGTAGAAAATAAGGCTAGAGTTGTGTTGAAAGCTTCAATCGAGTTAAGGGAAGTTAGAATTGATTTCCTTTGTATGATTTGTTGTTACAGTAAATAAATTACATCTGCAAGTTAAATATGGAAATGAATTTGGATAGTGCATTGTTGAACTTGATGTTGATGGATTTATTAAATGGTGAAATCTAGACTAATGAAACCCAAATGTGATTTATTAGATACATGTTGAAATTGAGTGGTTGGAATGAGATTGTTGAAGTTTGGAAAAGTAGCTCCTGATGGTATAATATACCTGTGTTTTGCACTAAAATTAGTAGTTTTCAAATAGAATAGAACATAACTAGGGATGTCAACCGAGCGAGTAGGATACGAGTAGTAGTTCCCCCGTATTTTACCTGCTGGATAAATATTCGTCCCGTATCCATATCTGTTCGGGTATCTGTTATGCGGATACCAGCATATTTTTTTAATATCCACGAATATTCATAGATACCAGATACCCGCGGGTATTTATAAAAAAAAAATATTTAACAACACGTTTTAATCATAAATCAAGTAAAAATACAATGCATAACATTTATAAATTTCAAACAAAGTGCAAATATTCTATTTAAATAGTGTTGAATGACAATTTACAAATAAATGAAGATTTTTTAAAACCAATCGACAAAAAATAATTCATTTAAAATCAATGTGTGATAATGTTTTAATAAATTTTTTAATTTAAATTAGAGTATAGTGGGTACGGGTATCCACGAGTACGGATACTATGATACCCGTACCCACCCCGTTAACATGCGGATATAAAAAATACTCGTACCCGTTATCCGCGGATATCCATTTTCAATATCTATTTCCTACCTGTTACGAGTTTTATCTGTAGATACCCACAGGTACCAGCATGACGTCCCTAAACATAACAAATACCATCAGGAGCCAATTGCACAAACTGCAAAAATCCAATTCTGGCACAAATTTTGGTGTGACGTTGGGTGGTAGTATAAAAGCGCTCGGTGTGGGTTTCAAGATTTAAAGTCAGAGAGCTCCAAACAACAAGTCATTAGGTGTCGCGTTGTGCGATCACTTCCTAGTGAGCTCTAGGGGTATGCTATGTTGGATGTTGCTTGAACGTCTTTGGTCCACACATTACAGTGAGCCCCTGAGTTCAATGCATTGGGCGCCATCCCCTACTGTAGGACACCATTTCATGTTATGAAAAATGCTTGATTTTTCTTAATGTTTGTGTGTTCAAGTGTGATATCTTGTTAAGTAGTTGTGGAAATGTGATATTTCGGTATAAGAAGAGGATGATAAGGTAGTTATTTCCAATGGGAGATGCTATCATAAAGGTTGGTATGAGATGTATTGATGATAGAGATTTAACTGAGATTATCCCGACTCTACTAGTACATGGAATCAAATAGATGTAGAGGACTAGTTATGAGCATCGAGGGAGGTTCTTGTCTATAATGTCGATAATAGTCAAACTTGTTAGACGTAGAATTCACCCTATCATGTTTTATGAATCAGAAGGCCCAAACATGGTTTAACTATAACTCTTGGGAATAAAAGTGATTAAGCACTGACCGATGCAAAATCTTAGAGTATTAGTCAATACATTAGTCCTCTGGTGGTCATGGGTTTGTATGTAAATGTTGCTTTGATTAAGAGAATACTATGAATTTAATATTGATGATAATAATTAGTAAGTTTGGAAGATGACTATGTGTGATTTAAATTTATAACTATTATTCTAACTTATTTAAAATTTATAAGTTTTGAATGAGGAAATTTTGTTTAGTAAGGTTTTTTTCACCTTTATGATAGTATATTTGTTTTGCAACAACAAAGTTCATGAATAAATGAGGAAACTGTTTGTAACATTTTATTGTCATTTTGAAATACTTGAAGAAACTATTTGAGAATTATTATACATCTATTTATAAGCTCTATTGTTTTGTCAATGTTGTTAATATACAATATGTGCATTTAACTTAATATTATTGTTAAATACTATTTTTGAACAATCACCAATTTCTTTAAATCAAATAATTTTTTTAAGACACATTTGATTATTTTTACTCTTTAATATTTTTGTTTATTGTACACTTCTTTCACAGGAAAATGTTTTAACTCCATGTACTCAATTGCATATTCCCTTATGTTGTGCACCTTTTTGACATTGAAAGATTAATAATATCTTTCATTTCATTTTTGTATGAAATTTAATTAATACTTAAAAATGGTAAGGGAGCAAGTACAACTATATCTGTAATCTAATAAGGATGAGGATGAGACAAAAGCTTTGATGTAAAGAAGCGTTAAATTCATCCCATGCAACATTAATTTCTCTTCTCTTCTTTATGTAACTTCTCTAATAGCTGACAATAGTTATCTTTCTACATTGCATATCTTTTTACTTATTTGAGTGATAAAACTGGATATTATACAAGGCAAATTAGCTTGGCCAGGGTGGGGACGTCTGTGTCAAATGAAGTTGACGAATATTTTAGCTTTAGCTCAAATTCCAAAGAGATATTTAAATGAGGCTTTGGAATTAGGTGCAAATCTCTCATCAATAGATGATAAAAACATTCTCTATAGCACAAACCTAACCTTTTAGAGTATTCTCCTTATTCATTTCAACTTGAAATTTTTTATCCGTGCTTATCGTGTAATTGATCTTCATTTGTGTATCACACGAAGTGAATCTTGGCATGTACTCTATCGTTTACCAGATGAAGCACATGCACTAGTATATGTCAGACGAAAGTTCTTCATGTTCTTCAAACCTTATACTCTGTTGTCTTTAAAGCATTCAATTAAAATATCAAGGTGTTGCATTTTTGCTTTAACAAACTCATAACTACAACATGTAATAACTTTCCAATAACACTATTTAAGACCTATTCCATTTTTCACTTTTCCTCAAATTGGAGCATATCAAGGAACAAACTCAAAGAAAGAGACATAAAGTACCTATTAAGATCAGAAGAGAAACCTTGATACCCTTTTTATAGTGTTGATATCCAATGAAGAAACATTTGAATGATTAAAGGGAAAAATTATCTCAACCATGTGTAAGGTATGTATAAAGCATGTGAAACCAAAAACACGTGTCACTAATATCATAAGGTGTGACTACATAAGTCTTCGTTAGAAAGAATATAATATGGAAAGACACAAAGAAAAAGACATTAGGAAAGACAAGAAAAAAAAAACTAAGATCAAGAGAGAAACAATGATACCTTTTTTTAGAGTGAATATATCTATTGAAAAGACATTTGAATGATTGAAGAGAAAATTTATTTTAACAAGGTGTAAGAAAACTAAAAAACTATATAAGAGGCGATGACGAAAAAGTACAGAGTGAGGTAACTGATCACTAAGGACAAATGACTACAACTATGAGTTAACATATTGCAAGGACAATATTCCCAATAATTGGTAAGGTAGATGACTATGAAAGGGTGCCCAAGTAGTTTCAATAAGATGTTTGTTTTTGCTTTCAACCATTCCATTTTTTTAGGATCACGAGGATGCAAAGTTTAATAAAAGATACCATTGAATTTCATGAATTGCTAAAATTTTTTAAACAACCATTCACAAGCATTATCACTAAAGCAAACATGTATGGATATACTAAATTGTGTTTTAGTTTCCTTAAAAATGTAAGGAATATAAAAAGCGGTTATGATTGGATGATTGGTTATAAATGGGCATGAGATTGGTATGCATGAAGTTGGTGAGACATGACTGTGGTATGGGTAGGACGTAATTCCATGACCCTCTTGATGAGAGCTCATGGTGGTACCTCAGGTAATGGACGGAATTCCACGAACTTCTTAATAAGGTTTCGTGGTGGTGCCTCAATATATAATTAAGTAAGGATTCAAGTAAGGATTGCATCCTGAAGCTCTAGAGAGTCAATTAGTCTCAAGTAGAGCGTACTGACTCGAGTGGTGAGAGTAGCAGGAAGCCCTAGTCTTTGGCTGGCAGGATAATGGCCTTAGATGTTTGAAGGTTACCTTGGGCATGGTAGGGTGAAACCCATTGGCAATGGCTCTGCAAAGCAGTAGAGACCACCACAAGTGCAAGCATCCAGTGAATCTGACTGATTATATGTATCCGGATAACTAAGTCTTAGATCTTGCATTTGTCTGCTATCACATGTTTGGATGATTGATATGTATTCTTGACTTTTAAATTGCCTGCTTGATGTATGATAAAATCTTTTTACTCTGGCTTACTCTTTCTTCTTGCTTGTGTTTGTCTCGTGTGTGGTTTTCTCTTTTTGCGATGATCATCAATTTATTGATGTGAGCAAACATGGGAACCCCTGTTGATCACAGTGACTATAAAGATGTTGCAGCTTGATGGTCATGGATTGGTATTTGAGTTACTATTGAGCCCATGTTTGAAGAGTTTTAATTATTTTGTAATCCCCTGCTCATGGACAAGTCTTTTGGCCCACTGTTAAACTTTTATATTTTGTTCCAGACCATATAATGCCTCTATTTTCAGTGTTGGTATGATTGGATAACTGTAAAACTCTCACACCCCAAACTTCGTGCTCTTTGAATATTATTAAGTATGCGACATTTATTTTATTAGATTATGTATTTAAATGGGACGTTACAGTTATAATACACTCTTCATCAACTAAATTCAAGTACATCTTGAATAATTATCAATCAAGCAAAATATTTAAAATCTAAAGGAGTAACAATATGGGAAGGACCCCAATGAAAAGGAGACAAAGTTTTGTTTATTAAGACTCACAAATCCAGAGTACACAAATATTTCAAACTTGACACCATCTTCTACAATTGTTAACTTGTAATTTTGCATGCATCATCATTGAAGAGATCGTTGATGCAAATATTGATGATGATGGATAAAGATAGTAAACATATGATTCACATCCAATGTCAATCGTGTGACCCTACATCGGATCCTACAATATAATATTATTTTTAGTGAATATGAGAATAATATCATGGGATTTAGCCAATTGAAAAAGATGCAGTAATCAAAAGGGGAATTAGAGACATAAAGAACAAAGTCAAAAACAAGAAATGGAAGGGCTTAAATAATACCAATGCCATAAACTTGTATTTTTTAGCCATTCCCTGCAATTGTAAAAAGTAAATTGGTAGTTTTAGTTAAGAAAAAGAAAAGAGAATGATTACCAGACATGTGATTAATTGCATCAGAGTCAATATCCCAGGGATGAAGAAAGACAAGTAAATAAATTACCAACGGGTGTCACTAAAGAAATGTTACTAGTTGATTGGTGTGTTGATAAAGTCTTCAAATGTTGAAGTTGGATCAATCGAATATATAAAATCATGTAACTCAGTAGTCAAAGTAGAAGTTTGATCCATCTTCTCAGTACTAACAATATGATTTAAAAAGATGAAAACATATATTATGTAGATTGATGTAGTATTAAAAGACATTTGGTAAAAATTTTGTCAAAACATATGAAAGAGAGGTTGAATTGTATTTTTAAAATTTTTTAGACATTTTCGCATATATTGTTTGATAACACAGTTAGATGGTAGTTTTTAATTTGAGAGGCGATTTCTCACAAATAACTTCAAAAATTAGAATTTATTATAGAACGCTTCTAATGAAAATGTTTCTTCCAAGTCATGCAATTCATAACTAATTTATTATAGATACATATTACACATCCAAAAGGGCAACCATTATTTTTTCAAAAGTATAATATAATGAATAAAGAAAGTTATTTTTTCAAAAGTATAATATAATGAATAAAGAAAGTAGATTGGTCATTTTAAGATGAATAGAAATATAAGAAGAAATCGTGGGTGTCACAAGCACCATCCTCTACTTCTAGTTTCATGACTTCACACTATAGATGCATCCTTGACCCAATATCGAATCTTAAATTATTTTAGAGTATTTATTTCATGCCATCATTTCTATTCCCAGAGACATAAAAATGAGAGTGAATATGTTTACTTCCATTGTGTAAGTATGAAAAAATATTTTTCAATATGTATATTTTCAGAAAAAATGACCAATTTACAATTTAAAATATTTCTATTCCCATGAGAAGGAATTAGGTGGTGTCTAATATTCGCATGAGAATAGAAAGTATTAAGTATGATGACTACCTATTTGCACTACCTCCTTTCTTTCTTTCTATCTTTATTTTTCTTTAATTTTAAAATAAAATACTCTCTTTAAAGAAATTATCAAACAGATCTATAGAAAAATTGTTTCTGAGAATATAATGGTACCGGAAAACAAAAGCCCTCTTCGTCTTTCACTAGAGAGCGTCCAGCTACCATACAAAAACCTAAAATATTCACCGGAGTTCGCTGAATTGAAAGGTTTACCTTTCTTGTTATAAATCGGAATCAGCAGAAATAAAGTCGCACTTTCCTCAAAATTAGCTTAGCAACACGTAAAGAAAGAAGCAGGAGCATATAAGGAACCTCCAAATTTCCAAAGAAACTTGAACCAAAATCAAGAAAATCGGAAATTCAATGGCTCTGGTAAATCATATATAAATGAGGGAAGCTATAAGAAAACATATCAGCAAGTTAATTTAGGAAATGATGAGATAAAATTATGCATCAACATAATTTATTCCACATTAGTTCCTATGTTCTTCAGTACACCAGCAACTTTTAAACATGTTTTCCCAGTAAAGTTCATGGCACCCAGAGCCATTTCCAGCAGAATGGTGACCTATTTATCAGAAGTAAATTTGAATACACCCCACCCCACGCCTTGTATATATAATAGAAAGGGAACATGGGAATCAAATGTGCCTAAACCTGTACAGGCTAACCACTAAAAGTTTATACCAGCCACACAGTAACAAAGTAAGCTCCCCTGTCATGAGAAAAAGAAAAGACAAGAGGGAACAGATCAAGCTGAATATATCATGATACACGGAGAGCCTGATTGCAGATATATCACAATGCAACCATATTGTTATGGCATTATGATAAATATACAGAAGGGGCAGACAATTTGCCACAGAAGCAACTTCCACTTCAGATTGCTCCATATATACTCAACAAGTACAGACGCAAGGTTGTACAGTTGATGAGACCTTCAGCACAACTATCAACTATCAACTAAGCACAGTCTCTGAGTTCACATGACCCCCACTGCTCCCAGCATAATTGTTAAATCCAACCACAGGCACAGAGCGCTGAGCAAAATCTAGTAATAATTTCCTCTGGTTATCATTGGTGTGAGGAAGACTTACACGCAAGAGTTCAACAGGCATTTCCCTACTAATTGCTTTAGCAGCATCAGATCCAATTCCTGACACATTAGGCGTCCCTTGTACAAGCAGTGATTGCATGATACTCTGGTACTTATTCATGCAATACATTGTGAGAAGGCCAAAAAATTCATCAAATGAGGCCTGCCAAAATGAACGATTAGCTATATAACTGCCAGCACCATGGGGATCAGTAAGAAGTTCAGTGGCCCTCTCAAGAACAGATACTAAAATAAGGGAGGCACCGTCTCCAGCTGGGCTTCCAAGGGGGCGTAGAGGAGGTTGCTCTGTGGAACAAACTACAGCTGCAAGACAAGCACCTAGGGCACCAAGATCCATTCCCTGAACACACTTACAAACAACCTTAGCAAGGTTACTTGTAGTCAAGGCAGCTTCAGGTTCGGATGGTAGACTACCAAATAAAAATCTCAAATGACGAAAGATGGTCATGCTGACTATCCGCATAAGCTCACTACCAGAACCAAGTAGCTGAAGATACTTTGACACGAGTTTACGCCCTTTGGGTATAGACACTAACCGTAAGAAAACAACATCATCCTTAGCACCAAGCCCAACTTTGCTTCCATTCTTTCCCAGTGGATCAACGAGTTGGATAGATGATGCTAGTCCTTCCATAAGGATCTTCCGTCTTCGTCTTAATTGAGTCCCACCATCTTGTAGTTGATTACACTTTAGAAAACGATCAATATCCTCTACATCAAGAAGAAGATAAAGACCATCTTCAATTGCGACTCTGGCTGCAAACAGAGGTTCCTGTTCAAGGGGCTTCTCTGAAATATTTCGCTCAGAACTACCACTAGTGGAAGAATTTGATGGATCAACTTCAAGAAGAGCATGAGGTCTGCGAATAGCAAGGAATGAAAACCTCCCTAAAGTATCCACCTGAAAAGAACCAGGGGTGTCCAGATTGGCACGGATTCGTGCGGGAACATCCTTTAGTTGTGTTGGGCTAAATGAATGTTTCAACTTAGCCCCATCTTTTTTAGCAAGACAAGCTTGGTGATAATAGTCATCATGATAGGGGTCGTTGCAATGAGTCACAGCTTGCTGCATTCTAAGAATACTCTCAATTTCATCACTAGTCATATATTTTGACCTAAACTGTAGTGAACCACTTTCATTCTTCTGGCTACTAGCATCGGAACCTTGTAGCAAAAAACGATGACTCTGTTTACCCTTATGAGTTGATTTTGGCCTGTGTTCTCTGGTATCGGCAAGACCAAGCATATGATCATATTTGCTAACCATGGATGATCCAGAAGAAAGCTGAGGGTTCAATAAATGGGATTGGAAACCTGACATGTAGCGTCCTGGTTTGTGAATGGGATGAAGATGTCTATGCTGCTGCAATTGGGTCAATAAATGAGGTGATAATGATCCACTCTGATGCTGTAATTGTTGCTGCAACATATTACTGAGGAGGTTTGGATGATCTCCAGAATACAACCCAGATTGGTTGACCCAGGGATTCTGCATTCGATAATTTAGAGGTGAGCTAGTAGTAAATGGGCGCACATTTCCACTAAAATGTGATTCATGTTTTGGTCCACTCAACTGTAGAGCAGAATTGAAATAATGTGAACGATTTTGTGACGGTAAAGCCACCTGAGCTCCACCAGTATGAAAAGGAATGTTCAAGTGACCTGTACTGTGATTTGGGGAAGAATGTTGGGACCTACCACCAGGTGGAGGATACGATGTAAATGAGGATTTTGGTGCCAAAATAGGTTCACTAGAAAACCGAGTAAGCTCTGGTCGCTTGTCAGGATAAGAAGATGTTCTATACAAGGTCTTTGATTCTTGTAATTGGGCAGTAGAGGAATGTGGTTGTGATGACCACCGCTTTCCATCCTCAGTATTTTCACTATCATAAAAAGCCTGATCAAACCAGTTAGGTACGGGTTCACTAGAGCAATGTTGGAGTTGGTGTTGCAGCTGTCGCTGCTGCTCGGGATATGAAGATGTTCTGTACAAGGGTCTTGAGTCATGTAGCTGAGTTAGAGAAGAATGGGGGTGTGATGACCATCTATTGCCATCCTGAGATCCTTGCCCTTCACTGTCATAGCTTTGCTGATCAAACCAGTAGGGAACGTCATCCCTTTGTGACCATTCAGAAGCAGAGGAATCTGTCAAATATAGGAAAATAAATATTTCAGTCAATGAAAAAATGCATGATGAGAAATGGAGGATAGATCCTTCATAAACCAAAAATATTTCACTCAAGATAGTAAATCTGCATCATCTAATGGAAGTGAAAAAATTGTTAAGCTAGAACCAAATACATTCTCAAGAACCTTATTGATGCTTTGCTTTGAGTTTTTTACACCATTGTTAAAATGCAAAAGAATTTTACACACACACACTAGAGACCTCCTGCATTATCACAAAACCAGAGGAATCTCCTCAATAACTACATATGTAGCATAGATACTAACACAGACACTACACGGGGACACGGATTTATACATCAGATCATTATGAGTTATTTAAATTGACAATCAAGATTCATGTATTCAAAATCATACATAATTTAAATATTTGTGATTGTGTAGGATTTGTTACTTATTTCTATAATCATAAAAGGAACTTATACAATAATTTTGAGTTTTTAGAAAATCATTGTATTTGTCCTTTGTTAGATATTGTTTGATATTATTAAGATATTGTTAGATATTGATAACCACAATATCAAACAATATCTTCTATTTAATCTTTTTATTTTCAGTTACTCTTTTTACGTGTACCTTTCTCTATTATAAATAAATTACCCTATGTGTGGTTTATACACAAGGGAGATTAATCTCAATCCCTATTTTTTTTATTCTCAACATGGTATCTAGAGCTTAAGGTTTTTTTTTTTTATTCGCTATCGCTGCCTCCGCCTCTGCCGCCACCGCCACTGCTGCCACCGGAGCCGCCGGCGCCATCCTTATTAATATAATGTTATTGAGTCAAAATTATGTTGGAGACAAAAAATGTCTTTTGAATTAGACACTTCACCGATGTGTTGTAGGTGTGTCGGTATTCAATCCTTGTTAGACACAAGGACACACAATTTAAGAGACGTGTCCGAGCTTCATAGATAAATACATATTGCACAACTTTGTATCTATTAGTGTGATTACTTCTAAAAAGCCAAGAATAGCACAATTAATTCTCAAGTAATGTGTTACTAACTTAACATTTACAGGCCCCTTCTATAACGGGTGGAACTTCCCCCACTTAAAAGATCATCACATTAATAGCTTGCAGCAGAAGCCAACAGATTTGCATATAAATCAATGCATGTACACAGCTTAATATCTCTAAATGTAAATGCATGTTAACAAGGTTCTCATTGACAAAGCTGTAAAGAGTGTAGGTATTGTCGTTGAAGATCATGGAAACAGTGGAATCATGGTTTTGTTTTGTCACATTTTGGGATTTCGGGTTCTATGTCACACAAAACTATTCTTGAGTTAATGGGTTTTTTGGCTAAAACCCAAGCCCAATAAACTGTTCTCTTTCATGCACAATTGGTTTCACATAACTACCTAGTTAATGTTACATTTTTCCGACCTTCCTGTCCACCAAGCAACTTCCTTCCCTAAAAGAAAACCTAATCAGTTGTGGTTGTTCCAATTGCTCAATCATGCCAGAAGTGAAGCTGTGGAGACGTGTACCACTCATGGTTTCACATTTTTCTCCTTCATTCATAGTTGTCACTGATTTATTTTAGTGATTTATGTTAAGAAGTGACCTGTTCTATTATCCCACAATTTACAATGCTGTGAGTCCTTCATAATCCCAACCACATAATCTCAATTTTGACTACCTTGAGTAGCAGCAAATCCGAAAAGTCAGAGTATGACTGCCTTTCCTGTAACTTTTACTGCTATTTTGTGAGGAGAACTGAGAACTACTGGTCATATGCAACATCTTTAGCCTATTATTTCAAAACTGCCTGGCACCAGCATGCATTGTTCGTCATCACCATGCACACATACATTATTTCGAGACCACCTTGTGTCAAAACAAAAAATTAAAGCCTTTTGTTAGAAAGAAATTGACCATCTCCAAACCCTTCTCAACTCCACAAGCCTCCATTGATCATGTTCCTTCACTGTGAAGTGAAGGGTATGAGTTCCTTAACATCTCCATTTCTATTTCCCAAAAGTATTAGGATTATTGAATTTGGGACAACAGATCATTACTACTTTTCCTGCTTACTTCCCATCCCACTCCAAAGTACCTTGCAAACCATTCATAGTCCTAATGGAGAACATGTCCCAATTCATCAAAACAACAACACCAACTCCAATCTTCATTCTCCCTTTGCAACATCCTTTAAGTATTAAATTGGCTAATAATTTGATTTCTAGAAATAAGCTTATTCAAGCCTTGAACTAGTCAGAAACTTTTTCAGCCTCATTGTATCTACCTTCTCTCAAGGAGGACTAATCTAAATGCTAATAAAGGCAAGATGTGATATACTTCCTGAAACAAAATACATTTGATGACAGCACCAGAATAAAGGAGATGCATTCCAGTCATCTGGCCACCTCAGAAACATGGCCAACTTTCTCGATATACCTTCATCACAAGTGTTTACATCCTCCATTTAATTAACTTACATCTCTATTTCCACATTTGTTTGCATAATAATTTGCTGAATCTTTCTAAGTATGATGTTTGTCAAGTTATATTAGGACTACTGGGACTTGTTACAGAATCCGTTTCTATTGGAACTTGTTACAGAATCCGCTTCTAAAGTTATATGGCTTGTAAGTTTTATTGATGACTGTACATGTGACATGGACATACCTTACAAAGCACGATGGTGTTTTGCATGCAAAAAAAGGTCTAGCTGAACATGTTTGCCATGCTTTCCCTCTGCACCCTTACTATGGTTATGTTAGATCCAAGAGCTGTCAAGTGTGTCTTAATTGGCTATCTCTCAAATAAAAATGGGTACAAGAGCTATCACCCTCAAAGCCATTGGGTCTTTGTGTCAATTTTCACCTTTCACAAAATGCATTACTTAACTATCAGCTCTCAATTTCAGTGGGAATCCATTCTAGAATTTGAGTCTGTCTTAGAGTTCAAAGAAAGAAGCTGATGAAAGTTACAATGAAATATAAGTTGAAGATCAGTTCATTGGAAAATAATATCAAAGGTGGGAGTCATCTAAACTGAAGGTAAATGTGCCGGGTGATTACCGTGAAGGTAAATATACCTAAATTTACAAGGCACCAAGTAAATGATGTCTTCCTTAAGGGGCCTTCCTAGTGCTAGATTCCTTGGTATTTGAAGGGAATTGTTCAGACGTGTGATTTATCTTTAAGATATCATTGGATACTTATTTTTAGGATATCATGGACTTTTTGTTATTTCCTTTTATTTCCCTTTTCTAATCTTTACGCTTGAGAAGGGAGATTATTGATTGTAAACATAATTAATATACAATTTTTTTTTTCTTTCAACTAAATTATATTCATACTTCTAAATAGTCTCTTAATGTGATGTTGTCTCATTTCTTTCTTCCAATTTTGTTCTGTACAGTATATTGACATCAAGTAAATCTAAAGACAAAGTTCAAAGAAATTATAATAAAAGGCCTAACTAAAAAGGGTCCCCGGAAATGTATTAGAAGTGATAGGATTTTGCGTTTTAATATAATAAATACATTAAAAGCTTCTAATTACTTAAAAAATGTATTAAATGAGATAGGATTTTGTGTTTTAATATATAATGAATACTTTGCTTTCCAATAAAAAATTTCTATTTTACTTTGTTAAGGCCACTTATTGTCATATTAACAAGAAAATAATTTTAGAAAGTAACAAACATTTTCTTCCTTTGACACCACAAGATTATCGTTTGCCATCACAATTTAAACATATTGAAATGCAATACTAAGAACCTCAAGTGTTAAAAACTATAAAATTTAAAGAAAATGATAAGTGTTGAGAAGTAACAACAATTAGCCAAATTTATTGCAATTGCTTACTCACTTTCTCTTGATCCCCGTTCACCAATAATTCCCGGGCTTCTTGGTCCACTAACAACCTTGTTCAACTGAAATAAAAATAAATAAATAAAAACTTAATATCTAATTTTGTGAATAGAATATATGATCACCAAAGGAGAATGGGTTTATTTTCAAAACAATAAAACTGAAATATAAAATCAAACACTAATTGAAACCATGTAGGACAGGGAATAGATTATAACCTTACAAGTTGACTTTGTGATGTTGAGTTAGGTCCAATGTTATCAATATTAGATAACGGAAAATATCAAAAACCTCAAATCTTTTATAAAGTTATAACTGAAACCATGACAGGTTATGGTGGAAAAATTGTGGTCAAAAGAAATATAATATATACATTTTTTAAGAAAAATACAAAAATATAATTGTAATGCAAAAGTAATGATATTATGTCGGTGTGACCGACAACAACTACTAACAATGAGCAGCAACGAGCTAGGATAGGCAGCAACATATGTGCAAACTACATTGACACTAAAGAAGAATGGAGCCAAGGGTTATTAGGGTATTAGGTTAAATTAAGTTTTATTGGGCTTGGCCCGATTTTTAACAAAGTATCAACTGGAGCTTAAACCCAACGAAAGACAGAAAAGATAGCATTAGTGTTGAGCCTTACAAGAAGAGTTTCTTCTTTGTGTGCTAGAGTAAGGTGTCTTCTCCACACTTTGATGACCCTATTTCTTCTCCACACCACTACCCCACCTTTTCTGCCATATTCGTTTTGTACCCACCAACGAAAAAAGCGACCGCCATGAGAAACCTGCTTTGCCACCACCTTGTTATGGCGATAGGCTACAAAGCCACCACCAGTTTCCACCATGGTGCTACCATAACCGAGTTTTGATAACTAGTTAGGTTTAAAGTTCACTTTCTAAGAAATACATTAAAGTGGATGACATCAGACTTGGGAGATACATTAAACTCATGCAACACCTTGTCAACATCAAAGATATATTGAAGAACATGTTGAAAGTTGCTTCATGCAAACAACATCTCTGGAATAGGCAAGATATCAGGGTTGCAAAGTAAGTCACGTCAATGTTCAGTCAAGAACATTTAATGTGTCTTGAAACCTCAATGTGTACTCACATTCAAAAAGAAAGTATTAGCCAGTTGTGTCGTGTTACAAAGAATAATCGGTCTTAGTAAGGAATAGTGGTTTTCCAAAGAATATTCAATCTTAGCTAGGAGTAGTTGCATTCCAAATAATATCTTATGTTTAGCAAGGGTGGTGACAATATTGATAAAATCGCAAGATCATAAACTCGCACAATGTTGCAAGTTTGGAGCACCAAGCGAGTTGACACGAAGGGCAGATTGTAAGTACTGCAAATCGAAGTGAGTATGCAAGGATACTCGCTGAACCGAGGATTGTAGGCCATGTCGATCCTTCTAATCCTATGATTGATCGACCCAACCCATGAGAAGGCCAACGCTCTTACCTAGGGTTACATTCTTTGGCGCCGCTGCTCTTTGAGTCATCGATGCCAACCAATCTCAGAGTCATCAGCCTCACCGCTCCGAGAGTCACCGACCTCGCCGCTCTTGGAGTCACTAGTGCTCATCACCCTCGCCCTCGCACGTCATGCAATTTGTGATGCTTAGCCTTTGGTTCTCTCTTTTTATTTTGCTCTCCCACCTCTGTTTATTTAAGGGTTCCTTTTAGTGATGTAGTTGCCTCGGTTGTTTTGCAAGCAACTCGAGTGGTTGTTGTGCTGACATCCACACTCATTGGTTCTTTTTATACACGACTTATGCACTATATTTTACTACTTAAACTTACTATTATTATAATAATAGTTATACTTATTATTATTATTATTATTATTAAAATTATAGTTATTATTATTGAGTTATTTTTAATAATACACTTGTTTATGGATTTTTTTTTTTATAATTGTGACTCTTACAAGTCAGGTTACGATCCTCGAGTTACGATCTTTTATTGTCTTTCTGATCCTCAAGTTTGACAACACTAGTGGTGACGTTCCAAATAGTTCCAAATAATACTCAGTTTTAGCTAAGCATGGTTGAGGACCAAATAATACCATTTCCATCAAGCAACTACTAGTGAAAATCAATTGATTGAGAAATGAACATAATCTTTATTAACATACGAACTAGTATAAAAACACATTATAAATTCTTATGCCTTATCTATTTAGATTACATGTTAATGAACAGTAACTAATCTTAAAAGGACACTTTTGCAAATTTGAAAAGCAATTTTGGACAATCCGTCAGTCAAACTTGAAGTTACATATGATGTTCCTCATCAAACCCAAACCCTTAAGAAAATAGTTTGATAGTGTGTCAGTCAAGTAAAACTATTGTCTAATAACATATAATTATGTTAACTTGCAAAAATTTTAAAAAGTCCTAAAACATAATTCAACCCTCCTTTATAATGTTTTTGCCCTGGCAAAAATTTAAAAAGTCCTAAAACATAATTCAACCCTCCTTTCTCGTGTTTTTGACTTGTTTATATACAAATCATCATGAAGGGACGATTGCAAATAGATATAATTCTCGCAATCATTGTTTTATGGACTAGTAGTATCAAATTACTATAAAAAAGATTGAATACATGCCTTTAATAGATTTGATTCCAAAGGATAGATTACAAGTGTAAAACTTTATTTTAGGTGCAAAGTACTACAAAATGTAAGATCGTGTTAGCTAAATTTACCAATGATGAATTGGTTTTACCTATGGAGATAAGTGGAAGAGCATTTCACTTGGTAAACTTTAAGAAGACTAAGTTGTAAGATTTGGAGGAAGAGAGTAGGGGACCTATTTTAATTGATTTGAAGGAAGAATTCCAAGGAACCTATTTGTGAGGTTGACAAAACTAAAAAAATAGTTCTATGGAGATATTAATCAAGGCCTCTAGACTAGTTTCTTTTCATCCCTAGTCCCACATTTAAGCCATGAGATTTTTCATGTGATGGACAACTCTTGGATTGAGACGTCCCATCCTAAAGGTGTCCAAAATTAGTAATTCAAAAGGTAAGGGCAAATGTATCCTCCACATAGGACTAAGGATCTCTATAGTAGTAACTTTTGATGGACTTTGAAGAAATGAAGAGCCCAATGTCATCATAGGGGACATGGGTGACTAAAGATTTGAGTCATGATTAGCAAAATGCATTGATGGTAAATCACAAAGAAACCTAAAGTGTTGATCAAAAAATAAAAATAAAATAAAAAAATACAAAGAAACCTTAAAGAATGCACTATGGTTCTCCAACTCTTTCTTAGCTCTAGCAAGTATAGATGCGAAAGGTAAGAGTTCATTATAATCACATATCACAATACAAACTTGCCCAACGTAAATATCATCAAGTACTGACAAATTCCATACAAGCATTAAGTGTCAAGAGCTTGGACCTTGGTCCAAACAAATTTACGAGTGACACATGAGGGAAAAGATCAATTTGATAGTAAGGAGGGTCGGTTGATCACATTGCACAATTGAGCGTCAATCTTCTCTCATTGGCACAAGCAATAACTACTAAAGATTATGTTGATACACGAGCCAAACAATCTATAGGGTGATGTTAGAAGCCCAAGGTGGTAGTTTGAACAGTTGGTTTCTCAAATGGAAATGGGAAATTAGAAAAAGGGAGTGTAAGAACCACTAAAAGCCATGGTAAGCGAGACGGGAAAACATTGGAACAAAAAAACAACACATGGAAGATATTGTGTGTACTTTACTGTCTGTCAAAAGTGTTATTGAAAATCAGTGATAACAATGCTATGGCAGAACCCGGTGGCAGTTTTGGTGCTTGACGCCACAACATGACAGTGGCAATGCGGGTTTTTCATGGCAGCGGCAAACACATTTTGGATAACGAGCAGCGAATGCAGAACAACTATGGTGGAAAAGGCAAAGGAAACCCTATGGAAACAGCAGCAACATGGAAAAGAAGACTCTTCAGCTAAGGCAGCAACGCTTGTGAAAAAACCCTAGTTTAGGCACAAGAGATTTGATCTCTTTAGTGTGTTCTATTGGGTTTAAAGCCCAAATAACTTAAATAAAATTGGGCCATTTATGGCCCAATAAAATCTTTATACTTAACCTAATATTCGAATAACACCTGTGACTTCTCCTTCATCCCATGCCCACTGCCGTCAGTCGTCATTAGCAAATTGCATGTCTGCTTTTATTTTTTGCCAAGTGTCACCTACGTTCTTAATTTCTTTTCTTTTCTTCTTCACTTCCACAATTGAATTTCTAGATATAATATCATTATTTTACATAACAATTGTATTTATGTATTTTTCTATAATGCATATATCATATTTCTTTTGACCAAATGTTTCCGCTATAACTCGATATGATTTCCATTATAACTTTATAAAGGACTTTTGGGGTCTCCGATATTTTGCACTATCCAATATCGATAACACTATCTGTAAAACAATGTCAAATTGAGTTGGGGTGAGGGTTAATGGGTTATGGTTGCTAAAGTGGGGCAATCCTACACCACTTTCGCAATCAAAAAAGACACTACACATGGGCACATAACAAACCCCGTATCAGACCTCCGATGAAGACGCAGTGGCCTTATCTGAGTACGTTGGCAATTGATTGGGTCGTTGATGGCCAATGTCAAACTGGTCACATCAATCCATGGCTGTGTCAAAAAAAAAAATCTCCAAAGGAGCGAAACCAAGTCATCAAAAGAAGGGTAACAATTAAGGATGCAAACAGAGGCATATTTCTTGGAATGCCTTTGCTAGGGACTCTGGATACCACGTTATGACAGAAAACAGAAAAACTGGACTGAAACTGTGGCTGAAAACACAGCAGATGTAAGTTTGTATAGACTTGTGGCATTAACTATACCTAAATAGAAAATATTCCGTTTACTCTAAATCAAATATTATACACCGACAAACTATTATTAATGCAATAAATGCAGAAATTATATTCTGATTTTCAACGTTATCTCACCTATTTTTTACTATAAAATAATAAAAATACTTCTACCTATATGTAGAGTTTTATTGAATACTCCCCAGCATCCAGAGAAAGCATGATATATCACAGTTTCAGAACCTTACCTTTAAAAAAGTTGTAGTAAGATCATCAATATCAGAAAGTGATCTTATATCCTCTGCCTGCAATGTGGAAATGTAAGTTAGCTGGACAAAATTCTAGCATCTTGTCTGCAAAATTAATTTGTTATGCCCACATTGACTAAGAATTGAGATTAACTAGATAAAAGTCAAATATAATGTTTTAACAAAAGATTAAGTAGACCACAACTAAAAATTCCAAGGCAACACAACATAAATTTAAAAATGGCCATGAATGACAGCAACTATAGATTAAAGTGCTTTCATGCAATATCGATTCACAACCATCTCATTTGACTACATCAACTACTCAAAAAGTTTATGTTTGGGGTGATCATGCAAATGAAATTAGTTTGTGGTAGCTATTTAAGATATCATTTTTTAGAGAAAGCACTCAATATTTAGGTATCAATATCAGTTTTGGCAATTCAAATGACGCAGTGTGATATTTGTTTTCACTTAAGTTAACTTTGTAAAAAGCTACACATATTGTTGCCACCAACTTTAAATTTTAGAAAAAGAAACAAAATTAGACTGAATAATACCTCTTCTTTATTGAGAAATAAATCTTCCTCGTTGAATTCCACAGCAAGCGTGGCCTTATATTCACCTTCCTCTTCTAAACCCCCCAACTCAATTCCCTCAGCAGCATTTTTCCCAAAGAATGCATATTGTGATGCATCAAATACTTCACCATCTGCATAAAAGAAGAAAACCAAATCAAAGAGATTTCAACAGTTGTAACATACAAAACACAGTTTGCACATCTAAAATCCCATCAATACGAAACACAAACTAAACACCATGTAAAACAAAAAATCGATGATGAAAGGTCACAAGATCTTCAATGAGCATACAAAAACAAGGCTCTCGAATAGAACATTGAATGAAATAGCATATTTGCAATCTTATTGGCAGAGTTATACATTACTGATATACACTACACTCACCTACTAAAGGAACCAACAACAGCATAACCAAAGATATCCAGAAAAGAATAAGAATTCGGACTCTAAAATCAGCAGAATAAACTTTTCAAAATTAGCAAAATCTAAATTTTAGTTCAGACCTTACAAGAACTCATTGTGCTGCAGTGAGCTAAACATATTAAAAAAAAGAAATAGAAACTCAGAGCAGATAGTTTAATCCCCGTTTTATTTCGCGATCAAACTCCTAAGTAGAACCAGATCTACATGCAGAAGCAGAATCAAAGAACACAAAACTCGAAAGAAGCGATTACAGCAAGCGGGTAATGAAAACATATAAAAACGCAGGGGAAGTAAAAGCATAACAGAAGATAACAAAATAATGAAAAGAAACGAACTTTTGGAAGTTTGTCCCAATGATTTGTGATCATCGGTGCTGGGAGCAGCGGCACCAAAGCCATCCATGAAGGAAGAGAGAAACGCGAACGGTGAAGAGGCGAAGTTGAACGCGCTTCGCGAAGTGATGTGTGCGGAGAGTTATGTGAATTAGGTCATGGCAGAGATTGAAGAATGGTTTTGGGTTGAGAAAGGGAAGTGAAGAAGAACCCTACCACAGAGAGAGAAGAGGGAGAGAGAGGGTGTGTTATAGTTGAGATAGCGTACCTAATTTTTTTTTAATTTAACTGAGGGAACATTTTTGGGGAGATTTTGTTTCGGTAGTTTTCCGGGGAAGATACCAAAACATAAGATTTTTTTTATTGTTTTTATATTTATTAGTTATATGATTTCAAAAATAGGTGAAATTGCAATTATTTGAAATTAAGTTTAACAATATAGTTTTAAAATTAACCATACATTTCTTAATAATTTAATTAAATAAAATTGACATTTTCTTTAATTTGTAACTATTTTCTTATTTTTTATGTTTTATATTTTGTGATAATTATACCTTTGTTATTTTTCTTTATACGAATGAAACACGAGTTTTAGTGTTCACTTTTTTTATAACAATAATAGTAAAATTATAATTATAAAAGTAAATATAAATAATTTTTACAATTTTATATATAGTTTTGATTTATTTGTACATACTTTTTATTTAGTTAAATTTTAAAAAAAAATGTCACTCCAAGAATAAAATTGAAAAAAAAATGTAAATATCAAAAAGATGAATCTTTTAGTATACAAGTATAAATAGATATAGATAATAATATAAGAATAGATATAGATAATAATATAGATTTATTATTGTTACCGATAAAACACATGTATTAGGCTAATTATTATTAAAATAAATAAAAATACTATTAAATTCATAAAACAATAAGTAATTTATAATAATAATAATAATAAGATCAAAATGAATAGTGAAATATGTAAAAAAAAAATGGTTACCTAACAATTTTTATGTTACAAGTCTCACATTGATTAAAAGATAAGGTTAATTTAGAGTATATAAATAGGTGCAAATCTCATCTTATAAGTAAATTTTGTGGGATTGAATTAGTCTTAAAATTCATTTTTTAGCTTGATATCAGAGTCATGGGTTAAAATCTATCATAATGATATTTGTTGTTTAGGTCTATTGTTCCACCCATTAATGACAAATCTCACTCGAGATGTATATACCTTAACGTGGAGGTGTGTTGAAAGTCTCACATCGACTAGAGGTAAGGGTAAGTCATGTTAACTTGGCACGATTTCATTGTGAAAAGATCATATCAAAATGACACGACTTTAGTGCAAAACATTTTTAAACTGAAGATGTGTAAAGGTGATACGACTTAAATTCAATGCATTTTAATCTAAAGTCATACCAAGATGACACGACTTCAGTTCAATTTTGATAAATGTTGTGATAGAGTGACACAACTTGATGTCTACATTTCTTCTAACTTGAATTGTGAGCAATATTTTTACTAGTGTCCTATACGAAGTCATGCATAAAAAGTTATTTTAACCCATTAATCAACTAATATAATACACAATAATAACTTGAATGGCTTCAAGTCTTTAATATTTCATTAACTCCCTAAAATGTGTTTGTGGTGTCCTTTGTGAATATTTTTCAACCACTCACTCTAGGTTTCATACTTACTTAAATGTTTACTTTTAATAAAACATTTATATCACTTTAAAGCACCATTAATGGTAGCAAACACATATTTTTGTCTTTTTAACCATAATGGTGTACTTTTGTTGAATAAAATATAAAATAAAATTAGAAGAAAAAAATAGAAATAAGAAAAATATCATATTCAAATGGATATAAGTGAGAGCTTTTTCCTACACCATACATTTTTCTTCCTACACTCCTAAAATTTTATAAATACCGTAAATGACCTCCTTTGACTTTGACTAGTAAAAACATAATTACCATTTCTCTCCTTATTTATTCCCTTAACAACCCTAACCCCTCACATTTACCCAAGCATCGCACACTCAACCCTTACATTCAGTGTCTCCCCACCCCATGATTGTTTTTCCTCCTTCCTTTGACCTTGCACCCCGCAAGCACAATCATCCCTTCTTATATCTCCTATATGACGCACATTTTTCTTCGTGCAACACTCACGTAAAGTAAGTTTCACTTTTTTGTTTTACTTTTTTATTGCTTATTAATTTGGGAATAATCAGGGGGTGAATAGAATTTCAAATATGACATTTAGATAGTTAATTTTGGTTGATAGGTTACAAATTTGTAGCAGGGTGAGATTTATTGAGGAAAAGCATCAAATTTTGAAATTTGTATTATCTTAAATACTAGATTTCGAAATAAGGTTTAGAAAATACCGGACTTTGAATTCGGGTTTAGAAAAGCACTGAAGTTTGAGATTCGATTTTGAGAAAGTACCAAAATTTGAAATTTGATTTGTAAAAGTATTGGATTTCAAAATTCAGTTTAGGAAAGTGTCAGATTTCAAAATCCGGTTTAGGAAAGTATCAGATTTTGAAATATGATTTAGGAAAGTTCCAGATTTCGAAATACGATTTAGGAAACTACTGGATTTCAAAATCCGGTTAAGAAGTCTCCTAGATATCAAAATTTGGTTCGGTTTTTTTTGTTTTAATTTGATGTGTTCTACTTTTGTTATTTTTAATTGTAGTTATTTGGTGTGTTGTGTTTTTCTTTTATTTTCCTTTTAAGTTTAGTTATTTGGTGTGTTATGGTTTTGTTTTTTTAGTTATTTGGTGTGTTATTTTTAATTTTTGTTGGAATTTGTTTGTTACAAAATTGGCAAGAACACGAGGTGCCTCTATATACTGGGCTGAGAGTTCTGCACAACGTGAATCTAGAATGAGACTTACGACATCTGTTTGTATAAGAGGTCTTCATGGTGAAGCTGAAGAAGCTACAACATTAGTTGGTCTTGACGTTCATGAATAACACGAGGATGTTGGCATTAAGAGACAAACATTTTTCATTTTCATGTTGGTGAGATGACTGTTACACAAGATGATGTGTTAGCGCTACTACATTTGCTTATAGTGGGACAATTTTGTCTAAACGAACCCTTACGCCCATCAATTCTGCAAATGTTTGCATCTTACTAACATATGACCATGCCCGAGCCTCGGGGTAACAATGGGTAGACGATATGATGTCCACCATTGGTATAAGACAACTTTCTTGTAGGCGAACTTGTAAAGATAAAATTAATAAATGAAAATACTATATTGATTACTGATAGAAAATAATAATCACTTTACCTGCATAAAATGAGAACCATGAACATGTTCTATACTGATTAATCGATATTGTCTTATATCAGAGTGTAGTACGTAATGGGAAAATCGTAATATTTTGAACCGATGACAAATAGACTATGATGACATTATATCAATTAGCAATACCATAGCCCATATCTCGTATAATCATTCACTTCTCCATATTAGTATGTAATTAACGAAACAAATATTTATGGAAGAAAAAAGTAAGACATAATAAGTGAAGTATAAAACATAGCAAAAAGTACCCTTGACTATGAATCGACTAGTAAAGACTTCTTTAATTCTTCTATTTAAACAAATCATGTCGGATTAGAGGACAAAAATCTTCACCCATCCCCAACAAAATAACAATGTCTATATACCCATAATGATCATCGACAACAACATCAACAACATTGACAATTTAAAGGTGACAAGTCATATGAGATTGATCTAACATAGATATTCGCCTTTGTTGCATACATCCAAATCTAGCATTCACCTTTTCTTTAGATTGCTTGTCTTTCTTTGCTGAAGAAGTATCATATTTAGAATGTAAGGCGTTTACATGCTCGAAATATGAAGGTTCGCGCTTTTTAGACCTTTGAGACCGATAAACTTTATTCTTTTATGCACCCTTCCTTTTAAATTTATGCAATAGAATAACCATTGATGTCATAACAGGACAAGCAATTTCAAGTAACATGTTTGATCGTCACCTTTCCTGCAAGGTTCACTTCTTTGAAACGATTTAACATTAGATCAAATTCCTTTTGAATGCATAAATCTGGCTACGATTGAATTGATGAAATATTCGAAAAGCTCAATATACTCCACATGATATGAATTTTAGGTAGAGGAATAACCCAAGGTCATATCTTTGTAATTCACAAGCACATGATAGACCATATGTTCGTCTCAAAATGCAATCACAATTTTCAATATCAATTACAATATGCCTAATTCGATCGAACTCCTCAACAATGAGTGTCAAAGCATGTTTTGATATAAATCACACCAATCTTTTACACCTGGTATGCTTAAAAGTTCCACTTCTCAAATTTAGACTTTTTTTTCAAAATGATGTCTTCATTTCATTATGTTGTAGGATCATGTCGTTATGAATTGCATCCTAACATGTCTCCTTACTACTTCCCAATACCTTTTTTATAATCTAATGAGTATACTCAACCCTAATACAAATAAAATCAAGAGTAATGTAAAACATCTAACAAAAACAACTAAATAAGAACAAATGCAAACATACTTATTTGATGTTGTGTTTCCTAAATGTGTTACTTTGTTTGTCCACGCCTTCATAAAGTATTTCTTATAAGAAATGATCTATAAAGGCCATGAATTACAAACATGATGAAGGTGATCACACAATGACTAAAGGTTGACTCATGTTCACAATCCATGACATTTTCCCATGCTTCCATGATAACATCCCATGCCTCAACAAAATTGACTAACATTTTGCACTTGGCTTGCACATTTTTTCGAACGTGGAAATGACATAGGAGATGATAACATTAAGGAAATACAATGCTAATGACATTCATCAAAGCTATGTATTTATCATTAACAATGAATTTAGAACCACCCTCAAATGTCAGAAATAATCCTCTTAACCTTTCAAGAGCCTAAGTGAAATTATTTTGTCGTTCACTTGATTATAATGCAAAGGCAATCGAGAAAGTCACATCAATAATCTCAACTAATGACAACCTATATTTGTTGGTTTTGTATGTGTTATCTATTAAGAAAACAATGTTAAATGCATTAAATAATTTTGTTGCATCATGATATGTACAAAAGAGGTCACTTAGCACCGCAAATTCGTCTACACATCTACTCTAATGGAAGTATTTATCACGTTCTAACAATATCATTAGTTGTCGTAATTCAGTTTTGAAACCTCTTAATGATCAAGTGTATCTTCCATTATATAATTGTTTGATTGTTGTCACATTATACTCATTATTTTATTTGAGAGTAAAGAGAACGTTTATAGGCTTCACTTAACTCTTAGTCATATCAACAAGCAATGAATGTTCATTAGGTTTTAACATATCAGCATAAGGTGACCAACTAAAGTCTTTACAAATCATGATTATGATATCCACACATTACTCTCAAGATTCACCACTCTCCATTACCAATTAGTTTGCCTCTCAATTTAAAAGAACAATCACATTTTCTTATGTCAGACATATTAGGTTGAGCATTAGATTTGTATTTTATGTACTTTCCACCTTTTCCACATTCTAACAATACATATGTCTTTTCCCTAGGATGACCATTAGCTTTATCATATTTTATAATCACAACAACAAAACCATGATAAAAAGAAATCCCTATAACACATTGAATTAACTCATCACATGTAGGAAAGATCTCATCAATTATGAAGTTATCAACATAATCTCCCTCGTACATTTCATTTACAAAAGAAGAGAAATTTGAGATGAAATTCTCATTTAGTTGTGATTTCATAAAACATAAAGGACAATATTTCATCTTATATATCAGCACTCTAACCACCTATTGACATGAGCATACAATACCTAACTTGTTGAATAATAATAACTAAAATGAAGATTAACAACAAATCCATAAAACAAAACACAAGAAATAAGTAAAATTAAAAAAATAGCAAAATAAGAACATATCAAATTAAAAACAAATGGATTTTGAAATCTGGGAGACTCTTTAACTAAATTTCGAAATTTGGGAGATTACAAAACCACATTTCGAAATTCAAGATAATCCTAAACTAGATTTTGAAATCTGGTATTTACTGTAAACCAAATTTCCATTTCTACAAACGGATTACAAAATCTAAGAGACTCCTAAACTGTATTTCAGAATTCAGGAGATTACAAAACTAGATTTTGAAATCCAAGAGCTTAGATAACCGAATTTTAAAATTTAGAAGAATAGAAAACGTGATTTTGAAATCCATAACACTCCTAAATCGAATATTGAAATCCAAGACACTCCTAAACCAAAATTTCATTTCTACATCGAAATTCGGGAGAGTCTTTAACCATATTTCAAATTTTGGGGGATTACAAACCGAATTTCGAAAACTGGGAGATTACATAACCGAATTTCAAGATCTAGGAGAGTAGAAAACAAAATTTCGAAATTCGGGACACTTCTAAACCAGATTTCAAAATTATGGACACTCTTAAACTAAATTTCAAATTCTAGTATTTACTTTAAATCAGATTTCCATTTCTTCAAATCGGATTTTGAAATTTGGTACATGGATGAAAAATGAAAAATAGTTACATAATTTGGCCGATTCTTGTTGAAAAACCCGAAAACAACAATGTAAATGAAGAAAAACGAAGTAAATACATACCTTTATTCTTTAACAAAAATGAAGATCAAATATGAAATTCGTTGAAGGAGAAGAACATCATTGAAAGAAGAAGAAGAACACTCAATAAGACAAAAATGTCGTTGAAGTCTACTTCATGAAAATGACTTGGCGGTGCTGGTAGAAGTAAATATAACAACGACAACAAAAAAAATGTAAGCAATAATTACTAATTACCTAATTAATTATATATATATATATATATATATATATATATATATTATCTAGGTTTATAATGGGTATCATGGTGAAATTTTTGGGTGCAGAAGAAAAATGTTGGGTGCAAAAAGAAAACCTTTGGATAAGTTAGTACATTAACATAACTCATGATGGGTTTTTGTTCAAATACTTCTTGTTAGTGTAATTTAAAATTAAAAAAAAAAAAACATGAGCTTCTTCCCATTGTTCCCCAAAAGCTACTAAATTTAGAAACAACTTTTTTCATTTGGCTAAATAGGTTGTCCTTCTTCATTCAAAGTGATTTATTTTCTATCTTCAAATTGTAGAGCATGTATTTATAACTATATATAAAGAGGATTCCCTTTTTTTTTATCCACATTTCATAATTTCAATTTTATCCACATTTTATAATTATTTGTTAAATTTTTAAAAATTAACGATTACTTTTACATGTTTTCTATAAAACTGTTTATCTTCTCTAATTTTTTACCTATTAAATTTTTCATTCCTTTTACTTTATCTTTAATAAATATAAATTTATTTTGTAAATTAATTTAATAACATTACAACATCAACACCTACTAATATAATATTAAGCATATTTAAAAATTGTATACACACAAGTATGACAACGCCTATGTTTACGCTAGTATACATAATTTCTTTTCTTGATTTCCCAATTTTCAATATTTAGCATAATTAACAATAGAAAATGATAAATAACACGAGACTTTCAATTTTGCTTAAAATTGACAAAAGTAAACAAAGTTGACCAAAACATTAATAAATAAAATTCAAAGGAAATATGGGATGTTACCTTTTTAATTTTTATCACTGATTTTTTATTTCATCATTATCATAGATGACATCCCTCCTTTTCTTGTTTCATGTGAAGTTGGTAATATACACACCGACTCGCATGGCTCACACTTCTAATGTAGAAAGAAGATCACATGTAAGACTCAAGAAAAATATATTTATTAATTAGTAGACTAAATAAATACAATAAAGTTCTTATTAATATAAGTAAAGTTGGTTTTTATGATCAAATGTTCTAGTTCAATTAGTTAAAGTTTGTTAGTAAGAGGTTATAAATAATTAATTTAATTTTGTTTTTTTGGAATTCAATTGGGAATTAATGGCTATTACGGGACATTAAGAGGATGAACCTCAACAATAGGCACTATTGAGTGAGTACATTTTTTTAGGATAAAGTTATTCATATATTCTATATTGTGGAGAACAATATAGAATGGCGAAGGGAAAATAATTGCATATAGAGATGTGTTGAGATTATGTGGGTAGTATTCCCGAAGGCCATTGATCAAAGAGCAATGTAGTATTCTTAAGGGGAGTAGAAACTTTGGTGAAATCGGTGAGAGTTTTCCTTAATTCTTATCAATTTTTTGGAGTGTGTTTGAAAATATGGTTTAGAGTCTAAGCTACTTTGTTGCAATACAAACATTCAAAGGGTGATAAGGATGCGATTTCTTGAATCAAGGAAAGGAAAAAGAAAAATCGTGATCATGGGAAAAGAGTAAGGGCAACTAATTGAGTCTATTTTTTTTATTATTATTTGTACTATCATTGTTGAATGTCAAAAACATATTTGGTTGAGAATATAGAGTTTTTGTGATTTTGATTGGATTGGAGGTAAGGGGAGTATGTGCGAATTTAATAGTTTGCGAGGAAGTTAATTAATTGTGAAAATATGGTTTGAGTACATAGGTGCTCCAACCAAAATTATTATAATAATGTTAGTTGATTTTTGTTTTTTTGTCTCAATTATTTGGAGTTTTATGGTACAATCAAACTTGGAATTAGTGTGTTTTATTGTATGTAAAATTAGTTGTAGTGTTATAGGTTTTTCTAATCTGATCATAATTTGGATAATTGGTATCAATATGAATTGATGAAAATGATGAATATTTTGAAGTGTTTTAGATTAAATGGTACAATTTAGAGTGTTAATCTCATGACGATGCATAAAATTGGTTTTGGCACTATTGATGAATGTTTAAGGATCATATTACCTCATTTATAGAACATGTTTAAAGAGGAGTGGTTTAACTTGTTTTCTTTTTTGTATAAATTGTATTCTATACATTCGTTTTTGTTTTGCACGTTTCTACTAGGCACAACTTGTGAGTTGTTGAGTGCCACAATTACAATGGGCTATCAAGTTTGATTTTGTTGGGTGCAAATTTGGTCTCATTGGATGCTACTGAAATAATGTGTTCACTGTTTTAGAATCGTGGGGCAGGGATTATTGGTTGTTGGGCACCATACCCCTATATGGGCATCATTGGGTGCCAGATTAGGTGGGTTAGGCGGCTCTTGACCAATGACCTTTCTAGTTGTATTTTTTGTGCTGCTATCTTGGTACAATTGAGCACTAGGTTGAGGATGTCAAACACCACTTAACAATGTATTTTGTATATGACTGGTGGTTGCATTTGTTTTTCGTGATAACATGTTTTTAGTTGTTGTGTGAGACAATATGTACTAGGTATGGTTGTGTGCTACAACTGATGGTTTGAATGGTGTTGTAAGACACTATGTGTATGTTTGGATTAGTTGTTATATATTATTACTAATTTAAAATTGTGAGTATAATGTTTGATGTTTTATGTTAGCTCACCCGTGTGTTTACTTGTGTGTCCACTATGATCATCATTTTATATAGGAGTAGATGTTAACAGATATGCATCCTGGATGCACAATTGTGAGGAGAGTGTTGGTCTCTTGGCAAGCGTACCAAAAGTCAACTATAGTATAATGATTTAAAGTAGGAGTGTTGAACCCACGAGGAACAGATTCAGTGAAAATTAATAATTATCTCAATCAGCATATATATATACAGAAATTTTAATTCGATGGATCATCGGCAGTTAAACTAAATTGCATAAATAAAATACAGTAAAACAGAAAATTAGTTAAAAGATCAATAAATATCACCAGATTACATCCAAGTTTGAGTAGATTAAATTCAATCCCAAGGGAGAATATTAGCCACTCATGGTAGCTATCAAATCCTAAGAACTAAAGAAGAAGAAGAAAAAATATGATCTGTGTTATGCTCCTGGTAGCAGCTCTGCAGCACAGATGCACTCCTCTTCCAAAATCTTTAGCTGCCCTGCAGTTTTGAACCTCCAAAGTATATATACAGCCCAAACTCTCGCTTGGGCTACTGAATCTCGCTTGGGCGAGATAGAGTACTCCAGCATGAAGGAAGGGTCTCGCTTGGGCCACTCATTCTCGCTTAGGCGAGATAGAATTCTTCAGGTTGAAGAAAGGTCTCGCTTGGGCGACCATGTTCTTGCTTGGTCGAGAATTGAAAAACTGCTCATGGCTTCTTCACGAAATCTCGCTTAAGTGAGATCAAGCTCGCTTGAGCGAGAAAGGCGGCAAGTGTCTCGCTTAGGCGAGAAAACTTTAACTTTGGGCGAGCCTGTCCTAGCTTGAGCGAAGCACCTTAGCTCTGAGCGACCTGTTGCAGATTTTCCTCCTTTTCTTCTCTATTTCTTGCTTTCTCCTTCACTCTTCTTGAGTTCTCTTTAATCTTTCCTGAAAAACACACAAAATAAGATCAAATGATTTCTTTAAATCAAAACTTGGAAGCATGTGATTGAAACTTAGATTTAGGGAGAATCAATATGAAATGAACACAAATTAAAAGCATAAGTGCCAGATTTTGTTATGAATCTTTACTGAATTTTGGCATTTATCAGAGAGGTACCAAGGGCTTTATTGGAAGAGTTATATAATACAAGTATTGCAAAATAAAGTATTATAGATTATGATTTTGTAAATAATTGTTTTTTTTTCTTCATATATATATATAATTTTTATTTACTAGTTTATATAATAGTGTAGATTAGTGGATGTTACAACTAAGGACATCATATTCTTAAGATAACCATCTCAAGATTAATGAAGATTTAACATAATCAATCTTCTACTATCATCCTTAGATTTTAAGATTTGATAATAATTTATATTGTATAAACACTAATAACTTAATTTCCATCAAAATCAATAAGAGTTTGAATGCAATAATTTAGATTTGAGATATTAACTCTTTTTTTAAGTTAATCATATTACTAGACTCAAATTTGTTATTATATCTTGTATAGAGATGACAAATAAACCTGTTTCCGTGGGTATTGTCTGAACCCGTCCCCGTTTTGACGGGGAATCCCCGTATTGACTGGGTGTGGGGAATCTCGACTTTTTCAATTGGGTATGGGGATGGGTATGGGGATGCTTATATCCCCGCCATAATACTCGTCCCCGCCATAATACTCGTCCCCGCCACATCTCCTTCCCTATTTAAATTATTAAAATATTAATTAATTAAGTAACCATATATATATATACTTTTTATTTTTTATTTCTTCCAATTATTTGGTTTGTCATGAAATTCATTCACATCTCCAATATATTTTTCATCTTATCATAACTTTTATGCAATTATGTTAAAATGATGTATGTCAATTGAAAAAAAAATTATGTCTCACATTGAATATTTCTATTATTTTTTAATATTTTTATTTATTGTATATTTTCCTTTAACATGAGAATGTTTAATACTCTCAATTTAATTGTTTAATAGCATAAATCTTTTATTTACTAGAAATATAAAAAAAAAAATTATTTACTTGTTATTATTTATTTTTGTTTTATTTGAAGAACTATTTTGTTTCGCTAAACAATTTTCGTTATTTCTCAACCATTGAGTATATATGTTCATATTTGAAAAATTTTCTTAAATCTCTAAGGTATTTTTCATCTTATCATACCCTTAATTATACATTTGTTTTTCTTTGTGCGATTTATTTCAATAGTCTCTCAAATTGTTTTTAAGACACACTTTTTAAATTTTTTTATATTTTTCTTTGTTTTTTATTTTCATCATGTAGAATACTATTTCGATATATTTTATCTAATTATTTTTTATTTTCTAACTCATTATCAATCATACTGTAATTTTTTCACTATAATTGTATAAATAACTTTTATTTACTACAATAAAAATTTAATGTAATTGCCATACATATTTTTTATCACCATCCAATATGTATTGAAGTTCAAAAGATACAAGATATATGTCAAAATTTTATTATTATGTTTATTACTTATTCTTTGCGTCATTTTGATCAAGTGGTGTATTACAACTTTTATTAGTGTATAAAAAAAGATTTATTAGAATTTAAAAAATTGAAGTAAACAAACATTTAAAATATATTTTAATTTGAATATTTGTTTTCCTTTTATATTTTTTTTAAATTTTTAAATTTTATCAACTAAGTTTCATTAATGTTTGCAAATTTAATAAATGTTTTAGTTCTCATAGAATATTATTTGGTATTCTAATCTAAAATGTAAACAATTATAATTTATTTTAAAGTACTTGATATCGAAGAAACAATCATCTTCTTAATATTGAATATTTGATAATATTATCTTTCTTTTACGTAATTTTTTATTATTTTATAAAAAATTAATTAAAATGAATATTGAAGTATAAGAAAACGGATACATGTATGGGTACGAGATTATACCTGGTACCCGATGGGGATGGGGATGAGACAAACGTTTGATACCCATTGGATTTGGGTATGGGGATGATGATGAATTTTTTCTACGAAGATGGGTATAAGATAGCGAAACCCGTCTCTGCCCCGCCCGTTGCCATCCTAATCTTGTAATAGGAGATAAATTTCAAAACTAATATCAACATGATATTGATATTTCAACATTAGAAAACAAATTTAATACTTTAAATTTAAAATTTTCTACTTTTTTTTAGTGCAAGTGTATAGTTCTTAAATACTAAATTTAGGAGGTAAATGATCTTTAGAAAATCATTTCGGTGTATACAAAGTAAATTTAAAGAAAAAACAATTTTGTACAAAATTGTTTTTTCTTTAAAATTTATTATATACATCAAAACAAGATTTCTTCAAAATTTCAAGAATACAACATAAATAATAGTAAAAAACTTTAGCCTAAACAAGGCTTTAGAACTCGGCAGAAAAAACCTAATCAGAAACGGGGGGCATAGAACCACCCAATTGGAAAAAAACGTTCAAAGGAGTTTTATAATACAAATGCCGCAAAAGAACAGATAACAGAAACTCACTGTGTTCTATCTTCTCTGCGTGTGTGTGTGTGTGTTCGTCGTGCAAGTAAATGGCTAGAGCAGCTTGCAACCATCTTCACTTGGTTCCCAGTTTAGTTCATCCATTGAAGTCGACCCTCTTCACAAATCACACTCTTTCCACCACACGCACTCGCTTCTATGACATTCAGCGAAGGTTCTCTTCATCCAAGATAAGCATGAGCCTCAAGGCTGGTATCGTTGGCCTTCCCAACGTTGGCAAATCCACTCTCTTCAATGCCGTTGTAAGCCACTCTCTCTATCTCTCTCTGGGTATTCCTTGAAATTATTTCCCCCCCTCATATGTATCCTGTGATCCTGAAGCATTGTGGAGCACTAAATGTGGATACTTTTTTAAGCTGGATTTTGAACCTTGGTTTGCCATACTGACTAGCCCCTTCTGCTGGACCAAATTGTAGTTGACAAATGAAGGGTCTTTATGCTCTTTGTTTTTTCATCCTTATATTTTTTTTTTGGGGGTGTAAATGTTCTTTGATTAGGCTTAAGTACAATTTTTAACGTTGATGGGTATTTATTTGAGTATGCTTAGTTGAGTTTATGGGGGTATTCCTATGTACTGCAGGACACATGTTTTGGAAATTTGAACATTTTTTAATCACATTCTAAGGGGCTACTTCCTTCCACTAGACTCAATTGCTGTTGGAAAATGAAGGGTCTTTCTTATCATTGTTTTTCATTCCCGCAGTTTGTGGGTATTTTGGTGGTTTAGGCATTGGTCATAGACTCTTTGATGGGTATGTATTTTGGGTATGCAAGTTGAGTTGTTTCAGCGAACATCTTTGGGAATTTGAATGGCTCTATTTGAGTAGCAGGTTTTTTTTTTTTTTTTTTTTTGATGGATGGTTTTCTCTAATGATGTGAGCTGTCCTTGTTTGATGTGATTTATAGAGGGAAAGCTTGTTGTTGATTCGTCGTTTTTGAACCTCGTACATGTGCCCTGATTCAAATTTACTATCAATTTTGGGCTTATTTGTTTCTTGGGTTTGAAGGAATGTGTTTAGGGAGAGAGAGTGATACCCGTTGTATATTCCAAATGCAATTATGTATCTGGCGTGTGTTAAATTTCTGTTCATATATTCTAGTTCTCGTTCCTATGTAATATATTCTTCTTCTTCAGTGAAAACATTATTCTTGTAGTTGCTTAAGTCCCAAAATAAATTGAAGGCAGCTTCTTTCTGGTTGGTCTGTACATCTATACAAATATCTCCTCCATTGTCTAGATGAAAACCAAAAGAGATATAGTTAAAAAGAGAACATTATTCAAATAAAATATTGATGTTTTGGAAGTGGGATTTTGCCATATTAGTAAAGACAAGATGGGAAGCATTAAATTTGGTTATCGGGGATCATTCAATGGTCAAGTTTTGATTTTATCATTTGTTAAAACATAGTTCATAACTTACAAACTTTTCTAAGAAACATATATAGAACTGAGTTCAATAAGTTTTCAATTATCAGTTTTTGGTAGCAGGGGAGGGGGGAGGACATGAAGATTATTATTCTTAGTAATGAACAAAGTAAGCATCTGATATTGCATTGCTGTTTTAGCCGTGAAAGTAGAAGAACTATTTTGTGTAAGAATGCAAGAATGTTTGACTAAAGTGGATAAGAAGTTCTCAATGTGTAAGAATTCCAAGCTTCCCTTGATATTTTGAAATTTGTACTTTACAACAACAAAAACAAAAGCCTTATCCCGATGAGGTTGGCTACAAGGATCACAAATGGCCACTTGGCTTGATTTATGGCTAGAGATTCATACTTTCTATGGAAAAATAGACTCTATATACTTGGTATACATTTTGACATGAATTCTCTGCTCATGAATATTAAATAGTGAGGATGTGCTTAAATGTAGCTATTACGAAGGGAAATAGATGTGTATATTTGTTTAAACTTCTTTCTAATTGTCCACATATTTGTAGAGTACCAAAGTAATCTATAAATGTCAAAGAATCCTTTAGAAGAGCACACAAAATGTACAGTTCACTATCAAGGGTTTTTTGTGGAATTGATTAATAGATCCCTTAGAAATTTGAAAAGTCGACACTGAGGTTAAATCTAAGTGTGCTGTTTCATGAGTCTTACTTATATACTTCAGATTAGGCTTTCTTGTGGTTGGGTCACTTGTATTCCAAAAAATAATTTAATCATACCAAACAGTAGAATACATGTTATGAGATTTTGAAATTTACATGTTTTGAAATAATGGCTTGGATTTGTTATTCCTGGTAAGTGGATAGTCAACCCTTGAATCAGTTCTTAAGTTTTATCTATGAAATAGCTATGGACAAATATAAACTTGTGAAGGGCTACTTTTCAAAAATGCAAATGTCACTATTATATAATTTATATTATAATTAAGTTTGCATTAACTACTTATGCCTCTTTGTAATCAACTAACTAGCAAAATATTGTGAAGATTATTTTATCTAGTTTGTTTAATTTCTGTTCAATGTTTGTGCTGATTGTTTTATTGTTGTTTCGTTCGTAGTCCTAGTTCCCAAATTTATCATAATGTATCAGATATTAATTATATAACGGTTTTGTATGTCTAGGTGGAAAATGGAAAGGCCCAAGCTGCTAATTTTCCATTTTGTACAATTGAGCCAAATGTAGGGATTGTTGCTGTTCCTGATTCTCGTCTCCATGTACTCTCTGATCTCAGCAAATCTCAGCGATCTGTTCCAGCATCAATAGAATTTGTGGATATTGCTGGGCTTGTCAAGGGTGCAAGTCAAGGCGAGGTTTTTTTAATTTCTCTTCTCTCTGTTTTTGGTCTCAACAAACACTTGTTTTTTATCTTATTTTTAGGCGGTAGTAAGTTTGCATTTGCATTGCATTGATCTCTATTCTCTTTTCAACTGTTGCAGGGGTTGGGTAACAAGTTTTTGTCACATATTCGTGAGGTGGATTCTATACTTCAGGTGTGTATCTATCGTCATTTCTTTGTTATCATGATCTTAGATGATTACATCTATCTAATCTTTTTGTTCTCTGCCGTTGTTCTCTTCTTTTATGAACCAATTTAGTAGCTATGTTCATAGTGTGAATCTTAAATTGGAGTTTGGAATCGTTTGTATGTGGTACAAAATACAGGGTAGTTTTTATTCCCTTTACTGATTTCAAATTTCTGTGGATCTATTGGTTTTCAATAATCAAATCAGGTTGTACGATGTTTTGAAGACAACGATATTGTTCATGTGAATGGGAAGGTTGACCCCAAGTCTGATATTGATGTTATCAATTTGGAGCTCGTTTTCTCAGATTTGGACCAGGTCAGCTTACTAACTATCACTATACACCATTTTACTGCTTATTTATCATTCTAAATGTGTTGGTAGCACATTTGGCTTATTATAATATTTGTCATGATCTATTAATTTGTTTGGGATATTATATTATTTTTCTTCCTCGTGCTTCTGGGTTTTTGAACTCTATCTGTGCACGCACAAACACTTGCTATGGAATTATATGACAAACTTCACTGATAAGCTAAGATATTCCTTTTTTAAGCAATGCAGATTGAGAAAAGAATTGATAAGCTAAAGAAGGGCAAGGCAAAGGATTCACAATCTAAACTCAAGGTTATAGTCTTTAACTGGTACCACATGTCATAAACTTGTGTTTATTAGTTGAAATACATCCTTCAACTTGGTTTTGAAAATTTTGATTCTAGGAAGAGGCAGAAAAGTCTGCATTGGAAAAGATTCAACAGGCGCTTATGGATGGAAAGCCTGCACGATCTGTGACCTTAACAGATTTTGAAAGGGATGCTGTAAAACATCTCTGCTTACTCACCATGAAACCTATTATATATGTGGCAAATGTTGCGGAAACTGATCTTGCAGATCCTGCGGACAATAATTTTGTCAAGGATGTTACAAATGTTGCATCTGAGTTGCAGTCCAGAATTGTAACAATTTCTGCACAGGTATTTTAGAAGGCTTTTTGAGTTCATTATCAATAGTGATGTTATTCTTCTTTTTTTTTTTTTAAATTTTTGTACAATTTATTTAAGCTTCTTGAACAAGTTTTCTTGCTTTGATAAAAGTGTCAGAAGTATTGGCAGGTCACACTTCCCCTCTTCAATGGTTTCTCCTTTCCCTTTTAGTTTCACATGGTATCTGTGGAGGTGGAGGGGGGGAGTGGCATCTACACCCACTGTAAGTGGTGACCATTAAACTCATACTTGCCATTGTTAATGTTGAAAGAGAAAAAAAAGATGGAGGAGATACTGAAAAATGTGTATGGACTACAAACAGAGTCAATTTTATACGAGCTAATGACAATAAATACATGATATGACATGCCTATAAATCATATTCTACTAAATTTGATTCTAATTAGATTTTCCTATAATAATAAAGATCCTAAGTATGAGGAAACAACTCAAAATTAAAGAATAAATCCTTTCTATAATTAGGACAACACATTCTTTCTTTTAATTACTAGGTTAGAATTAATTAGCCAGCCCATATATTTATTTGTAATCTTCCTATAGAGAAATTACCAGAGAAATAATATTCAAGTTCACTTCTTTCAAGTTGGTATTGGTTTTCTGATCCTGGAGACCTACTTCCACGGATCCTAAGCAGCCTTCATGTTGGTGACATTAGCCTGCCTTCAGTGTAGTAAAGCACCTTCATAGTGCACCCAATTGGTAAACCTTGGTCGCCTTTGTTGTGCCCCCTTGCTGTCCTCATCAATATGCTTGCTTTAAACTACCATCTGCTTCATGCAACCACTCAATCTCTGACCATTGGGACCACCACCCTCTCTTTGACCAGTTTCTGGAAAATTGCTGCCAATTGCCCTTCCACGTGCCTCTTTTGCCAAAATTTTGTTGGTGTGGGCAGCCCATGCTCCATTCAACTGGCCACTGTTTGTCCCTGTCTGTTCAAATCAACTCTCAATTAATTAATAACTGTTGAGGGATGATGTGACATTGAAATGGTTAAGAAAGTGATATGCCAACCATTAGATGTAGCAAAAACAAAGGGTTAAATATGTATTTGGTCCTTAGAAAAGTAGAAAATTTCAATTTTGGTCCCTGGTGATTCATTTCTTCATTTGATTCTTATACCATGTAATGTTCACAACTGTACCCTGTCATGAATGAAGCTTTATGAAGTCATAAAGTGTTCACAGGAAGTTGTGTGGTATGAACTTGTTCTAAAACTGTTACTTGTCTGTATATCATAATGTCTGAATATTAAGAGAACAATTTTTCATATTTTTGTTCAAGTCACCACAGCAATTAAGGATGGGGAATCCTTGCAGGTTGAGGCAGAGCTTACTGAGCTACCAATTGAAGAACGACAAGAATATTTGCAATCTCTTGGTGTTAGTGAAAGTGGTCTTGGAAACTTAATCAGGGCAACTTATGACCTTTTGGGTCTGAGAACTTACTTTACTTCTGGTGAAAAGGTAAGGAAAAACCGGAAATGTTTTAGAGAGAATACATTTTAAAATATCCTGTTAAACATGTATGTCGTGGCAAGGTAACATCATTCAAATATTTGAAGTGCTTTATTCTTCTAGTAATTAATAATTACTATAATAATTATTAATTATTTCATGTTCAAAACTGATTTTTGTTTTCTACCGGGTTCACAGGAGACAAAAGCGTGGACAATACTTGCAGGTTGGATTTTTCCCTGGATGAGACTTTTACATTGCACAATACTATAACATTGATTTGACTTTATTTTATCCTTTTTCTGAACTCCCTGCTCAAGTAATTTGGTCATATATAATTTAAACAGGCTTTTAAATAGTGTTTTTTTTTTCTCTTTAACTGCTGATAAATGCCTGTGATAAATGAATACTTACACCTTTCTTTTAAAAGATTGATTGCCCATTTTTTCTATGGAATGACTAACTGATCGATTAACCAAGTTGAACCAATAATATTTGTTTTTAAGATTGATTGTCCATTTTTCTTTGGAATAAGTAACTGACCGATTAACCAATTGAAATAATAATATTATAAGAATTGTATTTAGGTTGGATTACTCCACTAAGATTAAGGCTCTTGTTGTACCAGGAATGACTGCACCCCAAGCTGCTGGAGTTATTCACTCTGACTTTGAGAAAGGTTTCATTCGAGCAGAGACAGTAAGCATCTATAACTTTGAACTCTTTGTAATATATTTTAGCATATGAAAATATTGTAAAAATTAAATGCAGAAAGAAACAGGTGATGATTGTTATTCTATTTTCGGATAATGTGGGGGCCATATCTGAGAAACTTTGATACAAGAATTGATGGTTTTTTTCTCCAAAGTTTATGTTATAATATGTGAAAAATATGTCATAACACTCCAGTATAGACAAAAATGAAAGCTAGTTCTGACTCAATTTGGGCAACTGAATCAAGTGAGACCCTAAAATTTTATATAGTTTTATTAGTTATACTATTTTGTTTATTTCAAACATGCTGAAGTCTGCTTAATGTATTCATTGATCTTGATTTAAGATGATGTTTTAAATTAGGTGTCTTATGGTGATTTTGTTGCTGCTGGTTCACTTGCTGCAGCACGAGAGAAAGGAGTCGTAAGTTGCTTATATCATTTTGCTCCCTGTAAACCATGTTTTATTTTATATTCCTGTATATGATTTTATCATTTGTAAACCAATAAGCACCTCTGTTGAATAGTGTCAAGAAGTGCAACATGTTTTTGACATGGCACTCGTTGGAAGCACCTTCAACACATGTCTGAGTCTGACACTGCTCAACATGTCACAACTAATTTACTTAATTTTCAATTGAGACACATCTTGGACACTTCCTGGTCGTGGTTTGAGTATGGACAAAAAGATTGAACCAACACCTATTCTTAATTAAACACTTTCTATACGCCATTGTCATGATAGAGTAAAAAGAAATTAAAAGAAAACAACTGATGTTATAAATATTATAAGACTCAACAATTTTTTGTAAAGTTTGTATCCTTAAGACTTAACTAGTTATTTCAATTATTAATAGACATGTTTCTTAGAATTCTATTGTGAGGGCCATTATTATTATAGGGAAACTGTAAAACGTAGCAGATTAATTTCATACATTATGAATACATCTTTGTACCTATGAGGTTGGAACTACTGTTCTAAGATTTATTTTATACATTGTGAATACATCTAAGTTTACTTGTCAATGGTGGAATGATATTAGGCTAAGGAAGGAAGAGCATGTATTCTTAAATAATCTGTATAAGCTGAAATGAGAGGTTGTCTATTGCTTCTCAAGTAGTTCATGAAATTAGTTCCCTCTATTATGTTGTTTGCAGTTGAGATCTGAAGGAAAAGACTATGTTGTACAAGAAGGAGATGTCATGTTGTTTCGGTTCAATGTTTAGCAGAATTTACTACTGTACCAGACAGTGGAAAAGTTGAGATGTATTTTTGACCAAGGTCAGAATTTTGATTTTCAGCCAATTGGTGATCATAGATAACCATTGTTTGTTTATAGTGTCAATTGATAAATTTTGGCAAAATTGATGGCTAGAAGTCAGGTTTTTTGGCAGCCAATTTCTGGTTATAATTTTAAGAGATATTGTTTTCTTGTACTGAAAAAAATTTAATTTTTTCATAGCGTGATACAATAAATGTTCTTGAAAATATAATAATAAGGGTTAAAAGTCTCTCTCCCTTTACAAGCATTTTTTTTTTTGTTTTAAATTATAGCATTCGGCTTTATTAAGTAAAGCATAAGTTATACTAGAGTGGGTATTAGTGAATTATGCAGATTTCACAGGTTGAAGAAAGTTACTAAATTTTTTCAGAAGTGCTGGAATATGATCAAGAAAAATGTCCCCTGGAGGTAAGATAAAAGAAAGAGGAACACAAATGTTAGTAATGCTAAATTTGTTTATGATTTAAGGTTTAGGATTCAGGGTTTATAAAAAATTTATCCTGTTTATAAGATTTTTTTTCTTTTAGGAATCAAATTGGGGTCAAATGACTTTTTTTTAGGGTTCATTGACTTTTTTTTTTCATGCACTCCATAATTTCCAACTTTACCTCCATAATTTTCAAAATAATTATTTTATTATTTGTAAAAGTGATTTCTGGATTACTTGTTCTGGAATTCAGAATAAGTTTTTCAAAATTTCTGGGATAAAATTTTCAAAATAAGATTATTAAAATAGGATTTATGGACCATATTAAATGTAAATGTATTTTAGCATAAGCATTTTGGAACATAATTTGTGGAACATATATAATATCATCCAGAATAAGGTTTTTGGAAGGAGCTTTCTGAAACGAGCTCTTTAGAATAAGCTAATATATGAAATGTATTCCAGAACAAACTTTTCATAGAATGAGCTCTCTTCTTCTTCCTCTATAGTGGAAAACAAAGGTGTGACAGTGAAGGCACATTGTTTTTTCTCTTAGTATGGGGGTGCGGTTAGTAATAATGGGGGTGAAGGAAGAAAACGTTCTGTTCGTTTTGGTTAGCATCACCAAATGTGTTTCAATTTTTTCTGAATAAACAATCCCTGGTATTATGAATGGTTGAAAAAAACCCTAGAATAATCAAATGTAGACATGGACATCAAAGTTTAAACATTGATAAGTATATTGTTGCGAGGTAAGGAAACAATTATATATGAGCAGGATCATAATCAGTGATTGTTACTAATGAGTGGACATGACCCATCCACCAGCTAATCTTGCTTAGGCATGTAATATATAATTTAAAATCTATTTCAGCTTAGCTTCTAAGTCATAAGTATTTTTTAGTTAAGCAAAGAAAGAAAAAAATGAAGGTAAATGAAGCATGATGTACAAGTGGAGAAGATTTTCATTTGCTTTGAAGCAAAATCGATGTTCATGACAAACCAGTATTCATCTTGCAAAGAACAGTCATAATATCATATAGAGTCAGATTCTCAGTTGAATTTTTTGTATTGTTCTTTTAATAAGTTTTCAAAATACAATGATACTGGTATATTAAGATTTTTTTAATATATTTTAAAATATCAAAATCAGAATATTCAGTAGAGAGGTAACACTAAGAAGCAGATAAATTAAAATTATGATGTGTAGTAGAAAAGAAATATTCTCTCTACATGGTATAATGAAGTAAAGAGAAAAACATTATCAATCATTAAGGGTGTGTTCTTTTGAAAAGAATTATCTGAGGGAGGGAGAGAGGAAGAGGAAGAGGGAAATGATTGATTTGAGTGGATTTAAGGATGAAGTTTATGTTGTTTTTCTTTTAGGGATTTGAAGGTGATAGTGGAATGAATTTGAAAGTAAATTTTGTGAAAATTTGTGAAGAATTTGACTTATGTGATTGATAAAAAATAAAATATAATTGATGCAAAAGTTAAATTTTCAAATTGTCCTTGGTATTAAAAATAATTAAAAATGATAATTAGATAAGTTGTAATTTATTTTTAAAATTTTTTATGATGAATAAATTTTTTATAATTTTTAAAAATAAATATTATATTTGATTTGAAAAATTAAATATTTTAATTTTTAATATTAATGTCAAGATTTTGGAATCAAATACAAGAATATTGGAACCGGGTAAATGAGATAAAGCTTTTGAAGTTGGAATCAGATCCAACTACAATATATCCGATTCCATTACTTTTTCAATAACACACTTGCAGTTCCACTTTGTCACTAGTGCTATCTTTGTGAATGACCATTAACAATGCTGAAAAACTAGAGAAATGGTGGAAAGCTAAGGATGTGTTATGGAACATCAAACATCAAAGGGAAGTAGAGTGGTGGGGTACATCAAAGAATAAGAGCAACCATATGGTCTCATCATGAACATACAAACCTTGAGCCATGAGAGAAGTGGGGGTGTTGTATTTTGTAATATAATAATGAGGGGCATATTGGTAAAATATCAAAGGTCATCCTCAAAATGGTCGGGTATCTTGCAAATCAGTGCTTTTTATTTCTTACATTCATCGAAAACAAACACGATAAATCTTTCAATCATCATTTTTCATCTCCTTTCAACAATAATTGATTTCAAAAGAACACAATCTAAATGATTACAAAAGATGACTGCAAAAAGTTATTTGCTTAAAACATTTTGAAGAAGTGGTTGTTGTTACATATCATTCCTCATAGTGATAATTGACATTAGTTTTAAAGAGTGAAAACAAATGTGCTATACACATATATGTGTTTCAATTTTTTATTTTTAATAATAAATATGAATAATTTTTAAAATTTTATTATATTTTACTTATTTTGTAGATAACTTTTTTTTATTAAAGATACTTGTTTTAGTTTAAAATTAATTAATTTAAAAAAAATTAAATAAATGAAACAGTTATATTTAACAAAGTGATTATTTAAGAGGTCAAAATAATAAAAAAATTATTTTAATTTTAAAAAAAATGTTATTTATTAAAAAAATTTAGGAGTAAAAATATGAAGATATCTCTATATATAAATATAAATAAAACTAAAATGGAGACAACCTTTTAACCTTAAAAATTTCACATAGTAAAATAGGCCATGTGTTTTATATATAGAAGTATTTTTTTAATCATTTTATAGTGTACATATTATGTCATCTATTTTACTTTTATAAACACAATTTATTTTATTATTTTCAAAACAATGATAAATAAATATTACTTTCACGTATTATGTAATTACGACATTACAAAGTTTTTGTTACTTTTTAAAAATTTGAACATAAATTTTAGCACTATTTAATTTATTATAGTAATTATTGTAATTTCTTTCTTTAATTGAATTTTTCATTTTTTAATATCGTAAAAAAACACGTAAGGACATGTAATGTTGCTATTATATATCTATATCATTATTTATATAATCTATAATAATATATAAAGGAGATTTCCCTCTTTGTGTCCACTTTTCAAAATACCGATTTTATCCTTTAAATATATAATTTTATTAAATTTTTAAAAATTGACCGTTACTTTTACGAACCTTTTATAAAATCAGATGTTTTTGCTTCTTCTCTTCTTCTTTATTTATTAATGGTTATTCTTTTATCTGTTCTGATATATTTCACTTTATTTTTAATAAATATAATTTTAATATATATATATATATATATTTAATATATATATATATATATATATATATATATATATTAATATAATAATATTATAATATTATCACCTATTAATATAATATTACGTATATTTAAAAAATATACACACAGACGCGATAGCGCCTATATTACACTAGTTATTAGATAAAGAAAATTCTTCTTCTTTTGTATACAGTTTTTATTTTAATTTTATCCTTGAAATTATTATTTTTTATAAACTAAAATAATTTTTTTAGCATTACTGATAATTATAAATGATAATAGTAAATATTTTTTAATTTAAAAATATATAAAATAAAATTAATATAAGTATTAAATTTAATTCGTTAAAAAAATTTATCATCCGGTGTCATCATGCTGTCAATCCAAAGATAAACATACATAACAACCAAATGAAAAGAGTAAAATAGCTTTCACATCACATATATTGTTAGAAGTTAAAGAGACATTAATTTGTGAAAGAAGTATGACAATATATGTGATGTTTGTACTTTGATCCTTTAAGAAAAAAAAGTTTTATCTTAAATCCAAGTTACAATTTTTAATTTAGCAATAAATATTTGTTTCAATAATCAATCTTATATTTAAGATTATGAATTAATTATTTTAAAATTTTAAGTTACTTTTATATATACACGTAAAATCTTTTTTTAATATTAATTTTATGTTCATAATTTAAGTTTTATACTTTTGTCTCTACAATAAAATGCTTTAGCTTTAGTATTATTGTTCAAATAAAATGTTCTAATTTTATCATTATTTTTCATTATGTATAAAATACAATTTTATTCTAATGTTGTTTTTTATTGTCCAAACTATATATAGTTTTATCATTATTGTTCTTTATACGGAGGAGTTTGCCACGTTATTTCATTGATGTATTCTATATGGAGAGAAAATGTGATAAAATTATTAAATACTTATAAATATAAATAATAGATACAGTATACTTTTATCACATTTTTTAAAAATTGAAAGATTTTTTAAAAATTAGTTTAAATAAAAAAGATATTACAACAAATATTTTCAACATTATTCATCGTCTTAATATTTGTCTATTTAAATTTCAAATTTTAAATTTGATTTTGTTCTTTTGATGTTTGATTTTCTTCTCTCCTTTTAGTTGTTATTATTGTCTTTCTCTTTCTTCCATGAAATCATATCTTTATTCCTGTGACCTTCTTTATCTATCAACATCATCTTCTTTGTCAATCGCATGATTCATAAAAGTAATATTTGACTTTTGATGAATGTTAGAATATGATTCTTCATCTATTTTTTCCTCTTGAACATCAAACTTCTTTAAGAGATATCCATCCATCTTCTTTTGATCTTGATCTTTCTTTTATATTTTCTTCATTTGTAATCAATTTCTCTTTCATCAAAATCCAAAGCGAAGCTTTTGTCGTTCATGTGAACTTTGAATATTTATAGGTTGTTTGAATCTTTAATCACACAAAGTTTGTTTTCAAAGGATACCTTATAACTTTTCTCTAAAAGTTAGAGAAACACTTAACAAATTTTGATTAATTTAAGGAACATATAAGACATAAAAAATTAATTTGACACTTGAATGAATTGTAATTATAACTGTTCTTATACCTTTCACAACAAGTTGTTTTCCATTCTTAGTTGAAGTATTTGAAAAATTCTCGATCATGAGTCATGTGATTTGTACAACCACTATATATAAACCAACCTTTTGTAGATTTGTTGGTTGTAACACATTATGTTACAAGAAATAGTTCATCATCTAATTTATCCTCTACAATAATGACATCTTATTGGGAATGTTGAGATCTAAGATTCTTTTCTACATGTCTTAATTGACCACATTTGTGGCACTTTACATCTGACCCCACAAACACTCGATGTGTTAGTGGTTATTTTTCTTTGAATAGGGATAAGATGGAAAAAATTGTGCATTATTAGTTTGGTTGCATTTGCGCCTTTTGTAGTTCTTGACTTTGAAAGCACGATGTATGAAGTAAAGTGTCAGCATGATCTTCTCTCATTAATCTTCATGCTCTTGTGGTTGCAAGACATATATCACCCTTTTTAGAGTAATTATAGGCAGATCTTTTATGTTTTCCAACAAAATAATAGATGCTTTGTACTCTCTGAGACTTATACTAGAATTTTCTCAATGAATTTAGAATTTGAACTCCTTGCTGATAGAGGACTATCTCATAAACATATATAAGAAAAACTTGAGGAAGAACATTTGCAATTCAAGTATCTATGACAAGGTCAAAGATCAAAACTTAAAGAAGCTTATAATATTCCATGAAGGAGGAAACTTAAAGAACATGAAGATCATGAGCATATTTGAATAATATTTATTAGAAAAATTAATTTATATTTCTATGTTTTTGGGTTTTGAGCTTTCTTCTAGAAATTAGTTTATGTTTTTATGTTTTTGGGCTTAGGCTTTCTTTTAGAGTTTCTAGGTTTTCTTAAACTTATGTGCCAATAAACAGAGGTACAAAAAACTAATGCAAACACTTTTGAGTCATATTATATGCATTTGCATTATTTGACAGAGGATTCTCTTGGTTCTTGGATTATAACTTTCATTATTATCAAAAATTAACATCTTTGTGGCGAATCTTCACTTAACTTATCAATTTGCTAGATTGTGGCATCATTTATCCATGTCTTATTATGCATTCTTCTTTGATTTATTTTTGTTGCGTCTCTTAAAGATTCAAATTCAGAAATGATCGTATTCTTTCCTGGATAGGATCATATCACTTACTCTATATATTTTTCTTGTTAACAATACCTGACAATTTGTTTTGAGTATTATTTAATTGTTTTAGACTGTTTCATTCTTTGCGGTTCAAACTCCCTTATCAAATTTAGTATTTTCATGGTTTGAATTTCCTTCATATTCATCTTTCAAATAATATCAAATTTCTCTGGGTGACTTTAGGATCATGATCTTGGTGAGGATCATTTGTAAAACACACACAAACAAACATGATTTGCTTTTGCCTTCTCTATCTTTTCTTTCTTTCTTTCTTTTTTTCATTTTGATTTTGGCCATGGTGGAATTTTCAAGCACTAGATCAATAATGTCATCATTCTCCACAACTTCCCATAAATGTAGCCCACTAGATAAGTTTGTTATCTTATCGCCCTTATATAATAACTTTCACCATTGTTCTTGTATGCGGGGCAAAGGAGCACAAACTATCCTTTCTATGTTTACTAATTCATGTCTTCTCTTTGCTTACGTTTCTTCACTTACCTCCTTCATCGCTCAGTTCACCTTGTCCGGTCAGTCACCTATTAAAGGCACTCCAACACTCAAGTTTGTGTTCTATTAAGACAAAGCTCAATAAATACGGTAGATTCAAAAGTAGTAAATGTCTTACCTACACACCATATTTATAGACCTTTTAATTGGTCTTTTACCTTAATGGTGACCTAATTACATTTCAATTACCTTTTAATCTTGTTTATCACAATAATCCCATAATTGATCACCATATTTGTTATTCTTCACAATTGGACGACCATAAGGCATAACATTGGGCGATATAAATCTAGTGAATTCGATCATGTACAACCATTAAAGAATAGTACAATGATTTGTGGAAATTTCATTCTCCTTCCATTTCATAGGTCTAATAAGAACAATAATTCTTAATACTATTATTGGAATTTTCAAGATTTTTGAAAATATGAGAAATATAAGAGATTATAAATGTTGTAACGATGAAGTTGTCATTATATTTCATTGATGTACTCTACATATAAAGCAAAATGTGATGGAATATAAAATATTTTCAATATCTCCATTTTAATCTCCTAAATTTAAATAATAAATATATTTTTATCTTTAAATAAAAATATTTTTGAAAAATAAAAACATTTTTAAAAAGTAATTTAAATTAAACAAATATTCTCAACATATATCATAAAGTTGAAAGTGATGATGAAGTAAAAGAGAAATCCAATCCAACTTGGTATAACAACGTTGATTTTGTTCCCTTCGTGTAAACATAAACAAATTGTGTATTATATGTGTAGTAGCTTATAATCTATTCTTAGTATCATTGTATGCCATCAAAGAGAAAGCCATGCGTACGTAAAATCAAAGCTATTTCTGTGTGTTCTCATGCTTAAACATCAGATTATGTTTCCATGTTTTATGTCAACATTAATAAGGATAATTATTTATCATTATAACAACTTTACATGAACAATTACGGCTCTTTTTCTAAGATTAAGAAAAGTGGTGATATAATTTAGGTATCTGCTATTAATGGTGGCTAAAAGTGTTTTTTATTTTTCTTTTTCTATAGTTATCGAGAAGAGGAGTGGAAGTAGGCAAAGTTTAGAAGGTTTGACCAATTTGTTTTATCATACGCTAATGTAAACACAAACATGATATTATATTTGTAGGTAATAATATTGTAATGTTATATTAAGTTAATATATAAACTAAACTTATATTTATTAAAAATAAATTAAAATATATCAGAAGATTTTATAAAAAGTTTGTAAAAGTAACAGTCAATTTTTAAAAATTTAATAAATTATTATATTTAAAAGGTAAATTTGGTATTTTAAAATGTGGACATAAAAAAGAGAATCTCCTTTATATATTGCTATAGATTTAAAAGATTATTTAACTAATTATGATATTATCAGAATAAAAAAAGTTCGTGTTAATATCTGTATTGATTATTTTATATTTTTTAAAAATATGAGAAAGTTGAATAATATATAAAAAAAAAAACTTATAAACTCATAATTTTAAAGTCTTAAGTTTAAGATGATGTCATAATATCTATTTATAAAACTTATTTTATGATAAGCTTTTAAACAAATATAAATTAATCTTTCAATAATTTTATAACTTCGAGCTTTCATTTATAAGCGAATATGTTTAATAATTAAAGAAAGATAAGTAAACATATAATTTAAATATATTTTAAAAATAAATATAATGATGATAATATAAAAACTATTATTTATATTTACCCTAAAATTTTGACTTGTTAATCTTATAAATATTTAGGGATAACCCTTTTAACTAAATAGGCTTTCTTTAATACCATTTGTTGTTTCTAAAAATGTGTAGCTTATCCTAAATATGATATAGTACTATATAAATTAAAAGTATTCATTGAAAGGATTTTTCAAATCTAATAATTTTACAAAACAATTTCTACACTTATAAATTAAAAATACGTCTTTACCTATATTAAATTATTATTTTATAATTTAGCTTTTGTCCTTTTTCTTCTTTGTCTTAAATATACATTCGGTCCCTATTTTTATTGATTTTATTCAATTTGATCCCTATTTTCGTTTTATGTTCAATTAGGTCATCATTTTCGTCAAATTGTGGTTAATTTGGTCATTTTCACTAACGGTGTTTAAATAGTTAACTTTTTTGAACAGTACATGCCACGTGTCAGCTCCTGATTTTTTTAACTTTTTTTTAATTTTTTTAATTTTTTTTTAATTTTTTTTTAAAATTTTTTTAATTTCAAAAAAAGTGTCCACCTGTCAAGTCACAATTGTGCCACGTGTCAATGCTAGTGCCACGTGTCAGTTTGTGGTAGTATTATTTTTTTTGTTCAATTTAGTTCCTATATTCACTATTTTTGTTCAATTCAGTTCCTATATTCGTTATTTTTGTTTAATTTAGTTTCAAATTTTGTTAAAATAGAACCATTTAATTTTTAAAATTAATATTATTATTAGTTATTTTTTAAATTTAATTATAAATTATAATATTTAATTATTAATTGAATATAATTTTTAGATTCAATTGTTAAATAGAATATAATTATTTAAATATTATTAAAATATAACTATTAAAATTTTAAAAATATATATTAACATTTGTAAAATTCACATTTAAATTTAAAATATTTAATATTTTTATTGCATTTTAGATA
>Ga0214545_1000561_pt1 | contig 60364 bp, 25 predicted proteins | sample CNSS4metaG_FD_160064 | JGI IMG/M metagenome (GOLD analysis project Ga0214545, IMG submission 160064) | Root nodule microbial communities from cowpea collected in UCLA plant growth center, Los Angeles, California, USA - CNSS4 | ecosystem: Host-associated > Plants > Roots > Nodule | place: USA... | reverse complement strand
GGCAGACCTAAGGCTTATATACTATGGGCCGGCCTTTAGGCCCAATACTGTAGGGCAGCCCACTAACTTTTGGGGCAGGAAAAATGGGGCCTTACAAAAATAAATAAGAAAGACAATATTTAAAAAAAAAAAATCTACATATGCCATTCTCAACTATTAAATAAAAAATATTAGATAAATAATTTATTCTATACAACAAGAATTAATAGATTTAATTTTTAGTTTGATAAAGAAAAATACTTGTACTTAGTAGAAAATTTTTAATTTCGTCAATTTTCTTTGAATAGTTTTTAAATTCGATTATTTTGTTTAAACTTCATTGTAATATTATAACAGTTAAAATAATTAAATGTTTTATTAATAATTATCACATGTGTTTATTAAAACAAAATTTAATATTAATATGTAATTAATAATTATTAATTGTATGTAATAATTTTAATTTTAGTTGTGACAAATTCTAAATAGCAAAGCACATTATTATAATAAAATCATTAAATAACAACTAAATTTAGCCATAAATATAATTAGTCATTATATTAATTAAATTAAACACAATTTTATAAAAAAATTGTATTTAAAATAATTTTTATTGTTAATAAAAATTTATAATAAATTTTTTTGAGAGTTTAAATTTGTTTCGACATTAGTTAATAAACATTACAAGAAAATAATATATTATTGATAAACACAATTCATCAATAATAACAAAAATATGTTGGTTAGAGAAATTCTTGAGTAAAGTGATTATTATTAAATTTTAAGTTTAATTAGTTGGATAGTATCCACGATCGTTCAGATGATGTGTCAATTCGGTATATATTTTTTAAGAGGTGTTACTAGAGTCTCAATCTTTGAAAAAATTTCTCAATTATATTCCTTTCAACAAAAAAAAAAATATTAAGGCAGTTAACTTTATTTATGATTTTTACCACTAAATTTTAATATAAATATAAATATTTAATTTTGTAAGTCATTTTAAATATCAATATCATTAATAATGTTACTAGTTTTTTTCTAAAAGAAACCTAATATAGACATTTTTAAAAAGTTAAGACTCAATTTATATTTTTTTTTAAAAATGAGTACCAAACTGACACATAAAAAAAATGAATACAATCCAACTAATTAAACGTAAATTATCTTAACAGAAAGTTAAAAATAATTATAGATAATCACAATCTCTTGATAAATTTCTTTCGATAAATATCATTAATAATTACGCGCAAGTTCTATTTGTTAGTATCAATCATCCATAAAATATGTTACCCACAAATTCTTTTTGTCGTCACTGCCATTGCACTATTGTCGCCATCTCCTGCTCATCCCGATCCTCCTCTTTCTAATATTATTATATTTGTAGTAATTCTGTGAAAGAATTTATATATTTTTTATTTAAAAAGTTTTTAACAAAATTTTTAACGAATTAGTATATTATTTTCTTTGGATGCATATTATATTATTCTAATACTTATATAAATAAACTAATTCCTTATTAAATTATATTATATATTACATATAAAATATAATTGTTATTATATTATATTATATTTATTTGATGAGTTATGTAGAAATCAATTCCTAAAATATATCTTAAATGAAAAATATATTCCAAAAAAATATAATGAAATTATATTATATATATTATATAGAATATACATTCAATATAAGAAGAGAGTAGAAGTAGAATAATCTAATAAAATATCTTATAAAAGAGCAAAACAATTTACTATAAGGACATTAGATGTTCTAATTACTCTTAAAAAATTTTCACCGTCACGGTGAGTTTTAACTGTAAATTTTCTATGAAGAGAATCAGAAGGGTTTCAACAGTAGTCTCCTCCGATTTTCATCTTGTTAGGGTTTGCTGGGTTGCCATTTCATATCTTTCTTCGCGATCACCAACTCTCGGGGATGGAAGCACCAATAACTCACATATTTCTGCAATTGTGTGTATTCGAATGCGTCTTTCGATTCAACACATAACAGTTTTTGATTCGATCATATCCCAAAGGTCATGGACCGTCTCGTGCCTTCCTTACATGATATCTTGCTCCTTCCCTGGATCACTTGCTCCGTCTCAAACCCTAATTGTGCTACAACATCTTAGGTTCCTTGGCTACTTAGTTCCTCTCTCTACTGGTAAGTTTGCTTGCACTGGAATAACAATAGCTGCATAATGTTTTATGAGCACGATTGATGATAAATTTTGATCCAGTCAAAAAATTACAGTGCCACCTTTTGATCTCGACTCAGGATAAAGCTACATTTGATTGTAATTCTCACAGTGGAACGTCATTGTGCAAATTGCAAAGTGAAATTAAGTGGATTTTGAAACAATTATTTGTTGATGTAGCATGAACTTCTCACAATTGTTGGGTTTATTTCGTGATCCATATTTTTTTAAAGAGCTAGGCAAATTGAGTTAAAAATAAATTCTGTATGCATCTTTTACACTATCATTCAATCAGTATGAGTGAGTATGGTGAGTTAGTTGACTTTTATAAAGGTTTATCATTAATTTGCTCGTCTCCCAATTGGTTGAAGGTTTTCAATGGACGGGGATGGAAATGAGTTGGGTATTTTGCATGAAGTTGGTGTTGATGTTGGACCTCAGATGTCCAATAACTTGGACTTGAATGTGGAGCAGAACTATTGTAGTCCAAACATTGCTCATGCTAGTGACAATCAATCTTGTCCTCCATCAAAAAATGTACTCAGCACAAATACTGTGTTGGGAATTGGTACAGAATTCGAGTCTGATGATCATGCATACCGATTCTATAATAAGTATGCCAGATTGGTGGGTTTCAATGTTAGAAAAGATTGGATAAATAGGAGTAAGGTGCATGGTCAGGTGGTGTCTAGGAAGTTTACCTGCTCCAAAGAAGGATACCGCAGGAAAGACAAAAGGGATGTCAATGTGAAGAAGCATAGGAAGGAAACGAGAACTGGCTGCTTGGCACGTATGATCGTCACTCGGCAGCCAAATGGAAAGTACCAGGTCACCCATTTTGAAGTACAACATAATCATGACAATGTAAACCCTAACAATGCTAACGTGGTAAACTTGCTAAATGAATTTAGTGTTGCTCATGCTGTGGAAGCTGAACCAAACAATAGTTTGGGACCTAAATCAAAGTCAGCATTAGATATGTTGAATAAAAAAATAAGTGCACATGAATCTCTTGATATACTTTCAGTGAATTATGACAACTATCTTCACTGTGCAAGGGAAAGAGATATGAGGGAAGGAGAAGCAGGGCATTTGCTTGGTTACTTCCAAAGGCAGCACTTTGAAAATCCGACATTTTTTTATGCCATACAGCTTGATGTTGATGACAAGGTTAGCAATATTTTTTGGGCTGATGACAGTATGGTCGTGGATTATGATCACTTTGGAGATGTCATTTGTTTGGATACAATTTGCAGAACAAATGAAGATTTTCGGCCATTTATACAGTTTTTAGGTGTTAACCATCATAGACAAGTATTAATATTTGCTGCTGCTTTTCTATATGATGATTCCATTGAATCATTTACTTGGTTATTTCGAACTTTCATTAATGCTATGTCTGGGAAAAAGCCAAAGGCCATTCTCACAGAACAAGAAGCTGTAATCATTGAAGCAGTCAATACAGTTTTACCTGACACAGACCATTGTACTTGTGTATGGCAGTTGTATGAGAACACTTTGAAACACCTCAACCATGTTGTAAAGGATGCGGAATCTTTTGCAAATGATCTGCGGAGCAGTATTTATGACCCCAAGGATGAGGAGGAATTTACTCATTCTTGGGAAACTATGCTAGAGAAGTATAATCTGCAGCAAAATGAATGGCTGAGATGGATGTATAGAGAAAGAGAGAAATGGGCTGTTGTCTTTGGTCGGAATACATTTTTTGTAGACATCAAAGGCTTTCATTTGGCTGAGATTTTGTCTCATAAGTTTAGAAGTTATCTAAATCCTGTCCTTGATGTCTTTCAATTTTTTAAGCATTTTGAAAGGGTAGTAGGTGAACAACGTTATAAAGAAATAGAAGCTAGTGATGTAATGAGCAGGTCTTTGCCAAGGCTAATGGGTAATGTGGTTCTGTTGAAGCATGCAAGTAATATTTATACACCAAGAGCGTTTGAAGTATTTCAGCGAGCATATGAGAAGTCTTTGAATGTTATTGTTAATCAACACAGTAGAAATGGATCATTGTTTCAGTACAAAGCAAATACATTTGGGCATAATAGACAATATAGTGTCACCTTCAATTCCTCTGATGACACAGTTGTCTGCAGTTGTATGAAGTTTGACCGTGTTGGATTTCTGTGTGATCATGCGCTTAAAGTTCTTGATCAAAGAAACATAAAAGTAGTTCCACCTCTGTACATCTTGCAGAGATGGACTGAAGATGCGAGGATGGGAAATCGTAGAGAGATTAAGCAATGTAAAATGCAAGATAGTCCTAAAAGGGTTGTTGCTAGCTGTTACAAAGACTTGTGCCACAGACTGCTCAAGTTGTCAACAAGAGCGTCTGAATCCGAGGAGGCCTATCAATTTGTTATGAGGCAACTTGATGAAGTGATGGTAGGAGTGGAGAAAATCTTAACACCGAAAGCTGAAGGTGAAGTTGTCACCTCACTTAATATTGATGCAGATGCTTCAGAAAGTGAGCCTGCAAAGATCTTTCCGAATGATCATGTTATTGAGGATCAGGATGAAAGTACCAGCGCAAATAGTGGAAAAGACAGGAGAGCCACGTCAGGCAGGGGGCACTTAACAACCGTGACATGTTGTGGAGCTGATTCTGACAGGATTTTGAATGTAGAAGAATCACCGCAAAATACCGATATCTGTATTTCGAGGCCCCCCTCTACATATGTTTCATCTCAGCCTGCAGCACCAAATCCGATTCTGCAGGTCATCTTTTATCATTTATCAGATATGACAGTTTATACTGTGATCAATTATTTATTTACAATTATCAACATATTCGGTGCTCAACTTTATGAGATAATAAGTTGTCTCTTTTTATATCTGTGTATATACTACATACACGCGCCAAAGAGACTGACATTTGTTGATTCTTTCATTTGTGATACAGGGTTTGTACAGTTTTGAAGGCAATCAAGTGGTGCACTGCATGTGTGAGCAGACTAATCTTATGGTGGACAGTCAATCTAATTCTACCATGATGCAACCGCAAGACATCTTTTCTAACCCACAGGATTCTCCTGGTCAATCTCAACTATTGCAGGTGTTCAATTTTGTAGTCATCCAGTGTTTTTATCATACGTGGAACATCCATGTGTATATAATATAACATTTTAAGAAATTTTTACTCAGGAGCCTATAATCCAGAGCACGTATCTTGAGTCCATGCCGAGCAATAATCAGATGCGGCAGGTAAACACTTCTTGGTCAAAACCAATCAGCGTCACCCCCACCCTGAAAAAATAGAAAGATTTTTGGTAGGAAGATTCATGTCAGCTAACTTTTTAAATCTGCTCTGGGCATATTGGTTGCAGGGAATGGATCTTGACATCCAAAATCCTCATTCGTCGTCGTTCTTGCTGTATGACCATAGATACAGAAGTTCTGAGTCTGCATGAAGTACAACGGAATAAAATGGTTAAATCATTTTCCTCTAATGCTCTTCTGATTGTACCAGTGTGTTTTTCTGTACAGTGCGGATTGATGTAGTCGTTAGCATTGAAACAGAATCATTCTTCCCTCTTTGTACATAACCAAACATTCATCATACAATATTGTGTAGCTCATATGAACATTACATAATCGAATGCGATGGCTACACAAATTTTTTGAATGAAAGTTAACAAAAATCTACAAATACATCCATATTTTTTGGTAGATAATACATTCCTTTTTATCCTCTTATTACTTGAAATGAATTACTTTTGTTCTGTTGCTTTTACAAGGAATACGATTCAAAATATTTCCTTGCTAATCTGAACGAGAAAAACTTTTGGAGGCCCTAGAGATTTTCTGCTTGATGATTCTGAAAATTCTTGATACATTTTTCTTTTAAGAAACTTCTCATACACTGTTAAGTTGATGTATAGTAAGAGTAATTATTATTTTCATAATGTGAGAAATACAAATTTAGACTATATAATTAATATACATATGGAAAATATTAAAAGTTAACTGTGATCAAATGATCATTTAAAAAAGTTGCATAGCTTTATATTTGTTCTTATTTATCTTGCTAATCCAGGGTTCTTAATTGGATAACTCTATAGCACGATATGGTTACATTACTAGTGGATCTGGATCCTCTCGCTTGTAACACGAGCACATGACTTTGTTATATTAAGTGATACAAATTCAAGGGTGGGACATTGTGCCGAATCTCGGGACCCTGTCCAAATATTGGTCATTTAGATCATTGACTTGTGTTGTGTCTGTAGTCTATTATATATCTTTCTGAATTTGGTAAGGAGATATTTCGTTATCGGAAACCACCAATTTTCAGATTATTTGCTCCCCTCCCCCTTCATCTTTTAGAAATTTGATGGGTCTCGGATCTCCATGTGTCAGTTTGCCCCAACTGTATTTTGAACATGATTCTTCGATAAATTTGTGTAGCGATATAAAGAATTTGTACCGATATTTAATTATAAATTGTAGTATGAAAAGTGTATTAATTTTATATTAATTATTTTTAAAGTTATGGTTAATTAGTTGATATATATATTTTTATACTGATATTGTATAGAAATGTCATTCTTTTTTAATGATTTTACAGTGGTTTGAATTTTGATATCATTTTAACGAATCAATTCATGACCTTTCGGGTGTTGTATTTTCCTGCTTCCACGCATGTGTTATTCTAATTTGACTACTTTACAGTTCTATTATATAGTACACTACCTTATTTAATTTTGTTGACTTTCCAGATACAGAATCTTCCTATCGCCAAGCCACATTCATTGACTTGACTGCTTATTGTGTCTTTTTATAGCGTTTGTATTTGCCGACTTTTCATTATTGTGCTTAACCAACGTCAGAACTAAACGGTAAACTGGTATTTGCAAAACTCAACTTCCATATCAACCATATTAACCAAAATGTCTTGTTATTTTTTTGTATAAAGTGATAACGACTAAAAGGGCCACACGATCGCCTGAATTGGCATTGCAAAAAATGTTTTTCCTTCCATAAAGAACTGAAAAAGATAAAACAAAAATTATGATAATTATTGGCCAATTTTAGAGAAGCAAGATGGTACCATGCCTCTCTCCTTGCTTGAACTGAAAGAATAATTATTGCCCAAAACATATGTTTAGCTAGTAGAAAATAGAAAATAAAATACAGAAGCACCTTTATATTTATTATTCTGGTAGAGGGTAATACATGGACCTTTCCTATTTTGGTTAGATTATCTGTTTTAATTTTTTTTTTCAATCGATAGCGTTATACAAATAAGTTTTAGGCAATATTTATTCAGAGTGAGGAAAGATAATGATAATTCTTATCCATGTATATTGTTTAAAACATACAAGACATAAGAAAATATAAAATAACATTAGTTTTTTTTCTTCTTATTTTGAATATAAAAACTTAAATGGGTGAGATATAAACGCGAGCATAACAAACACTAGGGTGACAATGTGTGCTTAATCCAACATATCAGTCCGCAGACATGCCAAAAAAACATAGGGTGGATCGAGACACGGACGACTCAAGAGTTTCAAAGGTCTAAAAAAAATTTAAAAGATGAGCCATTTTATTTAAATTTATTTTTCAAACATTTTTTGATGTAAAAAATGAGGCCTTTGAATATAATTTGATAAAGGAAAGTTCCTAGAATATATACCATTAAGATAATCTATATCATTGATCTTAATAGAACCCTTTTCTACCAATCTCTCAAATATGTATCAAATATTCTTCAATTTGCTTGGATCATATATATCTTTATAAAGAGTATAATCAATCTCCTCCTCATTACCATGGATTTAAGAATCATAATTAACCTCATCACTAACTACTTCTTTTTCCTTCCTTTTTTTCTATTGTTGATTTCACTTATATCTATATTGTTATCATCTGTTCATTCAAAGAGCATTCACCTCTATTTTCTAATTCATTTCTTTATCTATTTTTATAAATTTATTCATAAATTCTTTCATGATGTAATTAAAGCCTCAATTTTTTTTTTCTTCTCAAATTTTGAATAGCCTGATTCAAAATTTCTAATTGACATATGTATATATTTTTATATAAAATAAAAAATTATGATATATTAAACACTCTTAAAGACAAGTATATAAAATGAATGAGTTAAGACAATAAAACCTGGTTCTGGTGGTTGTTACGAAAGTGAACTTGATAGTAGAATTGTAGTGTCTTGAAGTTTCACGTCTCTTTTTCCTTCTCAAGTCTCAATTTTTTTAGATGTATTTTTTAAGATTAATAATTAATCAAAATAATTTAAAAAAAATAGTGTTCTTCTCAACTCATAACAAGTCTTTTTTTTTCCTAAATTTGAATTATTTTTTACATAAAACTCAACTTTGAATTATTCCTAACTTAATCTATTATCCACAAAAAAAAAACTAAATCTTATCTAATTAATAGTTTTGTAGAAAAATTTCAATTCCTTGTCAAGATATACGCAAAAAAATCACTCGAAATTCGTAAATCTAAAAACACAAAAAAACAAAACTGGACAAAAGAAACACCTTTCTAATTCTAATACAAATCCAACAAACGAAGTAAAAACACATAGCAACACAAATACAAAGAAAAATCACACTAACCGAAAATAAGGATGAAAAAGATTAGTAAACACGGGCAACATTTGATTCAAGAATTGTAATCTGTCAAAATCATAACAAAAGAACTCTAGATTAGAAGATAGCAAAAGAAGGACAAGAGAAGTCACATAGAAGAAAATAGAATAAATACTGATTATAAATAATTATAGATAACTAATTATTAAGTTTTTTTTAAACAAAATTATAATTTACTAAAAAAAGGTTTTAACTCATTGAATATCATTTTTATTATTAATAAAAATTAACCGACACTAATAATAATTTAATTAAATTTTATTCTCAAACATAAACTTTTAATTAATTTAATATAGCTATATTAGTAGTACAATGTTCTCAAACATACACTAACCGACACTAATAAATACTGATTATAAATAATTATAGATAACTAATTATTAATTTTTTTAAACAAAATTATAATTTAATAAAAAAAGGTTTTAACTCATTGAATATCATATTTATTATTAATAAAAATTAACCGACACTAATAATAATTTAATTAAATTTTATTCTCAAACATAGACTTATAATTAATTTAATATAGCTATATTAGTAGTACAATATTCTTTTTTAGGCCTTTTTTTTCTTAGACATAATTTTATAATTAATTTAATAGAGGTATATTAGTACCAAAAAACTTTTTTAGACCTTTTTTTCTTAAATATAATATTATAATTAATTTAATATAAAGATACTAGTAGTAAAAAAATTTTGAGGCCTTCTTTCTTTGGAGGCTTAAAGTGAGTATTTTACTTGCTTTACCATGAGTTTGCCCTGGATCGAGATATTGAGCATGTTTGCTCGCAAAAGTCCGATTTGCATAACTCGCAGTCTGCGCAGGCCAGTGGCTGGACTGGCACGCAACCCGCATAAAAAAACTGTACTCGTCGTGTATGTTGGTTACTTTCCTTCTTGACTTTTGCATGAACAATATAAATTCTTGTATGAGTGAAAAAACAAATGTCATATATTTATGAATGTGCTAAAATTTGAAGAATTTATCGTGTATGTCAAAATTTGGATATGAATACGATGCAAATGTTGGATTATTAATTTATTATTTAACTCCCTAAAATCTTTGTTTAACTTTGTGAATTGTTGAAGATTTTCAATTTATTAACATTGAAAACTTTATTATAAAAAATAAAAAATATAAAAACAAGTCAACCTGCAAGACTTTTGAGTTTGCATTTTTAAAATAAAATGAGTCGATCCAACTTACATTTTGAACATCTAAGTATCAGAGAGACTTAAATAAATCGGACTGACTCATATTATCATTTTAACATGTAACTTAATGCGTGTCATTTGACAACCGGCCCAACAGTTTTTCTCAAAGCACGAGTCATGTTTTATTTGTTTTGTTCGACACTGCAAAATTCTGAAGCATATAGCAACACTTTTCTCTCCATTCGTTACCAAAAGGAAAGCAACTCTAGATTGATAAAAGGAAAAAAAAATGCAATTTTTTTTATAGAAAATGTTATTATCCATTTCTCTTCTTTTTCTAAAAACAATATAAATACATTGAAAAACATTTTTAATTTGTAATGCTAAAAGAGTTTAGTCTCAACGTGTCAGTCAAATCCTTGATCTTCTTCCACGGTCACCCCAAAATTAGTTCGCCAGATTATTAAGATATTAAATTCCACGCGTCTACTCTGAATAGACAAATATAGATAAATGTCTCACAGTGTTTATTAAATTCATATCATTCATTCATTCTTATATACAGTCTATCGGATCAAATAATGGGTTAAACTCTATTTTCTATCGTTTATCTTGATTTAAAGTTTCAATTTTATAATAATTTTAATTTATTGTTTACTATAATATTTTTTAACTACAATAATTTTGGCAAATTTTGTTATGATATTTCTTACCGCTATTAAAAACTAATAAGTTGGGAAAACAAAATACTAGAGACTGATGCATTATATATATATAATCATAATTTATTTTAATCGAAAAAATTACCTTTGTATATAAAGTTATAATATGCAGTAAAAGTTAAAATTGAGGTAGCTTGATCCTTATATTTTATTTCTGAGAATATCCGTTTTATTTCTCGACTTATTCTTTTAAATCTGTATCTTTTTCTTCTACAAATACAGGTGCGAAAATGTTGCCTATAGTGTAGTAATTACGTCCAATTCGTAGGAAGATTGTTAGAGGAGTTTAACAATTTATAGGATAGAAATGTAAAATAAATAAATTTACTTTTATAAATTAAAATTAGTTCATAGTAGCAATTTATGAAAAAAAATTATATGTTTCTTAGAAGACGTTACAAATAAATTCGTCCAAACAATCTATATGCGTAGGAGATCTCAAAAGGAAACAATATAATATAAAATTTAGTGATACAGAAAAATTAATTCACACAAGTTAAATTTCAGAGAATACTCATATTGCACTAACAAAATTTTAATCCGAAACCTATATCTAGAATTCAATTCTTACCAACTCTACTAACTTTATTTGGTGGTATACTACATAGTATGCAATAAGGTTTGAGCGAGGAAATTAATAAATTTATAAGACAATCAGTGACAGGAGCGTGGGTGAAAAAAACAAAACGGGAATTGCGAGTGAAGAAGAAGGTGTTGCAGAGGCGCGTGAAGTTAATGGAGAACAAAATGAGACGTCCAAATCTCCGACACTCTAACTACAAAATCCAAGTATTCCACTCTTCTTCAGCAACTTCCATTATCATTCCCTCTCTTTCTCTAACTAAACTCACTTAACTTCTCTCTCCACCCATGACTTGACTTCACCAATGGGCTTTCTCCGTCGAATTTTCGGCGCCAAAAAACCCTCGGACTCCAAACCCCCCAAGAAAAGATGGGCCTTCCTCAAGCCCACGCCCCGGAACAAGTCACTCCCGCCGCCACCGCCCCCCTCTGCCTTCAACACCCACTTTGATTCCTCCACTTCTTTGGACGCCAACAAGCATGCCATCGCCGTCGCCGCCGCCACCGCCGCCGTCGCCGAGGCCGCGCTGGCCGCTGCACACGCCGCAGCCGAGGTTGTCAGACTCACGAGCGGCGCCACCGCCGCCACAAGTACCAGTAACAGCACAAGACCCGCTGCCACCGCGGCGCGTGTTAGCCAGTTGCGGTTGCCGGAGCAAACTGCCGCCGTTAATATACAATCGGCATTCCGTGGCTACTTGGTAAGTTAAAAAAAAAATACCAAGACTAGACAATTGTTTTCTTCATGGGCATACCTTTTTCCGAAGTTTATCTGACTCAGTTTATATTTTTTTTTGAAAAATATTCTTCCATGGTCATATATGACTCGATTTATTTGACTATTTTTTTTTATTGAAATGGAATTTTTTCCATGGATTTCCTCGGGAACAAACGATGGTCAAAATTGCTTATTTTTCAATAATTAGACTGTTTTTCTAATCTTTAAATAAATTTTTGCACTGAAAGCAACCTGTTCCGGGGACATAGGTATTGGTCCCCTTCCACCTCCACACCCCACCTTTACTTCCTTCCAAAATCCTATATGAATTCATTGTTATTATATAATTAATTAATGACTTTTTTTATTATTATAGTAAGATTCTGGAAAGTATTTGTTCTCTCTGTCCTCTCAGAGTTGATACTGCTACTGAGTGCTGACAATTTGCTATATGTATATATTATCTCATCATATTCAAATTGCAGATTCCTTTTATTTTACTATTCTAACCTTTTCTATGCACAGTTTACGTTTGACTAATGATAATTTATATCCTTACATATGATGAAGAAATTCATTTTTTCCTTGTCTGTTCGCATGACATGATTTTTCTCTTAAATAATAACAAATATTATTACATCTTCTTATCACGTGCTGTGCAACATTTAATTAGATTTATTACTTTGAGTCATATCTTCCATGTGCGTTTGAGTGCTTATCTCATAAACTTGGTTCTACATCTCGAGAATGTAATGTTGCTCTCTGTTGAATATATTTTTGCCTTATTTATTAGTTTGATTGACAAAAACGAACGACACTTTAGATAAAGTTAACGAAATTATAATGAGGAATAGCATAGGAAGGGAAATGAAGTTGGGTACCCGTTTGAGAGAGTTTTGTTATGGGTAAAGATTTGCAAGTGGGAAGCAAGGTTGAAGTTTTTTAAGAAAAAGTTCCATTTTTGGGATTTGAGTGTGTGGGAATTGGAGGAGTATGTGGGGGACTGAAAAGAGGAAAATGGGACGTGTGTGAATAGCATAAGAGTGGCCCACATAGTTGGTGAATGGTGAGTTATGATAGTTACCTTTGCAAGAGGCAAAGTAGAATGACCCTCTTCCCAAAAAACATCAAAGGTTAGTGGCCCTGTGCCAGCCCATTTTCAACCACATCTAAGGTCATGACCCTAACTACTCATTGGTGGGGGTAGCCATTAATGTACTGTAATAGGAGAGAGAAGAGCAGGTTGGTAACCACTAATCTTGTTTTTGCCTTTCTATGAGGGTAGTATTTGTGATCATGTCATTGTCTTGCCATATCACAAGAGCAAAATACCACTCCTTTGTGAGAAAAGAAAAAGGGGTTTTCACCTTGCTTTAAGATAAACTCATTCTAGCTTTAATCAAAAACAAGTAACTCTAGTTAAGCTCACTAACCGACCATAATGCGTTCTTTTGTCTGAAAAGGATTTAGAGAGAGAATGATGTTACAATTTTCATTGGGCTAATGAACTTAACTATTTTTATCTTTTCTGCTGCTGGCTGTGCTAACCAAACCCAAGGGTAGTGATGAATCTGCAACAATATAAAATGATGGTTTTCAGACGAAGGAAATTCAAAAAATATAAAATGATGTATAAAAATAAAAAAACAGACCTTTAGATTGAATTCAAGCGTAAATTTTTGTTGGAAAAGAAAGGAACATGATTATAGGATGGGTTTTGACGGTGTGTGTTTGTTTAATAATGATTGTGCATGTGAGATTTCCTTGCTAAGAAGGTCCGAAACTAAACATGTAGCAAACATGTTTTCTCGGGTTTGGATTTTCTTCTTCATGGAAATTGATTTTGTTAGTGGTCCTCTCAAGTAGGGATTGGGTGAATGTGGTAGTTATAGGATGGTGTGTATAAGAATATGATGGGAAATATTTGAGAAAAAAAAAGTGTTTGGATGAAATTGGAAGGCAAGGAGAGCATTGAGAGCACTAAAAGCATTGGTGAAGCTGCAAGCATTGGTTAGGGGCCACATTGTGAGAAAGCAAAGTGCTGATATGCTGAGGCGCATGCAGACATTGGTGAGACTTCAGGCCCAGGCACGTGCAAGCCGTGCGCACTTGTCATATAATACGCCTTCTTTCAAGTCTTCCCTTTCTCACTACCCTGTAAGCAAACACTTTCTCTTTTTCCATTTCACAACTCTTTTTTATTCTCAGGCCAACTTTTTGGTTTAACTACCAACTTCAATGCTACTATGTATTTCTTCATACCTCTCTGTCACTTTTATAACCTAACTTTACGAAATTACTTTCCGCCGAAATTGTAAAATATGAAGGTGCTTAGTATAGTATGCTGTTTTAGGTTGAATTCTGATTGCCATTTAAATGTGGATTATCTGTTTAAAAGATTGGGTACTATTATTGCTCAGCTATGTATGGCTCATCAACCATTAACTTCTCTGATTGATTAATTTATTATTATTATTATTATTTATACTTGTAGGTCCCTGAAGAACGTGAGCACCCACCTCGTGTCCTCAATACAAAATTTGATGGATCCTCTATCCTTAAGGTGCACGATTCTTTCCCATTTAAGCACCATAGATAAATAATATTGACCTTTTATGAAAATACTATTTTAAGGCCTCTATCTTATTATGAATTTTATTAAGAGATAAACTTTAAGTCTAAGTCAGTCCCACAAGACTGATTTGTAAAATAAGGTTTGCACCTAGATGTATTTTTCTCTCCTTCATAGTATTAAATCAACACACAAATGTATTTCTTCTCTTTCATTTTGTTTGTTAGGCACTAAGTTTCATCATATGCTCCTTAGGATCGAAAAGAAATGTTAAATGAATTAAAAATAAAATCATCATAAATTATTAAAAACTTTCAACAAGTTTGCTTTAAGCTTATATTGACGCATTGGACCGGCCTAAAGAGGAATCAGTTAGGTGTTGACATAACTTGAAGAAAAGTGTTCCTCTCTTAATTCTCTCAACTTTAATGGCATTTTCTTTGTTTAAAACTTGCAGAGATGTAGTTCCAATGCCAACCTTAGGAACGTTGACTCGGAACGAGCCCGGTTTGATTCGAATTGGTTAAACCGTTGGATGGAATTAGATAACAAGTGCAAGCAAACTGGAGATGCTTCAGTGAGAACTGGACGCCCAGATGATGATAAAAGTGACAAGATTCTGGAAGTAGATACTTGGAGGCCACACTTCAAGTCTCACCACAGTAGCAGCTCCTTTCAGACAGCGCATTATTATTTGAGTTCTGACTACAACAATGATAACTTTATGGCAAATGAGTCTCCATCAAAACGTTCGGCAAAGGCTCTGAACCAAAGTTTCTCATCAAGGGAGGTGTTGCAGCTGAACTCTCTCAAGTTTCAAAAAGGGAAAGAAGAAGCAACTTCAAGAACTGCTGACAACAGTCCACAAGCTTTTTCAGCCAATTCTAGAAATGGAAGTGGTGCAAGGAGGGGTCCCTTCACACCTACCAGGAGTGAGTGCTCATGGGGTTTCTTCAGTGGCTATTCGGGTCACCCCAATTACATGGCAAATACTGAATCTTTTCAAGCTAAGGTTAGATCACAAAGTGCACCAAGACAAAGGCTGGAGTTTGACAGACACAGTTCCACTAGGAGGCCTGTTCATGTGGTGGGGCCTAATTCAGACCAGGATTCAGATTTAAGAAACAAAGTCTTACCTGCTTCTAACACTGTCAACAGAATTGGGAGTAGTAATTTAAGGTGACGTTGAGTGTTTTATAAGAAAATCTTCACTTTCTTCCATAAAATGAAGAGACATATTTGGTCTTGTTTGAGTTTTTTGTGTGTGGCAGCAGTTGAGAATGTAATTATATATTTTACCTGTATTCATTTAGTCCATACACCATTATTCTCTCATTGTTGACGTTTTCAGTGTGTGGATGTGTAAATGATGACTTGGTTTGACTGTTTGCTTAGTGGAGTGCATGTTTTGAATCATAACTTACATGGAATTAGTCCCTTCATGCGAACAATTAATGATGGATCCTAGCAATCATTTATCGTTAGGGACAAATGCTTGGCAGTTGGCACATCATTATGTGTACGACAAAGACTTCGGTTTTTTTTAATTCAGAAAGGGAAAATGTACAGTTTGATGTTCCGATAATAACACTTTTTCATTAACTTTACTGTTTTTAATTTATGTTACTATTTTGCAAAATCAAAGAGTTTTCAAACTCTAAAACATATCTACTATACGCAATGCATTAAGTGATCATACCGCAGAAATTTTGGGGTAGATGTTGGCCTGTGGGGTATGCACTTTTTCCTTTGAACGCTAAAGCTGTTATCAAAATCCACTAATCTGGTTTTGCTCCTTTTGATGATTTCATCACTCTGTTCCAGAAAACGGGCTCAGATCACATACCGTTTTTGCTATCAACTTGTTAAGGTCTTCATCTTTTTATAATATATATAACTTGCAGTGTAATTTTGTCTTCCCTTCAAAATGAGATGATGTATCATAATGGAACTAACAACCATCTTATTTTCTCTATCTAATTTGCATGGATGCAACTTTGAATCCGTATCCTTCTTCTCTATCTATACCATTGTGCATAAAACAATAAATTTTACAAAACCTTGCCTGAGGGTTATTTAAAGAATAACTGTCATTTTTACTTAGTATTCCCATTTTGATTTATTCACTGTGAACTCACGGAGATTAGATCTATGCTTTCTCAGTAGTTTAGTCTTTCGGTGGTCCATTTTGTCAGACAGTGACAAGAAACATGAGGACAAAATAATTCATGTATGACAGCATTACTCACACCTTTGGATCTTTCCCTTATCTTGTTCTGGTCTAGTTTTTGTTTTTGATGAGACTACGAATTGGAACTGTGTCCTTGGATGCTCACCTTAGGCCATGCAGTTGAAATCAAGCGATTATATGGAGCTATTCGTGAGAATGATTAATCTACAACTAATCTCACTAAGACACCCTACTCCTTTTATAAGATGCTTTTATCAAATGCCTACTTACGCACTTTCCTTTTCCTGCTTTTATAAAGTGTGACCACCTTCATTATGCCAAAATCATTAGCTTTTTTCCACTGATGCAAAAGTTGTAAAGGAGTAACAACTTTGAATTGAATCGAACCTTTACAATAAAGAGGTCAGATAGCGGAATTCTCCTGAATTAAAAGCAAGAGAGATATATAGTTTTATGGTTGACATCGGTCATTATGAATTAGTTGAACTGATTTCACTCTCAAACATAAAATACTAGAAAAATAGGTGCAATAAAACATTGGAGCGACCTTAGCTTCAAGTATATATCCAACGACAACCACCACACCACCCGACATAGTGGTGTGGGTCACTAACATGGCTATGGCTATGAACATCTTCATATATGTTGAGTGAATATTAATGGTGGTAGATGAAGACCCTCTTCTATCTTATTGAAAGTTGAACTCTAAGTAGATTATTATACAGCAAATATGGTATAAAAGTATAAAGTTATAAACTACAGTCTGCATTAGGATCAATATTGAATCCGAAAGAGATACCACATAAGCCTGGTAAGATACCTATGGCTGAGGCATTTGAACTGAAATTGTCGATGAGATCCATTAAGCACCTACAAACATATTGCCTATTATCAGCGGTGTTAGCAATACTGTTGACTCCAGACATAGCATCACAACAAGGGGACCCTGGAATGGGGTCTGGGGTGCCATGGGTGATGAACAAGGAGCATGCTGAGAAAAGCTGAGTAATTATGGAGCATTCTATAAATGAAGATACAATTGGAGCCCAGGACAACAACATCGCCAACCCAATTATCCTTAAAGCCTTGTTGCTTCCCACACAAAGTTCCATCACAATGTGCTTCTAAGGAAGGCTTTCTCTTCCTTAAAGAAACTTTTAAATTTAGTTAAGTGGAGTCCCTTCATTACATTATAAAGTTATATGATATATCAGAGGAAAATGATGGGTTGGTGTGCAATGTGAAGCATGTGGTTTTACATGAATTTTCTATGAGCTTTGAGACCTGCATGACGTTACCATTTGAAAAGATGTCATCGCCATATAATAATTTCTTATCTGCACAACCAATGAACATGAAACGGTGTCGTGGTGTAGTTGGTTATCACGTCAGTCTAACACACTGAAGGTCTCCGGTTCGAGTCCGGGCGACGCCATTTTACCTAATTTTTTCAACTTTTTAATTATACTTCTGACGTATGGAGAAAGTGGATGGGCTAAGTTATAAGTGCTTTTCAGAACCCAATTGAAGGTATTAAGAAATCCCCGTTTGTACCAAAGCAATGGGTGAGCCCAACCAAGTGTACAGTATAAGTAATGAACAGCTGGTAGTCTTTGAATACAAACACAAATTAGGTGAACCCAAAAGGGTATAGTTAAAGGAATGAGTGGTGATTCTGGTGAGATGTCAACCTATTTGTTCTCACCAATTGCTTTACTACCTAATTTGTCTTTTTCTTAACACATTATCTGTTTGACGGATAATTTTTCTGCTCATTGCTTCTTATAACAAATTGAGTGTTGGCCATAGTTTAAATTCCACGATGCTTGTACCAAAATTGTGTCCTCCTTCCATGTGAACAATGATAACTGCTTCAGAATTCTCGAATTTAAATTCCAAGTCCATGATTACTTTATATTCATATACAAGATGAAAACTGAGTTCATATACAAGTTTCTTTGTATATCATATACTATGTAAAAAAGAAAGAAGTTAGCATATATCCATAAAGGCAAACAGATTATTTGAAGCAAAAATGAAAAAGAAAGAAGGAAATGCACAAAACAACCAAATTTCTAAGAGCTATGGCTATACACGTAAAAGAACTTGCAAGTGAACACCATTTTCCCAGTCTCATTTAACTGCCATTGCTGCATTCCCATTTAGAGGTCGGAACACATGTTAGGTAGCGACACCAATGGCAGCGATCATACCCTTTCTCACCCCGGAATAGCATCACCAATGCAATTGTTAACCTGTCATTCAATAAAAAATCAGTGATTTTAGCATGAATTTGTTTAATACATTTTATGCATTGATTCACGAGATTATATCATGATTGATGACAAACGATTAATAGACTATATAGTGTCAATTTAGCTGAAATGTCAAAGTTTACAATGATGTTTATCATTAGCATAAGCTTATTTGGAATTCATGAGACTATATCAACATGTAACAAAGACAAAGAAAAATTGCCTACAAGACCCTATACTACACTTACATACCAAATTAGAAAAATATATTAGTTCTATTCTATCAACTCTAGCAAAATCCTTATGAAAATAACAACATTGCTGGTGAGGATTTAAGGAAGGAAGGAACTAACCCTGCAGTCAACAGAACAAGAGACACGACCCATAGAACATATTGATAAGCTTTGTACTTAGACTTCACACGAACACCGCCAGGAAGTCGACGCTGCTCTAACCATCCAAACTGAGGACGAGGCAACAAAATAAAACCAAGGAGAAATCCCACCAGGAATCCTCCAATGTGGGCAAAGTTATCCACGTGCGGCAAAATGCCAATGCCAAGGTTAATCACAATGATCACTAGAAGGGTGAGTAATGCCATTGCCTACAAAAAGATGCACAGGAATGAGTCAAAAAACAAAAGTTTACATTTCCCATATCAATCTAATTTAAAGGAATGGTACTAATTGATGACAATGAGCCACGATGTAAGAAGAAAACTAACAAAGATACACAAAACCATAAAGAATTAACTACACTCACTTTGTTGGAATATATAGTCCAGTTTGTGATAAGTTCAGATAGCATTGCGCCAAGAAGTCCAAAAAGGGCACCAGAAGCACCCACCGAGATATGGTCTCTGATAAACAGAGATGACAGAACACTTCCACCAAACCCAGACACCAGGTATATAACTCCAATCCTCACTGCCATGAATTTGAAAAGGAAAATGTTAGATCCATTTACAACGTAAACATTTGCCCAAAAGAGAAATTAAATTAAGTTTCGTAGGACGCAAATGATAAACTCAGAAGTTCTGTTTTCCTGATTGTACGTGACATTTTACTTATCTGCAAGAAAAACATACCAAACCCGAATTGCTGTTCCAGACGAATCCCAATGAATACCAGACTCAACATGTTAGCAAGCAAATGAATAATCCCAGCGTGTAACCAAATGCAAGTGACAAGTCGCCATCCTTGATGCCGGTTCACAACATTATCCCACCGAAGGGCTCCCATCTTGGTCAATCTTCATAAGTCAATGAAACATCTCAAATCAATAGATTTTCTCCAAGAAAAAAATAGGCTATCATGTGCATGCAAGTTACAATTTCAAGACTGGAAAACCCACACCCTCGTTGCTGGATAGATAAATATTTTGCTTTGGCCCTTTTGTAGCTTCAATAAGTATCCAATAAAATTGAAATGTTGATAATGTACAATCCATTTCACATTTCTTAAGAATGACAACACGAAACCAGTCAACAAACCAAACTGAGATACAAAAGGAAAAAAAGAAAGAAAGAAAAATAAAGCCTTTTCTGAATGAAGCATTCAACCTGAAACAAAGTACAGGTACATAAACCAGTTTTAAAGAAATCCTTGAACTTTTCATTGTTAGGCCCTTATAAAGGGTGATGGAGAAAGCGGTATAAAAAAACTTATACCGCCGCCATATCATACAATAATAAATAATGAAATTTAAAAGAATATAATTCCATAGCGTTGTGTATTGTAGCTAATTTTTTAAGACCTAAAAAATGACATAGTCCTATCCAAGTCAAATGGTTGTTAGTCACAAAATGCGCCCAACTTTCTGAGTTCAGTTGAGGCACTTAAGCACGCAAAGAACCTTTACGTTTCACCCTACTTGGCTTTCTTTCCTTTCCTTCAAATGCATGAGTAATTATAAAATATCCCATGAAAGTGTTACTCTGTCCATAAAGTGTTTTATAATCGGCGATAAGATCAAAAATCAAATGAGAAGTATGGATATTCGTCGCAAAAACAAGAAAAATATGCGAGTTCACCAATCTCGACCAAGGCAGACAGTTGAAAAAAGGCAACGATGAGTGAGTCGTTTGAAATTTGAAATTCATCTCATAGAGTAAACATAAAAAATTACCATAAAGAAATCGCTTAGCATACACAACATAATAGAGGACACAACCAATTGACTAAATTGAGCAAAATTTTCCAAAGAAGCTAAAACCAATAACACCCGGGAAAAAAAATCCCAAATTGGGTTCTATCGAAAATGAGACACCCAATAAAAGCGTATCAAAATTCCCCCAAAATAAAAGAATAAGAGCTATTAAAACCAGAAACGAAAACAATCAAATAAATAGCACATGGTATTAAATAAAAAACAAGTCATTGAACTTACGTTGAAGAAGAAGGACCAAGCAACGGATTCTCCTGCATAGGTTGGAAGGAGAACCTTCCAAGGAACTTGGCCACGCAGCCACCTTGGAGGTTATTATTCTTGGGACAATTGTTGATGTACATGGCAATAACAAAAACAGCAATATTAGCAACCACAAACATAGGAACGAGCCATGATGTCCAATGGGTATCAGCTTCGTAAAGATTAGAAGATTCATGCGCAGTGTAGTTTTCCTCTGTTCTGCTGTTCTTGGTTCTCCCACCGCTACTCTCAAGATCTCTCCTGGCCATAATTTCTGTCTCTCAATCAAACCCAATTTCCAAGCCTCAAACTTTATTCTGTAAGGATGCTTTATAGGAGAGAAGAAAGAAGTGGAGTTGGTGAATGGGTATAAATTGGGGAATGAGAGAAAAAAAAAAAGTACATGTTAGTGGGGTGAGCCATTTCACTCTGTCATTCGTTGCTAACCGCCACTGTAAGAACTTCCCCTTACTCACATCAAACTATTTATTTGAGTTTCTAATCGGTCCCAATTTTTTTTTTATTTTAGTTAGATAATGACTCTATAATTTCTTTAAAAGAAATATTCCACAATAAATATATATATATATATAAAAGATTAGAAAATATATTTAAAATATAATATTAACAAGTAATGAAGATATTTTTATAATATTGTCAACAAAATAGTCAAACGACCGCCATCCAAATTTACGCGATTTTGCGCTGATTGGACTTGGGATGATGTGGCAGGTTTTGGTTGGTAAATAGGTTTAGATATTGTGGTGGTGGGAGCAGTGGATGAGTTCTGTGTAAAACGCTGATAACCTATTATGTCGATATAGACGAAATAGGGCATGAACGGTAAGTGTAAGGTACAATTAGGAATAGCAATCCCCGAGCGAGCTTACCGTAATATTTCATTTTAACAACTTAAAATTAATAAAATGGATATTTTGTTATAATATTTAAAATTGATAATTGGTGTATAAAATATATTATTATAATTTTATAAAAAATAGGACAATAAAAATATATCATCTTAATACTCAAACTAAACGAGCAATTTCTATATATAAATTAATCATTACCGAAGCTTATCAAAAAAATTTCCCTATTATAACCGATAACTTTTTATTCTTCATAGATATTTTTAAATTTGTAAATTTATTTGTTCCCACAAAATAAGTGATATTCACAAAAGAAGAGACAAATAACATAAGAAGACACAAAAACACGTAATAAGGCAAGCTATTGTACAAAATAATTATTCATACATATATTTAAATCATATAAAAAACCTACAAACATGGTGTAAAACATTTGTATGTCTATAATCATGCAAACAATTAACATTAAACTTAATTGTCCAAATACATGTCTTTGATATAGGGTACACAAAAAGTGTGCACCTGTGATGATTGCTAAATTTTGCAGAGTCTAACCACAATGAGTTAGTACCAAACCACACACAGGTAATCCCGTTGTTGTTCCATCACTGCCCGCCACTATCCAAAAAATGGTCGTCATGGACCGTCACAGGAAATATGTTTAATTACCAATTATTTTGTCTTTTTTCTTCATTTATTCCACTTTATTTTTATAAAATATAAATTTTCTTTGTATATTATTTTAGTGATATTACAATATAATCACCTAGTAATATAATATCATATATATTTAAAAAATGTGTATACATAAGCATAGTAACACCTATGTTTACACTGGTTATAATAAATGAAATATTTTTATGTGATTGCGATTGTAAAATTACATTAATGAGAATAATTTAGAAAATAAAAATAACTATATAAAGAAAATAAATAACAAATAAAAATATTAAATAAAAATAAAAATGATCAAACAATTTGATATTCTATTGAATAAAATTGTAAAAAAATATAATGTTAGGGGTATGATAAGATGAAAAACATCTCATAGATTACATAAAGCTTTTCTAATATCAAATATTTAAACTATTAAGAGCTACAAAACAAAAAAATTTCAAACAGAAAAAGAAAAAGATAAAAGAAAATAAAAAATATTAGTTTTTATATTACATAGTAAATGAATCTACTTATATTATTAAACACTATAAATAAAAATATTAAGAAGGAGTAAATGTATCAAATGTGAGACCTAAAATCTATTTAATTGACAGTACATTTCAACATAACCACACCAAAAATAAAATTTGTGTAATCAAAATTATGATAAGAAAAAAAATACATAAGAGATATAAGTAAATTGTGTAAATATAAAACAATTTAAACAATTACAATAGATGAGGAAGAGAATAATACAAGTATATATGTTTTGTTATTTAATAAACTATTGGTACTTTGATAATATAAAGAGGGATAGGATAAAGATGAGATATGTATGGGCTCGATATAAAAATGGGAACGAAATCAATGTGTATATATTGATTGACATCCTCTTGTTCAATTGAAAATATCATATATTATATATACCGTACCATATACACTAAATAAATTTAAATTTATTTATAAAGTAAATTTAAATGAATTACATTTCATAAAATATAAATTAAAAAATAAAAAATAATTAAATTTCATAAATATAGATGAAAAATACAAATATATCAAATTAAATTTTAAATAACTATTTATGTTTAATATTTTTTTAACAAATAATTTTATTTTTAATTATTTAATTTAAAAAAATTTCAAATAAAATTTACCACTTGATAATTAAATATGTGTATCTTTATTTACCTATAATTATTGAAGATATATATTTAACAACTATTAGAAATTTTATTTATAGATATTCAGATTTTTTTTTATCATTTCTAATCTGGAACTATTTACATTAAGTATTTATAAATTTTTAATAAAAATCGTTTGTGATAATCCTAAATCTTTATGAAATTTTGATATTAAATATATTTTTTAAAATTTATTAAATAAATATTATATTTGTTAACCAAAACCATCTAATAAATTTTAAATGGACTGTTTATGCATCAAAAATAAATTTTAATGTTTTAAAATATATTAAAAGGAGAGTATTTTAAATATACAATAGAAAGACAGTATGAAAATAATCATTGAAAAATATATGGTGTACCATTCTCAGTTGCAAAATTTAAAGCCAAAAACTTAGAGAGGGAGAAAAAAATGTTTAGCTTAATTTTTAGATTTTTTATATCTATTTGAATAAAATTCATAGAAAGTACCAATTAAAAATACTACAAAATTTCACTATTTAAGGAAAAAATATAATTATTTTTTGTTTATTATGCGATAAATAATAATTACAGCATCCACATGATTGTCATTGGACCCTGTCCGAAAAAGTGTAGGCAATTGGTGCCTCATAAAACAATCACAAGTATATTTCCACTCTTTTATTATTGGATCTAACATTCTCCAAATCCTATGTTCAAAGTCCAAGTCCACATCTTAATTGCAAAATTTTAATTATAAATACCACAACCTAACAAATGTATAAACAAATATTCCATAACCAAACAAAAGGCAATACTTAAATAACTAAAATTAATGAGTGATGAAGCAAACAAAGTAATGGTAAGAGGATTTGGCCTTGCATTCATAAATTCAGTACTTGCCTTAATTTTATTCATCTGCCTAAATGCCAAGTATATAAGTTGAATGCGACTATACTCATATAAGTATTAGACGCATAAGCTTTCGGGAAAATGTGCTCTAAAATTGGCTTCTAAGATTAAACCAATAATGAACCTTAAATAAGTGATTTCGGAACCACACACTCCAAATCACCGTTCAAAGAAAACATTTATTTTTGCTTTTCAATTAGTTGTATTCAACTGTTGCAAAAGGTTAATTGGAGAGTATAGTCTTAGTACATTTTGTATTTACCGTTGTGGGGTTATCACTAATAAGTGAGAACTTTAAATGTTGTTTTAAAAAAGTGAAGTCCTCTTTTTCAGGTGTGCAAAGATAACACGAAAGATATAATGTTTTTTGTTTTTTGGGGGTTGAGAAGTCAAAATAATGTTTAAGAAGTTATTCTCTAAGCAGAAGCAACCCTCATCTGGTGGCTTTCTGGATCTTGCCTGAAAGGAAAGAAACACACAGAAATTGAATATGTTAGTGGAATCCTTAAATGTAACCAAAACAGTCATCAAACAAAAACCTCATTTGCCCAAAACAGATGTTCTTCAACAAAAACTTATAAAACAATAAATGTAGAAACTCAAAAAGTCATAGTAAACCCATAATCACAAATCATCAATTTTGGTTGGTGCCTTCTCAATTCTCATCATCCTTCAATCAGAAAAAAGTACACACTTATACTTTTATGTACTCCACCCATACTTTCCTTCTTTTCAAAACACTTTTATTTCCTTTGCGTTTCCATAATCACACAGTTTTAATGCCGTAAACTATTATCACTCTCTTAATAAGTATTTTTAGGAAATATTATTGATTTTTTTTCTTTGGAAGTACTCTTTAAGAAACTTAAATGAGTTGTAGAATGTAAATACCAGAAAGAGTATCGTGGGAAGTATTTTTTACAACATTATCTCTTTACACCCTGAAACGTATTATCTTAGTTTTTTGAACGCGTTTTTTTATTTTCTTAACATTTGAGAAAATACGCACTTTTTTTTTTCATTTTTATATTCAAGAATGTACTTTCTAAAAATGTTAAGAAAACAATATATGTATATGGAAAGGTAAAAAGAAAAATGTTCTGGAAAGTATAATTTAAAATTGTTAGGATCGAACGCTTACTACTAGTTAATAGTTAACTTTTTTTACTTAAGTGTGTAACAATTCAAGCACCACAATTCAATGTGACCCGACCCACTTGGTTTCTACCACGGGACAATTCTTTTCACAATATTCGGTAGTTTTGTGTCGTAGGTTGCAGCATGGTTCCAACAAAGGGTGTATAGTGTTTATGCGCGAACATTGACTAATATTTATGCAAGGTGTGTGGTGATTATACACGGACATTGGTTAACATTGATGCAGGGTGCATGGAAATTCTTGGGATGACTTGATTCGAAGTGGAAATTCTTTGAATTGTTTGATTTCAAGTGGACATTTTTGGGATAGTTTGATTCCGAGTGGAAATTCTTGGGATAGTTTGATTCCAAGTAAAAATTCTTGAGATGGTTTGATTCAAAGTGGAAATTCTTGGGATAGTTTGATTTCAAGTGAAAATTATCAAGACGACTTGATTTCAATTGATACTCCTTATGTTGAAGTATGATTGTTAGTATAGACAATGAAGGTGTGTTTATTTTAATCAGGGTGAAGAAGGTTGGAATGATGAAAATAACATGTCTTGAAAAAATTTCACATCGCCTAAGATAACCAAGGGGGTGATTGTTAGTGACTATATAATGTGTTATAAATCCGTGATATTTTTTGTGATATTCTTTGCCCAAAAGACACTTTGAGTTAATGTTTGACTTTTCTTATCATCTCTTGTAATGAGTCCACATTTTCTACTCTCTTTTTTTGTGTTATTCTCTGCTGAGCATTAAAAATACACCGTGTTAATATTTTAATATATTTTAAAACGTCAAAATTAGTTATAATCAGTGTATTATAAAGACACAATAGAGAAACAACACACAAAAATCCAGCAAAGAATCTAAGTTCCTCTTGTAATAGAATGTTGTGAGATGTAGTTAAATTTTTGCTTTAAAAAATATGAGTGTACTTGGAGTCAAAAGGTATGGGAGAGTTGTCTATATATTTTCTTATGTTTATTTTATTTATCTATTAATAAATGATTCTCGATATTAATAAATGATTCTTGAGAGTTTTTTCTAACCAAAGTGTAAAAAGAAAATGAGAGAGCCTATATGAATAACTTTTGGAATTTGAACCGTTTTTTTTTTCATTTTTTATGTTTAACATTCTCCACTCCTGTGTGCAAATTACTTTCCAAAATGTTAAAAAAATAAAATCTATTTCAGATAGTGGCTTTTTGAAATGTTGAAAAAATAAAAATGTATTCTAGGAAGCACACTTGTGAAAATGAAAAGTTTTCTGGATAACACATTTCAAAATATAAAGAGAGTGCTTCGAAAAGTACTTTCTACAGTTTTTTTTTTTCTCTTTTTACACTTGTAGTGTCATTTTTAGAACAAGCTTTTATTTTCTATAAAATGAAATAAAAGAAGGAGAAAGTAAAGGTATAAATGTCATTTTAAATAATAGAAACAAAAGGAAGTGAAATTACAAAAAAACTTGGGAATGCAAATTGCAGGAGGCAGTATGTATATCACCGAAAGCCCAAATTTGAGCAGGCCCAAAATCAATAAAGCCCAAATTGAGCAGACCCAAAATCAAGAAGGCCCAAATTCATAGCTGAATGTGACGCAGATAATCTTTAGATCACCTAATTATTTCACGATTTCATTTATAAGCTTCTCAGTGGATGCCAAATATAAGTGCTATGTGCATGAACATATGAACCATTTATTACAATTACTTATCCAATAAAGTAACATAAAAGCACTTAAAGAGAAGAAAAAAAATGACTGCATAAATAAATGTATGATTTAAAACATATATAATTATTTCAAAACTGTAATAATCAGTATTTTTTTTTAAAGTGTTTTGAAAAATAATTTGAAATAAATTGTCATCGAAATTAACAATGAATAAGAAAGCAAATATTTCATTAAATCTTGACAACTCTTAATAGGCCAAAGTCGGTTTTCTAATTGAAGAAAATTGCATAACAGTCATGAAGGAAGACAGAAAACCAACATAAATTTGTTCCTTGAAAAAATTATAATTATAAGGTGATTTTAGATGTTAACATTTAGTTTCAATATATGTCATAACTTATTGAATGAACCATTTTGACAAATTAAAAAAAAAATTTGACATCATATTCAGTTTAAAAATTAATATTTTTATAATATAATCGAATATTAAATGATTTATCATCTAAAATACACTCAAATTTTAATTAATAAAAGTAAATGTTTGTTTGATATCAATAACTATTGGTCTATCTTTAAACTAAGGGAATTTAATATATATATATATATATATATATATATATATATATATATATATATATATATATATATATATACATATATAATATAAAATTATTCATAATAAATTTTTTTACTGTAAAAGGAAAGTATTTTTAAGTCGTCAAACTTATTTATTTCATGGATTGTTTAAGAAAATTCTCGTCCAAACATGATCTTAGATAGGTAGAGATTGTGTTTATTCTGGTATTGCCAAACTCTCGTTCCAGCACCAATATTCTTAACAAACTATTATTTATATTAATTATATTTTATTGCATTTGTATAATAATATCTCTGAAAATGGACGTTTTTATAATGTATATAATAATCATTTATGTCTAATGTTGGCCATAAAATATTTTAAAAAAGTCAATTAATGTATGAATAAAAATAATTAATGTATATGTTTGTAGTTGGATTGTGCAAATAAATTAAAAAGTCTTGTGGAGTCATGAACTACATTATATAGTGTACTACTTTCTTAATAATATCTCACCTGTGAAATCAAAGCTATTTAACCATCATATATCTATCATTTAACCCCATTAATTAATCATCAAAAACTCCATCATGCATCCTTTTCTTCAAACTTTAATTCCTTATTGTCTCACTTGTGTAATGTGGAAAGTGACAATAATTTTCTAGTTCTGCAATCTACTTATGCAACCCTCTCTTAAAATAATGCACTAAATATAGTGCAATAATAATTACTAACTAAAAATTCTCATTCTTTAGTTAACTTTTTAATCATCAACTGGTTCATACACATCATTTCGAAAATATGTTTGGAAAGTGAAAAAGTAAAAGAAAACAAACAGAAGGGTGATGAGCATGTTTCTTATGTAATGTTTTGATCATATGAGTTGTTTGCTCTTAAAGTTAAATAATTCAAAGATATTATTGGAATAAAATAAAAATTTAAGTTAAAATGGAAGTTTTTGTGTAAATAGACAAAAAAGAAAACTCGTTAAAATACACACTTAATAAAAAGATGCAGATTTTGGTTGTGATTTTGTTTTATATATATTTTATGGAGATTGCCTTTAATTGTACTTGGGCATAAAATACCTTAATTCGCAAGAAAAATAAAATTCATGGAAATGATTTTCATGGGGTTCTAGGATATCTCTTTTCACATTTTTTTAGAAAGGAAAAAATCAGCTTTTGCGAAAAATTGTGAACTTATTTGGAAAAGTATTTTTATTTATAATAATATGTTTTCATGCACTAATTAACAATTTAAGATTTTCTATCTGAGTTTATAATTTAAATAGTGATGTTACATAATTTTATTTTAAAATTTACAATAAAAAAAGTGTCAAAGATATCACCCATAATAGTTATTGTAAGTAACCATTCTGACTTGTTATCATCTCCAGATGTGTTGTTGTTACAAATATTGTATACTTTTAAGAAGAAATAGTTTTCTAATATTTATACTTTAATTATTTTTGTCTTGATATGTTTATTTTTTCAACTCTGTCCAGATACGTTGTAACGTCCGGATAGAAAATTAAAAGATATCAAATATTAAAGTCACTATTTATTTCAGAGCCTAAATTTATTTAAAGCATAAGACAATTCATATCACCTATAATATTAACTATAATACTAATTACATAAAAAGTTTCCTGGCACAGTAAATAGAGTCCGTGAGACTTTATTAAAAGTGAATCGATATATAAAGAAAAACAATTTTATATTCTTAGAGAATAAAAATACAAAACCGCCATATAATTCTTGTACATTCAATTACTTTGTTCACATATTTTTATGATTTTGCAATTAGTGAAATGAAATAGCAAAGAAATGTATATATTTTTATGTTTACATTGAAGACATGGTCCCGTGAAGAAACGCAGTTGGGATAAATGCAATGAAAATAAAAATAAAAATAAATACAGTCTGGATTCCCAAGTATTGAATTTTTGTTAATGCACTGATTGTCTAAAATTGTATTTGACGTAACCACATAAATAAGTTAACAATAGCCACGTAAGCATAGCCCCATTATCTTTTTCACATTCATTTTATTTATTTATTTATATACAAATCATATTGAAGATTTTATAAATAAAAAATCCTCTAAGTATATATTACACAAACTAAATCTTCAAACTGAATATTATCAATTTAATTCAATTATCCTTTTTTTTTTTAAATTATGATCTATGGAAAAAAGCGAAAAGAGGTAAATCCATTTCAAGTATGGATAGAAGGTTAGATTTGTTGTGACATACACAAGATCCAATCCTTAAATCCTTCGGTCATGAATCTCATTCTGTTGGGAATTAAGAGAACATAATACCTCGTTCGTTAACGCAAAATAGATACCACAAAAGAAAAATAATAAGAGTAGAACAGAATAATAGTAACACTAATATTAATGTGCAAAAGCTCAATGTAAAACAATTTGGAAAGATAAAATATAAGTAACTTTTTTTCAAGAGAATTTATTGCGTAACCTAATCATTATAGAGAATTATTTTTCAATTGTTATCAAGGGTTGGAAAAATATAACTTTTTTTTCCTAGGAGAATATTAGTATAATTATATTAGTTTTACTTTTTTTTTTCCTCTTTCTTTTAAAGAAGATTTTAACTAGACATGATGGAATTAAATATTTTTCTTATTAATAAGTGATAAAAAAAATCATTTATGTAGAACGGAACATAATTTTGTATGAAGAGATATTCTTCATTAATATACTTGTCTATTTATAAACGTATGATATTTTTTTACGAAGGAATATCACTTTTCATGAAAAATATTTCATCATCTGAGAAAAAGGTTCCAACGTATCTTTTTGGGTTTCTTAATTACAATTCCTTCTTTTGTCAACGTCTTGTTACTTATTTGAATATTTTTTTTCCTTCATTTAGCAAATAGTATGCAATAACATGTCAACATTGATGTTAAGTTGTCGATATGGGAAAAATTGTTACCGGTGATAACTAATTTTTTTTTTTTAACCTTTTAGGAAGAGAACCAAGGAGTAAACATGTTTGGAAAACATCTTCAATTTTTATTTGTATCTCTATCAACCGGTTTGTCGATCTTTTAAATGTTAAGATTGTTTAAATTAATAACAGCAGTAACATCAACAATTTTAACATATAAGAAAAAGTTAATTATGATATTTAATTTAGTAAAAACAATGAAAATGAGAATACAAATAGTCTCTATTCTGGACTCTCAAATTACCAATTATCTACCGGTTTTCATAAATTGTAATGAAAATATACTTTTTCTTTATTTGAAAGAAGATTCTTAACCTATATACATTTTTTTATCATATTCCAACTTTTTATTCCTCTAATGTTGATAACTTTATGACAATATGAACTCTATTCCTAAGTATATTCTTCTAAATTATATATTCAAATTTTGCAATTAATCTTATACAATGACACAAATTGATACATATCTGAACAACCTTCAATCAATAAATTAGTTAATTTTTGTAATCATTCTGTAATATAAAAATTCCCAATCTTTATCAATATTTTTCGTTGAGTTGCTTTGATTTATAATTAACATTTTGTAATTGATGATCTTCTATCATTGACTACCAATGAGAATATGCATTTAGCTAAAAAAAATTTGGATTATAAATATTTTTCCTTTAATTGAGTTACACATGTTAAAAGTCTTCCTAACAAGATAACTTATTATAACACACCTTTCAAAATTAATATAACAAATTCCTTTTTTTTATGAATCTAAAATAGTCACCATGGGAAATAAATTAATTACAGCAGTAACATCAACAATTTTAACACATAAGAAAAATTAATTATGATATTTAATTTAGTAAAAACAATGAAAATGAGAAGACAAATAGTCTCTATTTTGATCTCTCAAATTACCAATTATCTACCGGTTTCCATAAATTAATTGTAATGAAAATATACTTTTTCTTTATTTTAAAGAAGATTCTTAACCTATATATGAAATAATATAATTTCCTTATTTATAGAAGATGGATTTTTTTTACAAAGGAAGAGTGATAACCTTTCTTATTTATAGAATAAAAATATATAACTCCTCTCAAATATTCATTACTTTTTTTTTTTCATGATTTTTTCATGAGAAATGAAGGAATCCTAACACATTCATAGACTGACCTTTAAGTCTTGGATCCAGAAAGTGCCTTAATATCCTGAATTGACATTACAGTCCTTAAACCTAGACACTCTTATTGGCTGTTGTCGGATCTTACGGTGGAGCGGAACACATCGGAAAAAAACACCATTCAAAAGGACAATGCGAGTAGATTGTAGTTGACAACAGTAATAGCGGAAGCATGCGCGTGTGCACGCGCTCCATGTTGAGTTGTGATTGGTGGCGGACATCACGAACCCCTCTTTCTAGCGTGGACCCCGCACTCGTATGCTATACATTGAAGATAGAAAAATAATAAGTGTGTGCAGAGAGTAACCAGAGAGAAAGATCTGGTTGAAGAAGCAGCTATGTTATTAACAGGAACAGGCACAAAGGGGTTTGGAATCTAACTTGGATTCGATTTCAAAGCAAAAGCCGAAAGGGTTTGTTTCATTTAGGAAAAACACAATTATCTTAGTGCAGAAAACCATTGACTTTCTCATTACCCCCCATAGTCACTGTAAGTCAGCTCCATCTTTTTTTATTGTTAATCAATCAGCATTTCATATAATTATAAACCATTTTATTTTATTTTATCTGTCCCTTTCTCTTCCACCAATCTCAATAGACGCAGCATGTTTCAATCTTGAAAAAAAAAAGAAATAAAAATAGTAAGAGAAAGAGATTTTTACCTTTTAAGATTTAATGTTTTTGCTGTCAAATTTATCAACCACGAATTGGATTATTTAATTTAAAAGAGAAATCATAACTTTCTAGGCTGTGGAACCCAGCGGCTCTGTTTGTTTTTTTGGCTCTTTTACTTTGCACACTGTCAAATTAAAAGGTATCGTTTTCTCCGTACCATGGTTGGTTTGTATACCATCTAACTTTCTCCATTTCTCAGTTTCTCACTTATATCATCAGTAACGGGGTGGAGAGAGAAGAGAGAGAATGACGGGGGTGGTGTCAACCGGTTTTTTTAGCTTAGATTTGGTGTGATGCATTTGAAAAGTCAGGGTGCTGTGTGAATATGACTGAGATAAGATACTTATGAGAGAAGTTTTTCTATTTCTTGTTGTCCTTTTTATATTTGTGTGAAAAGATTCTCAATCTTTGTTTTTTATTCTTTTTTTTTTTCCTGAGGGACGTTTTGGCCTTAGACTTCTTTGGATTTTCTTCTTGCTGGGGTCTTTTTCAAAATTCTCGATACTGACAAAGAATCGGTCAAGTGTGAAATATAGGAAAACAAGGGTTCTCCTTCTCATGTCACTGTTTTGTGTTTTTTCTGCTGTTGGGGTTGCAGACATGTTATGCAGGTGTGAACCTTGGATCAGAAAGGAAGGGGGATTTTTCTTTGTCTTCTTGCTCTTTCCATCTCTTTTAGGATAGCCTTTTAGCTTTCTGCTGGAGAGAGAAAGGGGTGTCGACAAGGAAACAACTTTTTGGCCTTGTCTACTTTTTCACAAAAAAAAATTTCAATCTTGTCAGTGCTTAGCTCAATCTGGTTTAAAGGTCAAAAAGTAAGCGTATTAAGGAGTCAAAAAACTGAAAAAGCTTCTTGACAAAAGTGATAGTGACAATTTCGGGTATAAAATAGAAATAACAGGAGAGACGAACATGAGAGTCAGCGAGGGAGGGATAGAAGCACAGAATTTTTTGGGAGATAAAAGGGAGAGGGTCAATCCAATTTTTTAAAACCTTTTGTGGGGATTGAGCCTTCAGGGTTTGCTGTTGGGGTGCAAGAGTTGTTGTGACTGATAATTATTTCTCAATCCGTTTCCTCTTCAATGCAAAATTCATCTTCCTTCTCCTACTCAAATGTATGGTTTTGGTCTCCATCTCTAGACATCTTATTTTTTGTTTATTTCTCTGTTGGCATTGAATTTCATTTGTGCATCTTATTGTTCATCCCCTTCTCGTTGCTGATGAAGTTATTATTATGTTCTACAGCAAAGGAAAATGGAGGGCCCCAGTGAGATGGGTCTCATTGGGGAAAATTTTGATGCTGGTTTGATGGGGAGGATGAGGGACGATGAGTATGAAAGCCGCTCTGGAAGTGATAACTTCGATGGTGTATCTGGTGATGATCAGGATGGTGGTGATGATCAGCCACAGAGGAAGAAAAGATACCACAGACATACTCCTCACCAAATTCAGGAGCTTGAGTCGTATGACTTTATAAAACTTAGTGGCTTTGTAATTTATTTACTTTTTGCTAATTTTCTTCTGTAATTAAGTAAGATTGTTGGTTGTGGTTTTTGGGTTTTGCTTTTGTTGGTTTTTAGTTTCTTCAAGGAGTGTCCTCACCCTGATGAGAAGCAAAGGTTGGATCTCAGTAAGAGGCTTGGGTTGGAGAATAAGCAAGTCAAGTTCTGGTTTCAGAACCGACGAACCCAAATGAAGGTGAATTTAAGGACAGTAATGTAGAATTATTGCACTTGAATGCAGTTTGGTGATTGAATTTAGATATAGTGCTAATTGAAGTGATTTTCCTTGAATCAGACCCAACTGGAACGCCACGAGAACATAATGCTTAGGCAGGAGAATGATAAGCTCAGAGCTGAGAACAGTCTGATGAAGGAAGCAATGTCAAATCCAGTGTGTAACAGCTGTGGTGGCCCAGCGATTCCTGGCCAAATTTCATTTGAGGAGCACCAGATTAGAATTGAGAATGCTCGACTAAAAGATGAGTTGAACCGTATATGTGCCTTAGCAAACAAGTTCCTCGGCAAGCCAATCTCATCAATGACCGGTCCCATGGCTCTACCAACCTCAAATTCTGGTCTGGAACTTGGTATCGGAAGGAATGGGCTTGGTGGTTCAAGCACTCTTGGCACTCCCTTGCCAATGGGACTTGACTTGGGAGATGGAGTGTTGGGCACTCAAACTGCAATGCCTGGGATTAGACCATCACTGGGGTTGATGGGAAACGAAGTTCAGCTTGAGAGATCTATGCTTATAGATCTTGCGTTGGCTGCTATGGAGGAATTGCTAAAGATGACTCAGGCAGAGAGCCCTCTTTGGATTAAGAGTTTGGATGGTGAAAAGGAAGTGTTTAACCATGAGGAGTATGCAAGGTTGTTTTCTCCTTGTATTGGTCCTAAACCCACTGCTTATGTAACTGAAGCTACAAGAGAAACTGGGATAGTAATCATCAACAGTTTAGCCCTTGTGGAAACTTTGATGGACGCGGTATGTCTATGATCATCAACTTCCTAGCTTGGCTTCAGTGAAGTTTAACCAATTTTACTTTTCTGTAGTGAGTGAATTGCCAATGATGCAGGGATCAGAGCAATGTATTACTTGTTAGGATAACACTTTGATTTGGTGCTTCTGATCTTAATTAATGAACCATGACTATTATTTAATCTAGAATTGATGCAGGTATGTTTAATATCTTGTTTTAATTGGTTATTTCTTTGAATAGAATCGATGGGCAGAGATGTTTCCTTCTATGATTGCTAGAGCTATCAACCTCGATGTCATATCCAATGGCGTGGGTGGAACAAGAAATGGTGCTCTACAAGTGGTTCGTTTCTTTGCTGTATATTTGCTTCACTTTGTCTTATTAGTTGGTGGGACTGATGACTAGGATTATGCATTTCAGATGCATGCTGAGGTACAATTGCTTTCACCACTAGTCCCCGTTCGTCAAGTGAGATTCATACGGTTCTGTAAGCAGCATGCAGAAGGTGTATGGGCTGTGGTTGATGTTTCTATTGATATTGGTCATGATGCTGCTAATGCACAACCATTCATGAGCTGTAGGAGGCTTCCTTCTGGCTGTATTGTGCAGGATATGCCCAATGGTTACTCCAAGGTAAGTGCTGATCTAAGTTCTTTTTAACACTATTTTCTTTTCTCTTTAATCTGTGCTTCAATCTGTTTTTGTTTTTTTTTTGTAGCTTTTGTATTTTTAAAACAAGTTTATAATATCTTCGTCCTTTTTTTAATGAACGGGGTGTTTTGATATATCTGATGTATACTAGTTTTGCAAGAAGTTTCACTTGACTTCTTTGTCAAGTGAACTTTGTTTTGACTGATACAAAATGGAATAAGGTTGAACTTTGCCTGCGAAATCAGTCACGTTGAGTAGTTTTTTAATTTGGGAGATGCTTCCTTTGTTAAATTGTATTATAATCTCCAAACTTCAGAGAAGGGGTTCTTGTTGTCCGTATTTAATTTGTCCAGTAATACTCCTAGAGAATAGTGAATCAAGGTTTATATTGTTTAGCAATATTTTGAAACTTCGGTTTCTGTTTGGCATCTTTTACCATTTATAAGTGCATGAAAATTTTAAATCTTGGATTGTTCAGTCCTTGTCGTATAAAAAAATACACTTGATACTTCTATTCCTATCTCCTTTGATATAGAACAAACTATTTTTTTACTGCATACGAGACATTGATGATCTGGATCCAGTCATATATTATAATGTTTGCAGGTGATGTGTTAATCCGTGCCCTTTAATATATTAATATAGGTTTTATAATATTAAAAAAATTCCATGATCTGCTAACTTTGTTGGGATTCGCCAATGGCGTTGACATCTGCTCCGACTTTTATATTTTACATAATCCTCTACACACTTCTTACCTGAGGTATTAATTTATAATTAGCCTAGGGTTTTATGTCAAACATTTTTTATGTATGTGGAGTTTTACGTAAATTCAACCACGAGCCACCCTTCTAATTTTATCCATGACCACGTAAAAAAAGTGTTTGATTCTTATAGTTATGTTCCGATAAAGTTGCAATGCACATCTGAATTCTAAAACACAAAATAAAGGAAGGAAAAATTGTTATTTTTTTATTTTGTGCTCCTCAACTAGCATGCAAGCATTTACTACATTGCTTTGGGAATCTCTACATGACAGAACCTCTGCTAGTTTTAAAATATTTTTTTTTGTTTTGGTTTGATAGAAGATAAGTTGCACTGTTTGTAGGTTACTTGGCTTGAGCATTGGGATTATGATGAGAGTGGTGTTCACCAACTTTATCGCCCATTGCTTAGTTCCGGTGTTGGATTTGGTGCTCATAGATGGATCGCCACTCTCCAGAGGCAGTGTGAATGCTTGGCCATCCTCATGTCCTCTTCCATTTCAAGCGATGATCACACAGGTGCACATGCATGCCATATTTTGTTCACCCTTTCATCTCATGTAACGTTGTCACAGTATCATTGTGTAAACTTTGGCACTATGGTTTTGCAGCATTAAGCCAGGCCGGTCGGAGGAGCATGTTGAAATTGGCACAACGCATGACTAGTAACTTCTGTTCGGGGGTTTGTGCTTCGTCTGCACGCAAGTGGGACATGCTTCACATTGGAACTCTTGGTGACGACATGAAGGTGATGACTAGGAAAAACGTGGATGACCCTGGTGAGCCTCCGGGAATCGTGCTCAGTGCTGCAACTTCTGTTTGGATGCCGGTGTCACGGCAAAGGGTGTTTGATTTTCTGCGTGATGAACGGCTGAGAAGTGAGTGGGACATCTTGTCCAACGGTGGACCGATGCAGGAGATGGTACATATTGCCAAAGGACAAGGACACGGAAACTGTGTTTCTCTTCTCCGTGCCAACGTAAGTTGTTTTCTTATGCACACACACGTTTCATTTAACAAAAACATTAAACACTTGGTTTTTTGTTGTTGATATAACTGTATGGTGTCTCATTTGCAGGCTGTTAATGCGAACGATAGCAGCATGCTGATCCTGCAAGAGACATGGATGGACGCGTCGTGCTCGGTGGTGGTATATGCGCCGGTTGACGTGCAATCACTGAACGTGGTGATGAGTGGTGGAGATTCTGCATACGTTGCACTCTTGCCTTCAGGCTTCGCCATTCTCCCCGATGGTCACTGCAACAACAACAGCAGCAGTTGCAATGGGACAATGCAGAAGGGTGGCGGAGGCGAAGACCGCGGCGGAAGCCTTCTGACGGTGGGGTTCCAAATTCTGGTGAACAGTCTCCCAACCGCAAAGCTCACAGTGGAGTCGGTGGACACTGTGAATAACCTGATTTCATGCACCATTCAGAAGATCAAAGGTGCTCTGAGAGTTGCATAAAGTTGCATAAAGGAAGTTAAGTTACGTTACCTTACCTTATTATTTTGTGGTAATTTTTTTGTTCTAAGGAGAGGGAGGGGTTATATTATTTATATTTGGTTGGGTGTATAGGATTTAAATTATATAGAGTAGTGGAAGAGGCTGAGGCACAAAGGGTCGCGCAAGGAAGGTTTCGAGTCAAGAACGAACCGCGATGGAGGAACTTCATTCTGCTGCTTTTGCATGCACTGGAATAACCGCTCTGCGTTTTCTGCTCATAGTGGTTCGGGTATTGACTCGTTGACCTGCGAGTTAGTCTCAGTATCTTGTTTCGATAAAAAAAAAAAAATGTGCGTGTGTTTCTATTTCATTATTACCAGTGTCCTCCCATATACACTTGCAAATTGCTGAACTAATCTATTTTACTTTGGAATGCATTTTCACATTTCCATATTTTGGCTTCTCGTTGCCTTTTCATTGTCATCTAATTATTACACCGTAATTATAGTAAAAATAGATAAACTTAATATATAAGATTATTTCTGATTGAATTATTATAAGTAGAAAATCAACTGGACAGGAACAGACTTTTATGTTACTTAGATATTAAGGTGTCGTCGTATGCTCTCAAATAAGTATGAAAAGTCCATGATCATAAATATCAACATTACAAAAAGATTTTACGTAATAGATAATAGATCTCATCACAAAACGCGTGTTGCCGACTTGGAATAAAAGGAGAAACAAGGAAAATAATGGAAGGCATAATAAATAATATGATGTAGGTAAATGCAAGTATTTGGTTTTGAGAATTATTCTAAACGAGGGAGGACGTCCATGTGACACTTTCTCAAACAATTAGAATCTACACACATATATATCTTAGCATATTCGGTTTTTTTTTTTTTAACTAAATATTATTAACTACTTATTCAGTTAGCAATTATTTTTTTTACATAAGCTTTGTAATACCATTATATAGAGGATAAATAAATTTTGTTTTACTTCGTATATCTTCACGTTTTTAGTTATTTTTGTTTTATTAGATGTTGCACTATTAAATCTATCTTTTTCTTTCATTTTTATGTTTTTTCCTAATCTTGTTTTACTTTTTCTATTAGTTTCATAATGAATGAATTCCATATTTAAGATCAAGCATTTAATGCACACACTGTTTTTATCTCGAAGAAAATTCTAATATTAAGTTGTTCTTGATTCAATAAATTACAATTCATGAGATTCGTACATGCTTCGAACCAAGCTCTTCATTCTATTTGGAAAAGATGCAAAAATATAATTGTATCATGGTTTGTGCACTTTGTTTCACATTCAATTTGTTAGAACAATTTATTACGACGATGCTTGCGATGACTTGGAATAACAGTATTCACGAGGAGATTTGTGAAGAATCAAATAATTGCATCAAGATATCGCCTCAATCAAGCACGGTAATTATTCTATAATCCATTTTTTACAAAATTATGCATTCTAAAAGTCTTGTCCTATAACCAGTGTTTAATACTTTTAATTTTCTAAAAATTATACATTCAATCTACTTTTTACTTTGTTCTTTGCCAAGTAATATCTATAGGTTTCAGGTTTCGACAAACAAAAATCATAAGATGCGTCAATTAAAATTGGAATACCGTTGTATTAATTTTCAAAACAAAAAATGGTATATTTTAAAACGATTAAATAGGAGTCTTTTGCAACATTTTATTTGGGCCAAGTATTTGCTCTTACTCGTTGACAAAGGCCTCCAAATATATACACATAAAACTCAAGCCCATGATATATATTTACAAATGCACCACAAAAATTCACATAATTTAATAATTGCACATAAGTTGTGCTTATTTATCGAAAACCCCCTACTATGTGATTATTCGTTCATTCCTGCAGAGCGTAAACAACGACCAAGTTTAGCAGCAAACCCAAAGTACGAATCTTGTTTCCACATGGTTCCAATGCATGTCATAAATATTTCTTCAGATGAAATTTTATAGATGCATTCATATGCAATTACTGGGCAAAAAGAAATGGTAATTAATTTCAATGCTCAAAAACTTGATTTTGTTAGTTTCATGCAATCATATGCAATGTGCAAACAGTGTGGCATAGAAAGAAGTAGCTGTCTGGTTTTTTTCTTCAGTGCAGATGTTATAATTGACATCTGTAATATTTGAACTCTGGTAAGTAAGTCTGAAATATGTTGGGTGGAAAATCTGTACCACAACCAACCCTCCTAGTGATAACTGAACCAATTTAAAATATTGACTTTTTTGGTGAAGAAAAACCAGGGTTTATTCCACACATGGTCATGTCAAAAGATATAGTTTTCTTGTTTAAATTGATCGATCTTCCAGATAGGTTGACATATTTATTTCAGTTGACACAAACTCATGCTGCTTTTGCCAGCCGAGGTACCAAAAAATTGATTCAACAAGCATAAAAAGCTAGCTGTCATCTGATGAACTCACTAGTAGCAGACTGATACACTCTTGAATGATATTGGTTGAGTTGGGTATATGCCAAAAATACGAGAGGTGGAAAATGGCAATGATATGAATAATATGATCGTATATTCCCTTCAAAATTAAAATAAATTGCCTTTTACCATCTGCCTATTTTAATTCCTACCGAACACACCAACAGTGTTTGTGATGTACAACTTGATATATTAAGAGATATAGAATCACAAAAAGATGCAGACATGCAGATTTGACATTGATGATGTCCCATTGAACTACACAGGCGAACAAAGTACAAGCAATGACGACGTGAGAGATTGAAGTGTGGAAGATTTGATTATGGTAGATGGGTTCACAGGTACAGAAAATAAAAATGTGTGGAATTAGAGAGAGATGAATGAGAGAGTGAAGTGTTTGCAATGATGGTGAATAATTTTTGGCATTTGAGATAAGAGTATTAATGGTTTTCCCACACTCTGACTGACATGTTGTTGGAAGTGAATAGTAAGCCATGGAAGGGGCTTCAAGTTTCCATCTGCAACAAAATAATGTGTTTGAGTGGTTGATTGGGGGGGTTTGAAAAGTCTGGTGTGATGTGTTTTATGTGGACCATATAATCAGCAACAAGTTGAAGGTTAGCATTCAAAGGATGGAACCATAGCTTTATTTGTTGGGGCGCTGAGATATTATGATCCTTAAATGCACTTACCTGTCATCTAAAACCCAGCTACCTCGTGTGCTTTGTGTTTTCAATTCATTGCAAGACTTTTACGCTTCATCGTCATCATCATCATCTTTCATTGCCTACTCTTAATATCAGGTAATGACATTACTGCTGCTAAGACACCATAATCTACGTCTTTTTTCTAGAGTCCATTTTATGACACTATTTACTGTTTCAACATGATTTCGTTGATGAAACGTTGTTCATAGGATCTTTGGATGGAAATATTAACGTTTCCGTGATTGTTACTCCCTCATACCAACTACTGTGTTCATACGAAAAGACTCGTTGAAGAATTTACAGGGACATCACAACACAAGTGTGTTCATACCAAGTGAAGATGTGTGTGAATGATTGACTTGAATATAGTTCACACTTGTCTTTTTACTGGGTCCTGTAGGTATGTTTTTCGAAAGTCTTGCCCCAACTAAAGCTTCACCACATTCAAATTATTTTTCTAAAATAATTCATATCAAATCATTTTTTTTAAATAGTTTCAACTCAGCATTCATTTCAAAGATCACTCAGTTAAACTAAAATTGAATTGCGATTCCCTTTGTGTTTACTTGTGGATTAAAAAAAAAATATAAATAAAAGAAAACTATTTTAAATAGTTCATCAAACAAAATATTTTTTTAAAATATTAATATAATTGTTATAAAACGTAAAAGCCACTCTTAATAATAACTCTAAATCATTGTTTAACATCATCACAGATCACAATTAATTTGTAAGACGTAAGAAAGTGCCATTAAGGAGGATTAGTCTTTTTTACTAATCCAACAAGTGTCGTTATTTAACCGATTAAATCCTCTAATACCATTGGAACATGTGGACACGCGTTTTGTTTGTTTGATTATTACTGTTTCTTTTTTCTATTATAGTTAAATAAAAAGAGATCACATATCTGATTGGTACGAGTTTGGAGTGACATGTTTGTTCATTGATGGGAAACAATGAATGTTTTTTCTTAACAACACGCCATATATTTTCTTTCAAGAATCTTCTTTTGGAAAATTGGTGAGGTCACCAAACCTAACAACAACACCAAAATCAGCCATTGCTAAAATATCTTCAATTTCTTTAATGCTTAATTAATTATATATTAATTAACATGATTAGGCATGACTAAATATTTAGGCCATATCGTGATTAGGTTTTTTAGGTATGACTCACGCCTTTGAAGAGAAGTTCTTCTGTGGGAAAAATATTATAGAACGTGACAGTGCTATCAAATTGAGCAATACCTATTGTGGAACAAAAATAATAGAGCTGAATTAAAAATGTTTAAGTTTGAACTTAAAATCAAATTGAATTAAAAATGTTCACATTTGTTTTGGCATAGTATTGAAAGTCTTGTGTTTACATTTTATTAGACATATTTCAAACTATTTTATCACCATGTTAGCATTTAAAATGATGAAAATTACTTATTGTTATTTTGTGGTGGATTATTTTTAACAGGCTCCACTTAAATTAATATGTGCGTTAAAAAGCAAAGCAGATAAGGAATTCTGAACACCTCAACTTTCTCTTTTCTCGGTCAACTTAGTCCCACATGTCACCGGCGTGTTCGGTGGGATCCAAAGACCATGTTTTCTTGTGTGGTCCTTGGAGTACCAGATCTCATCTTCTTTTATCATATACACTTGCAAGATATCTCCACGCGCTTAAGAACTTGTATATAAAAAATTGTTATAAATGCAAATGTGTTTTACTTTTTTATGATAATAAAAAGTATTATTGAAAATTTTCAAATATGTTCACAAAAAGTAATTAGAAAAAATATTTTTATTAATTCCTATAATTTTATTATAAATATTTTTTTTGTGAGTGATTGGTTGAGTTTAAAGGAATAGTCAATAATAAATAATAAAGGTGTGGGAATTTGTATAAAAAAAGATAATTATAAATCAAATTCTTTCTATTGAAAATACTAACTCATTTGCTTTATGTGTTTGTGTTTTGTTGTTTTTAAAATGTAATGATAATGCAGAAAAAATAATTTGCAAAGATAAGCCGGAAAAAAAAAAAGAAACATGTCTTGTATAACTAGAATCACATATAAAGATTCGATAAGACTAAAAATATTAATAAGAAAGTAAAAAGTATGAGTTAGGTGTTTTGTCCCTTTTAAGACAATTTAACTATGTAAAGATTTTAGTCTGATACTTGTTTTATCTGTACAGAAAATCAGAGAATAATTTTATCTTATGCAACTCTTAATATTTAGAGATAATTTAGAGATACCTGTAACATCAGATGCAAAATAAAAGTGTAGCAACAAATGGATATGAAAAATTGAACAATACATTATGAATATGTTAGAATATGATGTTTGATTACAAACTTAAACTTTGACATGATATAATTTTGTAGTTATTCTATATAAAAGTACAATTACTACTAAACCAGGAGTTAGTTACAATTTTATTATGTTTGGTTATATAAAATAGATAAATACTTATGTAATATGATAGCAATAAAACTCAGCAATTTTTCATATAAATATATATATAAATATATATATATATATATATATATATATATATATATTATTCTTTGATGATGTAAGAAAATATCTTATACTTTATTTAATATTTTTTTATATGTGAATGTATTATAATTATAAAGAGATAAATTTATTGAAAAAAACTTAAAAATGTAATGTAATATATATATATATATATATATATATATATATTATATTATGATTATTAGTGATAATGTATCTCTTAATGTCACGTTACAAAATATACATACAAAATCCAATAATATTTCACTTATTTAATTTTAGAGAAGAAAAAGATTTCCACACCATAAAAAAATGATACTATGAAATAAAAATTGTTTCTAAATTAGGTGAGATCCTGTAAATTTGATATACTGCGATAAATTTAAATTTAACAGTTGAATTATATATTTTAGAAATCTGTTTTCAAAAGGAAATGTATGGATATTATTAGAAGATGGGGACTTGCTCCAAGTGTCATATATACTATTACACATGGACAAATCATATACCATCTATTGTTATTTAAAATTATTAAAGCGTGTAAAGTTTTAACAGGGAATGAATCAAATATAAATAGAATACATACAAGACAAGAAATCTTTTTGGCAAAGCCTGCGTGTATTCTCTGCTCACTTTTTGCCTAATGCTAGCTCAATTCTTAAAAAACAAAAAGAAAAAGAAAGTGGCATAGTTGAATAATAAATATCTGGGTTAGGTTCAAATATTTAGAAATCGGACAGAACATTCAAATGTGATTAAGCATTTGAAAACCTTTCTAACAAAAGAAAAAATTCGGAATTACACAACTTTAAAATTGCTTGACATAAGTAGTTCTTAGCACAACAACATACTAATAATTAAGCTTGTGAAGGAAGGTGACAGATACTAATTTCACAACATTCAAATGACATAAATCCTTATACCTTTAAATGACCCACACATTTAAGCTGGGAAGATAATTCTTTGGAAAATGAGAGCAATAAGAATAAAGAAAAAAAATTTGATTGAGCACAGAAAAAGGGTCATACATTATGATTTATGAGTGTGATGTGCTACCCACTTTAAGACCCCAGAAACTAGAACTCTCTAACAATTATAATTTTAAAAAACTGATTTTATTGTTTTTTGTTGTGTGCGGAGAACCAATATTAGTAAATTTGTTTACTCTGAATAAAACTGATTAACCATTTGGTGATAAATTTAAAATTTCTTAATCAGGAACTGTCCATTTATATTAATTTGGTTAAAGAAAAAAATGGAAAACAAAAAGGTGGTTGTGGATCCAACAATGTAAAAGAAAAGCAGAGAGGAAGAGAAGGTAAAGTTTAGTGGAAGCGTATTGATTGCGAAGTATATAGGTTAATTTATTTATTTTTTGCTGATTTGTGTTTTTAGACAAAACAGAAGCAAGAACAAGAAGCACGAACACAACAGCGACCACAACACAACACAAGTTGGTTGAACCTTACACGTCAGCATAGTGAAACGTTGCGTGTTGATTGAGAGATGGGAAATTCGTTCGGGTGTTCGGCCTCCGGCGAGAGGCTGGTGTCGGCGGCGAGGGACGGCGACTTGGTGGAGGCGAAGATGCTTTTGAACTGCAACCCCTGTCTCGCCAAGTATTCAACATTCGGTGGCCTCAATTCCCCTCTCCATTTTGCAGCAGCCAAAGGCCATAACGAGGTATCTTAGTTTCACTATCCACAAACATATCCAATCTAACGTAACCCTTTTAATTTTATATTATTTATTTATTTATTGAATTTTGTTTTCTCTTTATTTATCTGTTTATTACTCTCTGTTGGGGTTCCGTTAGATTGTGGCATTGCTGCTGGAGAATGGAGCTGATGTGAATTCCAGAAATTATTGTGGCCAGGTGAGATTTTCTTAATTTTATGAATACTGCTGGGTTTTATTTGCAAACAAACAATAAATAAAAATGCATCATGTGGGGACAGATTGGTGAGATGGTTATACTTAGTTTAGTGTTGAATTTTTCGATATTGGAGTATTCCATTTTTTCATTTCGGGTAGGATTCTGTTCAGTGAGGCGAGTTGCTGTCTGTAAGGAAGCATAGGTAGACTGTTCATTGTAATTAGCAATTAGATCGATGGATCTGGTGTCAATGCAATAGAAGAATGATAACATTAAGCTCTTTACCAAAATTTCTTTGGATGTGTTCACCCTCCCCCTATATGTGTGTATACGTGTATCTTTACTAATTTGATACTATGGTTTACCTTGGTTCTTGATTTGAAGACGGCCTTGATGCAAGCTTGTAGATATGGGCACTGGGAAGTTGTACAGACACTTCTACTCTTCAGATGCAATGTGAGTCCGATTTTATTTTATTTTTCCCCTCTGAACTTTTCTAGCTTTCACCATATGTTTGTATTTACTATAGCACTGTGATAGCTAGGCATAGTTTTTGTTTTTAAGAAACTACCTGCTAAGTGGGACTTCATTGCTTTGTTTGAGAGTATTTACCTCTTTTTACATGGTAAATGTTGATTTCAAAATCACTGGATTGTTCTCTTTTAAATAACAGGTTATGAGGGCTGATTACCTTAGTGGGAGAACAGCTCTTCACTTTGCAGCTGTGCATGGGCATGTAAGATGTATTAGACTTGTTGTGGCTGACTTCGTACCAAGTGCACCTTATCAAGCTATACATGCTTGCACAAATATTGACAAGGATGGTGGATCAAATGTTAAAGGAAAACATGAACATAGGTACCGTTTCCTTTTCATTATTATTTATTTCCCAAAACAGGATGTCATTGTAGTGAATTTTGTATGTTATAATTTCCATTTGACTAATAGGGTTTAATGATTGGTATGCTTTGACAGTATGTAATATGATTTTATTTAAATTTTCTTTGTATATGCAATTTTTTAGTTTGATTTTTCTCAAGTGTCTTTCATATGCAAGTACATGATTAGTTCCACATGAATAAACATATCTTAGACAAAAAACTTAGTTGCAAAAACTATACATGATTTTATTGGGGGGATGATGACAATGAGATATTTTTTGGTGCTTGCTGTTATGAGTGATTGAAGGCCTCACTTTACGAGAGTTTTCTTTTAGGTTTGCTATATTTTTGCAATTTATTTACTTTATTCCAGTGCAGTGCCCTGTCCAAGTTTGTAAATAAGACTGCTGATGGTGGTATCACTGCCCTTCACATGGCTGCGTTAAATGGGTACTTTGATTGTGTACAGCTTCTGCTTGATCTTAACGCCACTGTGTCTGCTGTGACATTTCATTACGGAACATCTATGGATTTAATCGGTGTGTCTTTTATTTAGTGTGCTAAATATCTCTTAAGGTTGTTTCCCCCCTTTCAACATTACTAATGTGATTTGATCTAGGGGCTGGAAGTACTCCTTTGCATTATGCTGCTTGTGGAGGCAATTTAAAATGCTGTCAGGCAAGATTTGATTTAGCTTTGATTTTAGTATGCCTAGTGCCTTTTCCTTTGAAACTGGAACTCATGTTATTCTTTTCAGATCCTTGTTGCACGAGGTGCAAGTCGGATGGCTTTAAATTGCAATGGGTAAGATATTATGAATGTTTATTTAGTGGAAACTTTGACTTGCTTGATATATCATATTGATACAAATTTTAACCTTTTACCCCTAGGTGGCTTCCTCTTGATATTGCTAGGATGTGGGGGCGTCACTGGCTTGAACAATTACTGGCACCCAGTTCTGATACCACAGTACCTACATTCTCTCATTCAAATTACTTGTCCTTGCCTCTCATGAGTGTGCTCAACATAGCTAGGTATTTTGCAATCCTCTGTTTCTGTTTCTCCAACCAACTACTTTTCATGTGGAAATCTATATAGGTAATGAAAATAACATACAACTAGTGAAAGATTTCTGTGTATATTTTTTGCAGATTATTTGGAACAATAATCCCATTGAAAATAAAAGTAAAGTAATTTAGGTAAGGCATGCAAGTAGGCTTGTGTAACTTTGATCAACCCTCATTTAGATAAGGAAAGGAGAACTTGTGGACCCATCAGTATGGAACCTTAATTTACACATAATTAAAGAAATGAATTATATATTACCAGACAACCTTCATTAAACTTTGGTTCACTTTGTAAGATTAAAAAAAAGAGAAACCATGCCTTTTCAATTTCCACGACTATTTGGAATTATGAGTGGACATCTATATTTGCTCTTTGATTGGTTTCTCTCTCCAATGTCAATGTTATAACCTTTTGTTAGATTAGGGTTTTCTAACTCTTTTTCATTCAGTTAGTGAGTTGTAACTAATATGTTGTAAACTGGGTTATAAAAACCCCAACTTTTGATAATAATAAAGGGGTAGAAATTATTCAGTTTAATAGTTCAATAGTGATTGTGTGTGGAGTGAAAAAGGCTTGTACCTGATGAGTTCCGGAGTTAATCCGTGAGTGGCATTCGGTGCAGGCGGTGGAAAAGTAATAGAGCAGTGCAGGTAGTGTGAGGATGAGGCGGTGATTAGTGATTAGGGAGATGTGAGTCGGTGATTAGACAAAGAATACAAAAGTTATGACAGTCAATGTTCAATTCTGTAAATACCCCAGAAACTTTAGATTCTTGAATTATCATTAAAAGTGATAAACGAAGGAAGTCAGGTGTAATTAATGCTGATGGGAAAGGATTTAGATTCTAAAAATTGCACGGAGAAAATAACTTTATAGATTTATCTGTGGTTAGCATAGGGGGAATTCTATTGAAATGGAAATTGAAGGTTTCGATGGGAAGTATTTGGAAATAAAAGAATGTTGGAATGGCTATATAGTGGAATTGGGTTAAATAGTCTAGGAAAAATAATATAGTTCATTCCTGTGAATTTTGAACAGTAAGCAATGCAAATGAGCGTAATCTTGAGAAGTTGAATATTACATCAGAACTGCGTAGACTGCTATAGTTGCCATTTGATGCACCTTCTATTGATTGATAATATAAAAAATATGTAGGTTGAATGAAACTTTGAAATGTCTATGGACACGACCCAATATTTTGAAAGTAAATTGTATCTTGCATTTTGTCTTTACTGCAAAAATTTATTTATGAAATCTACTGCAACTAAATCTAGTTGCGTTGTCTAACCTAGCATGACAAATTTGTTAATTTATATGTTAGCTCAAGGATATTTTTGTTCATAAATACTAACAATAGGAGAAGACTCGTTCCTATGATGAAAAATGGCTAAGATTGATTTGAAATAACTGCAGAGAGTATGGGTTACAATCATCTACAACCTCCTCTGATGAGATTGACATTTGTGCTGTATGTCTGGAGAGACCTTGTTCAGTGGCTGCTGAAGGTACTGCATTCTTTATCTTTTGAATATATGTTGCTTGCCTTCTGTTTGTAAATATATAATGAACTGCATCAGTTAAAAGTGAACCCAGTTCCTACTTCCTCAGACATTGATTATGCTAGGAAGTAAGGACTACTTTCCAGAATCCAAAAATTACAGTCAGAAATATCATTCAGAGTATAATAAGCTACCACACCTGTGTGTGTAGCAGCTTCTCATCCTCTGACACCATATTTTCTTCCTTTTTCCTTGACAAATTTTCAAGATTCTGGTATTAGAGTTTGAAAAATGTATTCACTTTTGAACAACAGCTTAAGTGATACCATTAGATCATACTTGCAGGATGTGGGCATGAGCTTTGTGTAAGATGTGCGCTTTATCTTTGCTCAACAAACAATGTTTCTTCTGAAATGGTTGGCCCTCCGGGCTCTATCCCTTGCCCTCTCTGTAGACATGGAGTTATCTCTTTTGTCAAGTTACCAGGTTCCCAAGCAAAAGAAAATAAGTTACACATGTCCTTGGGCCTGTGTACCCCTTGCATGCTACATCCACGTGACCTAGATCAGCCATCCATCTCTCGTACACCTGACATTGGAAGAAATCGTGTAGCTTCTGTTCCATCAGAAATACTCTGCCCCGTCACTTGTAGTCCATTCCCATCTATGGCAATTCCCTTATGTACCTGCAACGATGGTCCATGTCCATCATTTGAACCCCGAGAAGTAGAAACACGAGATGAATCACCTAATCACTCTCAAGCATCAACAATGGATCAGGATAAAATTGAAGGGCCAAGATTGGATAAAACAACTTGCTCTAGCATGTTTTGGGGTAGAAGAAGTTGCAGCAGGGAGCACCAATGCAATTCAGAGATAAATGCTTGACGCGTGTGGTGCTTACATGACCCACTCTTCTGTTGTGGATGCATGGTATGGTAAACTTAGATCAACACTTCAATCCACAATTGCCTCATTAATCAGCCTCCAAAGGTGGAACTCGGGATATCTATAGGAGAAAAAACTGCCCTGCAGATCTGCTTGGCGGCATAGGCTCTATGCTATAGGTGATAGATACAATTCTGGTGTTTCAGCAACACAGCCACCCTCTGGATATGTTCTTTTCTGATATTCAGAGTGTGTGTGTAATTAGTTTGGGTTTCTTAAGATTGTTATTGTGATTTATTGTAATTGGATTTCACTTTACCGAAAAAGAAAAAGTTTCTATTCAGGGGGAAAGGAATACCGTATGCTTTTTATAGCATGTATCACGTTTGGAGCATCTGTATATTATGTTTGTGATGAATTTTATAGTTTTGCAGAGACCGAAGTTGGGGACTGAAACCTGCTGATGCAGTTATGAAAACCTGTTTCTGTGGAGTTTGAGGGTTTGTCTAAGCATTAATATGGCGCTGCTGAAATAGTGATTATTGATAGTGATGCAATGGTAGACTAATTGTGTTGCAGGTTCCTCCAAATGCATTTTCCTTATTTTACTTTGCACATTTTGCTTTTATTATTTTCTAATTGTCAATAATAATAAATATAAACCCTTAAAATAATATTATTTCAATAAAAAAAAATGAGAAAGATTTGATGGAAATAGATACTATTTAATAGGCAACGACTTTCTTTTCCATGAGAATATCAGATATTTACTTCTTTCTCACGACAATATAAACAATGTAAAATATAGAGATTAATTCATAATACATAAGGAACATAGAAATGTTTATTTTCCTCTTCCCATTAAAAAAAACTTGAAACAAGTAATAAAAGCCTAGTAAACAATGTCGTGGGAAAACAAAATAAATATTATCTCCACCGCTGTGTAAAATAAAAAAAAAAAAACATGGTAATGGATTATTCGTATTCTGTAACTGCAAGATATTATGACCCATGTGGAACGACCATTTTGAAACTTCTGAAAATTGTCAGGCCCAAATAAAAAATCAAAATCTGGGCCTTTTGCATTCTTTTTTGGTATGAAATTTGCTTTCCCTTTTTCATTCCTTCATCTGGTTTTTATTGAAACTAATAATTATTTTATTATTAATTAAAAAAAAAACTATTAAAAACATGCAAAGTTATGAGAGCTAATCATTGGAGAAAAATAACATTTTAAAGAAGTTATAATTTTTAATAATCGTTAGTAAAAAATTGAAATGTATAAGAGAATGTGCTAATAATATTACTCTTTCCAAAAGCCTCCCTACCAGTCCACTCACCTTCTCATAATTATTTTGAATTTCTGTATAAATATTGAAGTTTAATTCTCTTTTTAATTTTGACTGTTTCTCAGTCATACTTTCAAGTTACACTGTTTTTAATATACTTTAAAATATCATAATTAACGTAACTTAGAATACAATAAAAAAAAAAGTAAAAATAAAACCAGTAAAATTTGAAAAGAAGAGAAAAAAAAAATTAAAATGTCTTTATCCATATGATGATAATAATGGGACCTCATTTTGTTGTTCCTAAAGCCTAGAGTTGCAGTAGATATTATAAGGTTTGAAGATGATTGTTAAGTAACCATGCTTCTCTATTAAATAATTGAGTCTAGTAATTGTTAGGCAATTATTAACACTTCACTCACATCACATGTTTCAATGTTTGAAGAATTTGTTGTTGGTCAAAATGTTCCCTCCTTCACTCCTTTTTGCTTTTTCACATCACTCTTCCTCTTCTCTATATCATAGGCCCAACACAAAAGTCAAACACTTCTTATTTAAAATTCATTTCTATAATTAACAACAAAACAAAGTTAAGGTGGTTTCGATGTTTTCCTTTCTTTCTTTTTGACCACAACATATTTCCTTTTTTTCTTTTCTTTTTTTTATTTCTCATTTTCAACAGTCTACATGGAAAATGAGTAAACAGTTGATTTCATTTTACTTTTTTTATAACAAAAAGAGAGAGTTAAGAATAGAAAATAGCACTCTCGTAGTTGATATTCAAGAAAATGAAAAGCTAAAAATATTTTCTTAAACTAAAAAAATTGTATTTTTTTTCATTGATGGAAAATGTACCATCGTACTATTCATTTTTATTTTTGTTGTTTTACATGTCATATGTCTGCTAAAATTACCATGATGGTTGTGTTTTATTTTGTTTCAGTTTGTCTTGTTTTTGTCATGTTATTTGTCGCTTATTACATTCTTTATTTAGAAAACTAAGAAAAGACTAATTATTTTAGAAACATTCTTATTTATATTTGATCAGAAAATTTAAATAATTAACAATACTTTTAGCTACCATAATAAGCAAACTCTCATCAAGGAAAAATACTTGATCACACCAATTTGTTTTTTTCTTAAGTATAGACGATGTAGAAAGAAGTAACTGTTTTATATGTTTTATGGATATCATTCAAATTCGGCAGCAATCCAAAAAAAAAAAACAAATCAGTATTAAACTCTAATGTTTTAATATTTTTATTACCATGATTCATTGTGAAGTGTATTAATGAAATATATATTCATTGATTTATTAATCGATTATACAAATTTTTAAAAATAAAATTTAATTCTATAATATTAATTAATCTAGCTATCTCCCTTAATTTAAAAAGTGCAATATAGTATTATTTGGTAGTAAATGATACCAGTTTGAAAGCAACAAAAAAATGATGTAAGAAGGTTGATTTAGTGGTGAGTAAAAGGAAGAATAATAATGAGTGGTGAGTAAAAATGATGAAATGATGATTGCATTGTATGGTGGTTGTTGATGATTAATGAAAAAGATAGGGAAAATAATGAAATGGTAGGAGCGGTGCATATAGTAATAGCGGTGCTACAGTTACAATTTACAACAACTTGATGACAAAAACGAATTAATAAGTGCGGTGCCATCGAATTTCCGACAGCAGTGCGGCGTAGCTTCTACTTAGGGTGGCTCTAAAAGTGTTGTTCTCCAATTTCCTATTATTTTTTATTTATAAAACCAATAATAGAAGACGAAATAAATAATTTTAAAAATAATAGATTATTTTGTACTTTTACTCGTTTTTCTTATTAAACACCTCCCTTTCTTAATTTATTTTATTGTATTTATTTATTTTTTATTTTACACATAAAAACATATTAGTAACATAATTCAATATACTGTATATGGTTTCTTATAGTGTTAATTCAATATATTGTAAAATAACTTGTGAATTACTTAATATTGTGACTATAATTTAAGTTTGATTCTTAATTCTACATCAGATAAAAATAATAAAATTAAACATGATATAAACATAAAATTTAAAATCTAATATTTCGATGTTTTTGGTTAAAAATGGTGTAAATATGGGTAAACTCATGTCAAATTTATACAGTTTTCCATTATGAACACAAAAAAAACCCATCGGTTAATACCATTTTCTGCATTGTTTCTAACCTTTCATAATTTTGTGATAAGTAGATTTATATAAATTAGATACATACTCTACATTTTCAAGACATTGTGTACTCAGATCAAGATTCCAACCAAAAGCAAACAAAATCGATAAATTATTTATTAAAAATGAGAATTTATTTTGAAAGATAAAGACAACCGTACTTCATTGAAACAGTGATGTAGAAAGCAGGCAAATATCAGGTGCGAGAATGAAGGCTTTTTAACCAGGATTGTGAAAAAGATATTAATGGTAATGCTAGAAATATAATTTCAGATTCTATTATATTTGACAAACCTTTTACCCAAGAAAATAATAAATTCAAAGTTTATTATATAATTACAAACATTTATTTGTTAAGTTTACACATAAAGTTTTACCAGAGAAATATAATATTAGTGAGATACGAGCTCAACTGCATAAAACATTAATATCTTCTTAACTCAACACACTTTAAAATGATAGATTTATACGTCTTTATATTAAATTTTTAACATCATTGTGAAGACGTGATATTTTAATTGTTGTAACATATTTGAACGGTGAAGGGCAATGTTAGGTCGCGATTGATGATATCCGAATGTAGGCATAAAGTGTCAGAAAAATGGCAGTGTGAATTGATTTGGGATTCCAGAAAATGGTTGGAATTGATTTGGGATTAGAAGAGATAGTTTTGAGTAGAAAAATGATAAAGATTCGAGTTGAAGTGCGAAGGGCCCCAACACATTACTGCGCAATGGCACTAGTGCATGATGATATTTACAACCACGTACTTTCATCCAACCTTTTTCAGTACACTGCTTCAACCAATTTCTCATCCTTCCAACTTCACTGCTCACTACCTAACTATGCCACACATTATTATCAATGGAAGACCCCCAAAACCCTTTCACTTCAAACAAAAACAAAAAACAAAAGTGATTGTGATATTCAAAACCCATCAAGAATCTCGCTTTCTTTCTCACTACTCTGTTCGCATTAAAGCTGATAGAGAAGCAGTCAAAATCACACACTTAATTTGGCCTCGCTTAATTGCCTTTGCTCACGCAATGTCATATCACAATCTTTCTCAATTTTCCAGTTTTGGGACATTTTTTTTATGCAGTTCAAAAATCAGCAGTGACCAAACTGAGGAAATTTTTTCCAAGTTTTCAGACACTTTTAGCGTACACGCTTCCATGAATACCATGGGATCGTAATTATAACGCAACACCAAACTCACTCTACCCCATTTTCGACACTGCCTTTATTTTGGTTTCTTTGGTGCTTTAGCTGACGAACGCAAATAAAATTCACTGTGTGTGTGTGTGTGTGCAGGACATAGTCACATAGCAGTGAAAATGTGAGTTGTAAGTGGTTGGAGCTTGTGTCTTTTGGCTTTTGGGGCCCCCTGCATGCTCCCACTTTTCATCACTCATTCTTTCCTTTCCCTACAAAATTACCCATTAATTTGAATTCACTTTTCAGCATGGCTATTCCAAATTCTAATCTAAACAACAGTCACGGAAAGTGCTCCTGAAACTTCCAACCATTGTTCGCTCATGTTGAGTGCTGTTCTTCTATCATCATCTTATATACATTATGAGTTAGTGTGGGGTATTTCATGGACCAGTTGCTTTCAAACACATGTGTATATACCTATGCTCTGTCTCTTCAACTTATAAAATATGCAGCCAAATTATGAAAAAGTGTCTAAGGTTTAACCTATAGCTAGATCATAGTGAAAACAATGCTTCGCATGACAAAACAGGAGGATAAGTTAGAAAAAGAAAAGGAAAAATCCAGTTAAGTTTAACCGAAGAAAACACACAAATTTATTACTTTATAATGGAAAAAATTATTTGACATCAATAATTTTAAAAAATATAAACAAGAAAAAATTAAAGTAAAAAATAACGAAAGATAGTACCAATTATGTGTAAAAGTATATTTTTTTTTTTGGGTAAAGTGCCTTTATAATTTCGATGTATAGTTGTTTAAATCTGAAATCAAATCCCAATGGCTGGAAAATGGTAAAATATTAATGAACTTATTACAATTTCTATTCGCGGCTTCTTCTTTCTTTCTTAATTGTTTAATTGTATGATTCGGGGTTAAAAGCAAAATTTTTTAGATGAGGGTTTTTTAATTGATAAAAATATTATACTTTTTTATTTTTTTTATTTAAGTTTTGTAATGAGTTAAATTTATAAAAGGAGAGGAGTGATAAACAGTGCTCAACTTTTAAGTTTTAAGGATACTTCCAAATTTAATTTATTTTTGATTTATTATTTAATTTACTTTTGTATTGCTTGACTTTATGTGGATTACGGAACATTACATTAACAAAAGACTTAATTTTGAGTACAGGGTCTCGATGGTAATTTGACCTACTCTCATCGTTACACTGCCTGACATCATTATTATAACGTAACCATAAAAAACATCTTAATTTCGTACCATCAGCTGAGCTGGACAAAAATTGTTCAGATTTCAGATTCTCATATTATCCGCTGCAACTTCCTTTAACAGATTTGTACCAAATATCAACAGCTCCAACACAATGATTTCAAAAGTGGAAATAAATTGTATAAGTCATGAAAATCAAATAAGGTACTTGTTTTAAATCAAAATATGATTTGAGAAAATATTAGGAAATGTATTTGTAATTTCCTATCCACGGAAGTATGAAAGTTTAGCACATTTTATATGGGTGTTAGGAGGAAATGTTCCCATGTTTGAATTCTTAACTTGGCGGCAGTAGTTATATTTATTATTAATATAATAAGCACATTTTAGTTTTTTTTTTATATTTAACAAAAATGGCGTGATTGGAATGGGCAAGTCAAGAATTGAAAATATGAGTGACATGCAGCAGTGAATTGAAGGTGACAAAAATATAACTCCAGAAAATGATGTGTTGAAAACAGTAAAATTGATAGTTGGCTTATTACCGCAAAATTTAACAAAAAGAAAGCGCAAAATTCTTTAGAATGCAAACCTATGGAATCACAAACAAACAAGTGTGATGAATGTGTGATGCGAGTAAATCGCAGAACCAATTCAATGCACTGACATTCACAACCATGAAATGATGTTACTGTACATTAGTATTTGTTGTATAAGTTTAAGTGAAAAAAAAAAATGAATCGGAGATGGCGATGGATGAATGAAGGCAGGTAGGGAAGATTTTTGCATGGGTGATAGGAATGTTGGAAGTTGATTAGTACAAGAAACTGTTTTGGATTGAAAGTGATAGCTATTGTAAATGTTTCTGCCTGCTCTCAGTTGCCACCATGAGGACCACCTCTAACTGAAGTTCCTCTGCTCCCAACATAGGAACTGTGAATTTTTTTAAATATCTCCTAATGAAACCTTAATTGAAAATAAGGTTTGTTAATTATCTAAAATGTTGAAATGAATGGTGAATATAGAAAGTATTGAGGATTGAGTTGGGTCACAAGCAAAGAGTGAAGCGGGGAAAAGTGTTGGAGCAAGATTGCTTTATGCAGCAGAGAAAACTTTTTGGTTAGAGGGACCACTGAGGCATGCACATGATATTCTTGATATGGTACGGTGAAACAATGAGTAAAGTGTAGATTTGGTGTTGAACCATAACCACCTTTTTTCTGTATCCCCTGCATCTCAGATATTCTCAACACTCGACGTTACTACTGATGTACCATTACTAATACACTCAATTACTGCAAAAGCTCAAACATTTTAAATAAATTCAACTCACCTTTGTGCCAGCCTTTGCCTCAATTCATACATCCTCGTTTCATTCTACTTCACCTTCTTTTGTTTTCTCTTTTGTGCTTATATCTCCTCTGCCTCAAACAAAACTTTCCTTACATGAGACATTAATTATTTTATGACAAAGATCAAGTAGATCGGATTACAATCAAACCGTGGCGTTCAAACGATTATACTTTTATATAAAAGGAGTTGTGTTTTAAATTAATGATTATAACTTTTTGTCTAGTAATAAATGATTAATCCTAAAAATTAGTATCAGAATCAAATGTCGCATGTAACCTCAATTGTTATGATGGAATCGTGATGTTTATAATTTTTGACTGGGTGACAAACGATCAATCCTAACCAATTTTAACATTTAAAAATTTGAAAGAACGTTCACGGTTCTTTTATTTTGTTTTATTAAACGTAGATTGTTTTTAAAATATAAAATTTTTCTGTTAAATAAGATTTTCTCCATGTCAAGAATGTTGAAAATAATTGAATTTTGGTGCCATGAATTTTCGTTCATAGTCCCTTGATTAATGGGACAATACTATAGCTATTGCCTTTATAAACACTTATCATACATATTTGTCTCTCTCCTATGATATTATATAACCAATAAATTTATTATTTTCTTCTACGCTTCAAAATAGACGAGATCTGAAGTTTAAACGAAATATTTGTACTAAATTTCATATATACACTTCTTTTTCACGTGACCAAAGACGAACTACTCTAGGTAAAAGGCTACTAGGATATAGACAATTTAGAAACTTTGTTTTTACTTTATTTGGATGAGAGTGTGTAAAGTCAAATATTGATTTGGAGAGAAAATGAATGGAATGGAATGGAATGTGATTCAGTTTAATAAAAAGATAGCATATTTTTGTAGAAAATTTACTAGTAGATATGATTGATTTTTCTGAACTGATGAAAGCTGATAAATTGTTTTATAATATAATGTCAAAATTGCACTTTTAAAAATTTAAATATTTTTGTTCAAAAACATTATTTGAGAGAATGAAAATAAGTTACCTTTAAAAATATTTTTTATTTATTGTCAATAATAGTTATAAAAATAAATAAATAAGGTTATTTTTAAAAATAATTAAATGTTGAATGTAAACAATTACCACACATTTATCATTTTTTCCTCATTGTTTTTTTCAAACTTCTGTTAGAAATCATCACAAATCATGTAAACTAAACAGGCACAATTTTCATGTATCACCTCAAATTAATCCTCACAAATAATGATTATAATAAATAATCTAAACCAACCCCTACATAGAGAATTCTAAATGACACAGTAAAATAGTTTTTATATTTACATATGATAATCAAACATTCCTTAAAACCCATTTTCAATTTAAACAGGATCTCATGAACAACACATAAATATTATAGATTAATTAAATTAAGTTAAAATAACTTTATGTCGATTGGTCTACATATTTAATTTACATAATATCGTATTTTTTATTTGAAACTTTAAAACATAACTATTTTAACGAGTAAAATAATATAAATATGTTAACTTCAAGGAATATTGATGTAATCATAAAAAGGTTACTTTAAATTCAAACTCATTTTTTAATCTTAAAGTAATGGTTGAATATAATATTTCTAATTAAAAACTATAATCAAATTAAAATATAATTATTTGTATTTAATAATATAATGGAGAGAAATTAATTTACCTAATTTCTACCATCAACAATTGATCCACGGCAATTGATTCAACAAAATACAATGCGACTTCATATCCAGTGTATTGAAAATAAAAATCTTAAATTGATTTGAAATAAAAAAAAAAATAGGAGAAACAGAAAGTTTTGTCTTTTTAAAAAAAGGGCAAAAATGGAATGGCAGAAAGGTGGAAATAGAAGTTGCAGGGTTTGAAAATATTGGAAAAGTGGATATGCTTCCGCGGAAGAGACATGTGAGAGTGAGAGAGACAGTGTTTGGTTTGAAGCCACCATTGCTCTGATTTCATCACTCACTCACCAATGTCCCTTCAAATCACTTACCCCACAACACATTTTTCCGCCGCTTCGTAATGACCAAAATAACCTCACTTTCACACTCATGCCCAAATCCCAATGTGCACGCATTTTAATTATTCTTCAAAAATTATTTTATAATTTCTTTAAAGAAACATAATACTAGATACATATAAAAGAATAACTTTGAAGCATTAATATGTAGTTATACACTTTATAGAAAAAAGAAGGTTAAATTATACTTTTAGTCCCCATTTTCGTAGCAAAATTTGAATTTGGTCCCTCAATTATTTTTTATCTCAATCTGGTCCCTATTTTGGGAAATTTGACCCAATCAAGTCCTTTCCGTTAGTGGTAGAGTAACGGTGTTAAATGAGGTGCCACGTGTCAGCTTCTGGATTTTTTGAAATTTTTTTATTTTTTTTGGAAATTTTTTTTTGAAATTTTTTTTATTTTTTATTAATTTTTTTAAAATTTTTAAAAAAATTAAAATTTTGCCACATGTCAAGCGGACATCGTGCCACGTGGCAGTGGTAGTGCCACGTGGCAGTATTTGGGAGTTGTCATTTTCTCATTCTCAATTTGGTCCCTGTATTTTATTTTTTGTCTCAATTTAGTCCCAATTTTTGTAAAAATTGTGCAATTTTGTCCCTCTC